>Ga0164241_10000180_pt1 | contig 150388 bp, 150 predicted proteins | sample OricomyardsoilBY_FD_108780 | JGI IMG/M metagenome (GOLD analysis project Ga0164241, IMG submission 108780) | Backyard soil microbial communities from Emeryville, California, USA - Original compost - Back yard soil (BY) | ecosystem: Environmental > Terrestrial > Soil > Unclassified | place... | reverse complement strand
CATCGTTGAAGGCTACGTCGCCACCTGGGAGCCCGTGGGGTCTAAGGCGCTCGCGGCGAGCAATGGCCTTGGCGTTTCGCCGGCGACGATTCGCAATGACATGGCCGCTCTTGAAGACGAGGGTCTCATCACTCAGCCGCATACCTCGGCGGGTCGCATCCCTACCGACAAGGGCTATCGAGTCTTTGTCGATCACCTGGCAACGACCTCCCTTCACGAGCCGCATCGGCGCGCAATTGCCACCTTCCTCACTGATGCGGTTGATCTCAACGACGTCGTAGAGCGCTCTGTGCGGCTGCTCAGCCAGCTGACCCGCCAAGTCGCTGTTGTCCAGTACCCATCGCTTCGTGAGGCAGCGGTACGTCGCGTTGAGCTTGTGCGCGTTGGCAGCGAGCGAGCGCTCGTCGTTGTGGTTTCCGCCGATGCGCGCGTAGAGCAGCAGACTGTCGCGCTCGGGGGCACGCCCACGGACGATGACTTTGAACGCGTTGCCCGCGAGATCAATGAGCAAGCTGTTGGGTTCCGTCCCGCCGCACTTGAGGGGGCGCTCACTGCCTGGGTTGCGCGGCCGCAGCAAGTTCCCTGGGCATCGGTGGTGGCCGACGCCGTGGTCTCCGCCGCTCGTGGTGGCACGGTTGAGCGGGTGGTCTTTGCTGGCACGTCTCACCTTGCGGGCGGCGGCTTTGAACCCGGCGCGATGGGAGCAGTGCTCGATGCGCTCGAAGAGCAGGTCGTGCTTCTCAACCTGCTGCACGAGATGGCTGCGGAGTCGAGAGACGTTGCCGTCCGCATCGGCGCGGAGACTCACGCAGACTCGCTGCGGGGTGCCTCCGTGGTCGCGAGCGCCTACGGACCTGATTCTTTGTCGCTAGTTGGAGCTCTCGGCCCAACTCGCATGGACTACCCGGGAACCATGGCCGCCGTTCGCGCCGTTGCCCGTTATTTGTCGAAAGCCGTGGAGGGCTAATGAAGGACTATTACGCGGCGCTTGGTGTGTCGCGCACCGCCACCGAGGCGGAAATCAAGAAGGCGTACCGAAAGCTCGCTCGCGAGCTTCACCCCGATGTCGCTGGGCCGGAAGGTGAGGAGCGCTTCAAGGAGGTCGCTGCGGCGTACGACGTGCTTGGCCACGCAGAGAAGCGAGTGCAATACGACCGCGGAGTTGACCCGCGAGCTGCGAGCGGCTCCAGCGGCGGCGCTCAGGGATTTGGATTCGAAGACATCTTCGAGACTTTCTTTGGGGGTGGTCAGCAGCGCCGCGGACCGGCTTCGCGAGTCCAGCGCGGCGGCGACACGCTCGTGCACGAGGAGGTCTCGCTTGAGGAGGCAGTGTTCGGCGTGAAGCGCACCTTCACTGTGGACCTCGCCGACGCGTGCCCAACCTGCAATGGAAGTTGCTGCGCTCCCGGAACCTCGCCGCAAACGTGCCGTCAATGCAATGGTGCTGGCTCGATCCAGCGGGTTGCGAGGTCGTTGCTTGGAAACGTCATGACGACGTCACCCTGCCCTGCCTGCGGAGGCTACGGCACCACGATCACCACCCCATGTCCGGAATGCGCTGGCCGAGGACGCACCCACGCTCGCCACACCATGAGCGTGGACATCCCGGCAGGCGTGGAGACCGGCACGCGAATTCGCATGACCCAGGTTGGAGACGCCGGCATTGCTGGCGGCCCCAAGGGTGATGTCTACGTGGAGATTAGGCAGAAGGGGCACAAGACGTTTGAACGCCGCGGCGATGACCTCCACTGCACGCTTGGCGTTCCGATGACTGCCGCCGCGCTTGGCACCATGCTCACGCTCGTCACCTTTGACGGCGACCAACAGGTCGACGTCACGCCGGGAACGCACAGCGGGACCACCGTTCGCCTCAAGGGACTCGGCGTTGGAAAACTCCAACGAGCGGGGCGCGGAGACCTCTTTGTGCACCTCGACGTGCTCACGCCGTCGGAGCTCAGTGAAGAACAAGAGGCGCTACTTCGCCAACTAGCTGAACTGCGCGGCGAGGAGATGCCGGAGGCAAGCCTCACGCCTATCGGGCACGGAGTATTCGCTCGCCTTCGCGACGCCTTCATGGGTCGCTGACGTGAGCGCTCCCGTCTTCATGTGCGCGGCAGCGGCCCACGCGGTGGCGGGGGACGTAGTCACGCTCGACGGCGCGGAGGGCAGGCACGCGGTCACTGTTCAACGTCGCGGAGCCGGGGAGCGGGTCGACCTCGTCGACGGCGCAGGTCGCCGCGCAAGCTCCCGCATTCTGTCGGTACAAGACGGTCAATTAGAGGCGGTCGTCGAGGTGGTCACGCGCGACGACGACACGCCTGTGGCCTTGGTTCAAGCGCTCGCGAAAGGTGGCCGCGATGAGCAGGCCGTCGAGGCCGCCGTGGAGCTCGGCGTCACCGCCGTGACGCCGTGGGCGGCAGATCGCTCGATCGTGCAGTGGCGTGGGCCAAAGGTTGCCAAAGGAATCGCTTCATGGCAGGCGCTGTGCCTGGCAGCGGCAAAGCAAAGCCGGCGCGCGTTCGTGCCAACCGTCGAACCGCTCGCGACCACGCGAGAACTCGCCGGGAGAGTTCGCTCAGCCACAGCGTCGGGCATTCGCGTGTTGGTTCTGCATGAAGAGGCGCACGCGATCATCACCCAACTCGAGTGGGCAGATGCCTCGCAAGAGGTGTGGATTGTCGTTGGTCCCGAAGGCGGCATCTCGGAGGATGAAATCGCCGCCCTGACCGATGCGGGCGCCGTGGCCGTTCGGCTGGGGCCGCACATTTTGCGGGCGTCAAGCGCCGGACCCGCGGCCCTTGCCGCTGTCGCGGTGATGCGTGGTTCTTGGGGTTCGGAGCAGCAGCCGCACTAGGAGCCGTGGTGGCGCCTCATAGGACTCTCGCTATCCGGCGTCGATCCCAGCTAGGTCGAGGCAATTGATTACGAACTCTGAACTGACACCTGCCTCGAATTGCGCCGTCATGTAGTCGAGAGCCGCCCGCACGAGTTCATCGTTCGAGGGCTGGGGGGGAACATCGCGCTCGTGCTCCTCGAGGCATTCGATCAACGTCGGCGCACGCTCCGCGATAAGTGCGTCGTCGGCGGCCTTCGCTTCGGGCTGAGTTTGGAATGCCAGCGATACAAAGTAGTGCTCGCGTCGATCACAATCGTCGACTAGCGCCATTCCAGCTTCCTGATCCAAGTTCACGGGAAGGGTTGCGACGTACATGGGCACCTCGAACCCACTGCCTCGAGTGTCGACTTTCGTGTCGGCAACTAGCCCTGCGTCTCGCATGCACTCAACGGCGCGTTGGACCGCGGTCGATGCGGTCTCGAAACTGATCTCACCGTTTGCGATGGCCGAGTCCAGTTCAGAGAGCTGTTCTGCCGACGCATCGGAATCTTCGGCCTCCGCGCGGAGCGAAATGAGGCTGTCGTGGAACGAGACACCCGCAGGAGTTGGCGACGGCACGGTTGGCTGGGTTGTGCACCCGGTCACGACCGCCATTGCGAGCAACAACAGTGGGGGATACGCTCTGGCCCGCCTAGCCATCAAAACTTCGTTGACCCCTTAGCCTGACGGAAGTCATTCACGACGATCGTCTCTGCGTAGTTGGTACCAAACTTGATCGACGTGACCTGGACACCCACTGGCGCATTCGGCTGGTACAACATGCGTGCGCCAATTTGGCTCTCGCAAGTCGCATATTCGTCGTACGCAACAGCTCTGTCGATTGCCTTGTTGCCGTGATAGCGGACCCAGCAGCCTTGGTATGGGTTGAAGTGCGCTGAGGTTGACGTCGCACCTGATTCGATAGTGACGGCTGAGGCAGGTGAAGACCCGGTAAGGGCCATTGCAATCACAGCGCCTGAGACTGCGAGCGCGCGGACGTGGCTCGTAATTTTCACCACTTCCCCCGATAGTTTGCGGTGTCATTGGCCGTGGAAATGTCGCAATGATCCCCCTTGTGCGACAAGACTAGCGAAGGGCTTGTTTGCCGGCAACCCGAACGTATCGGCGCCGGGTGGGCCGCCACGCGCTAGATGATTACCGGGTAATTCGCCAGGATCACGACGCCCACGAGGGTCACGCTCAGGGCGACGATCAGCAATGCCCGCTGCGCCCACTCAGGGCCCCGTCGTTGCGAGACGGCAGTGAGGAACAGCACGAGCGCAAACATGACGGTGAGAAGCGAGTAGTTGTCGCCCCGGCGGTTGTTGATGAGTGCCTGAGAGTAGGCGGCGTCCGCCGTCGCAGTGAAGACTTCCGCCTCTTCGGTGCCAGGCGGGATGTACGACTCGAGTCCAAACGGTGTCTTGGTGACGCCGTCCCACTCGTCGAAGGCGACCTGGAAGGCAGGAGAGAAGACGCCCTCGAGATAGGCCGCGAGATCCTCATCGCCATTCTGCGTCGCAACCAGCCACTCGGCGAAGACCATCGCGTCAAGCTGGAACGCGTCCCTAGCGGCGGACTTTGCATCGCTTGCCTGGACGCGATTGCTCGAGGCTTGGCTGAAGGAGATCGACATCTCGCCGCCCCACTTCGAGGACTCGAAGCCACACCATGCCGTGAGGATCGCCACCGCGGAGAGCAAGATGACGGCGACGAGTTCGTGCCACTCCTTCTTGGGCTTGGCCGTGGCGGGAGCGTCTGTCATTCGCGCATCGTATCGCCGGAGGCACTGGGTGACGGCACCGCCTAGGCTGGGGTCATGACCGATTGCCTCTTCTGCCGCATCGTCGCAGGCGAGATCCCGGCCGAGTTCGTGGTGGAGACCGAGAACGTGGTTGCCTTCCGCGACATCGCGCCCAAGGCGCCGGTGCACGTCCTCGTTGCCCCGCGTGCGCACTATCCGAACGTCTCCGCGCTCGCCGCGGCGGATCCGGCGTTGCTGGCTGAGATGGCCGCGGTGGCGCAACAGGTTGCCGACGCCGAGTGCGCGGGGGAGTTCCGGTGGATCTTCAACACCGGCGCCGCAGCGGGCCAGACCGTTTTCCACGTCCACGGCCATGTGATGAACAGTGGCTCACTTGGGTGGGACGCGTGAGTATTTCCAGGGTTGTCGTTGTTGACGAATCGGCGCTCATGCAACAACTCGTGGGCACCGGCGACGGTGTGATCCGCGAGTTGGAGCGCGCCTTTCCCGCGGTGAGCGTGCACGTTCGCGGCAATCATCTGACACTGACCGGTGAACAGCCGGAGGTTGACGCTGCGGCGGCCGCGTTTGACGAGTTCCGGCAGATGCTCGCGGCGGGCGTTCCGCTCACGCCCGACGTTGCGCGAGAGTCAGTGCGGATCTTGCGGACAGCGACAGGGGAGCGAGAAGAGAGCCCGGTTGCAGTACTTTCCCGGTCGATCCTGTCCTCACGGGGGCGCACCATACGGCCAAAGACTCAAGGCCAGGCAACGTACGTGAATGCTATTGAGCAGCACACCATCACGTTTGGCATTGGGCCTGCGGGTACAGGCAAGACGTATCTTGCGATGGCCCAGGCGGTGGCGGCGCTGCAGGCGAAGCGCGTCAATCGCATCGTGCTGACGCGGCCCGCCGTTGAAGCGGGGGAGCGGCTTGGGTTCTTGCCCGGCTCGCTTTCAGAGAAGATCGACCCCTACTTGCGCCCGCTCTACGACGCGCTGCACGACATGATCGATCCAGAGTCGATTCCCAAGCTCATCGAGGCAGGAACCATCGAGGTTGCGCCGCTCGCGTATATGCGCGGCCGAACGCTCAACGACGCCTTCATCATCCTTGACGAGGCGCAGAACACCACTCGCGAACAGATGAAAATGTTCCTGACGCGACTTGGTTTTGGCGCAACAATGGTGGTCACTGGTGACGTTACCCAGGTCGATTTACCAGGGGGGACGATCTCTGGGCTGCGGGCCGCGCGCGATATCCTGGCCGGCGTGGAGGACATCGGCTTCTGCGAGCTCACCGCCGAAGACGTGGTTCGCCATCGCCTTGTCAGCGACATCATCACGGCCTACGCAACCGATGACGAGACCAGGTCACGGCGGGCGCCCGCCGGGCAACAGCGTCGGCTGGATACCCGGCACCGAGAGGACAACCAGTGATCGACGTCAACAACGAGACAGACGCCAAGATTGACGAGGTCGAGTTCGCCGAGCTCGCCGCCTATGTGCTGCGCGAAATGAATATCGCGGACGGCGCGGAGCTCGCGATTTTGTTTGTTGACGAGCCCGCCATGGAGCAGCTTCACATTCAGTGGATGGAGGAGCCGGGCCCCACGGACGTGTTGAGCTTCCCCATGGACGAGTTGCGGCCCGGCACGCCTGGGTCGCCAACGCCGCCTGGGCTGCTTGGAGACATCGTCGTGTGCCCGTCCGTCGCGGCGCGGCAGGCCACAACCGCCGGGCACAGCGCAGAAGAAGAAATGCTGCTGCTCACGACGCACGGAATCCTGCACCTGCTCGGTTACGACCACGCGGAGCCTGAGGAGGAGAAGGAGATGTTTGCGCTGCAGCGCAAGCTCTTGCTCACCTTCCTCGCGAGCAAATGACCGGCACCCAAGTCACGATCCTTGTAGCCGTATGCCTGCTTTCGTTGCTTGGCGCGGGCGCCCTGCACGCGCTCGTGGCGGCATTTGAGCAGTTGCCGTATGCCGACGAGCGTCGCCTCTCGATCGCGTTGCGGCCCGACGGCCGGCCCACCGCGGCAGCCAAACTCGCCTCCGCGCCGGGAGACACGGATAACTCGGCGTCGGTTGCGTACGCGACGCTTGAGGCTCTCGGAATTGTTTGCTGGACCCTGCTTGCGGTTGGGCTTGGCGTGGCTTTGGGCTGGCCCGAGTGGGTGTTCGCCCTGGTAGCAGCGATTGTTGCGGCCGCCCTGTCGCTGCTCTTGGTGCGCGCGATCCCTCGCCAACTTGGGCGCGCGTACCCCGAGGCCACTGTGCGCGCTGTCGCACCGCTCGCTCGCATGCTGATTGTGTTGACGACGCCCGTGCGGCGCGTGGTGCCCGCGCTGCGCGCGCCCGCTCTCGCCGAGCCGGAAGACCTCGTTGACCGCGCACACGAAGCGCTCGACGAGCAAGACGTGGAGCTTGTTCAGGGTGTAGTCAACCTTGGCGAGACGCTGGTGCGCGAGGTGATGGTTCCGCGCACGGACATGATCGCGATCCAGGAAGGAACGACGCTTCGAAAGGCGCTTTCGCTGTTCTTGCGCTCCGGGTTCTCTCGGGTTCCCGTGCTTGCTGGAGACGTCGACGACATCGCGGGGGTGCTGTATTTCAAGGACGTCGTGCGCGCCACGTGGGACTCGCCTGCCGCTCTTGACGAGACCGTTGACGGGGTCATGCGCGAGCCAGAGTTTGTTCCAGAGTCGCTCGCCGTTGACGACCTGCTGCGGCGAATGCAAGACGACGTGTTCCACATGGCAATCGTCGTTGACGAGTACGGCGGAGTCGCCGGGCTTGTGACCATAGAAGACGCGCTCGAGGAGATCGTTGGTGAACTCACCGACGAGCATGACGTTGCTGAACCTGAAGCCGAACCGCTCTCCGCGGGTGCCTACCGTGTGCCTGCGCGGATGCCGCTCGATGAACTCGGCGAGCTCTTTGACCTCGAGATCGACGATGACGATGTGGAAACGGTCGCCGGCCTGCTCGCCAAAGCGCTTGGGCGAGTGCCGATACCAGGTGCGACAGCGTCGGCCCATAGCCTTGTGCTTGTCGCCGACCGCTTCGAGGGCCGCAGGCGGCGACTGAGCTCCGTAATTGTGCGGCGAGAGGACAACCACGATGAGTGAGCACCGTTCCGGCTTTACGTGCTTCGTTGGACGGCCGAACGCCGGCAAGTCGACGCTGATGAACGCGTTGGTTGGCGAGAAAGTAGCGATCATGTCGTCGCGACCGCAGACGACGCGGCGCGCGATTCGCGGCATCGTCACTCGCGAGGATGCGCAGCTGGTGATTGTCGATACGCCTGGGCTCCACCGGCCACGGACCTTGCTTGGCGAGCGGCTCAACGATCTGGTGCGCGAGACCTTCGCGTCCGTTGACGTGATCGGGTTCTGCCTGCCAGCTGACGAGAAGGTTGGGCCCGGCGATCAGTGGATCGCTCGCGAGCTTGCAGACGCGAAGGCGCCCGTTGTCGCGATCGTCACCAAGGTTGACAAGGTCTCGCGAGAGCGAGTCGCAGAGCACCTCATGGCTGTTTCTGAGCTTGGCGACTTCATTGACATCGTGCCCGTCTCGTCAGTCAAAGACGTGCAGATGGACGTGCTACTGAACCTCCTTATTGCAAGACTGCCGGTTGGTCCCGTGCTGTATCCCGAGGGCGAGCTCACGGACGAGCCAGAGGACGTGCGGATCGCGGAATACATCCGCGAGGCGGCGCTCGAAGGCGTGCGGGATGAGCTGCCGCACTCGATCGCCGTTGTCGTTGAGGAGATGCTTGAACGCGAGCAAGACGCCGACGACCCTCGCGTGCCGATTCTCGAGATTCAGGCGCAGCTCTATGTGGAGCGCGACTCACAGAAGGGGATCATCATCGGCAAAGGCGGGTCGCGCTTGCGGGAGGTAGGCTCCACCGCGCGAGCAGACATCGAGCGCTTGCTTGGCCGGCGCGTGTACCTCGACTTGCATGTGAAGGTCGCGAAGGACTGGCAGCGCGATCCCAAGCAGATGGGGCGCTTGGGCTTCTAGCTCCGCGCGCTGTCGGTACAACCGCGCCGCTTCGCGCGCGCCGGGTTCACTCGCCCAGATTGGCGGCGACGCCGCCACAGGTGCCGCTGCTAGAAAGCCGAGATGCCGCTGTCATGCAGGCACTGGCGTCCCAGCTCGCCTTGCGCGACGAGGCCAGCCAACATCTCGCGAACTGGTGCGCTCTCGTCCACTGCAAGCTCGTTTTTTTGAGCACACGCGACAAGCGCGGGCAGCTTCTGTTTGAAGAACGCGTCTTGAGTCGCCAAAGACGAAGGTTGTGCCTCCCATGCGGCCTCTACGTATTGGCTGTTAGCTTGCCTGCACTCCTCCGCGAGTGCATCGACAGGGTTGTTCGATTCTGGCGGCCCGCTGTCGGGGGACGCGGAGATGTGGACCTCTGTGTCGGGCGGGATGTCGCCTGAACTCGTCGACTGTTCGATCAATACCCCCGTCTGGGCCGCGTAAGTGAGCATTTGGACGTCCTGCTCCACAGACTCGGCCGGTCCTATGTACGGAATTCCGGCTTGATCGAAGCAATTGAGGGTCGCTGTCACGGCGTCCCGATAGTCGCTCCACGTCACGGTCCCGATCTTGGCGGACTGCTCAAGAATCGCCAGTTGGGATTCCGATGCACGCCCGGAGGCGTGCGCCTCGTCCAGCATGGCTGTCACGTAGTCCGGATACCGACCCGCGGTGTCCGTCGATGGCGCGCGCTCAGCACTGCAGCCGGCAAGGAGCACAACGACAGCAAGTCCCGCTATCGGACCATTCACGCAGGGATGCCCGACTTGGACTTGGACCCAATTGGCCAGGTCCACTTCACGGAAGTCATCTGCGCCTCTCTCGGCGACTCATAGTGATACAGCGCACCGCCGCGCCATGAAGTCCAAGCGGCCGGACCATTTGGATAGTACTGGTGCTTGACTGCTGTGTAACCGCAGTCTTCGTTGTAGTCAGTGATCCACGCGTAGTCATATTGCTGGCTGTAGCCCACAACCAAGTCGGTGCATGTGCTCGCGGCGTTAGCCGTGGCGGGCACTACGCACATTCCGGCGAGCGCGGCCGCTCCGACCAAGCTGGCACGCAGCGATAGAGACTTTGCTGAGATCTTCATGATTCCCCCTGATTGGCTTGCGCCCGTTGCCTCGTCGCTACGGCGCGCGCAGCCATTGGATCATAGGCAGGCAGACGCAACCAGTGCCAGGGCACTTTGCCGAGTTTCGGAACTCTGTGCACCCCCCGCCCGCTCCTGGACTACCGCGTCGCTTCGCGCGCGCCGGGGTTCACTCGCCCCCGCCCGCTGTCGGTACAACCGCGTCGCTTCGCGCGCGCCGGGGTTCACTCGCCCCCGCGCGCTGTCGGTACAACCGCGCCGCTTCGCGCGCGCCGGGCTCACCCGTCCCCGCGCGCTGTCGGTACATACGCGTCGCTTCGCGCGCGTTAGCGACGCGTATGTACCGACACGAATCGGTCGGGTAGGGTGGCGGCATGCGTTCACTCTCGCTACTCCTTCGCTGCCGCGACGAGGCCTAGTCAGGCCGGATCCTCGTCGCGGTGTTTGGTGTGCCGGCTCAGAATCCAGAGCAACCAAGAGGACACAAGAGATGAACCCCACGCACTACACGGGCGGCGACCAGCGCCCATCGGCGATGCCGATCAGCAAGTACCAGCCCTTCCACGAGCAATTCTCGGTAGAACTTCCCGATCGCACCTGGCCCGGCAAGCAGATCACCGAGGCTCCCCGTTGGTGTGCAGTGGATCTGCGCGATGGCAACCAGGCGCTGATCGAGCCCATGAACGCCGAACGCAAGATGCGCATGTTCGAACTGCTCGTCCGCATGGGCTACAAGGAGATCGAGGTCGGCTTCCCCAGCGCCAGCCAGACTGACTTTGACTTCGTTCGCCAACTCATCAACGAGGACCGCATTCCTGAGGACGTCACCATTCAGGTGCTGACCCAGGCGCGAGAGCACCTCATCGAGCGCACCTACGACTCACTCAAGGGTGCCAAGAACGCGATCGTTCACCTCTACAACTCCACGTCGGTGTTGCAGCGAGAAGTGGTCTTCCGTGCCAACGAGGACGAGATCCTTGACATCGCCACCCATGGCGCCCTGCTGTGCCAGAAGTACGAAGACAACGTGCCTGGTACAAACATCTTCTACGAGTACAGCCCGGAGTCATACACCGGCACCGAACTCGAATACGCGGTGCGCGTATGCAACGCGGTGATGGACGTGTGGAAGCCGTCAACAGACCGTAAGGTCATCATCAACCTGCCGGCGACGGTCGAGATGGCGACGCCAAACGTGTACGCAGACTCGATCGAGTGGATGAACCGCCGCCTGGACTACCGGGACGCCGTTGCGCTCAGCCTCCACCCGCACAACGACCGTGGAACGGCAGTCGCGGCCGCGGAGCTCGGCTACATGGCGGGAGCTGACCGCATTGAGGGCTGCCTGTTCGGCAACGGAGAGCGCACCGGCAACGTTGACCTCGTGACACTCGGCATGAACCTGTTCAGCCAGGGGATCGACCCCCAGATCGACTTCAGCGACATGGACGAGATCCGCCGCACTGTCGAGTACTGCAACCAGATCGACGTGCACCCACGCCACCCCTGGGGCGGCGACCTGGTCTTCACGGCATTCAGCGGCTCGCACCAGGACGCGATCAAGAAGGGGCTCGAGGCGATGCAGGTTCGCGCGGAGCGCGACGGCGTCACGGTGGACGACCTGGTCTGGGCCGTGCCGTACCTGCCGATTGATCCGCGCGACGTTGGCCGCTCCTACGAAGCGGTCATTCGCGTCAACAGCCAGTCCGGAAAGGGCGGCGTCGCGTACCTTCTCAAGACGGAGCGCAATCTCGACCTCCCGCGCAGACTGCAGATCGAATTCAGCCGTGTTGTTCAGAAGGTGGCAGACGCCACCGGCGCCGAGATGAGCGCTGAGGACCTCTGGCACATCTTCGAGGACGAGTACCTTCCCGCCGCAGATCCCCAGAAGAAGTGGGGTCGATTTGCGCTCAACGGGACTCGCACGTCCTCCTCTGACACGGGACCGGACACGCTGTCCGCTGACATCACCGATAGCGGTGAGGAAGTCACGATCGAAGGCAGTGGCAACGGTCCGGTTGCGGCCTTCGTCGCCGCGCTCAAGAGCCGCGACGCGCGCGTCGAGGTCCTCGACTATCACGAGCACGCGATGAGCGGGGGCGGCGACGCCGTGGCCGCCGCCTACGTCGAATGTCAGATCGACGACGAGATCCTGTGGGGCGTTGGCATCGACCCGTCAATTACCACCGCGACGCTCAAGGCGATTATTTCGGCGATCAATCGCCGCGTACGGTAGCGGCCCGACGCTGGGGCAGGTTTGGCGCTGAACCAAGCCCCAGCGTCGGGCACGTACGATTGCCCGCGTGAATAAGTCGCTTCTGGTCGCCCGCGCGCGGGCTGTTCTTGTGGTTGGCGCGTGCGCACTTGCGTTCGCGGGGTGCACCTCCAGCGGTGACGCGGCAGCGGAGGCCGCGGCCGACGCCATGCCAGACCTTTCAGCACAGGGCCTGGAGTCTTTCGCTTGCGGAGATGGTGAAGCGATTGGCGGCTCCTTCCAGCTACCAACGGAGCCCTACGTGGCCAAGTGCTGGAAGGGAAGCCCGGAAGGCGCGACCTTCATGGACGTCGCCAACGCCTCCCAGGACTCGGTGATGCTCGCTTCCGGTGGGCGGGACGTCACCGCAGACGTGTGCCCTGAGGACGCGTTCGGCGTGGGAGGCGGCATCGCATGCCGCGCAGTTCTGGTGACTGTAGACGGCGACACGACGGTTGTGCGCACTGTCGCGGTGCTGGCGGATCCCGGAACTGTGCTCGATGCGCTGCCCGCGGACCCGACCGCCGAACAGATTAACGACGCGTTGAACGGGGCTGCGGTCGAGGTGCTCGTTGGCACTCAATCGGCAACCGATGGCGCGCCTTCGCCGTCAGCGAGTTCCTAGCGCGGCAGCGCCGGGCAGCGTGGGCCGCCCGACGCCGCGCAGGGGCTAGACCCTAACCAGGCTCAGGCCGAGGTTCGTTCCAAGACCCTTGAAGAAGCCCAGGTGGATGAGGTTTAGCACCGTGGGCTCGATGAATCTGGCCGTTTGCAGGTTGCCTGCGGCCACTGCGTCGAACCCGAGGCTTGCTGCGAGGCTTCGCACGGTCTCAACCGCCTCGGCGTCGTCTCCGGCGATCGGCACAAATTGATTGGCCTCGAGAAGGTCGGCGTTCGCGTAAGTCGAGGCAAAGACGGTGTTGAATGCCTTGACGACCCGAGCCTGGGGGGCCGCGGCGGCGATCTGCTCGGCGGCCGAAGTGTCGCCGGAGACTGTGAGCGCGGCGTAGTCGGCCGTCAACGGGTTGGTGGCGTCGATGAGGACCTTTCCCGCGAGCTGCTCGCTGTGGGTTGCGGCAAACTCGACCGCGGCCGCGTATGGCGCGGCCAGAATGACGAGGTCCGCGGCGAGCGCGGCGGCCGCGTTTACGGCACTGGCACCCGCAGCGTCGGCCGCTTGCGCGAGGCGATCTGAACTGGGGTCTGAGTTGGTGAGCAGCACGGTGTGGCCGCCGCGTACGAGAACCGTGGCGAGGCCCGCGCCTACGCCGCCTGCGCCGATGATGCCGATGGTTGTCATGGTGTCTCCTTGGATTGTGGTGAATCTGATTATCGATTAGTTCGTATTCGAACCAATCTGGCAGGGTAAACTGGTTCGAGTTCGAACTTATTCCCAGGAGTGTGAACATGACTGAAGGCGAATGGCTTAGCCCGGCTGCGATGCTCGCGTGGCGGTCGTTTCTCGAGCTGCATGCGCAGTTGATGCCCATCGTCGAGGAGCAACTCGCGCGGGACGGCAGCATCAGTCACGCGCAATACGGGGTGTTGCTGAGCCTGCAAGCTGAGCCTCAGGGGCTGACCATGACGGAACTTGCCGGTGCCGTGTTCGTCTCAAAATCCGGACTCACGTATCAAGTGGACCGCCTGGTAGACGCCGGCTTTGTGTCGCGGGCCGTCGATCCAGATGACGAACGCAGGCGGGTAGTGCGGATCACTCGCGAGGGGATTGCGGTGCTCGCCGCGATCGCGCCAGGACACATTGCCACGCTCCGCGAATACTTCATCGGTGGACTCGACGGGGCGCAGGTCGAACACTTGGCGCACGGACTCGCCGCGGTGTCGCGGGGGATCGAGGCGCGCAAGCGGGGAGAATGAACCGTGCCCCTTTATCGAGACGACGCGATCGTCCTGCGCACCCACAAACTGGGTGAGGCGGACCGTATCGTCACGATGCTGACGAAGAACCATGGCAAGGTGCGGGCCGTGGCCAAGGGGGTACGGCGAACATCGAGTCGCATCGGTGCGCGCATGGAGCCGTTCATGCTCGCGGACGTGCAGCTGTACGAGGGGCGCAACCTCGACATCGTGAGCCAGGTCGAGATGCGAGAGCCATACGCGCGGCGCATTGCCGCCGATTACGCCCTCTTCACGGCCGCTACCGCCATGGTGGAAACCGCAGACAAACTCGTCGATCACGAACGCGAGCCAGCCGTTCAGCAGTACCGGTTGTTGCACGGAGCGCTGGGCGCCCTCAGCAGGCGCGAGCACGATCCGGGTTCCCTGTTGGACTCGTTCCTGTTGCGGTCGCTTGCGATTGCCGGCTACGCCCCAAGTTTTGGTGAGTGCGCCATGTGTGGGAAGCCAGGTCCGCATCGGGCTTTTGCCCTCGCGGAAGGTGGTGCAGTGTGCGAGGACTGTCGCCCTTCCGGTGCCGCGGCGCCCGCTCCAGAGACCTTTGCGCTCCTGGGAGCCTTGCTGTCCGGTGACTGGTCGGTCGCGGACGGCGCCGAAGACCGGGCGCGACGCGACGCGGCGGGCATCGTCGCGGCCTACACGCAGTACCACCTGGAACGAAAGGTCCGCAGCCTCCCACTCGTAGAGCGCGATTCCTGACCGCGCCCATGTCACCCGCCTCCGCTTCCTGTCGGTACACGGGTGCTTCTTTAGCGCGCGAAGCGACGCGTGTGTACCGACAGCGTGTCAGGGCGCGGGGAGGGCGTGCGCTCGCGAAGCGACGCGTGTGTACCGACAGGGAGGCGAGCGGATGGGCGTTGCCGCCTGGCCGCTAGGCTGACAAACGTGACGCCGACGCCGCCCCCAGCCCATTCGTCGGGCGCCGTACCGCCGCAACTGCCAAAGGGTGCCGTGCCCCAGCATGTCGCCATCGTCATGGACGGCAATGGCCGCTGGGCAAAGGAGCGCGGCCTGGCACGCACGGAGGGCCACACCAGGGGAGAGGCGGCCCTGCTGGACGTTGTCGCCGGCGCCATCGACATTGGCGTGAAGCACATCAGCGCGTACGCCTTCAGCACCGAAAACTGGAAGCGCAGCCCTGATGAGGTGAGATTCCTCATGGGCTTCAACCGCGACGTGATCCGCCGCCGCAGGGACGAGATGCACGAGTGGGGCGTCAGGGTCCGCTGGGCGGGCAGGCGGCCCAAACTGTGGAAGTCGGTGATCGACGAACTCGAAGAGGCTGAGCGCCTCACGGCGCGAAACTCAACGCTCACCCTCACGATGTGCGTCAACTATGGCGGCCGAGCGGAGATCGCGGATGCCGCGCGAGCCATCGCCCAACAGGCGGCCGCCGGCACCCTTGACCCAAGCAAGGTGACGGAGAAGTCATTCGCGCGATTCCTGGACGAGCCGGACATGCCTGACGTTGACCTGTTCTGGCGCTCAAGCGGCGAACAGCGCTCAAGCAACTTTCTCCCGTGGCAGGCCGCCTACGCGGAGTACGTTTTCAGTGACGTCTTGTGGCCCGACGTCAACCGCACCCACTTGTGGGCCGCAATCGAGGAGTACGCGCAGCGCAACAGGCGCTTCGGTACCGCTTGAAAGTAGAGGAGTACGTCATGCGTCCGCAGAAGTCCTTCATCGCTACATGGCTGTTCGCCTGGTTGTTCGGCTACTTAGGGGTGGACCGTTTCTACCTTGGCAAGATCGGCACGGGCATCCTCAAGCTCATCACGGTTGGCGGCTTTGGCCTGTGGTACATCATCGACTTGATACTGGTGCTCGCGGGAGGTCAGCATGACAAGGAAGGCCGCGACCTCGCAGGCTACGACAAGGGCAAGGCCGTGGCGTGGATCGTCACGATTGCAGTGTTCGTCCTGGGCGGGGTCGGCGGAGTGCTGAGCCTCAACTAGCGATCGCTGAGCGCCGCGCGCGCCACGCGGTAAAGCCCCATGCGGCGAGCACGATCGCCGCGATGATGCCTGCAAAGAGCCAGGGTGAACGCGACCACGCCTCGATCAGTCCTACCCCAAGCACGGCGTAGATCGCCGCCCAGGCTGCGCATCCGGGGAGCATTGCAACGGTGTACAGGTCCCAGCGCATGCGCCCAAATCCCGCTGCGGCGTTCACCACCGTTTGAAACCCGATTGTCAGGAAGGACAGCGGAACGCCCACGAATCCCCAGTGGTCAAGGAACGTTTGGGCGCGTTGCCAGGTGGGTCCGGAAAACCTCTTGATCATGCGTGCCCGACGCTGACTTGGCTCGCGTACGGGGGTTCCTTCAGCGTCGGGCAAGGAGGGTCCTGCAAGGCCGCGGCGCAATGACCGGCCGATCCAGTACGTTGCTTGGGCGCGCAGAAATACGACGACGAACAGGAAGCCGAAAAGCCACCACCAGGGGCCGTCGGCGAGCGCAGACGGAATGCCGGCCACTAGTTCGCCGCGCAGTCCGAACACACGCCGGTGAGCTCGACTGTGTGGTCAATCCGGGAGTAGCCGTGCGCGGTGCCGACGGCCGCCGCCCAGGCCTCGACGGCTGGCGCATCTAGCTCGACGGCCGCCCCGCACTCGCGGCAACGCAGGTGGTGGTGGTGCTCGGTGGTCGTGCCGCACCGGCGGTAGAGCGTCTCGCCGCCTTCGCCAACGACCGCATCCACTTCGCCAGCTTCGGCGAGCGATTGCAGGGTGCGGTACACGGTCGCAAGTCCCGTGCCGGAACCCTGGTGCCGCAGCAGGTCGTGCCACCCTTGTGCCGATCGAAACTCGGCTTCTTCGCCCAGTGCGGCGGCGATTTCGGCACGTTGACGTGTGACACGCGGCCCGGGCGCGGTCATGCGGCGCTCCGCTCCTGCTCGATCGTGGGCCTATCCGGGGCTCCGGGGGCGAGTCTGCGAGCCGACGTCCGGCTCTTGACGAGTGCAACGGTCGCGTACAGCAGCACCGCGCCAACCACAATCAGGCCGCCTGATTCGATATCCCAGTGGATCGTGAGTGCTGCACCAACGGCAGCGACGCCGCCGCCGTACAAGCACGCGCGCCGCATCGTGGTGACAAAGCTGCCTGCATGAAGTTGTGCGATCGCCACGGGAACGATCATCAGGCCGCCTACGAGGACAAGGCCAACGGCTTGCATCGCGAGGGTGATTACTACGGCCGCTGCCACGGACAGCCAGGTGGTGAGCGCGCCCGCCGGAATACCGGAGGCGCGGGCAAATTCTGGGTCGTGGGTTGCGGCGAACAGGATCCGCCGGAACCCGAATGCGAGGGCAATCACTATCGCCGCGCCAATGGCGGTCGCGATAGCTGTAGCGGTCGAGATGTCTCCGAGCGAACCGAACAGGGCGGCCTCAAAGGTCTCGTGGTCGCCGCCACCGATGTCGAACAGCACCACGCCCGCCGCGGCGCCGCCGTAGAACATGAGCGCCAACGCGACGTCCGCCGCCACGCGTCCCCGGCTCTGCATGCGGTCAACGATCAACGCGCCTACGAGCGCGGTGAACATCGCGCCAGGGACGGCGAGAGCGTCTTGGTTTGCGAGACCGAGCGCCGTGCCGGCCATCGTGCCGAGCGCTACGCCCGTGAGCGCAACGTGGCCAATGCCGTCGCCTAGCAAAGAGATCCGGCGTTGCACCAGGTATGCGCCTACGGCAGGTCCCGCGAGGCCAACGGCCATGGCGCAAACAATGGCCGCGATCACAGCACACCCCGTTGAAGATCGCTGGGCTCTGGCGCGTGGTCGGCGTGGGGGTGAACGTGGTCGTGTCCCGGCATCGCGTGCGCGCCAACGGCCGCTGGGGGAGCGCCGTCGTGAGTGACGCAGCCGCGGTCAAGGACAACGGCGCGCTCAAGGAGCGGGGCGAGAGGGCCTGCCTCGTGGAGAACTAGCACCACAGCCGCGCCGCGGTCGTGAGCGGCGCGAACGACGTCAGCCACCACAACCTGGTGATCTGCGTCTACTCCGGCGAGCGGCTCGTCCATGACGAGAATGTCTGGATCTCTCACCAGGGCCCGTGCGATCAGCACGCGCTGTTGTTGGCCTCCGGAGAGTGCTCCAACGGGGAAGTCGTAGCGGTCAGCGAGCCCCATCGCTTCGAGCGCCGCGCGGGCCTTGTCTTTGCCTCCCACCGGGAGGTTGCGGGTTGTGCGTGAAAGCAGCCCGGCTTCGACGACCTCGCCAGCGGACGCCGCGAGTCCACCCTGCGCAGTGGTGCGTTGCGGCACGTAGCCCACACGCTCGAGCGGCGCATGGCGCGAAGGGACGGGGGTGTCGAAGAGCGAGATCGTTCCGGACTGAATGGGGACGAGTCCAAGCATTGCGCGGACCAACGTGGACTTTCCGGAACCATTCGCACCAAAAATCGCGACCGTCTGGTGGGGGTGAACGTCGATCGACACGTCGCGCACGGCGATCGTTGCGCCAAAACCAACGGTGACGCCCGCGGCGGCCAGAACAGTGGAGGTCATTGATCGATCGTGACGCAAATGAGAATCATTGTCAAATAGGATCGGCGGGGAGCACTGCCACGCGCCACTAGACTTGCGCGGAACCTTTCAAACCAGTGAGGAGCACTCCGTGGCCGCAACATCCCGCCTAGACAACGTCATCTCGCTCGCCAAGCGCCGTGGCTTCGTTTTCCCGTGCGGTGAAATCTACGGAGGAACGCGCTCAGCGTGGGACTACGGACCACTCGGCGTTGAGCTCAAGGAAAACATCAAACGCCAATGGTGGCGTTCGATGGTCACTAGCCGCGACGACATCGTCGGCCTCGACTCCTCGGTGATCCTGCCCTCAAAGGTGTGGGAAGCGTCGGGCCATATCAAGGCCTTTGTTGACCCGCTGGTCGAGTGCCTCAGCTGCCACAAGCGCTACCGCGAAGACCACCTCATCGAGGAGTTCGAGGAGAAGAAGGGCCGCGCCCCCGAAGGCGGAATGGCGGGCATCGCCTGCCCCAACTGCGGCACCCGTGGCCAGTGGACTGAACCGCGCATGTTCAATGGCCTCCTCAAGACTCACCTAGGCGTGACGCAGGACGAGTCTGGCCTGCATTATTTGCGCCCTGAGACCGCGCAAGGCATCTTTGTGAACTTCGCCAATGTGCTCTCCGCGAGCCGCCAGAAGCCGCCGTTCGGCATCGGCCAGATCGGCAAGTCGTTCCGCAACGAAATCACTCCAGGAAACTTCATCTTCCGCACCCGCGAGTTTGAGCAGATGGAGATGGAGTTCTTCGTTGTGCCTGGTACCGACGAGGAATGGCATCAGTATTGGATCGACACTCGCACTGACTGGTACACGGGCCTTGGCATCAGCAGGGACAACTTGCGCCACCTTGAACACCCCAAGGAAAAGCTTTCCCACTACTCAAAGCGCACGGTGGACATCGAGTACCGCTTTGGATTCCAGGGCAGCGAATGGGGTGAACTTGAGGGCATCGCGAACCGCACGGACTTTGACCTCAAGACCCACTCCGAGCACTCGGGCAAGGACCTGTCGTACTTCGACCCGGCAACCAACGAGCGCTTTGTGCCCTACGTCATCGAGCCCGCCGCCGGCCTTACCCGCTCGCTCATGGCGTTCCTCGTTGAGGCGTACGTTGAGGAACAGGCGCCCACCGCGTCGGGCGGTGTAGAGACCCGCCAGGTGCTGCGCCTTGACCCGCGCCTCGCTCCCGTCAAGGCCGCCGTGCTGCCGCTGTCTAAGACCGACGCGCTCAAGCCCACGGCGCAGGCGCTTGCCAAGGAGCTGCGTGGGGCGTGGACGATCGATTATGACGAGACGCAGTCGATCGGCAAGCGCTACCGCCGCCAGGATGAGATCGGCACGCCGTTCTGCATCACGGTTGACTTCGAAACCCTCGACGACCAGGCGGTGACGATCCGCGATCGCGACACCATGACGCAGGAGCGAGTCGCCCTGTCACAGGTCCAGGGCTACCTCGCTCAGCGACTTATTGGGGCGTAGTCCGGCGCGGGCCCGGCGCGGTGACTGAGCCTGGGACAATGGTGACCATGACCACCCAAGCCGCCCCGGCGTCGGCCCTGTTGCCGCCGCTCTCCATTGGCGCGCTCACGGTCAAAACTCCAGTGGTGCTTGCGCCCATGGCGGGTATCACGAATGCGGCGTTCCGGCGACTGTGCAGGGAACACGGCGGCGGGCTCTACGTCGCGGAGATGGTGACCTCGCGGGCGCTTGTTGAGCGCACGCCGGAGTCGATGCGCATCATTGCCCACGACCCGGACGAGAAGCCGCGCAGCGTCCAGGTCTACGGCGTCGATCCCGCGACTATCGGTGCCGCGGTGCGCATGCTCGTTGAGGAAGACCGCGCGGACCATATCGACATGAACTTTGGCTGCCCCGTGCCTAAGGTGACGCGCAAGGGCGGGGGGGCGGTGCTGCCCTGGAAGCGGGACCTGTTCCGCGACATTGTGCGCGCCGCTGTCCGCGAGGCGTCTCGCCGCGACATCCCCGTGACGGTCAAGATGCGGAAGGGGATCGATGACGATCACCTCACGTACCTCGACGCGGGTGTTACCGCTGAACGTGAGGGTGCAGCGGCCGTTGCGTTGCACGCCCGCACCGCCGCGGACTACTACTCCGGCACCGCTGATTGGGAGGCGATCGCTCGCCTCAAGGAGGCCGTGCGGACCGTTCCCGTGCTGGGCAACGGCGACATCTGGTCCGCGGAGGACGCGGTCGCAATGGTTGAACGGACCGGCTGCGATGGCGTTGTCGTTGGCCGCGGCTGTCAGGGACGCCCGTGGCTGTTCGCTGATTTGCAGGCGGCGTTTGAGGGGCGCCCGGAACGCGTGCGGCCGTCGTTGAGCTTTGTGGCCGACACCGTCTACCGGCACGGGCAACTGATGGTCGCCCATTTTGGTGGCGACGAGTTCAAGGCTATGCAAGAGATTCGTAAGCATATGGCCTGGTATTTCAAGGGCTACCCCGTTGGTGGAGGTGCCCGACGCTCGCTTGGCTTGGTGACATCGCTCGCCGAATTGCGTGGCTTGCTTGATGAGCTTGGCGACTCGCCGTATCCGGGAGTGGATGCGGAGGGTGCTCGCGGACGGCAGGGGACGCCGAAGCGACCTTCATGCCCCGAGGGCTGGCTCGACACGCGTGACATCACTCCGGATATCGAGGCGCGTCTGCGCGAGGCGGAATTGAGCGTCTCGGGCGGTTAGCCGGGTCCCTTTGCGGAACCCGGCAGCGGTCGTTGGGCCCAACTATGGGCAGTCGGCTGGATCCGGAGAGTTGGCGTCATCCGCGGCGAGAGCGTCGAACACCGCTTGCGCGTCGCCGTCCCACGGAGCTGGGTGGCCTTCGCTGGCGTCCGATAGCGGCGCGGCGACGGTCTCCACGGTCCACTCGCCGTGGGTGCGCACCTCATCCAACAACGCGTTGAGCACGTCGGCGCCCTCTCCGGTGCCGGCCGAGCCGCTGGGGTCGGTGAGCGCCGCGGTGAGCAGCGCCGCGTAGATCCTGCCCTCGCGAGACAGGCGTGGGTCAACCGTAGCGAGACCCCCACTGTCGTTGAGTCGACTGCGCGCCATTCCCAGCGTGGAGGCCCCATCGAGTGTTTGCCAGCCGGCGGACAGGCCGAGTTCGTACTCAGGCGCCGCAAGGGCCTCCGGAACGCATACCTCAACGCCGTCGAGCGCGTCGACGGCCTCAATGAAGCCTTCGAAGTTGGTGAACGCGTAGCCGTCAATCGGCACGCCAGTGGTGGAGGTCACCGCCGTGCTCACGCAACGAAGGCCGCCCGCCACGTCCATTCCTCCAGTCGACGCCACGGCATCTCCGCCAGCCCCGGCGTTGAAGGCCTTGACGAGCGTCAGCGATGCATCGCCCACCTTCGACGGGTCGAGCCCACAGTCACTCGCATCCACCTCCGCGACCCTCGACAGCGGCACCACCTCCACTCGCGACCGATCCGCGGAGAAGTGCACCAACGTGGCGAAATCCAGGGCGCGCATTTCCGGCACATCTGAGGGCTTCATATCAAACGCACGGGCGACCAAGAGCGTGACGGGTTCACCGGCGGCGGGGTTCGCAGAGGGATCCCCGGTACTCGGCGATGGTGAGTCGCTAGGTGCGCCTCCGATCCCCGGAGTGATGCCCTGCGCTTTAAGCGTGTTCGCGACGGCGAGCCCGCCGCCGCCGATGGCAACGCACGCAACCGCGGTCGCAGTGCCGCGCAGGGCGTAGGTGCGCCGGCGGCGTGAACGGACGCGCCGCATGGTGGCCGCATGATTCGGTGCGCCCTCAAGCGCCGCAGTGGCAGTGGTTGCCGACCACGCCTCGGACAGCTGGTCGTCAAGAGAGTTCGGGTTCATCGCGTCACCTTTGTTTCTATCCATTCGGGGTCATCAATTTCCGCTGGCACGTCAAGCAGAGGGGCAAGACGCGCCATACCTTCAGAGAGGTACCGCTTGACAGCACCCTCCGATAGGCCAAGCGCATGGGCCGTCTCGCGTGTTGAGAGGTGGTCCAGAAACCGCAGCACCACGCAGGCACGCTGTCGAGTAGAAAGCTCCTGCAGGGCGCGCTGCACGTCCGTTGCATGTTCGGCCAGTAATGCGGGGCTAGCCGCGGAGGAGTCTTCGGCGGTGCCAATCACCCGCAGTGCTTCCCGCCGTGTGCGACTACGGCGGCGCTCATCAATAAAGCGAGATGCGATAGCGCGCCGCACGTACGCCTCTGCGGTGCCAACGTTGTCGAATCGGCGCGCAGCGCCGAAGGTCGCGACGATCGCATCTTGGACAAGGTCGTCGGCCTCAGCAGGGTCGCCGCACAGAATGACCGCATAGCCCTTGAGCGCGCTGTAGCGGCGCGCAAGCATCGCCTCCAGCATTGGCTCCCAGTCGCTCACGCCACTTCCTTTCGATCAGTTGGTGCTACAACGGATCAGCGGTGCGATCGGTTGTGTTGAGTGTGCCGCAAGGGAATATCTGCGGCGCACGAGGTGGCCGTTTGGTGGCGAGCGTCTTCGCTGGCCGGCCATCGCACGTGGCCGAGACGCAACGGTGATCCTGAGCGATTTAGGCGGCTACGCCCGCGTCGTGAGATGCATCTGCACAAAGCCGGGACCCCATCGTGCAACGCGCTCTAACGTGAACTCTGCGCGATTCGCAAGTCCAGCAAGCAAGGGGATGCCGGCGCCGAGCGCCGTTGGCAACATCGTCACCACCAGGTGGTCGAGGAGGCCGGCATCAATCGCGGCCCTGATCGTCTTGCCTCCGTCCACGTAGACGTCGCGATCACCCGCAATCCGTTGCGCTTCGTCCACCACCTCCTCGATGGTTCCGCTAAACGCGGTGACTGATGGAGGGACGGCCGGGAGCGGGTGTGAAGTGAGAACGAGCATCGGCGTGTCGCCGTAAGCCCAAGGTCCAGGGAACTCGGCAACGACTTCAAGCGTGCGTCGCCCCATCACGATGCATCCAACATCTGCGAGAAAGTCGTCGAATTCCAGACCATCTGCGGGAGCGTCGGACCAAGGCGGAGCCGCCAGCGGTAGCCCCGAATCTCGCGGCCGTTCGAGCCACGCGACCTCATCCTCGGCGTCGGCTATGAAGCCGTCAAGACTCGTAGCCAGGTACCCGCGAACTAATCCCATAGATTCACCTTACGGTGGGCTTGCGCGGGCGGCGATCGTCGTTCGGACGAGCTCGCGGCACCAACCAGGACGGTCGAACACGTCTGTCGAGAGCAGGTGAACCGGCTCGATTCCCGCAGACCTGAAGAGCGCGTCTCGCCAGCGGTCGCGTTCACGGGCCTCGGCGCTGCCGTGCCACCGCATGCCGTCGAACTCCACCGCGGTGCGGGTCTGTGGGTCGTAGCGATCGGCGTAGAACACATTGCCTTCAATGATGAATTGCGTTTGGTACGCGAGATGGACGAGGTCTGGACTGTTGAGCACCGTGAGGGCACCTCGATATTCGAGAAAGCTGTGCATGCCGTCGAGAAGGTGCCTCAGGAACCGTTCGAGGCGACGCCTGCCGCGCACTCGGGGGTAATACGAGAGCGCGGAAGCGAGCTGCGCAACGGTCACCTTTCCTGTCCGCAACGCCACGAAGATTGCGTCCTGCCCGCGCCCTCGGTCCTCTTCCCATGCGTGGACTATCGCTTCGGCGACGCTCACGAGGCGCACCCCGCCTTGCTCGTGAGTTAGTGACGGCACGATGCACCGCCGCAAGCGCAACCAGGCGGGCGACCGGACGTGCAACGGTGACGGCGCCGAGGCGCGAATCTGCGCGGGGGGAACGTCGATCAGTTCGTAGATGTAGCACGCCGCCAGCCCCGTGATCGCGACGCTGCCCGGAAGCCACTCCATCGTGGCCGCGATGCGCGTTTCAAACTCGCCTTCGTGGCGCGGGTGCGCGTAGATGCGCGGCAGCAACGCGTTCACCGCCCCGCATGAACGCGCGCGCTCGAGAGCGGTTCGGCCGTGTTGTGAGAGCAGCCCACGTGAGCGACTCACGCAACCAATTCTGTTCAGAGATGCGACGAGTGCGTCCGTGGTTGCGAGTCGAGGCATGCGAGGAGCCTCGCGTCAGGGCAAGTCCCGCGGCGCGCGCGGACAACTTCTGTGGAAATCCTCTTGCGAGCGGGGAGCAGTGGACGCCGCCCGCGCCCCCCCAAACCCCTGTCGGTACACCCGTGAGGAACAAGACGCGGAAACAACAGCCACGTACCGACAGGGGGAGGGGGAGGGCAGATAGCATCGACGGGTGAGCACTCTGCCCCCTGGGTATACAGATGTGGACGCGGAGCGCTACGTAGACGAGCCTCCCAAGCGCGCCACCCGCACGCCGTTCGAGCGCGACCGTGCTCGCATCGTGCACTCGAGCGCGCTGCGCAGGCTTGGCGCCAAGACCCAGGTTCTGGGCGCGGGCAGTGGCGACTTCGTACGCACACGCCTAACCCACACGCTCGAGGTCGCGCAGGTGGGAAGAGGCCTTGCCAAGGTCTTCGGCTCAGATGAAGACGTTGTCGATGCCGCGTGCTTGGCGCACGACCTTGGCCACCCTCCGTTCGGCCACAACGGCGAGCGCGCCCTTGACGAGGTATCGCGAGACATCGGTGGCTTTGAGGGCAACGCTCAGACATTGCGCCTGCTAATTCGCCTAGAACCCAAGTCGGTCAACCCGGAAACAGGCGCCTCTGTGGGCCTCAATCTCACCCGCGCGGTCCTCGACGCCGCGATTAAGTACCCCTGGCCAGAACCCGAGGCGCCGGCTCGCGCGGACGGCACGCCAACCCGCAAGTTCGGCTACTACGCAGACGACGCCGAGATCTTCGACTGGGTTCGTGCCGGCGCGGAACCCAAGGCCCAGAGCTTTGAGGCGCAGGTGATGGACTTCGCCGACGACGTCGCGTATTCGGTCCATGACGTCGAGGACTCGGTTGTGCACAACGATGTTGCGCTGTCAGTTCTCCGGGATGCGGGCCAGGCGCGCGCAGTGGCCCAACACGTCCATGAGTGGTACGGGCGCGGTGAGGAAGTGGAACTGCTCGCCGCCCTCGAGCGACTGCGCGCGGAGGCGTGGTGGATGGACACCTACGACGGTTCGCACCGCGCACTCGCGAGCCTCAAGGACATGACGAGCCAACTTATTGGGCGGCTTTGCAATGCGGTCATCGAGGACACCAGGGCGGCACATGGCAGTGGTGCGCTCACGCGTCATGGCGCGGATCTCGTCATATCACCCCAGGTACAGGCGGAGATGCTCATCCTCAAGGGCATCGCCGTTCACTTCCTCATGGCGCCCCGCGAGCGCCGCGCGGGCTATCGCAAGCAGCGCGATCGGCTAGCAGCCCTCGTTCTTGCCCTTGAGGCCGGCGGGGAGGCAGCCATGGAGCCGCATTTCGCAGCTTTGTACCGAGAGAGTGCGGATGCGGCGGGGCGAAAGCGCGTTGCCGTGGACCAGGTTGCTTCGCTCACGGACAAGTCCGCGCACGATTGGTATCACCGGTTCGTCGTCGCTCGCCGCTAGGCTCGCGCGTCGCCTGAGGCGGCCCGACGCTGACGCCCGCGGATGAGGAAATAGAGGGCGACGAGGGGCAACAGTAGGGGCACCCAGCCGTAGCCGGAACCGAATCCGGTCCACACTGTCTCGTCGGGCCACAGATCAGAGTCCATGTATCCAAGCGTGCCCACAAGCAGCACCCCCACGAGTTCAACGGATGATCCAACGAGCGCCACGGTCTCCCATCCGCGCCAGAGCGCGACGGCGATGACGATGTACACGATCGCCGACAGCGCAGACACCGTGTACGCCACTGGCGCCTCGGAGAACTTCTCGAGAATCTGCACGGTTGCCCGCCCAGCCGCCGCGAGACCAAGGATTGAGTACACAGCAATCAGGATGATGCGTGCTACGGGGTTCACTCAGGCTCCAAACACGATCGTGATGCGCCACGAGGCAACAGCGAGGGCAATACCAACGGCGATCGCCGCACCAGCGTCGACCCGCGCGATCTGGTCGGGCTGAAGCACGGGGCGGGTTGGGTCGGGATCTTCGGCAGCTGCCTCGGGTGTGCCCAGGCGCCCAATTCCCATGATGGGAAGCAGGGCAACGGTCGCGAGCAGATACCCAATCGCAAGCACCAAGTCGGCGTCGGCGCCGCTAAGCATCAGCCCAATCACCCACAGCGCCTGCACAACGACGGCAACATAGGTGGCCGTCACAACCCACTGAAGAACCCTGTGTGGACCGACAGCGAACAGGGTGACGAGACCGGTCAGAACGAGCAGGGCGCAGACAACGAGAACCGCGGGGTAAACAACGGAGACGTATGCGTCCACTACGACTGGGCGACCTGCACGCGCATGGGAAGCCGAACGAGCTCCTCGCCGTCGATCGACACGACCCACGACAACTGTCGTGGCTTGTCGAACCTCAGACCGTCGAACGTGAAGGCGAAGCAAGCGACCTGCTCAAAACCGTCGGCGAGGTGCGCCGGCCGTCCGAGTGTGAAGTCGCCACCCATAGCGCGAACGGGCTGCGGCTTTCCTTCGTCGTCGGGCCGCACACCAATCGGATACGTCTCGCCGTCTTCGGTGACCAGCTTCACCTCAAGGTTGTGCGAGAGGTTTGTCTCGTTGAACGGCACGTGCACGGTTGCCGCGATTGCGAGGCGGCGGTGTTGAGCAGGGAACTGCCGCACAAAAATGGTGTTCCACCCCGCGCCGAGCGCGTAGATCTTGCCATTCACAACCTCAGCGGTATCCGCGAGGAACGCATCGACTCTCACGTGGGATTCCTTTCCAACAGACTGCCCCAAGCGTAACCGCCAGCGAACTAGAGTGAGCACGTGCCAGGAACCATCAACCGTGAAGACATCGCGGCGGTTCGCGAGCGCGCGCCTATCGAGGACATCATCGGTCAGCATGTGGCGCTCAAGTCCGCGGGGGTCGGGTCGCTCAAGGGATTGTGCCCCTTTCACGACGAACGCAGCCCGTCCTTCACCGTGCGTCCCGCCGTTGGCCGCTGGCATTGCTTCGGCTGCGGCGAGGGTGGTGATGTCATCGAGTTCGTGATGCGCTTGGATGGCCTGAGCTTTGCGGAAGCAGTTGAATACCTGGCAGAACGCTCAGGGGTCACCTTGCGCTACGAGGCAGGGGGAGCGCGTACCGGCCCGACGTCCGGGCAGCGTAAGCGGCTCATCGACGCCCATCGTGTGGCCCAGTCGTTTTACGCCGAGCAGCTCGCAAATGACGAGGCACGTACCGGTCGGGATTTTTTGCGCGAGCGTGGTTTTGATCGCGGCGCCGCCGAACAGTTTGGCGTTGGTTACGCGCCAAAGGGCTGGTCGAGCCTTACCGACCACCTGCGAAAGCAAGGCTTCACCGAGGACGAGCTCAAGGCGTCGGGCCTTGTGAGCGAGGGCCAGCGCGGCGTCTATGACCGCTTCCGCGGCAGGCTCGTGTGGCCCATTCGCGAGGTCACTGGTGACGTGATCGGCTTTGGCGCTCGCCGCCTCTACGAGGACGATCAAGGGCCCAAGTACCTCAACACCCCTGAGACCCAGCTCTACAAGAAGGCGAACGTCCTGTACGGACTCGACCTCGCCAAGGGCGCGATTCGCACGGAGCGCACAGCAGTGGTCGTGGAGGGCTATACCGACGTCATGGCCTGCCACCTCGCTGGCGTCACCAACGCCGTCGCGACGTGCGGCACGGCGTTTGGCGAGGATCACGTCAAGATGGTCCGTAGGCTTATGGGTGACACCACTCAGCTCAAGGTTGGTGCCACCGGTGCGCGCGTGATCTTTACCTTCGACGGCGACGAGGCGGGCCAGAACGCCGCCCTCAAGTCGTTCAACCTGGACTCCCACTTCCTGGCACAGACCTTTGTCGCCGTGGACCCCAACGGCCAAGACCCGTGTGAGATTCGCCAGCACCACGGTGACTCCGCGGTTGTGGCGCTCATGGCGAATCCTGTTCCGCTGTTCGAGTTCGTCATCAAGGCGTCGCTCGCGGCCCACAATCTGGCGACCCCTGAGGGGCGCGTCGCGGCCTTGCGCGCCGCCGCACCGGTCGTTGCCGGGATTCGCGACGCTGCCATCCGTCCCGAGTACTCGCGAAAGCTTGCGGGCTGGCTGGGGATGGATCCTGAACAGGTTTCCGGGGCTGTTAAAAACACAAGCAAGCCCGACGCTGCGGCGGGTTCCGTTCGGGACGCGAGCGGAGCGTCGGACCGGCCAAACGCGAAGGATCCGGTGGCGCGCCTTCAGGGACTTGCGCTCGGTGTGCTGTTGCAAGCTCGCGACGCGGTGGTGAACGATGCCTCGGCGCTCGCGCTGTACGGAGCGCTGTCGCCTGAGGCGTTCACGGTGCCCCAGTATCGGGCGGTGTTTGAGGCAGTGCGTGCGGCCGGCGGCCCGCAGGTCAGTACCGCCGATTGGGTTGGCGCGGTCGCGAGCGAGGCAGGGGAGACGCTCGCTGGTGTGGTGTCTCAACTCGCCGTGACACCGCTACCTACGGATCGTCCGGGTGGAGATTACGTGCGGTCAGTGATGCAGAGCATGCTCGACCTCGACTTGACCAGGCAGATTGCCGATTTGCGAGGAACGATGTTGCGCGCGGGGGAGGGCACTCCCGAGGCTCACGAGGCATGGGTGGCTCTTGTGGGCCTGGAGACGCGCAGGCAAGCGATGCGACAGGAGTAGGGAATGACGGCCAGGCGCAGGCAGAGAGTGTCGGTGGTGACGCTTGGCGTCGCGGACTTGGACAGCGCTCGCGACTTCTATTCTGCGTGGGGCTGGACTCCGCATGAATCCGGCCCTGATGTGGTCTTTTATCAGGGCAATGGCATCGTTATTGGGTTGTATCCGGTGGCGCTGCTTGCCGAGGACCAAGGCCGGCCGGGCGTGACGCTTGAGACGGGAGCGATGGCGCTCGCACAAAACTATGCGACAGAGGCAGAAGTGGACGAGCGCTTCCGGGCAGCCGTCGCGGCGGGCGCAACGATGCTCAAGCCGCCTGACCGAACCAGTTGGGGAGGCTACGGCGGGTACATCGCGGATCCAGACGGGCACGTGTGGGAGCTCGCCGTGAATCCGTTCTGGGAACTCGATCTCAATGGTGATGTGACCATGCCAGACGAGCCGGAATCGGCGTAACCGCTCGGTGTGCGCGAGCGGACATAGAAAGCTCCCCCGACTGGACTCGAACCAGTAACCTGCCGATTAACAGTCGGCTGCTCTGCCAATTGAGCTACGGAGGATCGCGCTCGAATATGCTACCTGATCGGGAGAGCCCACCAGGACAAATTGGCGGGCTCTCGCGCCAGGCGATTGCGGCTTCTGCGGTCTAGTTCAGCCCGTTCGCTTCGAGCCACGCCGCCGCGATGTCCGGCGTTGACATCTGATCATCTGTCGATTGCACATTGAGTGCCACCAGACCCTCCGGAGTGAGCGCGGCGGAGACTGCATTGATGACATCGGCTACCGAATCGGCGATGTCGGCGTTTGCGATGGGCACCACGTTGGACGCGAGGAAAAGTCCCTCTGGATCCGCGAGCGTGACGAGGTTTTCGGTCTGGATTCGCGGATCAGCGCTATACACGTTTGCGATATTCACGGTGCCCGCAACGAGGTCTTCGACGGTCGTGTCACCCGTGGCGCTGAAACCCACGTCCAGACCGTAGAGCTCCTTGAGCCCGGTTGGGCCGTACGGACGCTCCTCGAGTTCCGGCGCACCGCCAAGGGTCAGCGGCACGTCGACGTTGGCTAGATCCGCGAGCGATTCGAGGTTGTACGTCGCAGCGAAGTCCGCTGTCACGTTGTACGAGTCTTGATCCGTCGCGGATGACTGCTCAAGAGCTACTAGGCCGTCTGGGAGGGCCGTCTGCAGCGCGGCGTAGACGTCGTCCGTGGTCGTCGCCGTGGTCGTCGCGTCGTAGAACTGCAAGAGGTTTCCCGTGTACTCGGGGAACAGTTGCACCTCTCCGGACTCAAGGGACGGGATGTACGCGTCGCGCTGACCGATGTTGAACTTGCGCTCGACGGTGAATCCGTTGGCTTCGAGTGCCTGTGCGTAGATTTCGGCGACGATCTCGTTGGAGTAGTAAGCCTGCGAGCCCACCACGATGGAACCCGCCTGGGCCGTGACCGATGGCTCGTCGAGCGGATCTGACGAACTGCAACCGGTCAAGGCAAGAACAATGCCGCTGGCTGCGGCGGCAAAGGCGATTCCGACCTTCTTTTTGCGTGCTGACATCGCGGGGCTCCTTTGGCTAGTTGCTTTGTTCAACCGGGTAGTGCTCGATTTGTTCCATCTCCTCGCGGGTTTGGATCTCACGCCGCGAACTTTTGCGACTCTGGCGCGGCGCGCCTGGTGGCACCGCGAGGCGCTCAAGCAGCGCGAACACGCCGTCCAGAACCAGGGCCAAGATCGTCACGGCCAACGCGCCGCCGAGGATCTGGTCGTAACGCCTCAAGGGCACTCCCTGGATGATGTAGTACCCCAAGCCGCCTAGGCCCACATAGGCGGCAAGGGTGACCGTGGCGACGACCTGCAGCACCGCGGACCGCATGCCCGCGACCAGTAGCGGCAGGCCCAGCGGTACCTCGATGCGGCGAAAGATCTGCCATTCGGTCATGCCCGTGGCACGTCCCGCGTCGATCACTGCGCGATCGATCGACTCGAGCCCCGAATATGCCCCGGCGAGTATCGACGGAACCGCGAGCAAAACGAACGTGATAACCGCGGCAAGCGGTTTGTGCGTCACACCCAAGACGAGCACCAGCAGCACGATCAGGCCAAAGGACGGCACCGCACGACCGGCTCCTGCCAACGCCACCGCCAGGTCCCGGCCCTTGCCAGTGTGACCCACGAGGTACCCCAGAGGCACGGCGATGAGGGCGGCGATGGCAACTGAAACGAAAGTGTAGAAGAGGTGCTCGCCGATCGCGGCTGGCAGGGGATGCGATCCCGTGAGGCGATCGGGAGAGAACAGCCAGGCGAAGGCTTCGGCGAAGAGGTTCATGACGCCATCGCCCGCTCCGCCTTGCTCTTTCGATCAGGGCGGCGGGGCGCCCACGGCATGAGCATCCGCCCCGCGATGACAAGCACGAGGTCGATCACGAGCGCGATCACCATGACAGCGACGACGCCGGCGAGGACCTCGGGGACGATTCTGCGCTGCAAGCCGTTCGTGAACAGGTAGCCAAGGTTCTCCGCGCCGATGAGCACCCCGACGGTTGCGAGTGAGATCGTCGATACCGCGGCGACGCGCAGGCCGGCAAGAATGACCGGGCCAGCGAGCGGCAACTCCACCGACCAGAAGCTGCGCCACGGCCTGTAGCCCATCGCTACGGCCGCAGAGCGTACGTCAGGGTCGATAGACCCGAGCGCGTCGGCCACGGAGCGCACCATGATCGCGACGGCATAGATGGTCAAAGCGATGATGAGGTTGGCAATCGACAGAAAGCTAATCCCGAGCAGCGGCGGCAGGATCGCAAAGAGCGCAAGCGAGGGCACCGTGTAGAGCAATCCGCTCGACACCAGGATTGGGCCTCGCGCTCGTCGGAAGCGGAATGCGAGCCAGCCCAACGGGAGAGCCAGGAGCAGGCCCAGGATGATCGGCAGGGCGCTCTGGCGCAGATGAGCGACCGTCAGCGAAACAATCAGATCTAGGTTGTTCGAGACCCAGGTCATGGGCCTTCCTCGACGAGCCTGCCTTGGGTGCGGCCCTGCGCGTCAACGAGAACCGTGCCGGATTCTGTCGCTTTGGTGGAAAGGGCACGCTTGCCGTTGTTAGCGCCGATGAAGGACGCGACGAACTCGTTGGCAGGGTTGTCCATGATCTGGCTTGGGCTACCGACCTGGGCAATGCGCGCTCCCGTTTCAAGGATGACCACCTGATCGCCCAGCAGAAACGCCTCATCGATGTCGTGAGTCACGAACACGATGGTCTTCTCAAGATCGCGCTGGAGGCGCAGGATCTCCCGCTGCAACTCCGCGCGCACAATGGGGTCCACCGCGCCAAACGGCTCGTCCATGAGCAGGATGTTCGGGTCTGCCGCGAGGCCGCGCGCGACGCCGACGCGCTGTTGCTGACCGCCCGAGAGCTGACTGGGGTAGCGCTGCGCGAGGGTCCTATCGAGACCCACCACATCAAGCAGCGCGATTGCCGCCTCGCGCGCTTGCTTGCGGGGCACACCATTGAGGACGGGCACGGTCGCAATGTTGTCGATGACGCGATGGTGTGGGATGAGTCCAGCGCTCTGCATCACGTAGCCGATAGATCGGCGCAGTTTCACCGCTTCCTTGTCACGCACGTCTTCACCATCGATCGTGATGACACCGGACGTTGGCTCGACCATCCGATTGATCATGCGCAGCAACGTTGTCTTGCCGCTTCCAGAGGAGCCAACCAAAACTGTTGTTTTGCGGGCGGGGATCGTCAACGAGAAGTCGTGCACCGCGTCGGGGCCGTTTGCGTAGCGCTTGGTTACGGACTCAAACTCGATCATGAAGGTGGACCGCCCGTCAGTTCGCTCGTGCGCTGTGCCAACGCGCTTTCCTATGAGCGAGGTTGCCGGTACTCAGGGTTCTCGTCAAACCCGAAGCGCTTTCCGTCGTCCCATTCGGCACGCACGTTGCCCACCGCGGGAATTCCCCCCGCGTCCTTCAGCATGCGCGCTACGTGGAGCAGATTCCATGTCATAAAGGTCGTGTTGCGATTGGTGAAGTCGTTTTCCGGCCCACCAGAGTCCGGGTCAAGGTAGCTGGGGCCCGGCCCTACTTCGCCGATCCACCCGCAGTCCGCGCCAGGCGGAATCACGAAGCCGATGTGTTGAAGGCTGTACAACGTCGACATCGCAACGTGCTTGACGCCGTCCTCGTTTCCCGTGAACACGGCGCCACCGGTCTTGCCGTAGTAGACGTATTGGCCGTTGTCCTGGGTCTCGCCACTCATCGCGTAGAGGCGTTCTATGAGCCGGCGCGTGATGGACGAGTTATCGCCAAGCCAGATGGGCCCGCCAACCACAACGATGTCCGCGGCGTCGATGAGGGGCCACACTTTGGCGGACCACTCGTCGGTACTCGCCCCATGCTCCGTCATGTCCGGATACACGCCTGGCGCGATGTCATAGTCGACCAAGCGAAGCGTCTCGACGCTCACGCCGAGGTCCCGCATGAGGGCGATGCTCCTGTCCATGAGGCCTTGCGTGTTGCTCGTCTCTGGACTCGGCTTGAGCGTTCCGTTGAGGAACACCGCGGAGAGATCTGAAAAGTCGGCATGCTTGGGAATGTCGTTGGCCATATGTCTACCGTACGTCGCGCCGAAGATGTCGGTGCGATCGCTAGACTTGCCTGCGGCCCCTGCGCGGGGCACGGGCCGGTAGCTCAGCTGGTTAGAGCAGTGGACTCATAATCCATCGGTCGCGGGTTCAAGTCCCGCCCGGCCCACCAAGGGAAGTTCTCAATAGGTAGGCGACTTGTCTACGAAAGGTCGAAGGACTGAAGACCGCGCACTTTGCGTTCTTTTTGCTTTTCGGAGGCGTTCGAATCGGAGCCTGACAGGACACGCAACAACGGCGCACATCCTCTTGGGTGTGCGCCGTTGTTGGGAGCGGGCCGAACTGGGTGCGTCCCGTGATGCGCAACGGACCGTCAACCGCGAGGGCCGCGAACACGTCTCGCCACTGCTCGGCGGGCACGGCGTGGCCAGGTGCGCGTGCCGGGCCGACAAGGTCCTTTCGCGAAGCAAGGAAGCGGTCCGTGACCACCATGTTGGACGCTCCAATCTTCGCGAAAAGGACGAGCATCTGGGCTCCCATGCCTCGGACTCGCCGATGGTCGGCGTTGGCAATACTTGCGCCGCTACCTACCTTCAATTTCCGATTCTGTGACTCGATGATCGCGCGGTCACGCTTGTAGATCGCATACCAGTCTGGGGACTCGAATGGGACCGGCTGGCGGTAGCGTTCGGCGAACTCGGCGGGGATCGTGGTCGAACTCTTGCTGCGGCACACGGCTGGAGGGTTCTTCGGAGCAGTAGTTACCCGGGGAAGCCCTGCCGTACCCATCGGCTGGTCTGGCTGAAGCGGGCACACGACAGTCGCTCCGGTTTGCTGCGCAGGGCATCGGCACTGGCGAGACACGACTTGACCGTCGACCACGCGGACCGACTTCTGGCGCATTCGGTAGAGTTCCCGAGCCTTGAGCCGCTGCTTGTAGGTGGCGCGGTTAATGATTCCTGCGCGGAAGTCGATGCTTGCGTTCTGCAGCGCGCGTGGCAGACATGGCCCGTAGTCGGTGCCCTCGACGTGCAGAGTTCCGGCCTCCGACACATCCTGCAGGCCCAACTGGTCGACCTTGTAGTCCATGACCAGGTCATATCCGAGTGCGTGTGTGTGCTTCGCGAACTTGGCAGCCGGGAGTTGGGTCATGCCCATGTCGCACACGAGCGTGCCCGCCTGCCAGCCTGCGGCGCGAAACGGTCGCAAGATATCCGCAATGTTCAGCCCAGGCGCAAAGCCGGGCCGGTCGATTCTTCCCGCAACGACCAGGATCGGGAAGTCTTTGGTGGCGCCCGGTCCGGTGCAGGCGGCAAGGTGCCCGTCGTAGCCGAACGTGTACTCGTCGTTGGCTTTGCGGGGTGCGCTGTTCGCGCCAGCACGCTTCGGGTCTGTCTTCGCGTGCCACCCCCCGTTTGGCTCAGTGCTGTCACCCTTCATGCAGCGGCGGGATCGTGCGTCATGTCCGCCCTTGCCGAAGATGGGCACGATGGTGCCATCCGCACTGAGCGCGCCGTTCCACTTCGAGAGCACCGTTGCCGGCAGCGTGCACAGCGCGGCGGTGCACAGGGCCCACGCGAGCACATCTGCGCGCACCTGTCGCCGCGTGATCGCCTCAGGCTTCCATGTGGCAGCGATGTCGTCGAGTTCCTCTTTCGTCATGCCGCGCTTGCGCGGATACGGCTGAGGATCGAAGGTTGCACACACCTTGCTCGAGATGCGACCAACGGCGGCGTATGAGATGCCCTGTCGCGACTCGTTGTAGACGGCATCTTCCACGTGGTTGCCCGACACCGGGAGGCCAAGTGCGTGGCGGTCCGGCTTGCTGAGGTTCGCGTGGGTGATGAGCGCGTGCACTCTTCTCAGCGACACAGGTCCGCCCTCGAAGACACAGGCGAACAGAGCGAGGAGGAATGTGTTGGGATCAAGGGTGCTGGGGCGGCCTTTGCCGTAGTTCGTAGTCGGCCAGTCTTCGGAGAGCCAACTGTTGACCATGTCCAAGACACCGGTGGTTTCGGCGAGTCGCTTTGCGTGCACGATGCTCGCTGACGACACCGAGAACCCGTAGGACGCGGTCGGCGCGAATGCGTCATTGGCATCAAAGTACGGTGCGTTCATCGTGTCACCCCCTGGGTGGTCGTGACGATAGTTCGGCCGTGGAGCAGTTCACGCGCGGCCTCTGGAGCGGGCTCGTTCGCGAACTGCCAGTACTTCGTGAACCCGCCCGCGTCCGCGAGTCCGGCGATTCGAGCGAGGGTAGCGGCGTGGATGCCGCTGTTCAGGTGGCGCACGATCCACGTGCAGCGAAGCCGCTGAGGGTTTGGCCGCAGGCCATAGGTGCCACAGTCTTCAATGAATGCCGACAGCAGGCCCGGGTTGATATTGCGTCGTCGTCGCGGACTGAGCAGGTAGGCGGCCTCATCGGGCTTGTTCTCGGCGACGTGTCGGAGGGCGGCCGACCACTCATCCAGGACAGGCACGACGCGCTGGCGCTCTCCGCGCACCCGCAAGCACACGCCGACCTCATCCACGACGACATCGTCCGTGGTCGCCGCAAGGACCTCGCTGGCGCGCAAACCTGCGCCGAGAGTCACGCAGAGCACCAGTGTGGCGTTGAAGGTGCGGTAGTCGGTCTTCTGGCGGGTGGCCCACAGTTCGAGTTGGGCGAGTTCGGGAGTGTTGTAAGGGGCTTTCGTATGGTTGCCGCGGCTGAGTCGTCGGCGAGGCATCTGCCGGTCCGGGCCGCGCTGGAGGCGCCCAGCCATCCGGTACAGGCTTCCCCGGTATGTGCTGAGGGTTGATGCTGTTACGCCGGTGAAGCCGAATTCGATGAAGTTGTCGATGACGGCGGGACGGAAGATCTCATCACGGTCGAGAGGGAGTCCGGCCTCACTCCACGCCCAATGGACGAATTTTGCGCAGTGGACGTGGACGTTGCGGCTTGCGATCACGCCGTTAGGGTCGCTATCTGCGACGGCTTCTCTCACGAAGTCCTTGATGGCGTCCCACTCGGCAGGTGGAATGTTGGCCTGGTAGGTGCTTGAGGTGTGGGCCATGAGCGCCGCCTCATCTGTTGGTGCGCCAGGAGTCGCCATCGGCACGTGGTCGTGCAAGTGGACGGTTCTGGCGGTGCGCTCCGATGGCGCATCGTTCCAGCCGAGCCGCGATGACACTGCGGAGAAGGCCAGCGTGAATGCGTCGAGGAGTGCGGGCGGGGTGTCGACTTCGGCCGACTTCATATTGGCGTCTTGCGCCTCTTTGGTGATCATGTCCGGATAGTGATCACGGCTCACCATTGCTTCTGAAATTCGGAAGCGCACGCTGGATTTTGTGGTCGGTCAGCGCGTTGCGCGGTCGCTCCCGGCTCGTAGACGGTTGACTTTCATGTGTGGTAGCCCAGCGCGAGCCCCAATCGTGGGTGGTGGACGAGCAGCGGGTCTTGTTTGGTGTTCCAGGCGCGCATATTGACTGGCGGGACGCCCCACGCGGGAACGCGGCGGAGGCGGTGCGTAGGCAGGCTGCAATCGAGCAACACGCCATTTCCGCACGCATGGTCTTGCTCGCACGGCGCGCCTCGTCGGAACTGCCGGCGACAGGAAAGAACCGGTCGAACTCGCCTTACCTGTGGCTCGCAACAGCCGTTGAGACCATGACGTATGCCCCGTTGCTTGCTGTTCTAAAAGGGCGCACCACGATGACGATGGTGCAGTTCGTTGACTTGACGCTCGTGGAGCATGCCACGGAGAAGGCGCTGGCGATGCGGGGCGAGGGGCAGGTCCAGGCGGAACGACGCCCGTAACGTCGCGGGTCATGATGGCTGCCGGCCAACCACCGGCGGATGTTCTACCGCCAAGGTGTCCAGGTCAAGAACTGCGAGGCTTCCGTGAGCGCCCTCTGCTGCGAGTCCGAACACGCGCACCGCATGGTCCACGAACGGCTGCTTGAAGATGTCGTCGACGGGGAAGTGGAAGTGACCGTGCATGAGCAGGTCCGGCTTGACGGCGGTGACGACTTCGGTGAGGCGGCCGCGCGACACCTTGCTGTACTCGAGGTCGTCGCGACGGAACCCGCCGTCGCCTCTGATGCGGTACTCGATGCGCTGCACCGGGTAGGGAGCGTCGTGGCACACCATGATGTCCGCGTGGCCTCCCTCGATGGAGTGCTCGACGTCGCCGGTGCTGATCTCCTCTTGTGGCCACCATGAGTGTTGGCGCTTGCTCGAGCCGTAGCGCTTGTATCGCTCGTTGGCCCATGTGTCGGAAGCGATGCGGGGGCTGCGGTCCACTGAGCCGGCGCCCCCGAGCCAGAGGACGCTGCGGCCGCCAAGCGTTGTGCGGTGTCCACGTGGGGCTAGCAGCACGTGGTTCCTGAATGGAAGCCACCCGTCGTCGCGTGGCACTAGGGCGTCTATCTGGTCGTAGTCCTCATGGTTGCCGGGTGCCACAAGCATGGTGACGCCGAGTCGGGACAGGCGTTTGTCGAGTCCGTTCCACAGGCTGCGCGCTTCACCGCCAGGCCACACGCCCAGGTCGCCAACCTGAATGATCGTGTCGATGCCTTCGCGGACTGCGATGTCTGCCGCGTGGCTAGCCCATCGTGTGCGGCCGTGGATGTCACCGAGGACGAGGACTCTCATGACGTCTGCTCGCCGTTGGGAGGGCCGACGTATTGCACGCTCACGATGAAGTCGGATGAGGCCCGCCCGGTGAGAGCGGCCGCCTTGTTGGCTAGGGCGTCATCCGCTTCGTCGATGTCTTGCACCACAACATCCAGGCCTGGCCACGCGGGCACGAACACGCCCCACCCGCCGCCATGTGGAGTAGCCACGGCGATGAGGGGCACAAGTCCACCCGGCTGCATCCATGAGTCACGCCGGACGCGCGCGGCCTCTGGGGGCATGGCGTCGAGCCGGCGGATCTGCTCGCACACGCGGCTGCTCACTCAATACATGGGGCCGTTCGGATGGTCGGCCTCACGGGTCGTGCAGTAAACGTGATGCCAGCCAACTTTGAGCGTCCATTCGAGACCGGGGGACGACTTTTCGGGGTCCTCGTCTCGGTTAGCACCCATGAGAGCGAGGTCGTGCCACCGGTTGTCCATGGGTGACGTGAGCGTGATGCCCGGATTGCGCCAGCGCATGTAGCGAGGTGTCGCCGGGTTGCGAGTATCGACGTAGTACAAGGTTGCCGATGAGGACGCTACTTCGTACAGGCCAGGCTCGTCGAGCACGTGCACCTCGGTGATGGCGCTCATGGCTGTGGCTTCTCTCCGGTGGCGACGAAGCGCTTTATGGCACCGATGTGTTCAGGGAGGATGCCGGTCCACGGGCTCGGGCAGATCGCGAGCGCATTGAGGTCGCCCAGCCAGGCCGTCTCGTCCGGGTCCGCGTCTCGCACCCAGTCGCCGATCTCGTCATCGAGCCACACCACGCGGTAGCCCTCGTCGAGTGCCCCTCTCACCGCGGCCGCCTTCCACCAATCAACATCGACAGGCTGCGACCCCTTCTCGACGTACATCCATCCGCCACCGATACCGACGACAGGGGCGAACTCGGCATGCGCGTACTCCTCCCATGTTGTGCACCACCACACGTCCACGCCAGGCAGTGCCTCGATAGTGCGCAGCGCGTCCATGGCGGCCGTGCTGTAGGTGACACGCACTGCGAAGCCGCGGGACGGCAGGCAGGCGATCTGATTGATGCGCCATGACTCTTCGGGCCAGTGCGGGGGTAGCGCACCGTTGGGCGGGTCAACGTTGAGGACGCCGTCGATGTCCATAGAGATGCGGGTTTTGCTCATGGTCTACGCCCTCCCGCGTTGTTCGCCGCACGGCTCTTTGGGGACCGCATGCGGTCGAGCCGTTCGATGCGCTGGGTGGGTTCGTCAATGAACCAGCCTTCGATCCACGGGTTCAGGTCGTAGTACATGAGGTGGCAATAGCCCAGTCGCAGCACGCCTTCCTTCTCGCTAAGGAGCAGGTCCAACGCGGACGAGCCGTCGTCGTGAACGATGACTGGGATGGAGCGCACTCCTAGCAGTGGCAGCCACCGATTCTCGGTGTCGCCGACTGGTTCGGTCGCGACGCTGACGGACTCCATGAATCGCGGCGTGCCGCGACCGTCAAGGAGCGCCCGACGCGTGTCGACGTAGACGATCGTCGACGCCGCCGACACCACGCGTAAGAGATCACGATCGACCCTGAGGTTGACGTTGTCGATGTTGAACGCCGCGTCGCTGTGGGGGAGGCCGTCGCCGTTCATAGATACGGTTCCCAGTCGCCCTGAATGAGCAGCTTGTCCTCGGTGGGGCGTGGGTCGCTGGTCTCGGTGGCGCGCGCACCCTCCGGTGGCATCTCGTCGATGGTCTCGATGCGCTCCAAGACTCGCTGGATCCACCAGAAATCTGTGATGTCCATCATTCCGCCGGGCACGTGGAAGTCGAACGCGTGGCGGTGGCCCACCCGTAGAACCCATGGCGCCTTGTCGGTGCAGAGTTCGGGGGCTCCGCAGCCGGGCTCGGCGGCCAGGCTTGTCATACGAGTGAGGGGCACCCACTCGTCGTCGTGCGCGCCGCGGGAGGAGCCGTGGGCCCCTCGCGCTCGGTAGAGCCAGGCACCGTGGTCGCGTGTGTTCAGGTAGTACACGGTTGACGACAGGCTTGTGAGGACATAGAGCGCGGGCTGCTCCAGAGGGTGCGCGAAGTAGATGTCTTGACTCATGGAAAGGCCTTTCGCAGGCAGACGAGCGGACGCGGAGTCGTGGCTGTCGTCACGGGTGGGGGCCGCACCGTATCCGGTGGGCGAGACGTAACGGAGACCTCGCGCGTGGTGGGGGTCGGCCGTTCGTCAGGTTCTGTTGTTGGCGAGTGCGCGACGTCGCGCACTCGCCTCACTCTGCATCCGAAACGCGGTCTTGTCAACCCCTTTTTGCATAAATACCAGGTAGTATGTTGTGTGGTAGCCCGACGGCGATGAATCCCGGAGGCGCCGAGCCCCACCTTCCTTGGGGATGCGCTCTCTTCAGCTCAAGGGGCGCTCCTCGGAGCAATGTCAGCGGTCTTCACTAGGGTGTGAAACCTGAGGTAGTGCTGAGGAAAGCGCTGAGGGAAGCGCCGAATTTTCTGACACGAATTGTCGTCTTTTCTGATCGCTAGACTCGCCATGAGACAGCATTGACGCTCCTCTTCGGGGGTGAGCGAGGGCTGACGGACGACGTCCGTCACCGGTGAGAGGAACCAGTGAGCACAGTCAACTTGTCGTCGTTCGTGTGGGGTATCGCGGACCAACTTCGCGGTTCGTTCAAACCGCACCAGTACGGTTCCATCGTTCTGCCTTTCACGGTGCTGCGGCGCTTGGACTGCATCATGGAACCGCACCGCGAGGTGATGGCGACGATCACCGCGAAGCAGGTGGCGCCGCGCGTCGCGTTGATGCAGGCGCAGCAGGCAACGGGTCTGTGGCTGTACAACACGTCGAAGCACTCGTTCGAGACGATCCTCGCTGATGCCGATGCGCTGGCGGAGAACCTCACGGAGTATGTGCAGGGGTTCTCGGAGAACATTGACGTGTTCACGCGTTACAAGTTCCTGGACCGCATCGCCGAACTTGACGAGGCGAACATCCTTTACGCCGTCGCCTCGCGATTCTCCGAGGTCGACTTCCACCCCGATGTCGTCTCCAACTCTGAGATGGGCGACCTGTTCGAGGAACTAATACGCAAGTTCTCCGAGGCGTCGAACGAGACCGCTGGTGAGTTCTACACGCCACGCGACGCGGTCCGCCTGGTCGTTGACCTCGCGATCGCGGAGGACACGCAACTAGGTTCCGAGAAGGCGCCCGTGCGCACCATCTATGACCCGACCGCCGGCACAGGAGGCATGCTCTCGCTCGCCGAAGAGCACATTCACGCGCAGAATCCCAAAGCGGCGCTCACGCTGTTCGGTCAGGAACTGAACCCCGAGTCGTACGCCATCTGCAAGTCCGACCTGCTGATGAAGGGTCATGACGCCGACAACATCAAGTTTGGCGACACCCTCGCCAACGACCAGCACGAAGGCCGCACCTTCGACTTTTGTGTTGCCAACCCGCCATACGGCGTGGACTGGAAGAAGTCCGAGAAGGCCGTCCGCGACGAGGCGAAGACTGGCGATAAGGGACGCTTCGGTCACGGACTTCCCGCGGTGTCTGACGGGCAGATGCTGTTCCTGTGCCACCTCGCGTCCAAGATGCGTCCCGCACGCGAAGACGGCACCGGAGGCGGTCGCGTGGCAGTCGTGCTCAACGGCTCGCCCCTGTTCAATGGCGGCGCCGAGTCTGGGCCGTCAGAAATACGCCGCTGGCTAATCGAGTCCGACGTGCTCGAAGCCATCGTGGCGCTACCGACCGACATGTTCTTCAACACCGGCATCGCCACTTACATCTGGGTGCTAGACAACACCAAGCGCGAAGAGCGCCGCGGCAAGGTGCAACTCATCGATGCCACAGGCTTCGACAGCAAACTGCGCAAGTCGCTCGGTTCCAAGCGCGTCGAGATCTCCGATGATGACCGACCCAAGATCGTCGAGGCCTACGCGGCTTTCGAGCAATCCGACATCTCCAAAGTCTTCGACAATGAAGACTTCGGCTACTGGACCATCACGGTCGAGCGCCCTTTGAAGTTGGCGTTCGAAGCCACGTCAGAGCACATCGACACGGTCGTCCGCGACAAGCGCTTCGCAGGCATCGACGCCGAATTGCTCCGCACCATCCTGACCGAACTGACTGGCACCCGCTACCTGGACCGGTCCGTCTTCCTCGCCGCGGTCAGCGACGAAGCGCGCAAGGCTGGCGTGAAGTTCTCGGCCGCGCAGAACAAGGCGCTCATCGACACCATCGGCGAACGTGACGACGCCGCCGACGTGTGCGTCGACCGCAAGGGCACCCCCGAACCGGACACCAAGTTGCGCGACACCGAGAACGTGCCCTTCGGTTGGAATGGCACGGACAAGACCGCCGAGGCGAACGGCACGAGCCGCGCCGTCATCGACGCGTACCTGGCTTCCGAGGTGCTGCCACACGTGCCCGACGCGTGGGTCTCCCATGACTCGACCAAGGTCGGGTACGAGATCCCATTCACCCGCCACTTCTACACCTACGTCCCGCCCCGGGCCCTCGATGACATCGACGCGGACCTTGACCGTGTCGGCGCGGAGATCATGGCAATGCTGCGGTCGGTCGAGGCATGACCTCGTTGCGACGACTGATTGAGTTCAATCCCGCGGTGCCCGAGTTCGCCGCTCTGCCCGACGATGCCGTGGTCACCTTCGTGCCCCTCGACGCCGTATGGACGGGCCGACGTGCCGACTTTTCGCGACGGATCGCCAAAGGTGAGGTCGCGGTTGGGTACTCACGCTTCCTCGATGGGGACATCTTGCTGCCAAAGGTCTCGCCGACCTTCGAGGCGGGAAGGGTAGCAATTGCGCAGGCGGCAAGCGGAATCGGTGCCGCCACGACGGAAGTGCATGTCCTGCGTGCGCGCCCGGGCATAGATCCAAGGTTCGTGGCCTACGTGTGCCAATCGGCACGCTTTCTCGCTGAAGGCGCGGCGAGCCAGCAGGGAGTGGGCAACCTGCGGCGGGTATCCAGTGACTTCGTTCTCAACTTCCCCGTGAGCCGAGCCTCGCGTGACGAGCAGCGCGCAGTTGCCGACTATCTCGACGGTCAGACGTCGAGAATCGACGCGCTCATCGCGCGGCAGTTGGAGTTGATCCGTCTGCTAGGGGAACGGCGCGAGGCACTGCTTTTCGCGATCGTGGCTGCTTCAGCATCGACAGCAAGTGGCGAGGGCGCTGGCGCGACGCTCGCGTGGCCAGCGTTGGCACGGAGCGCGCAGCAGCCGCTTCGTCGAGTTATCAAACCGATCAACCGCCCAGTTCCAGAAGGCGCCGAAATTGTCACCGCCTACACCGACGGTCAAGTCACTCGACGCTCCAATCGAGCCAAAAGGGGCTACCACGAAGCGGCGGATTTGAGCGGGTTCCAGGGCGTTGATGAGGGAGACTTCGTGGTGCACGGACTCGACATCCTCCGAGGTTCCGTCGGCATCGCTGACTCCTCCGGGGCAATATCGAGCGTGTGCACCGTGGCCAAGGTGAGTGACCAGGTCGACGACCGGTATCTTGCGATGGCTGTTCGGCTTCAGGCCCGCTCGGGGTATACACGCGCGCTGGCCCGCGGCATTCGATCCGGCGGGGCGGACTTTCGGCGATGGGACACCCTGGCAGAACTGCCTGTTCCCGTCCCCCCGTTGATTGAGCAGCGCATGGCAGCCGAGCGCTTCGAGGCCGAATCCGCAAACATGGACGCTTTGCTGGTCAAGGTTCGGGACCACATTGCGCTCGCCAAGGAGCGCCGCTCCGCTTTGATTACCGCAGCCGTGACGGGCCAGATTGATGTTCGTACCGCTTCGAGGAGGGTTGCCTAATGGCCGGAAGCAAGGAGATCAACTTCGAGGATGAGTTCTGCGACCACCTCGCCAAGTCCGGCTGGCTGTATTCGCCTAACGACGAGGGCTACGACAAGAAGCGCGCGCTGTTTCCTGAGGACATCATCGGGTGGGTTCAGGAGACTCAGCCTGAGGTGTGGGCGAAGGTTGTCAAGGCGGAGCCTGGCACGCCTCAGTACGCGAAGCAGGTCGACATGCTGCTTGACCAGATCGTCGGGCACCTCGACACGGACCTTGACCAGGGTGGCGGCATGCTGAGCCTGCTACGCAAGCCGCTGCGAATTCTCGGGTCCGTGAAGCCTCTCCAGATGTGCGTCTTCCGTCCCAACACCTCACTGAACGCGGCGCTTGTTGAGAACTACGGCGCGGTGCGCCTTCGTGTTATGCGTCAGGTGTACTTCTCGTCGCGCCCTGGCGACAGTCGCTCGATCGACCTCGTGTTTTTCACAAATGGACTCCCGGTCGCGACCGCTGAACTGAAGACAGACTTTAAGCAGTCCATCGGAGACGCCGTCCGCCAGTACAAGGATGACCGGAAGCCGAAGGACCCTGGCGGGCACATCCAGCCCCTGCTGGGCTTCGGCACCCGCGCGCTCGTGCACTTCGCCGTGTCCAACGAAGAGGTCGAGATGACCACCAAGTTGGACGGCGACAAGACTCGGTTCCTGCCGTTCAACCAAGGGAACGACCACGGCGCCGGCAACCCTCCCCGACCCGGCTCCTCTGCGACCGCATACCTGTGGGAGGAGGTCCTCGAACGCGGCAACTTCCTGGACATCATCGGCAAGTTTTGCCACCTCGAGACCAAGACCGAACATGACCCCATCACGGGCAAGGCGTACTCAGTTCGCCGCCTGCTCTTCCCGCGCTACCAGCAGTGGGACGCTGTCACCAAGGTCATCGCCGACGTGCGCGAGCACGGGCCAGGCAAGCGATACCTCATCCAGCACTCGGCGGGCTCGGGAAAGACCAACACCATCGCCTGGACGGCGCACCAGTTGTCGCGCCTCTTCGCCGTGGACGACACCAAGGTCTTCGACAAGGTCATCGTCGTCACCGACCGCACGGTGCTCGACAACCAATTGCAGGCAGCGGTCCGTCAGATCGACCCTGCCTTTCGCGGCGACAAAGATGCCGACTCGCCGGTGCAGACCATCGACGACAAGGCTGTCCGTGCTGCGGGGTCGAAGTCGAAGGCTCTCGACGATGCGCTGAACTCCTCGAAGCACATCATCGTCGTCACGATGCAGACGTTCCCTCACGTGATGGATGTCGTGTCCGGCATGGGCAAGTTCGCGGGCAAGAACTTCGCGATCATCGCCGACGAAGCCCACTCCTCCCAGACCGGTGCCAGCGCCGCTGCACTGCGTCAGATCCTCGCCTCAGCCGAGATCGAGCACGACGCCCCCGCCGACGGCACGGAGGAAGGCGAGGACTTCGAGGTCCAGGACATCCTCTCGGGTCTCGTTAGCGCCAAAGCGAACACAGACAACGTGTCCTTCTTTGCGTTCACGGCAACACCCAAGGGCAAGACCCTCGAACTATTCGGCACCGAAACGCCCGACGGTGGCCGCGCGCCATTCCACCTCTACACGATGAAGCAGGCCATCGACGAGGGGTTCATCCTCGACGTGCTGCGCGGCTACCAGTCTTACGACACCGCCTTCCAGATCGCCCGCGAGGCGGAGAACCAAAGCCTCGTCACCGTCGACAAGGGTCAAGCGACGTCGCAGGTGCTCGCGTGGGTGAAACTTCACCCCACGAACATCGGCGGCAAGGTCAAGATCATTGTCGAGCACTTCAACAAAAACGTCGCACACCTGCTCGACGGGCACGCGAAGGCCATGGTCGTCACCGGATCCCGCAAGGAAGCCGTGCGGTTCAAACTGGCGATGGACGACTACATCGCCAGCCAGCAGTACGCCTTGAAGACCCTGGTGGCGTTCTCCGGCTCCGTCGATGACGCAGAGTCGGCAGGCAGCCCCTTCACCGAAGCGTCGATGAACCCAGCCGGCATCGGAGCCGACCTCGCGGATGCCTTCGCCGGTCCGGACTACCGCGTGATGATCGTCGCGAACAAGTTCCAGACAGGCTTCGACCAGCCGCTGCTGTCAGCGATGTACGTCAACAAGCGCCTTGCCGGCGTCATGGCGGTACAGACCCTGTCGCGCCTCAACCGGACGTACACGGCGCCATCGGGCAACGCGAAGCGCAAAACGTTCGTGCTGGACTTCGTCAACGACCCCGAGGACATCCGGAAGGCCTTCGAGCCGTACTACGTCGATACCGTCCTCGACCAGACCACGAAGCCCGAGATCGTGCTCCAGATCGCCAAGAAGTTGGAACACGCCGGCATCTTCGCCGAGGCCGACGTCCTTGCGACGGCTGAGGCCTACCTCAAGGGATCGGGCAACAACGTACTCTCGGGCCTCATCAAGCCCGCCCGTGACGAGTTTTTCAAGCGCCGCGACGCTGCACTGGCGGCGGGCGACCAAACTGAGATTGATGCGACCGAGATGTTCCGCAAGGACGTTTCCACCTACGTCCGCGTCTACGACTTCATGAGCCAGGTCTTCGACTACGCCGACCCCTCGCTCGAAGCCCTCGCCATCTACCTCCGCCTCCTCGCCGCAGTCATTGCCGAGGACGCACAGCGTGAATCCATCGACCTGTCCGGCCTGCGACTGAACGTCACCCACAAGAAGGGCGCATCGGTAGACATACCGCTGGGCGCCGAGAAGGGTGATCCCCTCGGTGGGCTCACCGCCGCCGGGTCCGGTGCCGCGCGTGAGAAGTTGCGCGTGCAGATGCAAGAGGTCATCGACAACATCAATGCTCTCTTCGGTGACGACTTCCCAACGGTCCAGACACCGGCGATCGTTCAGATGCTGCTTGCTGCGCTAGTTGACAACGAGGCGCTCCACGAGCAGGCCGTTTCTAACTCCCGCGATCAGTTCGTGGACTCGCCGAACCTGCGCATGGCAGTGCTCGAGACCATCGTCGCCAGCGGAGATCTTTACGCGAAGTTCACCGAGTACATGGTTGAGTCAGGCGTCGCGCAGGAGAAGGTCATCGCCTCGATCGGCGAGTTGCTGTTCAGCATCGTCAAGGACAGCGATTCACCGTCGGATCTCCCGTGACCGGGTTGGAAGCAGCGCTCGCCAAGGGGTCGGCGACTCTCCTAGGTGCGTGCGGAAAGGCCGCATCAAAACTGGGCCGACGAATCACGTTCCGCTATCGCGTCTATCGGCGAGTTCGCAAGGTTGCCGGATACAACCTCCCGCGCAAGGGCTACACGCGTTGGCTTAAGTCATTGACTCAGGACGACCTCGTTCAACTCCCTGAAGACAGTCACGCCACGTTGGCGAACCGCCTGGACTCTGAACTGTGCGCAGCGCGCGGCAACTGGCTCGGATCGAGCGACCATCTGTCGCGTTCGCTGCTCGTGCTGGAGTTCACGTTCCCAGCGGTTGCGGCGTGTCTCGACGGCGCCGATCAAGTGGCGCTTACTCAGCATTGGGAGCAAAAGCGCGGCGCCCTCGTCCGCGACCGCTTGCTCGACCTGGCGGGGCCCGAGGCGGCCCTGTCTGCCACAGACCTAGCGCAGGCGTTGCTTCAGCGGTCAGGCGCCCGACGGGACGTTCGCCTGCAGCCCTTCGGTGTGACCGCCGCGGCCGTGAGCGACGCATTCGCCGCCATCGCGGCTCCGACTTTGAAAGATCGCCAGGTCCTTGTCGTCACCGGCGAGTTCGGCTCTGGAAAGTCCGAAGTCGCCGAGCGCTGGCACCTTGGCTGCATAGACGCGCTATCGACGAACGCTGATGCGCCCGTACCCGTGTGGGTTCCCGCCCGTGACCTCGCGCACGCCAACCTCGAGACCACCATCACCGAGCAGTTCGGCTCGAGTTGGGCCAGGGGTCGGGGTGCCCGCATAGTGATAGATGGACTCGACGAGGTGGGCCCCAGCGCGGCTCAGAACGCGCTCGACCAAGCGCGCATACTGGTACGTTCCCGCACCAACTGTCAGATCCTCGCGACAGCACGACCGGGCGCCATCGCCGCAACGGACGACGAGACGCGACCCGTCGCCCTACTTTCAGTGGAGGCCGCAGAAGCGCTCGCAAGCATCATCGCGGGCACTGCCGCCCAAACATGGGGCCTCACACCCGAGATGAAGGAGACGTTGAGGCGCCCATTCTTCGCACTGGCGTACGGAACGATTGTCGGCGCAGGCGGGCGAGTCTCCGCTGAGGTCGATCTCATTCGGAAGTTGGTCGAGATTTCGTTGAGCCGACCCGGCGAGCGCGACGCGCTCGGATCTTCGGAGACGTACAGCGCTCTGAGGACGCTCGCGGTGAATCTGACGGACTCGGAACGCGACGGACTCAATCCTCAGCAGCGCGAGGCAGTTCGACGCAGTCGGCTGCTGGCGAACAACGAGCAAGGCAAGGTGCGGTTCGCACTTCCGATCCTCGAGCAATGGTTTGCCGCGCAGGCCTTGCTTGAGGATCCCGACCTAGCCCGCAAGGTGACCGCGAGCGCGGCGAACTTTGGGAAGTGGCGATGGGCCGCGGCGGTCGCCCTTGCCGACGCAGACAACGACGAGGTCGCGGACCGCCTGGTTGAGACATGGATCGCAGACAACCCCGGAGCGACCGCGTGGCTCCTCAAGCAGGCCTTCGGGCACCTTTCTAGGCTTGACCGTGGAGACGACTCGGACCTCGACCCGAAAACAAGCGGCTTACGCCTCCTGCGCGCCTATCGCGCCTGGGCAGATTCACTCGGGCCGGTCGCGGCCGACTTGCTCGGCGCGCGAATCGCCTCAAGACCCGTGCGCCTGGGCGTGACGGTTCGAGGTCGTCACCTCGACTGCGCCATCGATGGGGCCGAACCGGAGAGTGACTGTGTCGTACCGGCGCCCACGGGTCGTCTCGACGGTACCTGGGTGCGTCACATGAGTGGCGAAGCGCCACGCAGCCCAGCATGGCCTTGGACATACGTGATGAAAGAGGTATCCGATAGCGTGAGTGGCACCCTGAGCCGTTATCCCTTCATTGGGTACGACGACACGATCGCAGCCCGCGAGTGGCGCTACGATCTCGCGCGCAAGTTGACCACGAACCGCGGTTCCTTGTTTCGCGATCCAATCGACGCCGAGGAGGTCCACCACTCTCTCACCGAGAACCTCGGCCGCATCGCTGATCCCGAGAATGCCCGATTCACCTTCCGAAACTCGATCGATTACCGCGGGCAGGAGTTAACGGCGTTTCGTAGTTGGATCGAGGCGACCGGCGCGACGGAGATCGTGTCTCCGACGCCGGCTCCGGACGCTGCTAGGCCGAAGTCCGGTTGGATATGGGACTTCTACACATCTGAAGGGCTCGCGAACTTCGAGGTGGAAGCCTTCGGGCTGGGCTGTGAGGCGTACGACGATGCGGCTGCGCGCTACTTCTCGAGGTTCGCATGGGCGATGGCGAGCGCCGTGAAGTCGCCGTTCGGAGTTGCACTAGACATCGACTTTGATGTTCCCCCTGATAGCCACGGCGGTCCGGGGATCTGGATGATTCGGGCCCCGATGGCGATACTCAAGGACGTCGCTCAGATCACCGCCGAGAGTCGATGGTCAAGCAATGGCCGAGCGGTGATCACACCTAGAACGAGAGAACAGGCATCCGAGCGGGACTTCTGGGCGTTCGCTGACGCGCACTACACGCGATGGCTGGCGGGGCGCGACGCCGCCTTTGAGTCAAGCGTCAACCTTTCGGCATTTGGCTCGAGCAACGTGGGCGACGCGCGTCCAGCATCTGCCGTAGCCGCGGACTGGTTGTGGAGCGACCTGACCGCGCTTGGCTTGGGAACGGGACGCAGGCCGGAAATTCGCTAGCGGCAAAGGTCTCGTGTTGCCTGCGGGCTAGGCGGCAGCGCGCATCCTCGTACGTGTGCGTCATGGATGGGGGCCCGAGTGACTATGGCGGCGAATCCCAACGAATCACCTTCTCTTTTCGATTATTTCGAATTACACTGAGCGCATGACAGCCCCGGCACTGGCTCCGATCACCATCAACCCGCCACCTGAACCCGGGCTGCTTGCGGACGTTGCGGCGCTACTCCACGGGCGAGAGATGCCAGCACTCGTCGGCCCGAACGGCGATCGCATCAGCCTCCCCGTGGGCGTATACGAGGTGTTGCAGGATGTCGTCGCGGCCATGCAGGAGGGCAAGGCTGTCACGATCGTCCCGCAGGACACCGTGATGACGACACAGGATGCGGCGGACTTCCTGGCTGTGTCTCGCCCGACGCTCGTCAAGTTCCTCGAGGCGGGCCGCATTCCATTCACGCAGCCCGGCCGCCACCGCAGGGTAAAACTCGCGGACCTCATCACATTCCAGGACCAGCAGCGCCTCGAACGGCGTGCCGCGCTCGACGAGATCACCCGCGACGCGACTGACGGCCCGACGACCAATGAATTCGTGAGCACCCGGTAATTCCGTGTACGCAGTCGTTCTTGATGCCTGTGTGCTGGTGCCGTACCCCTTGTTCGACTTGCTCCTCCGAACGGCTGAAGAGGGTCTTTACCGGCCGTTGTGGTCGGCCGAGATCCTGGAAGAAGTCCATCGAACTAACGTCAACAAATTGGGTTTGACTGAGGCGGCAGCAACGAAGCGGATCGCCGCAATGCAACGGGCGTTTCCGGACGCCGAAGTGTCGGGGCATATGGCGCTCGTGCCCGCGTTGCAAAACGACCCCAAGGATCGTCACGTGCTCGCCGCAGCCGTCGCCTCCGACGCCGCGGCGGTCATTACCGCCAACCTCAAGGACTTCCCCGCGGAAGCCCTCTCGCCACACGGAGTCGAGGCCATTCACCCTGACGCGTTCTTGCTCGACCTCCTCGACCTCAACGAAGTAGCGGTGCGACGCGCGGTCTACGCGATGTTCGCCGCCAACGCCAACCCGCCTAAGTCAGTCGAGGACCTCGTCGAGTTCGCGCGGGGCACCACGCCGAACTTCGCTGCCGCACTCCTGGTGTGACCTCATCCGAGCGACAATTCTGCCGCTGACGCGACGAACGCCCCTGGCGACGCAGCAAAGGCAGGCCCACCGCCGCCCAGCCGACTACACCGAGCCAAGTCCCCTTTGACAAAGACGAGGCCCCACGGGGCGACTTCGCGTTCGTTCTAGCGCGCTAGACAGATTGCCGGACGTGGCGGTAGTGCCCACGCCGTGAGGCCGCTGCGCCGACTACATCACGATAGCCGCGACGCGATCAGCGATCTCCTCAAGCCCGTAGATCGAAGTATTAAGTGCCTGCAAATCCGCGAGGCTCGGCGCGTGCTGGCGCACCTCTTCGAGACTCACCTTGTGCCATACAGGGAGGATAAGGCCTTCGCCATCCCGCTCGCCCATCTGGCGTCCCCATAGGCCGTTGAGTTCCGCCTGGGTCCACTGCTTGACGAAGAAGTGCGATGTGAGGAGTACCAATCCGAACCTACAACCCGCGAGGCCAGTCTCGATGGCGCGGCGATTGCTGGCCCCTGGCTGAATGCGGACCTCGTCAAACCACACCGACACCCCACGTTCTTCGAGAAGATCCCTGAGCGGTCGCGCGATCTCGTCTTTGTCTTCCGATGCGTGGGATAAAAAGACATCCGAGGAGTGATTCGCACCACGGGTTACGGGCGAACCGGCGACCGGTGCCCATTGCGCCGCTCGGAACTGCTGTGCACGTTGGTCGGTCTCCCGACGCAAGCGCGCTAGCGCGGCCGATTGATCCCGATCCCGTTGCTTCTGCACAGCGAGCCGCTCCTTGTTGAGGTCGGCCTCGATCTTTGCCGCCTTGACTTCGTGTGCTGCGCGATTCGTCTCGGCACGATTCGCCTCGCGCTCGTATCTGTCGCGAGTTTGTTCCTTCATTCGCCGCGTCGAGTCACTGCTCGCGCGGGCTGCCTCCGAAGCCGCCTGCGCCGCTCTCGAGCGAGCCGGACCGATCTTCTTGGACTCGTTCGCGGCCGCGCTGCGCTCGCGCGCCAAATCGCGCATTAGGCGTTCCACGTTGGCGTCGCTCGCCATGCCAGCCTCCTCCCCGGTTGACCCAACTATGCCCGACACCTCTGACGCGACTGTGGCAGGCGTGTTCAGCGCGTCTGGTTCGATATACGTCAGTAGTGTCGCTACACCGGAGCACCACACCACGCAGGGGGGCGTATGGGCAAAGCGGACCGCCTCAAGCGGCAACGCGCCGCGGCTCGCGGCGGCCCCGACGTTCCAGTCGACCGCGTTCCCGGCCCCCCAACTCCTGCGAACCTCCGCACCTCGGCGTTAGGTTCGGACCGTCGACAGAAGGGTGAAGTTCGCGGAGTGTGTTGTCTCTGCCGTCAAGATCGAGTCCTACGACTCAGTCATGTGTTCCCTCGCTGGGCCTATAAATGGGCCAAGGCGGAGGGAGGCATTCTCCATCGGCCGTGGGACCCGCGGCGCTCCCTGATGATGCAGGACGGAGCCAAACACTATTTGCTTTGCGCAGACTGCGAGCAGTACCTAGGTGTTGGCGAGAACGCGCTGTCCCGGATCTCGTCGGCGAGAGTGGCTTCGCTCGAGCGACATGGTCTGGCAGTTGAGGCGCTCGGGACGTCGAGGTGGCATGTGACAGGCGATCGGCGCAACCTCATCTGGAGGGGCTTGTTGGGTATCGCGCTCAAGTACCACTACTCGCCGTCGGCGGAGGCCACTCTGCCTCCCGCAACGAGCATCGAGGGACTACGGAAAGCCATTTTGCAGGACGACTACTCTGCGCTGTTCCCGCCGACCGGAGCCAAGTGGTTCTCGTTTGCTAGCACCGAGGGTGTCAACCCACGCGCGGCCACGTTGGTTTCTTTCAACCGAATGCTGGGAGTGAGTGGTCCTCCCCTCATGGCGCTCATGATTGGCGGGATCACGTGGTTCGTGCCATTGACCGACGAGGCGCTCGGTCCGGAGTTCGGGCGCGGATGGGTGATCGAGTGCGTCGACATCCGCATCAACGCGCTCATGTTCGACGACTGGGAGGGTGTGGAGTCGCACTTCGAGGATCGGTGGATGAGCGCAAGCATGGGCGACCCCTGCCCGTGTGGGTCGGGATCAGTCGCTGCGACGTGTTGTCGGAAGTCGTGGGCGAGGTCAACCGAGGAAGAATTCGGGGCCTAGTGTCGGGACACCGGTGAATCGGACTTTTGGCGATCCCGTGCGACGGGATTGCGCGACCCGACGGGGCTAGGCAGCGCTCTCGCTCGTCGCTCGGACCAGCGCCACGAACTCTTCGAGCAGTGCTTTGCCTAGGTGCGTTCGCTCGCTAACGAGGTTCACGCTGTCGTCAACGTGTTCGAGGCCAGCGAGCCGCAATCTCACAATTTGGAATCCCGCGGCCCTGAGACAGTCATCGCGGTAGAGGTCGCGCGCAGGGAAGCCTGCGCCGTGGGTTGACGCGCGGTTCCGGTAGCCAGGGGAGTCGACCTCCACGCAGACCTGCCCGACTATCGCATCCGGCGTGCACAACCAGGTCTTTCCCGACTGAGCGAACAGATCAGGTACACGAACCGCGCATCCTGTCGTGACCGCAAGCCCAGCCTCCCGGAGCGCAGCGATCACCGCGTCCTGAAGTTTTGAGCCAAACCGGCCCGGGTTGAACTCGATGGAGCCGATTGGGCGATCGAAGTCTCGATCTGGGAGTGCTGGCGACCAAGTGCGGGCGCCTGCAACCCTAGCGGCCTCCATACCCTCGTCGAAGTTCGCGACGGTCCGGAGGTGGGCGGCGTAGTGACGCTTCTTGGCGGCGAGTCTCTTCTCGTAGGCGGCCTTGCGCTCGGCGAAATCTAGTCGTGCAGCATCCCTGGCGGGGTTCGGACATCTCTTGCATGCGGCGTGAGGCAACGTCCGCGGCGGGTTAGCGACTTCGCGGATGTCCTCGCAACGGTGGCCGCAGTCGGCATAGACCGCGGCGCAGGAGTCGAGTACGCACTCCCGGCAGGCAGCGAGGATCGGCCCGTCCGGGTCGTACCCCTTCCACTTTGCTCGCTTCGTGATCGCGTACATCGGCTCTTGCCACTGGTGACCGCGCGGACACTCCCACCACCACGCGGTGGTGGCCAACGTTGGCGGTACTTGGGTGACGTCAACGAGATTCACCTTGCGCACCCACCTTCCCACGGAATTGGGGCTGTACTTCGGAAGTTGCTCGTGTTCGCCCACGACCCCGTGCTTCCCGAGGGCGACCCACTCTGCTGGTTCGTACTTCACGGCAGAGTTGCAGTTATGACGGGGAACATCCATTGCCGCACCGTAAATGAAGGCGCTGACAAACGTACGACCAGACGGCAAGTGGCCGGTCGTCGCTTGCTATCGCGCTAGAGCGCGTTCTTCGTAGCGGCCTCGCGAGCAATCGCTTGGTACCAGCGTGGAACTCGCCGTCGACCACGCCCGGTGATCGAGAGTTGGCATCTCACGACCCGCCGCGAGCCAGCGCGGACAGTCCGGCTTTCTGCCGCCATGGCGCGCGGCGGGGGGCCGTGTTCAGTGCGTCACATTTGCCCGCGCTACCGTCCCGCGAGTCCGAGGCTATGAGACGCTTAATGGTTGATGGTGCAGGTTCGCCTGCCGCAGTTGAGGGAATCGGGGGCTGGCTCTTGTCCAGTGTCGCTAGTAGACCGCGCGCCAAGAGCATCGGCGCATTCATCGTCGCCGCGATTGTTGCTCTGACGTCGGCCATTGTGGCCCCAGCGCCCGCCCAGGCCGTCGCCACGGGCACGATCACCGGCACCGTTTCCGCGCCCGCAGGCTTCGCCGACCCCGACTGGTGGCGGGCCGTGACCGTAGTCGCAGAGGGGCAACAGACCGTGAAGGTCAGCATCGGTCCCTCGGGCAACTACGCGATCACAGGACTGACAAAGCCGATGTACGAGGTCAGGGTTGAGGTCGGCACCTACTCGCTGCCCAGTGGTGAGGAGATCTCGCCGAACTTGCTCGACGTCTCCTACCCGGATGCTGTTGGAGACGAAGGCAGGGAACCCGTTTACGTCTCCGCCGGGTCCACCACCTTGGGGATCGACTTCCACCTGCGCGAGGGCGGCACGCTCACGGGGCACGTCGACGTGCCAGCGGGGGTCGAGGACTTCTGGTGGCGATACGTCGAGGTGTATGCCGCCGGGCCGCGTGGCTTCTATGGCTATCTGAACTCGGAGGGGGATTACTTCGTCAACGGAATCGTGCCTGGCGAGTACACGCTCCACTTCGATCCGACCTTCTTCAATTCCAACCGCATCAACGGGCCGGAACTCATTGAAGAGTGGTACGACAACAGCGCTTTCGAAGAGACATCTCAACCCGTCGTCATTGCTGCGGGCGAAACCACGGTGGCGAATGCCAGCCTCGCGGCGAAGGTCATCATCCTCGACCCGCCAGTGCCCGTGATCGTCGGCACACCGGCCATCGGCAAAACTCTCAGCGTCGACGTCGGTACATGGCCACCCGGTGCGACCTTCACGTATGAGTGGTATTCGGCAAGCAACTACACCGTGTTCGGCAGTGGTCCGACATGGGTGCCAACGTCAGGCGCCACGTCGCACAGTGTGCGCGTCAAGGTCTCGGTGAGTATCGAGGGTTACATGCCGGTGACAGTCGAAAGCGAGCCAGTCGCCATCGCGCTCGGCACGTTCGACGAGACGCCCGCGCCCACCATCGTAGGTACACCCACTGTTGGCCGGACACTCACGGCGAATGTGGACGCGTGGGTGCCGAACGCCAACTTCACGTATTGGTGGTTCCGCGACGGCGTCGGAATCAAGGGCGCCTACTCGGCCACCTACACACTCGTTCCTGCCGATGCCAACAAGCAAATCGATGTGATGGTCACAGGCAGGAAGACTGGCTGGTCCACCACCGAAGTGCATAGCGCGAGCGTGACGGCGGCCGAGGCTCCGTTCGCCCAAACAGCCACTCCCATAGTCACGGGAACCCCTGCAGTCGGCGTGCCCCTCAATGCTGCGACTGGGACGTGGTCGCCGAGTGCTTCACTCGAGTACACGTGGTACGCGTTGGACGCTGTGTCCGGCACGGCAGATGCCGTCGCCACTGGGTCGACGTACACGCCGGCTCCGTCCGACCTCGGCAAGACCATGTACGTGAAGGCCGAGGGGTCGGCGCTCGGATATGCCACGGAATCCACGCAGAGCGCACCGTTCGTCGTTGCGCCCGGAACCTTTGCCAGTACGCCCGAGCCGACAATCTCAGGCACCGCGATCGTCGGCTCGACGCTTACCGCAATCGCGGGCACGTGGTCACCGGCAGCGTCCCTCGAGTACCAGTGGTACCGGAACGGCGGGGCGATCCCGGGCGCAAACTCGGTGAACTACACGCTCGTGGCTGCTGACGCCACCATGGTCATCACCGTCAAGGCGACGGCGTCCGCACCCGGTTACGCGTCCGCGTCCCGGACCAGCACGGGTGTGACAGTGACGGGCAGGTTCACCACCGCGCCGTTGCCCACGGTGACAGGCACTCTGCTCGCCAACTATGCACTTACGGTCAAGCCCGGCACGTGGAGTCCGACGCCGACGTCGTACTCGTACCGCTGGTACCGCAACGGCGAACCCATCACCGGCGCCACGAAGTCTTCCTACGTCCTCACCGCCGCGGATCGAGGCACGAATATCACCGTGTCGGTTACTGCGAAGCGCACCGGCTACGAGACTGCTGTTACGACCTCCGCGTCGAAGTACATCCCGAGAATCTTCTCCAAGACCGTCACGCCCACCATCACAGGCAAACTCAAGTCGGGCTACACGCTCACTGCGCATCGCGGCACGTGGTCGCCCACGCCGTCGTATTCGTACCAGTGGTACCGCAACGGTGTGAAGATCTCGAACGCGACCAAATACCAGTACAAACTCACGAAGTACGACAAGGGAAAGAAGGTCACTGTCAAGGTGAGCGGGAAGCGTTCTGGCTACGTCACTGTGACAAAGACAAGCGCGAGCAAGACTGTTAGTTGGTAGTCGGTGCCTAGACAAGCGGTGCCCTTGGAGCCCTCGCCGCACCTCCGGCGACGGCGAGCAGGGTGCCGCCCTGCGGATATGAGATCTTCTGCTCGGATCTCGAATCTCGGATACAGAGCAAGGTGGAAGAATGAGCCCAAGTGATCGTTACCTGAGGGATCGGCTGTTCGACGAAGGCTTCGCGCTCCTCAATCGCGGCGACTACAACAGAGGAATCGAAGGCCTGCGACTAGCCTCCGGCGCCGAACACCTCGCAGCACTGCGCCCCGGTGAGCAGTACGATCCCGCTTCGGGTATTTCCATGACCGCGCCAATCCGTTGGGCTGCACAAGGAAAGTTAGGGCGCGACGGACAGTACGACCCCTCCGCCAACGCGGTGGACCCATCGGCACTCGTCTTCCTGGGCGCGGAATCCGAGTTCAAGGGCTTCATCGAGCGGCGAACGGGGGAGAGTCCCGACTACCGCCTGAGCGGCTACGCGAATCACCTTGGTTGGGCGATCAAGTTCTATCGCCAAGCAGAGGCGCTGCGGTACCCCGCTGCCTCCGAACGACTCGAGTCCCTGCAACTGAGGCTCGGCAGCGAGGACTTTCGACGCGCAGAGCAATCGTTCAACGACTCACGCGACAGATGGGATGAGCACGCTTCGGCCCGCATAGTTGAGATGCTTGGCGCGTCGAGGCGGGCGGCGCCTGCCCTCACGCGCGTCGAGGTCATCTCAACCAGACAGAGCCCTCAGTATTTCAATCCGACCATGAAACTGTTCTGGGACGGACGCCAAGTCGGCAAGATGTCGTCAAATGGGGGCAGGTTTGAGTTTGAGATCCAGAGCGACGGAGAACTTCTCCTCAAGTCGCCGTGGGCATCCATGCGCTGGCCGGTAACGAGCGGCGGATCGCCACGGGTTTATTTCGGGTGGGACTTCCATACGAGGGAACTCGTCGTCTCGGAAGAGGAGATCCCCGAGCGGTACTTACGGGAACGCAACCGGTAGTCGTCCAGTCGACTTGGGAACTTGTGTGGAGCACACGGAGCGAGGCTCCGCGAGGCAACAGGCCCCGCCCCACGCGCTGAGACAAGGTTGCGAAAGGTCTAGGGACTGGTTACCGACGCTCGAGGGACTGAAGCGCTAGCAGGCTTGCTATCTACCCTGCTAGATAGGTTTCGAGAACTTCCCACCAAACTTTGAGGCAGTACCGATGGGTGCTGAGGCTCACTTTGACGTGACCGTCATTCGAACCGGTCCTGAACGTGGCGCCTAGTACTTCACCACGCTCCCGTTCCACGTGGCGGACGAGATCGATCACGGCGACACGGCGGCACGGCGACACGGCGGCACGGCGGCACGGCGGCACTGCGACACGGCGACGCGGCGACACGGCGACGCGGCGACACGGCGACACGGCGACGCGGCGACACGGCGACACGGCGACACGGCCACACAGCGCGCTTCACGCTTGAACTGTTGTAGGTCCGGGCGTCCCTGGCCCGGACGCAGAAATGCCCGGCACCGAAGTGCCGGGCATCTGCGAGTGACGACTAGTTATTGTCGTCGTCGTCCGTCATGTTGTTGAAGGTGCGGGCCGCGGCATCCTTGACGTCTTCGACCTTGTCCTTCACGGCGGCCTTGGCCTGGTCAACTTTGCCTTCGGCTTCGAGCTGCTCGTTGTCGGTCGCGTCACCTACCGCTTCCTTGGCCTTGCCCTTCCAGTCTTCGGCGGTGTTCTGCATCTTCTCTTCGGTACCCATTTCTCCCACCTCCAGTGGTGTTGAGGGTCACTAAAGACGACAAGCCTGAGTGTGAAAGTATTCCCTCGCGCGTGGCTCCGGGGTGTCCGCGGGGCGTGGCGGATGGGGCGGACAGTTAGTTGGAAAGCACGTCCGCGATCGCTCGCGGCAGGTGATTCGCCACCTCGAGGGCAGTGATGGGGCCGCCCCCAGAGACAGCCCGCGCGGCACTGGCATGGATCCACGCTGCGCTCGCCCCCGCCTCGGCCGCGGGCAGCCCTGTCGCGAGCAACATACCTGCAATACCAGCGAGAACGTCGCCCGTGCCCGCTGTCGCGAGCCACGGTGGCGATTCGGGAAGCCACATCAGCCCACCTCCCGGCGAGGCGATCACCGTCACCGATCCCTTGAGGAGCACCGTGGCGCGAGCGGTCTCGGCGAGCAGACGCGCATGGCCTGCGCGGTCGCGCTCAACATCCGCCATCGTGACGTCATGTCGCATCGCCCCAAGCGTGCGGATCAGTTCGCCGGCGTGGGGGGTAAGCAAGATGCGATCGGCGAGCGTCTCTCGGGCACCAGCAGCGCGCGCAAGCGCCACGGCGGCAAGCGCACCCGCGTCAACAACCATGGGCAACCCCGAGGCGACAACCGAACCGATTGCGGCGTCCTGTTCGGGATAGTCGGCTACCCCAGGCCCCACCACCCAGGCGTGCGCACGGGGGAGAGTCTCCGCAGCGTCGGCGCTACCGTGAACGATGGCCTCTGGGCGCAAACTCAGCACGAGGTCCTGCGCCCGGCGCGGCCCCACAAAGCGAACCATTCCCGCGCCAGCCCTCGCCGCGCCGCTGACGCACAGGGCCGCGGCGCCGGGGTACGCCTCAGACCCGGCCACGATGCCAACGACACCGCGAGAGTATTTGTCATCCGCAGCGTCGGGCCGTGGCCAGCAGGCGGCGACGTCCGTGGCGCCCCATTCGACCGTGCTCACGTCCCTAGCGTGGCACAAGAGGCGGCCGTTACGGCGTTACTACCAGGCGATAGATTTCCGAGTCCGCGGGGGTGCCGTTGATGATGACGTCGCGAGGGATGCGCTCTACGTACTGCATGCCCACGTGCTCCATGACCCGCGATGACGAACGATTCTGGGGGCGGCAGCGGGCTACGAACTCGCGAACGCCTAAGTCGGCAACAAGCCAGTCCACGAACGCGGCTACGGCTTCGGTTGCTATTCGCTGTCCCCACAAATCCCGGCGCACAACCCAACCGAGTTCTCTCACGTGGGGGTTCGCCTCAACCGGCTCCCTGAAGGCGCCGAATGCGCCGATGCTGCCAACAACGGTTCCGGCGTTCACGGAGCCAGACGCGCCGAGCAGGTCGCGGGCGAGCGTGATTGCGACGTTCGCGGGCGCTCCGCCGGCGAGTGCCTCGGCGATGAACGCCTCGGAGTCCGCGCGAGTGTTGGGGCCCCAGTCGGTGAAAAAGCACACTGCGGGGTCCGAGGCATAGACGTGGACGTCGTCGAGATCCGCTGCGGCGAAGGGCCGCAGCACTAGGCGCTCGGTAACGACCTCCATGTACCGACACGATACCGGGGGTAGGCGCGCGCCGTGGGAGAATGCGGGCCATGGCCTTTCGTGACATCCGGACTATCGGCGACCCCGTGCTGCGTACCCCGTGCGCGCCAATCGAGACCATTGACGACGCCGTGCGTCAGCTCGTTGAGGATCTCCTCGAGACGGTTGACTACGACGGTCGCGCTGGACTTGCCGCGAATCAGATCGGCGTGGGTCTGCGGGCCTTCTCGTGGAACATCGACGGCGAGATCGGCTACATCCTCAACCCCGTCATCACCGAGCGCTCCGAAGAGCTCCAGGACCTCGGGGACGAGGGCTGTCTTTCCGTGCCCGGTCTCTGGTACCCGTGTGAACGGCCCGAGTTTTCGCGCGCAGAGGGCACGGACCTCGACGGCAACCTCGTGTTCGTCGAGGGCGAGGGGATCTGGGCCCGCCTCATCAACCATGAGGTTGATCACCTCGACGGTCACCTCTACCTTGACAGGCTCAAGAAGGACGTACGCAAGCAGGCGATGCGGGAACTCCGTGAGTCGCTAGAGCAATAGCGCGCCTCAGCGGCGCTTACGCGCGCCCGGCCGCGATGTCCGCGCGAATGGTGTCCAGCATTTCGGGCGTGAAGCCGATCCGTCCGCTGTCAGCCGCGACGAGCAGGGCCGTCCCGGGGACGAGGCGAGTGATGATGTCCGCCCCCGTCATAGTGAGGCCATACGGGGCGGCTTCCCGCGCTTCCTTCGCACTTTCTATCGAATTGAACACAACTACGTGGGGCACGCCGTCGATGGTGGCGACGAGGGGTGAAAGTTTTTCGGGGTGTCCAGAGACGTCGTCAAGCTGGGGGACGATCAGCATGGCTCGCAAGATCGCCGTGATGAGTGCATACTTCTCGCCATCGTCCTTGGGCGGGTGGGCAATCAGGTAGTCGATCACGCGGTTCATCGCTGGCAGGGTCACGGATTTTCCTTGATCTCGGCGAGGATAGTGTCAACGCGCTCGATAGTGCAGGGATGCGGTCTGCCGTCTAGTACGTGAAACTCCCACCACGTTCGGCACGCATTGCAGCGGAATAGCTCCTGGCCGGTGGAGGCGCTCGTCGCGACACGGTCCACATACGTGCGCGCCGCGTCGGCCCGCCAGTGCCCCCACTCGGCCCGGCAGTTCTCGCACCCGTTGCCTGGCCGAGACTCAGTCGGCGGAGCCATCTGACGTTGCGCGCTCCCGCAGGTCCGCGCGGATTGCGTTGAGCAGTGACGGCTCAAGGGCCGCATTGCCCGCTGGGGTGAAGAGCAGCAGCCCCACACCATCCGGCATGCGCAGGATCAGGCCGGTCGCGGGCATGGTGGCCGCGTACGACGGGCGGGATCGAAATTCCTCTGCGTCCTCGGCGCGCGTGAAGATCACGACGCTGTCGACGCCATCCTTGTTGATCGTCACCGGCGCGACTCCGGTCTCTCCTTCCGTGATGAGGTCGAGCGGCACGACCACGACCGTGCGGAGCAGTTGATCGATCACGGCGGTCTTGTCGCCGCGCTGAGCGATCAGTTGCTCGAGTGCCACCGTCTCAGATGGAAGATTCATACCGTTTCACCTCTTCAAGGAGCGGGGCGATCCGGGCACCCCGGACGAAAGCGGGTCGCCCCACGGTTTCGGCGCCATACATGTAGTACATGCCGCACTTGGGGCAGCGTCCCACTTGCAGATGCGCGGAAGCGGAGCCGATCAACTCCACGTACCGCCACTCGTTGCGTTCCCAGTAGGGGCTCTGCTTGCGGCAGTAGTCGCAGCCGAGCGACTCTGCGGCATCGTTGGCGGTCATTAGAACATTCCAATCGGAATGCGGGAGCCGTCGGGCAGGAGCTGAAACAGCACCGTGCCTCGCGGTACCGGGCTTCCACCATCCACGACCAGTTCACGTATCCGGTTGACCGTGAACAGTCCGTCTTGATTGAGGGCGGTGTAACCACCCTCAAGGAAGTGCTCGTATCCGCCCGCATCGGCCGCGGTGGGTACGCGGAGATTGAGGCCGTCGACGGGAATCTCGATGCCGAAGACGTCCTCGCCGTTGCGCCAGGCTGCCATGACGCGCGGAGCGCCACCTGTCGCCACGGCGGCATCTTCGATCGAACTGATGAGGTTAGCGTCGTCCCGCGGCATGACGAACACCGGATTGCCGTCGCGGCCGAGCGTGGGTGCCAGACCATTGGCGTAGAGATCCTTGATGTCGGTGTCGAAGAACGTGAAGACTGAGTCAACATCGTCGCCGTACCTGGGGGGCATCCCCGGGTCGTGGTAGCGATTGAGATCCACGAGGTTCTGAACGGCTTCATCGTGCGGCAGCGCGGGGGCGTGCGGCGGCCGCACCGCAGGCGACGGGTGGGGGAGTCCGGCAGGAACGTCGTCTGCCGTGCGCCCGAGCGAGCGGACGGCGTCGGCCGCGCCAGACAGTGCCTTGTCCAGCGCGCCCTGGAGGGAGCGAAAGAGCTTTGCGGCGTCGTCGAGCAACGGCATCAGCTTCTTGATGGCGTTGACGAGCTTGGTGATGAATTTGCCCACCTTGGACGCGAGCGAGGCTGCGCGGGTGGCGACTTGGCTCACCGCCCACGGGGTGCCGAAGCCCAGTGTGAGAGCGGCCGTGGCGACGGCGGAGATTGCGGTGCCGATGAGTTGCGACAGGGCGTCCCTGGTGATGTCGTGAACAGCCTGCACGATCGTGGAGGCGATCTGCATGCCGGTGCCGATCGCCGACGACAGGCGCCCGGCGGCGGCGGCATGTGCGGCGCATTCACCCTGGAAGCGGCGATACGTGTCGATCATGAGCCCGCGCTGGGAGTCCAGGTCCCCAAGAATCCGTGTGAGTTCGTCCGACGCCGCCTGCATACTCGCGGCGATATTCGCCCACGTGCCAGCGAATCCCATCACCTCGCCGGCGTCGCCCGTGAGGTCGTTGAACCAGCCTTTGAGCGGTTCCATGTGTTCCAAGAGCCAGCCAACGCCCGCGCCAATCGCGGAGCCCAAGGGATCCACGACGGCCGCCATGCCATCGGCGACAGCCGCGAAGGCGCCCATGCCGCCTTCGACCCAATTGCCGTTGCGAATGCCGCTGGCGATCGACTCGCAATCCTCAAGCAGGAATGTCCCCGCGAGCGGAGTCGACATGTTGACGCGGCCGACTACCAGGGGGTTCGCTGCGGCGGTCACGATGCCCCCTGCTCGAGGGCGCGGCGCAGAACGTCTACGGCGTCGGCCGTATCGTCCTCGTAGTGCGCGAAGTCGCGGACTGCACCCCGTAGCTCGCGCGTGGACCTGCCGAGCAAGTGTTCGGTGGAGGAGATCGCCATGCCCCCAGCGGTGGTGGCGACAAGCACGGGGGGTACCAAGAACGCGCACAAGAGGCCAAATGCGCCGCCCCCAAGATTCATGGAGTCCACCGCGGCGGATGCCGTGCGTACCTGCGCGGCCACCTGATCCACGCGTGCCGCGTGTTGTGACACCAGGTCGGCGTCTATCTGGATCTGTGCGGACACGTCTCCCCCTTTTCTTACCGCTCGGCTAATACGTGATGTCGGGGTCGTTGGGTAGCTTCTCGCGCTCAGCAGCCTCGTCGCGCAGACGGTGCGTTACGGCGGAGTCCTCGCCAAAGGCCTCGGCGCTGAGTGCCACCGCCTGTTCCCCCACGGAGCGGTGCGCGGCATTGATGGTCTCTTGGATAGTCCGCGCGAGGTCGCGTTCGTGTTGTTCCAGTGCGGCTTCCGTGAGAGCAAGGTCAGTTACCAGGCCCGACGCTGACACGGCTGCGGTCACGGCGTTGTCCGGGCTCGCGGCGCGACCGACGATGGTGCGCATCTGAGATTCGAGGTCTCGCGCCCGCTCGGCGTGGGCTTGGGCTTCGCGGATCTGGTCCTCGACCCTGGCCAGTACGGCGTCAGGGTCAGTCCACGTTGGCTCGGTCATGTAGGGAGGCTATACGTTGAGATGCGCGGCTTCAACAAGTGCGAGCAGTCGTGTTGCGGCTACAGAGCGACGCCAACGTTGGCTATCACCACTCGCCCGGCCGACGCCGCGGCCGGCTCGCGTATCAGGCAAGCCTTTGGTGCGGTAAAGGTCACGGTCAGGTCCGCCACAACATGGGGCTTGTTCGCCTCGGCGGAGTCCGGGTCGAGGCCACTCGGCAAATCAACGGCGACTACGTAGGTACCAGGCGTGATGTGCGCGACTGCCGCCTGTGCGGGTGCTCTCAGACCGGATTGCCCACCTAACCCAACGATGCCATCGATCACAAGCGCGGCTTCGCCGATGGCCTGCTCCGCCTCGCCCCGAGCGTCGGCCCAATTCACCGCCCGACCGCCTGCCGTGGTGAGGTGAGCGAGGCCCCTACCGTGAGCGTCGGGCGAAAGCAGTACGGCTGTGACCTTGGCGCCCGCCTGCGCAAGGAGCGCGCCCGCGAGGAGTGCATCACCGCCGTTGTTGCCGCGGCCCGCGAGCACCGCAACAGTCGCTGCCGCAGGGCAGTGGACCGCAATCGCGGCCGCCGCGTTGTCCATGAGCGTCGATTCTGACGTGTGAAGCATGGTCGCGCGTTCGGCCGCGCGCAGCTGCTCCGCAGTCATGACCTCGTGCGTGATTGCCATACGTCAAGGGTGCCACGCGTGGCGTAACTTCCGTTTTTGCCAGGCGTGAGGCACGATAGGAGCACACCGTAGCTGCGGGACAGCCTTCGAGGTCGTTGGGGAAGACGCACCTCACAGGAAGGAAGGGTCATGGCAGCCATTACCCGCGGTGTCATCTTTGTGCACTCCGCCACGCGTGCGATGTGCCCGCATATTGAGTGGGCGGTGCGCAACGTACTCGGCCCGCGTGCCACGTTCGATTGGACGGAGCAGCCTGCAGGGCCCGGTTTGTTGCGCGCGGAAGTCGCGTGGCAAGGCGCTCAGGGGACGGGCGCCCAACTTGCCTCAGCTCTTCGCGGTTGGGAGCACGTCCGCTATGAAGTGACAGAGGATCCTTCCTTTGGGTGCGACGGCGGGCGCTGGTCCCATACGCCTGCGCTTGGCATCTTCCACGCGGTCACCGACGTGCACGGAAACATCGTTGTGCCAGAGGACCGGATCCGCGCCGCGCTCGACGCAGGCGGGTCGATCGTGGACATGCAGCGGGCGATGGACCTTGCGCTTGGCACGGCATGGGACGACGAACTTGAGCCCTTCCGCTATGCGGGACACGGTGCGCCCGTGCGCTGGTTGCACCGGGTGGGCTGACATGGCACTCGATGCCACCTCCGTACTGACGCTGCAGGCTCTTGAGGAATCGATGTGGCGATCCGAGACGCGCTTCGACGCTGCGTATATGGACGCCGTGCTTCATCCGGGCTTCACCGAGGTTGGGCGTTCTGGACGAGTGTTCACGCGTGACGAGGTGCTGAACATGCCGCATGTCGAGATCAGTGTTGACATCCCGCGCGAGACGTTCGACGTTGCGGAGATCGCGGAGGGCGTGGCGCTCGTGACTTACGAGACCCTGCCGACGGAGTCGATTCACGGCGCGGCACACCGCGCATCGATGTGGGTGCTGAGCGGCTCTCGGTGGTTGCTGCGCTATCACCAGGGGACGCCGTCGGCTCGCTAACTCGCGACCTTTTCTCTAATTCCCGGTCCACTCTGCGACCCCAGCATCGTGTCGGTACAAGCGCGTCGCTAACGCGCGCGAAGCAGCGCGTGGGTTCCGCCCATCCCAGCATCGTGTCGGTACAAACGCGTCGCTAACGCGCGCGAAGCAGCGCGCTTGTACCGACAGGAAGCGGCGGTGTGAGGGTGCGCGCGAAGCAGCGCGCATGTACCGACAGAGCGCGAGGGGGCGCGGCGGTGCGAGGGCGCGCGTGCCTTGTGTGTGTTGTTACGCGTTGCCGAGCACGAGCGCCACGTTGTGGCCGCCGAACCCGAACGAGTTGTTGATCGCAGCGAGGTCCCCGGAAGCGGGCAGCGCGGCGGGCGTGTCGCGCACCAAGTTGATGGCGAGGTCCGGATCAGGGTTGTCCACATTGATCGTCGGGGGAGCGACCCGGTCCTCGAGAGCCTTGATCGTGAACACGGACTCGAGCGCACCAGCGCCACCGAGTAGGTGACCAGTCATCGACTTGGTTGCCGACACGAGCACCTGGTCTGCGTGCTCTCCGAGCAGGTCGCGGATGCCGCGAGCCTCGATCGGGTCGCCAACCGGCGTCGACGTGGCGTGAGCGTTGATGTGGCAGATGTCGGCGAGCGTGAGGCCAGCCTGTTCCACAGCGGCAAGCATTGCGCGCTTCTGTCCGTCGCCCGTGGGTTCGGGTGCGGCAATGTGATAACCGTCCGCGGTGCGGCCAGTACCGAGCAGGCGAGCCCGGATCCGCGCCCCGCGAGCGACGGCGTGTTCCTCAGACTCGAGCACCATGATTGCTGCGCCCTCTCCGAGCACAAAGCCATCGCGGTCAACGTCGTACGGACGCGAGGCCCGCTCGGGGTCATCGAGTCGCTTGGAAAGCGTCTTCATTGCGGCGAAGGTCGAGATAGGCAGCGGGTGAATCGCCGCCTCCGTGCCGCCTGCAACGACGATGTCCGCCCTACCGGACTGAATCATGTCGTACGCGAGTGCGAGAGCCTCGGCGCCGGACGCGCACGCGGAAACCACCGCATGCGCGCCCGCCTTTGCGCCGAGTTCAAGCTCGACGTACGCCGTTGCAGAGTTGGGCATGAGCATCGGGACCGAGAGCGGAAGTACTCGTTCTGGTCCGCGGTCACGCACCGTGTCCCACGCGTCAAGCATGGTCCACACCCCGCCGATGCCCGTGGACACCACGGTGCCTAGTCGTAGCGGGTCAACGTCAGGAGAGCCAGCGTCGGCCCATGCCTCGCGAGTCGCGACAAGCGCGTACTGCGACATCGGGTCCATGCGCTTCATCTCCGGACGTGACAGCACCTCGTCTGGCCGGACAGCAAGTTGGCCGGCGATGGTGATGGGCACGCGGTACTTCTCCACCCAGTCGTACTCGAGTGGACGCACTCCGGATTTTCCGGCGAGCGCCGCCTCCCACGTGCTGGGCACGTCCCCGCCAAGCGGGGTAGTGGCGCCAAGGCCAGTGACGACGACATTCATGGAAAACCTCCGGGAGTGCTGGGGGTGGAAAAAAGGGTGAGCTGAATTAGCCCTGGTTGGCGATGAACGTCACGGCGTCGCCAACGGTGACGAGGTTCTTGACCTCTTCGTCGGGGATGCGGACGTCGAACTTCTCTTCTGCGAGGGTCACGATCGTCATCATCGACAGCGAGTCGATGTCGAGGTCGTCCGTGAAGGACTTGTCGAGCTGGATCTCGGCCGTGTCGATGCCCGTTTCTTCGGAAACGATGTCGGCGAGGTGGGCGAGGACCTCGTTCTCGGGCAGTGCCATGTGGTGCTCCTTCTAGTTGTGGTGATGCGAAGCATCGGGTTCGGATTGAACGGTTACGAATCTAGTCCGTGGTAGGCGCAGTCATGGCAGTTCGATGACCTGCGCGGCGTAAACCAGGCCCGCGCCAAAGCCAATTTGAAGTGCAAGGTCCCCACTAGCCACAGCGCCGTCGCGGTAGAGGCGCTCGGTAGCGAGCGGAATTGAAGCGGCCGACGTGTTACCTGAGTCCGCGATATCCCTCGCCACTGCGACGTGGTCAGGAAGCCCGATTTGCTTCACCATCTGGTCAATGATGCGCACGTTCGCCTGGTGCGGGATGAACGCCTTGATGTCGTCGGGGGCGAGGCCTGCGGCTTCGATAGCCGCAGAGGCGACCGGGGCCATCTTGAACGACGCCCACTTGAAGACCGACTGACCTTCTTGACGAAGTGTGGGGAACGGCAGCGAGCGGTCCTCGCGGATCTCGAGCCACGAATTGGTTTGGCGGATGAGTTCCGCGCCTGAGCCGTCGGATCCCCAGATAGTCGGGCCAATAGCAGGGGTTTCGGAGGCGCCAATGACCACAGCGCCCGCCCCGTCGCCAAGCAGGAAGGAGATGGATCGATCGGTGGGATCGATGAAGTCAGACATCTTTTCAGCGCCCACGATAAGCACGTTGCGGCTCTGGCCGGAGCGCACAAGCGCGTCGGCCTGGCCAATCGCGTAGCAGTACCCAGCGCATGCGGCAGAGATGTCCCAGGCCGCAGCGGGGGTCGCGCCCAGGCGGTCCGCGAGTGACGGCGCGCCGCCGGGGGTCATGTGCGGGAACGTGATCGTCGACAAAATCACAGTGTCGATGTCAGCGGCGGCGACTCCGGATTTTGCGATTGCCTCGAGCGACGCCTTTTCAGCGAGATCGAGCACGCTCGTTTCCGCTCCAGCACGCACGCGGGTGGACATGCCGGTGCGCTGGCGAATCCACTCGTCTGAGGAGTCAATCGGACCCGCGACGTCGTCGTTGGTGACGATGTTCTCGCCGCGCGCCACGCCAAGCCCAAGAATCCGCGAGAACTCCGGTCCGCGGCGAATTGTCATCTGCGTCACGCGTGTTCCTCCATTAGGTTGCGTGCGGCGTCGAGGTCGTCAGGGGACTTCAGTGCGACGGCAGGCACACCCTTCATGACTCGCTTCGCGAGCCCAGTGAGCACTCCGCCCGGCGCCACCTCAATGATGCCCGTTACTCCAAGCTCAAGCATGCGCTCCATGCACAGGTCCCATCGCACCGGGTTGGCAACCTGGCGCACAAGCCTCGCCAAAGCATCATCGCCCGACGCTGTGACGGCACCGTCTGCGTTGGAAAGCAGGGTGGTGTTTGGGTTGCGCGTCACAATGCCCGACGCTGTGGCGGCTAGCGCTTCAACGGCGGGCGCCATGTAGTGAGTGTGGAAGGCGCCAGCGACCTGGAGCTCGATCACGCGTGCGCGCTCTGGTGGGTTCGCGACAAGTTCGCCGATCGCGGCTTTGGAGCCTGCTGCGACGACTTGCCCGCCGCCATTGACGTTCGCGGGAGTCAGGCCAAGGGCCTCAAGGGCGGCAGTGACGAGCTCGGGTTCGCCGCCGAGTACCGCGGCCATCGAGGTCGCCTCGGCGGCGGCTGCCGCAGCTGCCATTGCCGCACCGCGGACGGTCACGAGGCTCAGTGCATCGTCATCTGTGAGGACGCCGGCAAGTGCCGCCGCGCCGAACTCGCCAACGGAGTGGCCGGCTACGACGCTCCCAGCGGGTACTGCGGCGCCCACGAGCGCGCGAGCGCTCAGTAACGCAGAGGCGACCAGCAGGGGTTGCGCAATAGCGGTGTCGCGGATGGTGTCGGCGTCAGAAGTAGTGCCATGCATCGTGAGGTCCACGTTGGTGGCTTCCGACAATGACGCGAGGTGTGCTGCGACGGACTCAAGTTCGAGCCACGGAGCCAACATTCCCGGCGTTTGGGCACCCTGACCGGGGCACAGAACGGCAAGCATGCTTACTAGGGTGCCTCACTTCCTTGATGAGTGGCGGGTGCCTGGGGTACCGAAGTCACGCGCCGGTTTTGTAGAAAGTCTACAAATGCGTGCGGGTGGCGTCTCGCAACCGCCCCAGCGCGAACGCCGTTTCAAGGACGTGAGCGTCGCGAGTCGAGAGGACATCCCAGCCCGTCAGCTCCGCGACCTTGCGCAGGCGATAGCGCACCGTGTTGGCGTGGACGAACATCGTTCGCGACGCCAGTTCCAGTGAGCGCCCGCAATCGAGGTAGGTGGCAACGGTCTCCGTCAAGGCACCCCCGGCGTTGGCGATCGGGTCATACGCGACGGAGATCAGGCGGTCTCTGGCGGACGCATCGCCGATCAGCACGCGCTCCGGCAAGAGGTCGTCCGCCGAGACAGGTCTTGGTGCGAGCGCCCAGGCCGGCGCCGCGGTCTTACCGGACAATGCGGCCCGCGTAGCTCTCGCTACCTCAAGCAGCGTGACCGCAGGCGGCCCCGTGACGACCGGCCCTCGTCCAAAGCTGGGAAGCAATTGTCCGGCCAGTTCCGGAATCGGCTGCTCGGCCCGCGCAATCACGACGAGGTCTTCGCCGTGGATGCCCACCAGCGCGCCGGGCGCGGCTCGCCTTATCGCCCTGCGTAGTTCCGCTGACTGGACCTCGCCCAAAGGTCCGTCTGTGCTGCCAACCATGACCAGCGTCGGGCCGGGTTTCCAGCCAAGGGCCGCCGCGCGAGACGGCAGGTCATCATCGACCTCGCCGCGCACGAGGGCATCGACAACAAGGGCTTCAAGACGCGCATCCCAAGCCCCACGTGTCTCTGCTGCACGCGCATAGACCTCCGCTGCAGAGAAGGCGATCTCTCGCGAATAGCGAAGGATCGCCTCGCGTAGTGCCTGCTCGGAACCAGGGGCTGCGAAGTCGTCGGACTGTTCCTCGACGATCCGCACCAGCGTGCGCACGATCGCGAGCGTGTGCTGAAGCGAAATCGACCGCGTGAGCTCCGGGGGAGCGGCAGCAAAGACCTCCGCGGCACCGCGCGTGTGAGCCGCAGGATTCTCGTACCAGCCGATGAAGGCGTCGATGCCCGCTTGGGCCACGGTCCCAACCCAAGAACGCTCCTGAGCAGGCAGCGCGGAGAACCAGCGGTAGTTCTCGTCGAGGCTCTTGAGGGCCGCTGTCGTCAGCTTGCCGCTGCCTGCACGGAGTTTGCGCAACGTCTGCGCCCGCGCTTCGGCAGTCACCATGGCGTCAGCATACGGGCGCCTGAGCCGGGCACGGGTGAGCGCGCGCCGCTACGGTGGGTAGCGGCGAAGGGATATCCAATGCAGCCACGACCAAAGCCGCTCCTAGGGCTACTCATCGGAATACTGCTCGGCCTCGTGATCGTGGGGCTGTTGTGGCAACTCGGAGTGATGCCACCAGATCGACTCGTTCTGTTTGGAGTGTTGGGCGCCACGATCCTTGTGGTCGAGTTATTGGTGACGCAGACGACGCGCCGAGGCAAACGTCGCTTTGTGACAGTCATGATCATCGCGGGAGTATGCGGTGGCGTCGCGCTTACGGGGATTCCTGAGACGGTGCTCAACACCGGTTCGCTAAGCGAGGGCTGCTCGCTTGAGGTCACGTCTGCGACCGACCATGCGACCCCCACGGATACCAGCGCATTCGACCCATTTGACACCACTCCGGGCGACACCGTGTCATTTACGTCGGCCACCGATGAGGTTCTCACTCACTGGGAGAGCGGGCTTGGGATATCGATTGGCGGGGTGCCGCTGACGCTGTGGACTGCGCAGCGACCCAATGCCGAAGAGTTCACCGAGTGGAGCGGCAGCGAGCCGGTGGCCAAGTACCTCGACGAAATTGAGGACCAGTACGGCGTGGAACTGCGTGGCACCTATCACGTGTTCGGCTACATCCACGCGGACGAGGGCGACTGCGAGATGGCTGGCTACATCCGCATCAACGCAGAAAGCCCGTTCGCGACCCCGCTGATCATCGCGCTGTGGGTTGCCGGCTTGGTGCTGGTGGTCGTCGTGGGTGCACTCGCGGTGTCGGTACGACGCTCGATTCGCGAGGCCCGTAAGTCCGGCCCGATCGGTGGGGGAGCCGCGGCAGTCCCCGGTGCTGATCCCGATGTTGATCCTGGTGCTGATCCCGGTGCAGGTGCAGGTGCTGATCCTGGCGCTGGCGCTGGTGCTGGTGCTGGTGCCGATGCCGATGCTGATACCGCTGCCGGCGCTGCTGCCGCCACCGGCGCTGGCGCCGTGGCTGCCACCTCCGCTCCCAAGAACGAGCCGGTGGGTGCGTTTACGGCGCCGCCGCCAGAGGCTGTCACGGAGACCAAGGTGATGCCCACGACCGATACCGAGGTCTTGCCATCAGTTGACGCGAACGCGGCGCCCTCCACTCAAAAGGCGGATCCTGCACCAACTAAGGGTGACGACTCGTCTAGTGGATCGCGCGGATCCGCTGAAGGGCCCGGTGCGGCCCTAGGCGGCGCGACCGAGACGGAACTGGAGCCGGAGCCGATTCCGGAACCGGAGCCGATTCCGGAACTGGAGCCGGAGCCGGAATCAGAGCCGGAGCCGCACACAGAGCCGGTCACCGAATCGGAGGGGGCCTCAAGCGATGCCCCCGATGACGCCGACGCCCCCGATGACGCCGACGCCCTCGATGACGCCGACGACGACGAGCCGAAGCCCGTTTAGGAGTCGCCGCCGGCGTTTCCGGAGGTCCCCTTGCGTACGTCGTGGAGCTCGTACTTGGCGATCGCCGCTGCCGTGGTGCCGGGAGCTACCTCACCGCGCTTCTCGAGCGAGTAGAGCACGCGGCACGCCGTTGACGCTCCGTCGATGTAGAAGAAGCGGCGTGCGGCCGCACGGGTGTCGGAGAACCCAAAGCCATCGGCGCCGAGTACCGCATAGTCACCGGGCACCCAGGCACGGATCTGGTCAGGCACAAGGTGGTCGTAGTCGCTCGTAGCCACAAACGGGCCCGACGCTCCCTGGAGCTTCTGAGTCACATACGGTACGCGCGGGGTTGAGTCCGGGTTCAAGAACGCGTCCTTCTCAGCGGCAAGCGCATCGCGCCGGAGTTCATTCCATGACGTCACGGACCACACTGCGGCGCGCACGCCGAAGTCATGTGCGAGTAGCTCCGCCGCCTCGAGTGCCCAAGGCACGCCCACGCCAGAGGCGAGGATCTGCGCCTGGGGGCCATCGCCGTCGGGCACTGCCGCAACGCGGTGAATGCCCCTGAGGATGCCCTCAACGTCGACGTCTTCCGGCTCTGCGGGCTGCTGGTACGGCTCGTTGTAAACGGTCATGTAATACATGACGTTGGGGTCGCGGTCACCCGCGTCGCCGTACATGCGCTCGAGTCCGTCACGAACTATGTGGCGGATCTCGTAGCCAAAGGCGGGGTCGTACTGAACCACAGCCGTGTTGGTGCCTGCGATCAACGGCGAGTGGCCGTCGGCGTGCTGAAGTCCCTCGCCGGTGAGCGTGGTGCGGCCGGCCGTCGCGCCAATGATGAATCCGCGCGTGAGCTGGTCGCCTGCCGCCCAGAACTGGTCGCCGGTGCGCTGGAAGCCGAACATCGAGTAGAAGATGTAGAACGGCACAAGCACCTCGCCCTGCGTGGCGTAGGACGTGCCAACGGCCTGGAACGCCGCTGCTGAGCCTGCTTCGTTGATGCCGGTGTGCATGATTTGCCCGGCCTCGGACTCCTTGTAGGAGAGCATGAGTTCGCGGTCAACGGGCATGTAGTTCTGGCCCTGGGTGTTGAAGATTTTGGCACTGGGGAAGATCGAGTCGAGGCCAAAGGTGCGAGCTTCGTCGGGGATGATCGGTACTAGCCGGTTGCCGAACTCAGGATCGCGGATCAGGTCCTTGAAGAGCCTCACGAACGCCATCGTCGTAGCGACTTCCTGCTTGCCGGAGCCCTTGGCAAGCAGCTCGTACGTCTTGGCCTCTGGAAGCTTCACGGGTGCTGGCTGGTCGCGACGCTCGGGAACGAACCCGCCGAGCGCGCGTCGCCGCTCAAGCATGTACTTAATAGCTGGATCGTCTGCGCCGGGGTGGAAGTACGGAGGGTTGTACGGGTCCGCCTCGATTTGCTCGTCGGTGAACGGGATGTCGAAGGTGTCGCGCAGAACCTTGAGGTCAGCGGCGGCGAGTTTCTTCATCTGGTGCGTCGAGTTGCGGGCGGCGAAGTTCGTGCCGAGCCCGTAGCCCTTGATCGTCTTCGCGAGGATGACAGTGGGCTTGCCATTCTTGCTCGCCGTAGCGCGCAGATAGGCGGCGTAAAGCTTGCGATAGTCGTGACCGCCGCGCTTGAGGGCCCAGATTTCATCGTCCGTAATGTCCTTGACGAGTTCCTTTGCGCGTGGGTCGCCACCAAAGAACTGGTCGCGGATGAATGCGCCAGACTCCGCGCGGTAGGTCTGGAAGTCGCCGTCGGGAACGGTGTTCATGAGGTTGACGAGCGCGCCGTCCTCATCGCGGGCTAGCAGCGGGTCCCAGTTGCGCCCCCATACGACCTTGAGCACGTTCCAACCGGCGCCGCGGAAGAACGCCTCGAGTTCCTGGATGATCTTGCCGTTGCCGCGCACGGGGCCGTCTAGGCGCTGGAGGTTGCAGTTCACCACAAAGGTGAGATTGTCGAGTTGCTGATTCGCGGCGAGCTGCAGCATTCCGCGGCTCTCGGGCTCGTCCATCTCGCCATCGCCGAGGAACGCCCACACGTGCTGCTGCGAGGTGTCTTTGATGCCGCGCAATTGCAGATAGCGGTTGGTCCATGCCTGGTAGATGGCCGAGGCAGGGCCAAGGCCCATCGACACGGTGGGGAATTCCCACAGGTCCGGCATGAGGCGCGGGTGCGGGTATGAGGACAGGCCGCGGCCGGGGCCTGACTTTTCTTGGCGGAACGAGTCGAGGTCGTTCTCGCTCAGGCGGCCCTCAACGTATCCGCGCGCATAGACGCCGGGAGCTGCGTGACCCTGGAAGTACACCTGGTCGCCGCCGCCGGGATGGTCCTTGCCCTTGAAGAAGTGGTTGAGGCCAACTTCGTACAGGGTGGCAACCGACGCGTAGGACGAGATGTGGCCGCCAACGCCCTTGCCTTCGGCCTGGGCGCGCGTCACCATTACCGCTGCGTTCCAGCGGATCCAGCCGCGGTATCGGCGCTCAATCTCTTCGTCGCCGGGAAACTCGGGCTCGTCATCAACGTGAATCGTGTTTACGTACGGGGTGTTGAGGCTCAGCGGGACCGAGAGTTGCTTTGAAGCCGCGTGGTCCACGAGTTGATCGATGATGAACTCGGCGCGGCTCTCGCCACCGGCCTCGATGAGTCCGTCGAGTGACTCGAGCCATTCTTCGGTCTCGTCCGGGTCCTTGTCGACGTAGCCGAATGTGTCCACGAATAACCGTCCTTGCTGGCGCGTGGGTGTGCACCAAAGAGGTAAGGGTTCGCGCGGTCGCGCGCATCTCAGAACAGTCTGGCACAACTGAAGGCCCCCCTTAGCGCACGCCTGAGCCCGGCCGTCGACCCGCCCAGCTTCCTGTCGGTACACGGGAGTTGTTTCCGCGCAGGATTCAACAGATTTGTACCGATAGGGAGCGGAGCGGGCCGACGCTGGGGCTGGCTCCGTTGCGAACCCCACCTGGGTGCCTCTACTGTGGGCGGGACGGCGCTTGAGCGCCCAGCTCGACGAAGGGAGCAGCGCCACCGTGGCGACTATGGAGGGCGTGACGTCCGGAGACTCTGGAACGATCGCGCGACTCGGCCTGAGGCCGGGGCTAGTGATCCAAGAGTTTGGCTACGACGACGACTGCGACGAGCGGTTCCGCGAGGGCATTGAGTCCGCGACCGGTGAAGAACTCGTCGACGAAGATTTTGGTGACGTCACCGATGGCGTCATCGTGTGGTTCCGCGAGGGTGACGATGACCTCGCAGACCTGCTTATGGACGTGCAGACTTTGCTCGATGACGGTTCGAGCGTGTGGTTGCTGACGCCTAAGTCAGGTGTTACGGGGCACGTTGAGCCCAGGGAAGTTGGGGAGTCAGCGTCGCTCGCTGGCTTGCACGCCACCTCGACGTTCGTGATCGGCGAGAGCTGGTGCGCGACGCAGCTCGTTGAAAAGGGCCGCTCCAAGTGACCCATGCGCTCGACGGCCAAGCCGCCCCGGCGTTCACTCTCACAGATCAACACGGCAGGGCGTTCGCGCTTGAGGGTCAGCGTGGCAAGGCCATGTTGTTGGTCTTTGTTCCTTTCGCCTTTAGCGATGTGTGCACAAATGAACTCATTGATCTGCGCAACGCCGCAGATCTACAGGGCCGCGCCGATCTCACTGTTGCAATCACCGCTTGCGACTCGATCTACACGATGAAGGCGTGGGCGGACACCCATTCCTATCGTTTGCCGCTGCTCAGCGACTTCTGGCCGCATGGTGAAGTCGCTCGCAAATACGGGGTGTTCAACCCACAAGAAGGCCTTGCCACGCGGGGCACGTTTCTCATCGACGCCAACGGCGTTGTGCGGTGGTCTGTGGTGAATCCCAAGGGTCAAGCTCGCGATGTTGATGACTATCGTCGCGAGGTCCACCGACTCCTCGGCGACGCGTAACTCGCCCATATTCGCGAAAAACCTTATATGTTCGCTGTATAAGTGTTATTGTGGTCGCTATGAGCACCCACGTCGCGGTCATCATCGACATCGTTGGCTCTCGCGCGGTTGCGGATAGGGCGGACGCGCATCGCCGCGTGCTGGCCGCCTTCGAAGCAGTCGACAAACGGTGGACGCCAGAACGTGCCGTCTACGCGACTGCAGGCGACGAGTATCAGGCGGTCTACGCATCAGCATCCGCTGCGCTCGCTGCCGTGACTGCCGCGGCGCTCCTGCTAGGTAACGGGCCGGAGTTGCGCTGCGGGATTGGTCGGGGAGAGATCGTCGACTTTGACGCCACGCGGGGACTCTCTGACGGCTCCGCCTGGTGGAATGCGCGGGCGGCCATCGACGACGCCAAGCGGCGACAGACGACAGGCCACCCGGATGCCCGAGCTTGGTTCGCGGACCCAGGCAGTGCCGACGCGCCTGCCATCACAGCCTTCCTGGTCATGCGCGACCACGTCATGGCGCGGATGAAGGCGAGAGAGCGGCGCGTGGCCGCGCTCACTCTGCTAGGCGCAAGCCAGGCGCAGATCGCGGCAGACGAGGCAATCAGCCAACCGGCGGTCTCCCAGAGCCTTCGCCGCTCCGGAGCAAGCGCGCTGTCCGAGGCGCTCGCTACTCTCGGAGCATGAAGGGGAAGATATGGCTGTAGCTCTGCTCATCGCGCTCGCCGCTTTGCTTGACTTTGCGCTCACGCGGCTCACAGGGCGCTGGCTCATCTTTGGGTGCGTAGCGCCCCTCACGGTGGCACTCGCGATCCAATTGACGGCGGCCGACGCTGCGGCATGGGTTGCATTCGCCATGCTTGCCGCGACCGTCGCGTGGGTTGCGCTGAGGCTGTGGCTGGGAGCCGACATTGCGGCGGTGTGGCTCGCAGTCGCCATTGCCGCGGGGGTTGCCGCGGAGGCGGTCACGCCGGGTAGCGAGACGGGCGATGTCGCGGTCGTGATCATCGCCATCTTTGGAGTGGCAGTGTTCCTCACGCACCCCGCGAACGAAGTCTGCCGCGCAGTGCTTGACAGGGCGCGCGTGCCTCACGAGACCCCTGGCGCTCTCGAGGTCGAGGATGCGGCGGCGCCGGAGCTCGAGACGCCGCAGGCGACACTCCGTGGCGGACGGTTCATCGGCCCCCTTGAACGGTGGTCCGTCACCGTATTGGCGTTGCTCGGCGCTCAGGCAGTCATCGTTGGGCTCATGGCTGCAAAGGGAATCGGGCGTTACCCGGAACTCGCCGGAGACAAGGGCCACAGTTCCAAGGCTGAAGAATTCTTGATTGGCTCGCTCGTGAGTTGGCTGTTGGCGGCGGGGTTCGCCGCGTACCTGTGGGTCGCCATTTAGAAGTCTGCTTGGCGGCAATTGGCGACAGCGGCATTTGGCGACAGCGGCGATTGCCGGGAGAATGGGCGAGGGCCCTTAGCTCAGTTGGTTAGAGCACTGCGTTTACACCGCAGGTGTCATCGGTTCGAGTCCGGTAGGGCCCACTATTCGCGCCGCAGCACTGGAGGGGATAGCCCGTGTCGTTCGACGTTGAGGCGCTCGCCGCGCCCCCCACTGTTACGGCGGCACTTGCGCGAGAAGTCGCGGCACAATGGAGTTCGCCGGACCTCCTTAATCACTGCATCCGCTCATGGATCTTCGCCAGCACGCTGGGTGACACGAACGGCCTCCAATACGACCGTGAATTGCTGTACGTCGCTTCGCTGCTTCACGACATCGGCGTTACAGACCACTTTGACTCGAACGAGATTGCCTTCGAGACTGCTGGTGGCGCCGTCGGTTGGGTCTTCGCGGCAGGCGCTGGTTGGGACGAACCGCGCCGCCAGCGGGTCCTCGAGGTGATCGAACGCCACATGTGGACCCACGTGGACCCCCGGGAGGACCCGGAGGGACACCTTCTTGAGGTCGCGACCAGCCTCGACGTTGGTGGCGCCGCACCGGAACTGTGGGACCGCGACCTCATCGTTGCGGTTGCCGCGGCGTTTCCACGCGGTGAGTTCTCAGCGGAGTTCGGCGCGTGCATACATGCCCAAGCCGTACGCAAGCCAAACTCGAACGCGGTTCGGCTCGACAGGGCGGGTCGGGTTGACGCGGGTGCGCGGGAGTGGGCGCGCCTGCTCGGCCAAGCGTGAAGTACCGCGCGTAATCTGATCATCACCAGCGAGGAGGATTGATGACCGAGGCGACCGCAGATGAGGGTGCCGGTTTGACCCGACAGCAGCGCTACATCGAACGCGCCGACCCCATCTTGATTTGGCTCGCGTTGCTGTTCCTCATCGTGTTTACCGCGGTCGTTGTGTGGGTAGAGATGCCTCCGGCGCTGCGCACCGTCGCGAGCGTGTTGCAGGGGCTGATTTGGCTCGTCTTCGTGATCGACCTCGTAGTCCGAGTGACCTTTGCAAACCACCGCGTTCGCTGGCTCCTTCGTCACCCGCTCGATGTTCTTGCCGTCCTGTGGCCAGCGTTCCGCCCGTTGAAAATACTCGCGGTAATCGGTGATCGCCGATTCAGAGCCGACGTTGCTGTAGTGCGTACAACGAGAGCGATAGTTGTGGCCGCGGCCCTTCTCATTTGGGTCTGTTCCGTGGCGGTACTCGCTGCCGAACGGGGGCAGGTGGGCTCCACGATTGAGACGATGGGCGATTCCGTGTGGTGGGCGTTCGTCACGATCGCGACCGTGGGGTACGGCGACATGGTGCCAGTGACCGCAGCTGGCCGTGCGATTGGCATCGTGCTCATGGTTGTTGGCCTCGCCCTTGTCGCGATCATCACCGCTTCCGTCGCCTCGTGGTTCGTTTCATCGTCCCGGGGCGCGGCCGACGCCGCGGACGCTTCACGCGACGTCGCGCAACACGACCGCATCAAGGAACTCGAACGTAAGATTGACAGCTTGATTGAGGCGCAGCTTTCGTCGAACTCTGAGGACAGGCGCCGCGAGTAGCGTTGAGCCATGATCACTGTTGCGGACGTCCTTAGCCTGCTAGAACAGCGCTTTCCGCCTGACCTAGCGGAGGACTGGGACGTCAATGGCCTCACCGTCGGGGACCCGGCGGCGCCTGTCTCCCGGGTGCTCCTCGCCGTTGACCCGACGCTCGCGGTCGCGGAAGAAGCAATCGCAATGGGAGCAGACCTGCTTATCACTCACCACCCCTTGATGCTCCGCGGTGTCACGAGCGTGGCGGCCAACACCGTCAAGGGTGCCGTGGTCCACCGCCTGGCAAGCGCCGGCGTGGCTTTGGCTAACGCCCACACGAATGCAGACCACGCACAAGGCGGCGTCTCTGACGCTCTCGCGGCGGCTCTGGGCGTGACCGTGACGAGCCCGCTCGTGCCGATCGACGCGACAACCGGAACCGGCCGCGTTGGCACCATCACAACCACAACGCTGGGCGAGTTTGCTGCGCGCGCGGCCACGGCGCTGCCGCCAACAGCGGGCGGGGTTTTGTTCGCCGGCCCGGCCGACGCTGAAGTCACGAAGGTCGCAGTCGTTGGCGGTGCGGGGGATGGGTTCCTCGACGCGGCCTTTGCCGCCGGTGTCGACGCTTACGTGACGGCCGATCTTCGCCATCACCCAGCGTCGGACGCCCGCGAGGCCGCAAACCTGCGCGGCGGCAAGCCATACCTGGTGAATGTCTCGCATGCCGCTTCGGAGTCTTTGTGGCTGGAGGGGCTAAGCCGTGAGATCGAGCGGCTCGGGGTCGAGTGTGCGGTGAGTAGGCTGAACACCGATCCCTGGACCGGCCGCGCAGGCCACAACTGACAAGGAGCGCCCGTGCCCACCGCACCCGCAGCTGACCAAAAGCGACTCCTCGAGGTGCAGGGCGCTGACTTGCGCGCCCAGCAGGCGCGCCACCGTCGCTCAACCTTGCCGGTCTTGGCTCAACTCGATGAACTCACGGCACGCGTTATCGACATTGGCGACGAGCGGGCCGCCCGCAGCGCGTTGGTGAGTGACATCCGGCGCGAGGTCACCAAAATCGAAGACGATGTCGCTGCGGTTCGGGCCCGTGCGGACAGGGACAACGCTCGCCTTGCGAGCGGGCAGGGGACGCCTAAGGATCTCCAGGCGCTCAGCAGCGAACTCGAGGTGCTCGCGCGTCGCACCAGCGACCTCGAAGACGTTGAACTTGAGGTCCTAGAACGCCTTGAGGTAGCGGAGGCGGAGCTTGCCTCCGCCGAGACCCAACATGCGGAGATCGCCGCACAGATCGACGAACTGGAAGAGCAGCGGGATGCTGCGATTGCGGAGATTGACCGCGAACTGCTGGTTATTGCACAGGAGCGGGCAGCGGCCGTCGAGGGCCTCGACCCCGCTCTCGTCGCCTTGTACGAGAAGCTACGCGACCAGCACGGCGGTATTGGCGCCGCGGCACTCATTCGTGGCCAATGCCAGGGATGCAACATGTCGCTCAATGCGGGGGACCTCGCGGCGATCGTCGCCTCAGCGCCCGATCACGTGGTTCGGTGCGAGGAGTGCGGCAGAATTCTGGTGCGCGAAGCATGAGCCACTCGCGACTCGTCATTGAAGCTGACGGCGGCTCGCGCGGAAACCCAGGGCACGCGGGCTACGGCGCCGTGGTGCGGGACCAGGCTGAACGCGTGGTTGCGGAACGTGCCGGCTATCTGGGCATTGCAACGAACAACGTCGCCGAGTACCACGGGCTCTTGGCGGGCCTCGAGGCTGCTGTTGCGATCGCTCCGAACGCCACCCTGCACGTCAGGATGGACTCCAAGCTTGTCGTGGAGCAGATGAGCGGGCGGTGGAAGGTCAAGCACGCGGACATGAAGCCGCTCGTTGAACGGGCGCACGGCCTCATTGAGGACCGCGAGGTGACCTTCGAGTGGATTCCGCGCGAGCAGAACGGCGCCGCCGACGCGCTGGCGAATGAGGCGATGGATAGCCGCGACCACAAGATTGTGCGCGGCTTTGGGGCTACTGGACCCAGCGTCGGCCCGGAGTACGACGACCCTGAGCCGCAGCCAGCGTCTGCCGTGCCGTGGCGAGAGATAGGCAGACCCAAACGCATCGCGACGCTGTCACTAGTTCTGGTTCGCCACGGCGTGACCGACATGACAGTGGCACACCTCCTGTCTGGCGGGGCGGTGGCTGGGCCGCCGCTCAATGCGGCGGGACGGGTCCAGGCGGCAAAGGCGGCCGACGCTGTGTACCGGGTTGGGCGGCAAACCTGGGAAGCGCTCGCTCCGGTTGGTCGCGTCTTGGCGTCTCCTATGCAGCGGACGCAAGACACCGCGGGAGCGTTGGGGCGGCGCTTGGGGTTGCCAGTCGAGGTCGATGAGCGTGCGCGTGAGGTGCACTTTGGCGACTGGGAGGGGCTGTCCGCGCCCGCGGCGTTCGAACTCAGCGGGGAGCTTTTCAAACGCTGGGATGACGGCTTCGAGCGCGCGCCAGGGGGAGAGTCGCTCAATGACGTCGTAGAACGCATGGGGGTTTTCATCACGGAACTCGCCGCCGAACACGCGACGGCGTGCGAGATCGACGACGTTCCGCGCACGATCGCTATCGTCTCTCACTCCGTCGCCATTAAGTCGATCGTCGCCGCCGCGATGAACCTAACGCCGGGCATCGTCGCACGCGTTTGGCCGGTTCCGGCCTCGCTGAGTATCGTCCAGCTGCAGTTCACTAGCACCGGGCAAATCGAGGCTGGCCATCTGCTCGCGCTCGGCGTGCCCACCTCCTGAACGGATAGGCTCGCCGTCATGTCTACCGCGTGGAAGGGCTCCATCGTTCTGTTGAGGGAGCCCCCCGGCGCCTTTTTGCCGCGGTTGGGTTATCGCGCGCTGATCGCTGGGCTGTGCGCATTCGCCGCGGTGTTCTCGCCATGGACGGCGCTGTCCGTTCTGGCATGGGTCGCTGCGGCGGTTGCCGGTCTGCTCGCAGTGCTTGCCGTGGCGAACATTCTTCTCAACCGCAGGGTGCTATTGCGCTATACCGGTGCGGGATCCATCGAATGGCCGCAGTCGATTCAGGAACGCGTGCTGCGCCGCCCGCTCGAGTGGGTTGCAGCGCGAGAGGTCGTGGTCACCAACCCACCAGTTGCGGCGATGCCGGGCCCCGCAGAGCCGCGTGTGAGTCTTAGCGACGGCACCCGATCGATTGAGCGGGTGCCCCTCTACGGAGCGTCTCCAGAGGACTTTGTGGAGCAGACGAACCGTGCACTTGAAGGGCGCGGCGTGACGCTGAGATTTGAGACTGGCGACTAGTCTCGCCACATGATTGAGGGGACAGGGCCGTGGCCCGAGTTGCTTGGGGCCGCGCGAAACTATCCTTCGCCCCACAATTCGCAACCGATGCGCGTGCGCATTGAGTCCGCAGACACAGCTCGCGTCTTCTATGACCTTGACCGGGGCTTGCCCGCAGAGAATTTTGGCATCCCGTTTGGGCACGTGTGCGCAGGGGTCTTCCTCGAGTCGCTTGGCGTCGTCGCGGCCGGTGCGGGATTCGAGGTGGTTGAGAACCTTGCGGCAACCGAGATGGACTTTGACTCCTCGGACCGCCTGCACGCTATCGGTACAGTGACGTTGAAACCGCGTGCGGCTACCGCCGCTGATGGGGAACGGCGAGCGGCCTTCGACGCACGGCGCACTAACCGCAGGCCGTACGACAACCGGCCAGTCCCACACATGGATTTGGCGGCGGTACGGGGTCTTGCGGCCGCCGCCGACCATGTGTTTGCAGATTCCACCGACGCGGGCATCGTCGCCGAAATCATTCGCGTCAACCAAGAGACCCTGTTTGACGACTTGCGCAACGACGCCGTCCACGACGAGCTCATGACATGGCTACGGTTCTCGGACCAACAGGCCCGGACCACGGGAGACGGCCTCAGCGCGGACGCGATGCTCATGCCTGGCAGGTTGCTGAAGTTTGCGATGGGCAACCGTGGCATGTGGGAGGCGCCGGTGATCGGCTCGGTCATCAAGAAGGTCTACCTACGAACGATGCGCGGGGTCGCCCAGGTGGCCTGGTTCGAGGGTCCATTTGCGGGCCCCGCGGACTACATCGAGGCGGGCAGAGTGTTCATGAAGGCCTGGCTTGAACTCACGGCCCGCGGGGTCTCACTGCACCCGCTTGGCACCGTCATTACCAATCCGCGCTCGCATGCACGCTTTGTCGATGCCGCCGGCATAACGGAAGGCGACGGCCGCATGGCCTGGATGCTCGTTCGCCTTGGCTACGCACAGACACCGCCCATCGCGTACCGACGTGACCTTGAGGAGATGTTGATTCCATGAGAAACGTGCTGAAGTACCCGCTATTTGGCCTGTTGTGGTTGGTCGACCTCATCATCAGACAAATCACTCGGTCCGTCCGCACTCATCGCTTTTTGCTTGGTCCCGGAATTGAACCCCTGCGCTGGTACGCCGGACGCATGCGGGCCTGGCGTACCTTCCACAAGGCCGCTCACCACGTGCCTGCGTACACCAAGCACTTGGCCACGCACGGTGCCAGCGCAACCCTGCCGTCGGGCGGGAAAATTGCCGACGCCCTAGCCACCATCCCTGAGATGGATAAGGCCGGTTACATCAAGCAACACACCGTTGAACAGCGATCGGTTGGCGGAAAGCTGCCGCGGCGCGGCGTGGTTGTTGACGAGTCGTCGGGGTCCTCTGGCGTGCCCACGAGTTGGGTGCGCGGCCCCGACGAGCGTCTCGCCACCAGGCAGCTGCTGCAGATGGGCTTCTGGCGCACGCAACGTGAGTTCCCTGACCGCCAACCGTTTGTGCTGAATTGCTTCTCGCTTGGGGCGTGGGCGACGGGCATGAATGTGTCGACATCGCTGACGGAAATCACGATGCTCAAGTCGATTGGCCCTGACCGGGACAAAGTCATTCAAACGATGCTCGAGTTTGGGCCCGGCTACACCTACGTGATTACCGGTTACCCGCCATTCTTGAAGGCGTTGTTTGAGGATGAGCGGCTGACGTGGGCCGACTACGAGGTTGTGACCGCGTTTGGCGGCGAGGGCATCAGTGAGAACATGCGCGCCATCATTCTGGAGAACGCTCGCGCGGCGTATGGCTCCTATGGGGCGTCCGATCTTGAGATCAATATCGCGATTGAGACCGATTTTTCGATCGCCGTTCGTCAAGCGATCGCCGCGTCGCCAGAACTCTCCGCGCGGTTGACCCGGCAGGGCGACTACGGCGTGCTGCCGATGGTCTTCCAGTTCAACCCCTTCGACTACCTGATGGAGACCAACGAGGCGGGCGAACTGCTCGTCACCATCACGCGGGCAACTAATATCAATCCGCGGATCCGGTACAACATCCACGATCGAGGGCACGTGCTCCGCGTTCGCGATCTGGATCCGGTGCTCCGGGAGTTCGGCCTTGAGGGGTTGAACGACGAGCGCATTACCGACTTGCCGCTGTTGTTCCTTTATGGGCGCTCGGACAACTCCGTGGACTACAACGGTGCCGTCGTTGCGCCCGATTCCGTTCGCGACGTGATCTTCACGACCCCTGGAATCGCGGACCTCGTCGAGAACCACCGGCTTATCTCGTACGAGGACGCCGCCGGCAACCGCCAGCTTCACTTCGCGTTCCAACTCGTCGAGGGCGCGCCCACAACCGCGCTCGACGAACTCGCTGTCGGTACACACGTGTTCCAACAGCTGCGTGAAACCAACGGTGACTTCTCCAACGCGATCCGCACGGCGCCCGAGGGGACCGCGCCGTCGTTTGCGATTTACCCGTACCGAACCGGCCCGTTCTCCCAGGATGGCAAGAAGCTCAAGAACGAGTACGTGTGGGTGCTCGAGGTGGGTCAGATCGAGCAATGGGAACTGCGGCCGGGCTATCTCCCGCCGCGGCACATCAAGCGCTAGCGACCACCAGGGTGAGGATGCCTGGCTTGAGCTCAACACCCAAAACCCCTGGTATGCCCGACGCTGTGGCCGCCACATCGTCCGCGGTTGCCGCTTGGTTCGGTAGCGCGAGCAACGCGGCGGTGACGAGGCCTCGCCAGTGCTTCGCGAGGTGACTGACCACGGCCCTGTGGCCGTTGTGCTCGCGCTCAACGCGTACCGAGACGGTGTTGTCGCGGGGAGCGGCCCACATTGCCGAGTAGCCGCTGCTGCGGCAATCGACAACGAGCTGGTCCGCCGCTTGGGCGTTGAGCGCTTGGCTGAGCCGCGGGCGCCAGAAGGTGGTTGTGCTGCCGAGCCGGCCGAGTGTGGTGCCCGCGGAGAGGCGATATGGCGGGATGCGATCGGCGGGGGAGACCGCGCCTAGCAGTGCGGACATGATGAGCACGCTCGCATCTGCTCTCGCCGGCCAGTGTGGTGCGTTCGCCGCGTCGTAAAGAACGCCGGCGTAGACCTCGCGCGCTGGGGCTGCGGGGCGCTCCCAGAGTGTGGTGTTGCGCGCGACTTCCGGTGCTAGTGATGCGCCAGCGCCTAAGACTGCGAGCGCGTTCCGCTGTCCACTTACTTTGGCGAGCGCGTCGCCAACCTTGCGCCGAGCGTCGGCCAGTTCTGGGTGGGAAAGCGAGGCGAGGTCAACCGCTGGGCCGGCAACGGGGGCCGTCTTGCCCTCTGAAGGCGGGAGCAGGATCAGCACGCACCAACCCTAGGGCGCTCACAATTCCTGTCGGTACACCGACGTCGCTACGCGGGGCGTAGCGACGCGTGTGTACCGACAGCGCGCGGGGTTAGGGGTTGACGAACGAGCATTACGCGATATATCGTGAGTGTGTCAATCGAAAGGAGTTTGACATGAAGCACTCACACAAGAGGAACGGCGACAATCGCCGCGCACACCACAACGACTTCGACTTTGAGCAGGGCAATTCCGGGCGCCGCCGCACGGGCGGGCCAGATGGATTTGGTCCGCCATTTGGGCCCCCGTTTGGCCCCCCGTTCGGTCCCGGCGGGCGTCGCGGTCCGCGCGGAGGTCGCGAACGCGGCGACGTCCGCACTGCGATCCTCGTCTTGCTTTCCGAGCAGCCGCGGCACGGTTACGACCTCATGCGCGCCATCTCAGAGCGTACGGATGGTGCCTGGAACCCGAGCCCAGGTTCGATCTACCCCACGCTTCAAGCGTTGGAGGACGAAGGTCTTGTCACGTTCGACACCGTGGACGGACGCAAAACTGCGTCGCTTACCGAAGCCGGCCAAACGTGGGCAACGGACCACGCTGACCACACCGAGGCCGTTTTCAATCGCGACGGCGAGCGCCCGGCCGAGTACACGGCGTTGCGCGGCGAGGTCCGCGGCATCCACGAGGTGGCGATGCTCATCGCGCGTCGCCACAACACGGAATTGGCGCAAAAAGCCGCGAGCTTGCTCGAGGCGGCCCGCAAGGACCTCTACCGTCTGCTCGCTGACGGCGAGTAGCCGCTACGTGGTGGTGCCGGGCTCCGGCGCGTCGGTCAACGACGCCGCCGGAGCCTCCGGCGCACCCGGCGCGGTTGCTGCGCCTGCGCGCATCCGGTCGCGAGCGGCAAACGCCAACCATGCCAGCAAGGCAACGGCAACGGTGATCGCCACACGTTGGGGGCCTTGGCCCGTGGACCCAAGCGCAAGCCCAAACACTTGCTTGCTTGCGGGCAGGAGTTCAGCGGGGTACTGAAGGTAGATCCGCGTTCCCAGCCCGTATGAGACCGCCGTGACAAAGGCCGGGCCGATCCAGATCATCAGCACGGCAGCCACGGAAGCCACCGCCCTGCCCACAGTGCGCACGCCGCACCAGCCAACCGCGATTCCCGTGATCACGGCGGGTAGCCACGAGACCGACTGCCACACAAGAGTTGGCAAGACCGTCTGCTCGGGGACGATCACAAGAACCAGACCGGGCAGCCAAACATTCAATGCGACGGCCGACGCTGCGATTGCCAGCGTCGCGGGCGCCGGCTTCGCACTGGCGATGCCGAGCATGATGAGCACGCCAAGCGCGATAGTCATTAGGGCGCCACCTACAAGTGATCCGGCGTACAGCTGATCGCGACGCCCGTCGCCTAGTCCGCTGGTGAGCACATATGCGGAGTGCGCAAGCGCGGCCACCTGCACAATCAACAGCCCCAGGAGTACCAGGCGCGCGGACAGCGTCCGATGGAGCCCTCGTGCGATCGCCACGGCGGCGCCAGCAAAGGCGGCGCCTATCACCAGCAACGCGGAAGTCGTGGCCACGGAGTAGTTGCCCAGCGGAAGCAACACGATGGGCATTTCGCCAAGAAACGAGCCGTCAGCCCACAGGTTCTGCACCGGTTGCCGGCCGCCCTCGAGAATCCAGGGCACCAGAGCAACGAGCGCGCACACGGCGCCGATCAGTATGGCGAGTGCCGGGTGCACCGCGCGCACCGCGTCCGAGGTCTGGTTGCGGGGCTCTGCCTGGGAAGTCATGGTGGCCAACCTAACAAAGGACGTGCGTAGCGCAACCGGGGTACCCTTGCCACGCGGATGAGTTGGCCAGGCGGTCGCGTTGCCGGGAAACCGGTGCCGAGGAACGTCCGGGCTCCATAGGGCAGGGTGGTGGCTAACGGCCACCCGGGGTGACTCGCGGGACAGTGCCACAGAAAGCAAACCGCCGCTCGCAAGGGCGGTAAGGGTGAAAGGGTGAGGTAAGAGCTCACCGCGTTCCTGGTGACAGGGACGGCAAGGTAAACCCCACCCGGAGCAAGACCAGACAGGATGCGTTTGAGGGCTGCTCGCCCAAGCATTCGGGTAGGTCGCTTGAGCCCTGGGGCAACCCAGGGCCTAGATGGATGGCCGCCCGGCCCGACGCTGTAAAGAGTTGGGCCAGACAGAACCCGGCGTACAGGCCAACTCATCCGCCCCGCCTAGATTTTGAGATGGGCCCTCCCGGCTCGCGTTGGCGCGGTGCCCCATGACTGTCCGTGCCGACATACGTCTTCGTTATCCGTCGCGCCGCTATTAGTGCGCGCGGGAGCGCGCGCTCGGTTGTGCGTTGGCGGCCCGGAATTGGTACGGTCCGATGCCAGTAGTGGTGGGATCGCGAGAGGCGGGGAGTGACCGTGGATATGGGGAGGGGGAGCGCGTGAGCGAGGTTGCGTCACCGCGAATTCAGGAGGCCGCGCCCACTCCCAGTGAGACTCCCGGCGGGACCCGATTCCGGCCCGACATCGAGGGTTTGAGGGCAGTCGCCATCGCCCTCGTCGTGCTCTATCACGCGGGCGTCCCGCTCGTGCGCGGCGGATTCATCGGCGTCGACATCTTCTTCGTCATCTCCGGTTTTTTGATCACGTCGCTGCTGGTTCGAAGCGCCGAACAGAGCGGTCGTGTCTCTCTGCGCCAGTTCTACGCGCGTCGAGCAAAACGCCTCCTACCTGCGTCGGCGCTGGTGTTACTCGTGGTGGCCGCGTTGACGGTCATCATCATGCCGGCCTCGGACCAGCGCACGTTTGGTGCGGACATCTCGGCGTCGGCCGCGTACATCGTGAACTGGAGATTCGCGGCCAGCGCCGTAGATTACCTCGCGCAAGGATCCACGGAGTCACCCGTACTGCACTTCTGGTCGCTCGCGGTGGAAGAGCAGTTCTACCTCGTATGGCCCTTCCTCATAATCCTTGCGGTCGCGCTCGCGCGCAGATTGCGGTGGAACCTCAAGCGCGCGATGGCGGGTGCGCTACTTGTGGTCGCGATCCCTTCGTTCGTGGCTTCGGTGGTGCTGACTGGGACTTCGCAGGCGAGCGCCTTCTTCCTGACGGCGACCCGACTGTGGGAACTAGCCGTGGGCGCACTCGTGGCGATCGGAGCGGCGCGGCTCGCACGACTCCCGCGCGCCGTCGCGGTGAGCCTTGCATGGGCGGGGGCGCTTGCGATCGCCTTCGGCACGTTCATGTTCACGACGGCGACAGCCTGGCCGGGCGGCCTCGCGTTGGTCCCCGTGCTGGGTACAGCCGCCGTGATCGCGGCAGGTATGGGCGGAACCCGCTCCGTGATTGGCCGCATTCTTGGCTGGCGGCCGATGGTGTGGGTAGGTGGGCTTTCATACTCCCTGTACCTGTGGCACTGGCCGGTCCTGATATTCGGCGAAGAGTTCTTTGGTGAGTTGACCGGCAAGCAGTCACTCGCGCTTGCCGTGGCGTCAGTGGTCCCGGCGTACCTGAGCCTGAGGTTTGTGGAGAATCCGGTGCGCTACTCGCGCCGTCTCGCCAAGGGGGCCTCACTCGCTCTCGCCATCGGAGCCGCACTAACCCTCGCAGGCATCGCAGCGGGCTTCGCGGTGATGGCGGCCACACCCCGGCAGGCCGACGTTCCTCAGGTTGACCTCGTACTTTCGGAGCCAACGCCCAGCGCGCTACCAACGTTGGCCGTGCTCGGTGCCCAGGTGCTGGGTCAAGACCCCACGCATTCAAGCGCGGGCTACCCCAAGGACGAATACGAGCTCATCGTGCCAGCGCCGGAGGCCGCTGCCGAGGACGTTCCCTCGTCGTACGCCGAGCGGTGCCAGGCAAACTCGGTCACTATCAAGGTCCGCGTTTGCTCCACGGGGGATCTGAAGAGTTCGCTCGTGATCGCGGCCTTGGGGGACTCAAAGATGATGCAGTACTTCGATGCCTTTGACATCGTGGGCAAAGAGCTGGGGGTGCGGTTCGAGTTCAGGGCAAAATCGGCCTGTCCGTCAACTGACGGATATCCCACCAACGAGGGCGATCCGTACGACTCGTGCGTGACCTTCAATGAGACGGTGTTTGCCTCCCTCGAGGAGGACCCGCCTGCAGCCGTGATTGTTGGCGGGGGAGTGGCGCCGGACGTCGATGAGACCAACCCGGATGCAGAGAAGGATGGACTGGTCGCTCGCTGGCAGCGGTTTGAGGGCCTGGGCTCAACGGTCATCGTCATGATCGAGCCACCGCGCCCGCCTGGCCCTGACGATGTCTTTGTGTGCATGCAGAAGAACCCAAGCAATGCCACGGAATGCGCTTACGACAAGGCACGTGCGGTTGCCCGCAGCATGGCCCCCGTTGAGCGTTCGGCTCTCGAGGAGGTCCCAGATGCGGTGGCGATAGACGTCACCGATTTTGTGTGTCCGCACACGAATTGCGCACCCGTCATCGGCAATGTCCTGGTGCAGCGGAAGCGCAGTCACCTCACTAACACGTATGCGATCTCGCTCGTTCCGGAGCTATTGCGCCAGTTGACGCCTGTAGTGGACGACCTGCGGAGTTGACAGTGGGTGGCTCCTCGCCGGCGCGAGCCCACCCGCGCCCGGTCACTGCATTGCGACCGCGAGCGCCGCGGTGACCTCGCCCTCGTCGTAAGCGCCGAGTGGCACGGTTGAGAAGCGTGCAGACAGCACGGTCGAGTCCGAGCCAACGACAAAGGTCCCGGACTGCTGCAAAGCCGCTCGCGTAAAGAGTCCGACGGCGGCATGCGCAGTAGTCGAAGCCACGATGCGTCCGCTCAGCTCTGCGCGCCGGCGAGCAACGGAGGCGGCGTCCCGGGCGTCTCCCGGCACGATGACGAGCAAGCGGTCTACGAGCGGATGGCCGTCGATCCGCGCGCGTCCCATCTGACGCAGGTGTGAATGGCAAACTGGGCAGGTCGGAGTCCGCATGAAGTACACGACGAGCGAACCCGCTGTGAGCAAAGGTTCAATCTCGAAAGCGCTGCCATCAGTGGCAACGAGGTCGAGGGCGGGAAGCGTTTCGCCTGTTTTCAGAGGTGCCGTGCGCATGATGCAGTCCTTTTCGACGAGATGGGCAATGTGGTTGCATAAGTAGGCAACCACATTGCCTAAATGATGTCAAGGAGGTGACACGTGTCGGATGAGGCACTCCTGCGGTTCCGTGCGGCAGCGCACAATGATCTCGCGACTGTTCTCATGGCAGCGTCACGAGCCGTGAACGAGGCGGCGCTTGCGGCTATCGATCCCGCTGGGACTTCAGGTGTGCGCATCGCACATATTCCGGTGATTGCGTCGATCGACCCTGAGGGAACACGGCTTGGCATGATTGCCACCAGAATCGGCATCTCCCGCCAAGCCGTTGCCGCGCTCGTGCGCGACCTCACCGCTGCGGGCGTAACCGCGATCGTCGACGACCCTCTCGATGGGCGGGCGCAGATCGTCACGCTCACCGAGGGTGGGTCCGCCTTGTGCGAGAGGGCCGCAGATTACCTTGAGGCAAGGGAGCAAGAGTGGCGCGCCATCTACGGCGACGCACAGCTGCTTACCGTTCGCGAAGTCCTCACGGGGCTCTCGGCTAGCGCCGAATAGTGACGTGGGCCCGGAAGTCGCCCGCTAGCCAAGAGGCCGGCTACGGAGCCACGGTGAACGTGTAGTCGCCTTCTGCGCACCCCGTAACGAGCCATCCGCCAGCGACCGCGGTGACCACCGCTTCATCAAGGCCAGATGACTGCGGCGCGGGCTCAGTCGCTCCAGGAATCCACACCTCGAGCCCACATGTGCGCTCGGCAACGGACCCGGCAAGTGAAATTGCAGCACCGTTGGCGGATAGCGAGGTCACAACGCCAGGCGCCGACCGCGGATAGGCGCGCCCGAGGATGTCCAGTAGCCCGCGGTTGGGCCCCGTGAACTCGCCGCTGGCGCAGTCCTGAACGATGAGCCCGTCGCCGATCTCCTGAATGCCGTTTTGTGGATCGCCGCAAGCCTGCTTCCACACCCAATATGCTCCGCCGATGCGGTATTCGTCCTCGAGCGCCGCGTACCTCGTGAGTTGATCGATGCGGTGCTGCTGGTCACCCCAATAGCCGTACTCACCGGACCACATTGCCGTGCCGTAGGCCTCCGCGGCCCGCTCAGCGAGCCCAAACTGCCGTTCCATTCCAACGATCGGCGGAATCCCCAAAGAGGCGTCCATGGTGATCGACTCCGCATACAAGTGAGGAGCAAAGACGATATTGCTATCCCTGGTAAATGAGGGGTCCGGCCCCGTGTCAAAGCCAAGGCCAGACCAAAGAATGCTCGGCTCAATGAACACAATCTGTGGTGCACCAACGGCCCGAATCGCTGTGATCGCTTGCTCGTAAAAGCGACCGAGCTGCAAAGACGTCGTAACCGGCGCGGTCTCGCCAAATCCGGGCTCGTTGAGCAGATCAAAGCCCGCGACGGTCGGTTCGTCTGCGAACGTTGCGGCAAGCACTGCCCACATGTTGACCAGGTCTGTCTGCACACCGTCGGTGTCGAAGTAGAAGTTCTGGAACGCGCGGTTCGAGGCGGGGGAGATGTCACGGCCCTGGAACTGGCAGCGCGGGCCCCCGTCGGTGACTGTCGCCCACGTTGGCGCGCCGTCGTAGCCCCACATCGTGGTGGTTCCGCGCCTGCAGGTTACGTCTTCAGGGGTTCCCTCGTTCCACCACGAGTCTTGGTGCATGTCGAGCACCACATAGATGTTGTGCGCTTTGGCCCACGCGACGGCGTCGGTGATCTGAGCTAGGTAATCCAGGTCCATCTCGCCGCGCTGTGGTTCAAGCGCGGACCACGACATCCCAAGTCGCACTAGGTTGAATCCCTCAGCTGCGATGCCTGCGAAGTCGTCTTCAGTAAGGGGAGTTGTCACCGGAACCTCTGGTCGCGGCGCGTAGAAATCCACGAGCTGGTTGACGTTGACTCCGCGCAAAATGACCTGGTTGCCGTTGCCGTCGGTAATGACGCCGCCGTCATTGCGAAGAATGCCCGACGCTATGGTCCCGTTGGGCTCGTCGGCGTCGGCCGGGGGCGGGGATAGGAGGGTAGTTGCGACAACGAGTGCCAGGACCGCAGCGGCCGCGGTGGAGGCGGCAACGCGCTTGAAGGTCGCGCTCTGCGAACGACGCAGCGCCACCCAATCGCCGACGACGCCGCCCACGCCCGCGATCCACCCCAGGGCCACACCGTACGAGAGCCCGTCCGCGAGGCCCACGTAGACCGCCATTGCCGGCCAGATGTCGTCGCTCGGCATCCCATCCACAAGTGCAGAGGCTCCGCCCTGTAGTGCTCCGAGAATCCCTCCGGCGAGCACGGCGCCAAGCCAGCCACCCAGTACGCCGGGAACTCGGGCGCGCATCCAGCGAACGCACAACACCGAGACGCCGGCTAGCGCCACAGTGGCGAGACCGACGGACACGATTCCACTTGATGGCTGCGCGATCGGAACGCCGGGCGCGTACACCACCGCGGTCCACCATTGCCCAGCGACAAACGGCGCAAGTGCCGCGAAGACCACCGCAGGGGCCACAACCGAACCCGCTGGACGCCGCTCTTTGCGCACGAGACCGCCAAAGAAGTAAGACACGCCTGCAAGGATCAACGCCGCCGGTAGCGCCTTGCCGGTCACGTAGCCAGCTGCCCATGCAGAGTTTGCGAGATTTCCCGTCATCGCGAGCGCCGCGGCCGCCTGTGCCAGCAACACTGCGAACACGTTGCCAATGAACAGGGTCCAGAAGCGGTCACCCGCGCGTTTTGCAACCCACCACACGACGCCGAGGAAGACCGGCAGGAACACAACATACGGCGCGAACGGCCACAGACCCCGTCCGGTTTGCGGGGTAGCGCCCGACCAACCAACCAACGCGAGTAACCCGGTGGGGTCAAGAATCGCCTGGACGGCGACGAGGACGGCTGCGCTGATGACTGCCACAAGCGGGCGGCGGTGGTTCAACATTCACACTCCGGTGTGCGAGACGGGTGTGCCTAGTGTGCGAACCAAGTGGGCCCCACGCAAAATCGCCGCGCCGGATGTGCGAAATCTCATTGGGGGGTGCACCCCGCTCCGGACGGAACCAACCAGGCGCTAGAGCTCTTGCGCCAACGCGAGAATGATCCCGGAAGGGCCGCGCAAGTAGCACAGCCGATAATCGTCGCCGTAGTCAACGACGTCGCGCAGAACGGTCGCACCGTGCGCAGAGAGCCTCGCCACGCACGCATCAACATCGTCAACCGCGAACATCATTCGCGTGAGACCAAGCGAGTTGGGCGGTGGGGCGGCCGGCGTACTAGAGACGGCCGCAGGGGAGTGGTAGTACGTCAGCTCAACTTGGGAGTGACCGTCCGGCGTGAGCATCATCGCGATCTCAGACCGCACGCCGTCGATGCCCACGACGCCATCGACCCACGGACCCTCGACCGTTTGCCGGCCCCCCTGTGCCAAGCCCAGTTCCGTAAAAAACGCGATCGCAGCTTCGAGATCCTCAACGACGATCGCCACGTTGTCCATGCGAATGACAGCCATGCCCCGAGCATATGGCGAAGGCCCGCGTGCCGCCCTCGAAGCGACCCACCCGCGGGATACGCTCTGCGCGTGACTGGCACCGCTGACGCACACGGCACCCCCGGCGCGCGTCGCCCAATGCCGCCATCGATACCGCCCAGCAAGCCCGCGAGCGTCCCGCCTGCGAAGCCGCCAAGTCGGCAGGCTCAACCCACATCGAACAAGCCCGCACCCAACCCGGCTTCCGGTCAGCGCCGCCCAACTAGCCGGCGCCCTCCTTCTCAACCCGGCCCAGCGTCGGGCACTCCTGCGGGGCGAAAGCCGCGTCGTTGGCGCCGACGGTGCGTAGTGGTGCTGGCAGTTGCGTTGATTGTGGCGATCGTGCTCACTTTTTTTGCGTGGCAGTGGGTGGACAAGCGCATCCAACACGTGGACGCGCTCAGCGGCGCGGCGAACACTCCCGGCAGCACCTATTTGATCGTCGGCTCGGATTCGCGAGCGGGCTGGAAGTACAGCGACGGCACCACAGGCGCCCGCACGGACACGATCATGGTGCTGCACAAGGCGCCCAATGGCGTCACGAGCCTCATCAGCCTCCCGCGCGACTCGTACGTGGAGATCCCTGGCCACGACCCCAACAAGATCAACGCGGCCTTCGCATTCGGTGGCCCGCAATTGCTCGTTGAGACGGTTGAGAACCTGACGGGACTGACGATCGATGCCTACATGGAAGTTGGCCTGACGGGAGTCGCCGATCTCGTTGACAGCCTTGGTGGGGTCAAGCTCTGTTACGGCGAGGATGTCGACGACTGGCGCTCAAAGCTCACGTGGGAGGCCGGCTGCCACGTCGTCGAAGGTGACACCGCGCTCGCGTTTGCGAGGATGCGCTACAGCGACCCGCTAGGCGACATCGGCCGGGCTGCGCGTCAACGACAGCTCGTCAGCGCGGTCATCGACGGAGTGTTCACGCGAAAGGTCGTCGCCAACCCCTTTGAAGCGATGCGCGTGGCTGATTCGGGGCTCGCGGCATTCCGCGTGAGTGACGGCACCGGGCCACTGGATTTGGCACAGATTGCGCTGACCTTCCGTTCCGCACAGGGCGACGAAGCGGTCACGGGCACACCGCCCATCAAGGATTGGGGCTACCACGTCGACGGCGTTGGCTCCACTGTTCTGCTGGATCCGGACCTTAGCGATCGTTTCTGGTCCAAGATCGCTAACGGTGACTATCCGCCAGGCAGCGAGGTTGGCGGTCTCAAGTAGTGCGGCCGGTGTTCCCGGTCAGTGCCCGCGAAAACCTTGGAGCCGGCGGCGGCGTTCGTCGCCCATTCCCCATCGCACGGCGCGGGTGGCTATTCCTCCGGCTACCGGCCCGACGCTGCGGTTAAGCGGCCCGCCGATGTTGAGTTCGCTTTGGGCCCAGGTGGGCAGCAGGGACGTTGCTCCAGACGCGATGAGTTTGTATCCGGGACGAGCCGCCCACGGCAGTGGTGGTTCCTTGAGCAGGAACCTTGCGGTGTCGAGCGCCGCGGGGGTCGCCTCGAGTTCTGGGCGGTAGGCATCGATTCGTTCCGCGAGCTCCGCAACCGTGGACGGAACATCTTCCGCACCGAGTGCGCGCGCGACCCGTCCCGCCTGACTGATGTATTCGTCGGCTTCGCTCGGACTGAGCGGGCTCTCGCCAAAGCGCTGATACGCGGAAAGGAACGAGTCGGCCTCGGCGATGTGCACCCATGTCAGTAGATGCGGGTCGCTTGCCCGATACGGCCTGCCATCAGGGGTTTTTCCGCGAACGCGCTCGTGGATCGCTCGCACCCTGTCGACGGCGGCTTGGGCGTCGTCGGCCGCACCGAACGTCGTAAAGGCGAGAAACGTGGAGGTGCGGGACAGCCGCCCCCATGGGTCGCCGCGATAACCAGAGTGGCCCGCGACGCCAGCCATCGCGAGCGGGTGCAGCGATTGAAGCAGCAGCGCCCGCAGGCCGCCAACGAATGCGGAAGCGTCGCCATAGACCCGCCCAATTGGCGCGCCCGGCGGGAACCAGCGCGGGCCCTCCGTGTAGTGGACCCGTTGGCGGGTTTCGAGCCCGTTGGGACCGGCGATGCGCAGAAACATCGCTTCGCCAAGGCGAGCCCGCGCCCGTTCGACGGGTCCAAGGGTGGCTGTCACCCTTCAAGTATCGCCCTGGTTTCGCCGCCATCTCGAAGCCCTTGGCTATCTGGGCGCTCAAGCGCCACGGGTAGGCTGTGCGGTCGTGAGCCTGACCTCGGCGCGAGCGCGCGATCTCCTGACTGTTTGGACGATTGTGCTACTCGTTTCCGGCCAAGGGTTCAGGTACTTGCTTGGACTGCCCGGGTTTACCGTTCTTGTCATCGTCACCGTCGTCGCCCTCGCTTGGGTGTTCAGGCCGTCGTTAGGCTCGCTCAAGCCCCCGTTTCTCATTGGCATGTTCATCGCGCTAGCCGCGGCCACGTTCTTGTGGAGCGGAACTCGTGGCATCACCGCGCTCGCTGTGCTCGCGCTCGTGGGAACGACCTTCGTTGCCATGGTGACGGTTCGCGGTCACGCAGGGGACCGCTTCATGGTGCTCATGTACAAGGGTCTGCAGTGGAGTGTGTTCATCGGCCTTGGCTTTGAACTCATTGTGTCGACGCTGATCCGCCATCCAATCCACCCACTCGTCAACGACGTCGCTCGCATCGCCGCCGAGTCAGGGCAAGAGAAGCTGGTGTGGTGGTCGGAGAACCTGTTGTTCGCGGGTGGGCCCATCCAAGGATTTGTTGGCAACCGCAACCCCTTCGCTGCCATCGCGCTTCTTGCGGCGATCGTCGCGTTCGTGATGATCCTTGAGCGTCGCGTTCGCGTGATCGACGCAGTGGTGACTCTTGGCCTGTCGTTAGTGGTGCTGGCACTGACTCGATCAGCAACGATCACCGTGGCGCTGCTCTTCGTCATTGTCCTATCCCTTTCTGCGGCCTGGATTCGCCGGGCGCCGGAGCGCTACAAGCGAGTGATCTCGTTCTCAACGCTCGCCCTCACCGCGATCGCTGGCGTACTCACGATCAAGTACCGCGACCTGATCTTTGACCTGCTCGACCGATCCCCCGATGCCACGCACCGCGCAGACATCTGGGTCGAGGTTGCCAATTACGCGCAGCAGCGGCCAGAAGGTTGGGGTTACGTGGGCTACTGGCCCATTTGGGAACAGCCGTACAAGTCCATCGTGGAGTCAACCGGTGTGGTTGTTGGGCATGCGCACAATGCGTATCTGGACGCATGGCTGCAGATGGGGCTCATCGGCGCGGTGCTGTTTGTGGTGATCATGGTGCTGCTGTTTGGTGGCACCTGGCGTCTTGTCGAGCGCGCTTCGCGCGGAGACACGTTCCTTCCGCTGGCGTGGGCTTTGCTCGCGGCTGCCCTCGCGATTCAGGGACTCACAGAGTCCAGGCCGCTCGTGGAAGGCGGCTGGTACCTGATCGTGGTCTTGTTCTGCCTGGGACCGCAACTCTTCACGCTCACGTACGTGGACGAGGACCTCGTGAAGTTTGGTGTGCGCAGGGCGAGAGAGCGACAAGGAAGCGACTAACACCGCCCGTCACGGCTGCGCGGGGATGCCGCACACCGGGTCAGTGCTTGGGTGAGGACTTCTTCTTTGCCTCGTGCTTCGCTTGCTTTTTTGCGTGCTCGTCATCCACACGAGTGCGAGCGGCGGCGTAGGCCGCGGCCCCGACGATGCCCGCCTGGTTGAAAAGTTCCGCTGGGACGATCGGCGCGCGCAGGGTGAGCTTTGGAAGAAAGAACTCGTGTTCCTTGGACACACCGCCGCCCACCACAATGAGATCCGGCCACAGCAGCTTCTCCATCTCGGAGTAATAGCGCTGGAGGTTCGCGATCCACTGCTCGTCCGTCAAACTGAGGCGCTCGCGAGCGGATTCGGCCGCAAACTCCTCCGCATCTGCTCCGTCGATCTGCAGGTGGCCAAGCTCGGTGTTGGGCACAAGCACGCCATCCACGATGAGCGCTGTGCCGATTCCTGTTCCTAGGGTCGTGAGGAGAACGACTCCGGGGCGCTTGTGCGCAACTCCGTACAAGAACTCCGCGTACCCGGCGGCATCCGCGTCATTCAAGACGTGCACGTCATGACCGGCGTAGTCACGCACAACGCGACGCAGGTCAACGCCGATCCACGACGAGTCCACATTGGCCGCAGTCTTGACGATCCCGCCCTGAACCACTCCTGGGAATGCGACACCCACTGGGGTCTTTGGCGACGGTTCGAACGCGGAGATTACCTCGGCGACAACCCGCGCCACAGCGTCGGGCGTTGCCGGTTGAGGCGTGGGAATTCGAAAGCGGTCTTTGAGGAACTCGCCCTTCTTAAGGTCGACGGGAGCGGCCTTGATGCCTGATCCGCCGATGTCTACGCCTACTGCAATGTGCTTACTCATGGCAGCGTGAGCACCTCCGGTCCGTCTTCTGTGATGTGAATCGTGTGTTCAAATTGCGCCACCCACGAGCCGTCTTCGGTGACGACGGTCCAGCCGTCGTCCCACTCGTGATTGCGTTGGGAGCCCATGCACAGCATGGGCTCGACGGTGAAGACCATTCCCGGCTGAATGACGTCGGCGTGGAAAGGCGCCGCGTCGTAATGCGGGATGACCAGGCCCGTGTGGAACGCGGGGCCTACGCCATGGCCGGTGTAGTCGCGCACGGACTCAAAGCCGTTGCGGGCAGCGAACTTCTCAATGACTCTGCCGATCACGTTCACTTCGCGGCCAGGGTGAGCGGCTTTGATCCCGCGCATCGTGGCTTCGCGCGCGACCTCCACGAGGTTTCGCGCCGCGTCCGAACCCTCGCCCGCGATGAACGTTCCGCAATTGTCGCCGTGCATCCCGTCAAGAAAGGCGGTGATGTCCACCTTCACCACATCGCCGTCCTGGATGACGGTGTCGTCAGGGATGCCGTGGCAGATGACCTCGTTCACCGAGGTGCAGATGGACTTGGGAAACGGCGGCCTGCCAGCTGAGCCGGGGTAGCCGAGTGTTGACGGGTACGCGTGGTGGTCCAGCATGAACTCGTGGCCGATCCGGTCAAGTTCGTCCGTCGTGATGCCCGGGCGCACGTTTTCGCCTACGAGAGCCAGTGCCTGTGCCGCGATCTTGCCGGCTGCGCGGATCCGTTCCACGGCGTCGGCGTCGTGGATGTCGCCACCCTGCCACCGATCTGCGCGCTTCTTGCCCACGTACGGCGGGCGGGGGATCGCGCTCGGAACCTGACGTATCTGGGTCACCTCGCCTTTGACGATGCTCTCTCGCACGGGGCTCATACGAGGCAGTCTATTCACCGCCCCGCCAGTGCCGTGGTCGTAGAGCTTCGCGAATCACGTCTCGCGCCTGCGAGTCATTCCTGGCAGTCTGGTCGCGGAGGCGATGGCAATGTCAGATGAAGGTCATGGCGCGGTCGAGTACTACTTCAACACGCGTACGCAGATGGTCGAAAAGGGCAGGCAGAGCTCGTGGGAGCACCTGATGGGCCCCTACGACACTGCCGAGGATGCAGCAAATGCCATGGAAATCGCCCGCAAGCGGTCTCAAGCTTGGGCTGACGATGACCGTTCGTGGAGCGAAGGCGACGAAGACTGAGGCGGGCGCGGCGCAGCGGGGAGGGGAGGCGTCGGCCTACTCGTCGAAGGTGTGTTCCGCGGCGGGAAACTGGCCGCCCTTGACCTCAGCGACGTAGCCAGCCGCAGCGTCGGACATTGCCTGACCAACCGCGCCAAACTGCTTTGAGAACGACGGGTGCCAGTCGCCAACGCCGGCCGCGTCAAGCCACACGAGCACCTGGCCGTCCGTGTGGGGGCCCGCGCCGATGCCGATGGTGGGGATGTCGAGGGCCGCAGAAATCTTCTCGGCGACGGGGGAGATGACCATCTCGAGGACGATCGCGAACGCTCCGGCCTCTTGGAGAGCAATGGCGTCGAGAAGCATCTCGTCATAGGCGCCGTCTCCGCGGCCCTGAATGCGGCGGCCGCCAAGGGCGTTCTCGCTCTGCGGTGTGAAGCCAAGGTGGCCCATGAACGGGATTCCAGCATCGGTCACGGCCTTGACCTGGCGAGCCACACGGCGGCCGCCCTCGAACTTCACGGCGGTGGCGCCCGAGCGCTTCACGATGTCGACCGCAGAGGTCACCGCGAGTTCTGGCGAGGCCTCGTACGTGCCGAACGGGAGATCAACTACGACGAAGGCGCGGTCAGCTCCGCGTGCGACCGCCCTGGCAAAGGGCACCATGTCGTCAAGCGTGAGGGGCTGAGTCGAGTCGTAGCCCAGGATATTGTCCGCGAGCGAGTCGCCGATCAGCAGGATGTCGACGCCTGCCGCGTCGAACGCCCGTGCGGTGGGGAAGTCGTATGCGGTGAGCATCGTGATCTTCTCGCCGCGCTGCTTCATTTCATGGAAGTGGTGAATGCGGACCTTTGCCATGCCACAACCTTACGGCGCGCGGCCCACCCGTTTCGCTGTCGGTACATGAACGTCGATTCCGCGCGCGTAGCGACGCGTATGTACCGACAGGAAGCGGGCAGGCGGGCAGGCGCGCAGACGGGCAGGCGGGCAAGCGCGCGCGTAGCGACGCGGGTGTACCGACAGGAAATCGGGGGCGTGGGCCCGACGCTGGCTTCAGTGAGCTGCTAGACCTCGCGCCAGCGGCTGGTCACCGGCAAGCGCCGGTCGCGCCCAAACGCCAGTGCCGTCACCTTGGGTCCAAGCGGGTATTGGCGACGCTTCCACTCTGCGCGGTCAACGAGCGCGAGTACGCGGTCAACTACGGCGGCGTCAAAACCGCGCGCAAGCAACTCCTCGCGCCCCTCGGCGTGCTCAACGTAGGCGTCGAGCACCTCGTCCAGCAGGTCGTAGGCGGGCAGTGAGTCTTGGTCGGTCTGGCCGGGACGTAGCTCCGCGGAAGGGGCCTTGGTGATCGAGTTCTCCGGGATCGGCGGAGTCTCCCCGCGCGCGGCAGCGGCATCGTTGCGCCACCGGGCGAGCTGCCACACTCGCGATTTGTCAACGTCCTTGAGTGGCGCAAAGCCACCGATCGACCCGGCGTCGTAGATCGTCGCGTAACCGGTCGCAAGTTCCGACTTGTTACCAGGCGCGATGACCAGGTGTCCCTCTGCGTTTGAGATCCCCATGAGGATCACCCCACGTAGCCGCGCTTGCAGGTTCTCCTCGGCAACGCCGCTGAGTGCCAGTTGGTCCTGGAACGCCGCGACAAGTGGCGCGATGGGCTGCACCCGGTAGTCCGCGCCAAGGCGCTCGGCGAGGTCCGCTGCGTCGTCACGCGAGTGCTCTGACGAGTATTCGGACGGCATCGACACGCCAACCACGTTCTCGCCGCCAATCGCGTCTGCCGCCATCGCGGCCGTGAGCGCGGAGTCGATGCCGCCAGACACCCCAAGAGTGACGGAGGTGAAACCGTTCTTCACCACGTAGTCCCGCAGCCCAGTGACACAGGCCGCGTAAACCTGCGCGTCATCGCTGGCGAAGTCCACGACCTCACCCTGAACGGGAGCGTCATCGTCTGCAGGTACGTCCCACACGAGCACGCTGTCCGCGAATCCCGGTGCGTTCGCCATCCAGTCGCCGTTCGCCGCAACGACAAACGAGTGGCCGTCAAACACCAGATCGTCCTGGCCGCCCCACATGTTCACGTACGCGAGCGGCGCCTGCACTTCTGAGGCCCGACGCCGCGCAAGGTCTGTGCGCACGCGCCCCTTTCCCTCTTCAAAGGGGGAGCCGTTGAGTACGGCCAGAAGTTGGATGTCGCGACTGGCCATGTGCGAGACCGGTCCGCCGTCTTGCCACATGTCTTCGCAGATGACGATGCCAACGCGCACTCCGTCGACGTCAACGACGCATGGAGCGTCGCCAGGAGCAAAGATGCGCCGCTCATCGAAAACGCCGTAGTTAGGGAGGTGGTGCTTGTCGTACTGCGCAACCTCGACGCCGCCGCGCAGCACGTGGGCGCGATTGGTTGGCCGCCCGTCGCCGTTGGTGCCCAGCGAACCCACCACGACCGTGAGGTGGCCAAGGCCCTCGGCGGCAAGAGCCGCACCAACTGAATCGACTGCAGCTGTCGCCGCGCGTTGGAAGCTCTCCCGCAGCGCGAGGTCTTCGATCGGGTAGCCGGTAATCACCATCTCTGGGAGCACAACCAAGCGGGCTCCCGCAGCGTGGGCCTCGCGGCATGCGTGTAGTACAAGTGACGCGTTACCAGCGATGTCACCCACGCAAGGGTTGACTTGGGCGAGTGCGATTCGCAGCGTCGGCATGTCGAAAGACTACGCGGCGCGCAACGGCCGGTCACGTCACACGGCTGACACATCGATAGGGCAGGATAGGGGCATGGACAAGCAGCAGGAATACGTGCTCCGCAGTGTTGAGGAGCGCGACATCCGTTTCATTCGCCTGTGGTTCACCGATGTGCTCGGAATCCTCAAGTCTGTGGCGATCGCGCCCGCAGAGCTTGAGAATGCATTCACCGAGGGCATCGGCTTTGACGGCTCTGCCGTTGAGGGCCTCACGCGCGTGTACGAGGCGGACATGATCGCCAAGCCTGACCCGGCGACCTTCCAGATTCTGCCGTGGCGCGGGGATCGGCAGGGCGCGGCTCGTATGTTCTGCGACATCTACACCCCGGATGGTGAGGCCGCGCTGTCTGACCCGCGCCAGGTCCTCAAGCGAACGCTGGACAAGGCGTCCCAACTGGGTTTCACGTTCTACATGCACCCGGAGATCGAGTTCTATCTCTTCGAACCGCCAGTTGACGGTGAGCTACCCAAGCCCGTTGACCACGCGGGCTACTTCGACAACGTCCCGCGCGGAACGGCCCACGAGTTCCGCCGCACGGCAATCACGATGCTTGAGTCGATGGGCATCTCTGTGGAATTCAGCCACCACGAGGCCGGCCCGGGCCAGCAAGAGATCGACCTCCGCTACGCGGACGCGCTCACCATGGCGGACAACATCATGACCTTCCGTACGGTCATCAAAGAGGTTGCGCTCGAGCAGGGCGTGTTCGCCTCCTTCATGCCAAAGCCGCTCGCAGGTAGCCCTGGCTCGGGCATGCACACGCACATGAGCCTCTTTGAGGGCGATCGCAATGCGTTTTACGAGTCCGGTGCAGACCATCAGCTTTCGCTGGTCGCGCGCCAGTTCATGGCCGGACTGCTGCGCCACGCCCCTGAGATCACTGCGATCACCAACCAGTACGTCAACTCGTACAAGCGGCTCTGGGGCGGTGCCGAGGCGCCGTCGTACGTCTGCTGGGGTTCAAACAACCGTTCCGCACTTGTTCGCGTGCCGATTCACAAGCCCGGCAAGGGGCAGAGCACGCGCATCGAGTACCGCGCCATGGATCCGGCGGTCAACCCGTACCTCGCCTTCGCGGTGATGCTCTCAGCGGGACTCAAGGGAATCGAGAACGGCTACGAGCTGCCCGACGGCGCAGAAGACGATGTTTGGGAGCTTTCAGCTTCCGAGCGACGCGCCATGGGCTACGAGCCGCTGCCTGCCTCACTTGCCGACGCAGTGCTCGTGATGGAGAAGTCCGAGTTGGTAGCTGAGACGCTCGGCGAGCGGGTGTTCGACTTCGTGCTGCGAAACAAGCGCGCGGAGTGGGAGGCGTATCGCGCCCAGGTCACCCCCTACGAACTCGAGCAGTACCTGTCGGTGCTGTAGTCCCCGCCAGGGGGTTGATGTGAGCAACCGCGAAGTTTCACTCGCAACCCGGCTTCGCCGTTCGGGCGTCGCTGACCCCGCGCGCGCGGAGAAGTTGCTGGGCGAGATCGTCGACGTCACGGGTGTCACCATTGCGGACCCCGCTCACACACTGTCGTACCTGGCAGATCCGGATGCCGCCTTGCTGCAACTGTTGAGGCTGGCAGAGTCCGCGCGCGATGCAGGCGTCGCCGCCGACCTTGCCGAGCTTCGTGATTCGTTAGGGGGAGGCAAACTCGGCGCGTTGCTCGGCGGATCCCTTGCGCTGGGTGACTTCTTGGTGCGTCACCCACAGTTTGTTGCGGACATTCACGAGTGGCCCGCGGGCGAAAGTTTTGCGGACGTGGATGTTCGCGCCGCGCTTTTGGTTGCGGTGGGCGCGGATCCGACGGCAACCGCGCCGGTTGCGGCAGTGACAGGGCCCGACGCTGTGGCAGCGATGCGCGTCGCCTACCGTAGGGCGCTGCTGCGGATTGCGGCGGACGATCTGTACTCGAACGAGCCGGCGTTGCTCTTTCCGCAGGTTGCCGCTGCCCTCGCGGACCTCGCGGCAGCGGCTCTTGAGGCCGGACTCGCGATTGCGAGAGCCGCGGAGCCAGACCACGAGAAGACCAGGCTCGCGATCATCGGTATGGGCAAGTGTGGAGCTCGCGAACTGAATTATGTCTCTGACGTCGACGTCATCTTTGTCGCAGAGCCGGCCGAGGGCGTGAGTGATGAAGATTCGCTGCGCGTCGCCACCAGGCTCGCGACGGCTGCCGCGCGGGCGTGCGACTCGTCCGGCGCGGAGCCGCCGCTGTGGCAGGTTGATGCCGCGCTACGTCCTGAGGGCAAGGACGGGCCGTTGGTGCGCAACGTTGCGTCTCACAAGGCGTACTACGAGCGCTGGGCCGCCACGTGGGAGTTCCAGGCGCTTCTCAAAGCGCGCACCATCGCAGGCGATCGTGACATTGGGCAGGCGTATCTCGACGCAGTGTGGCCAATGGTGTGGACGGCCGTTGAGCGCGAGGGGTTCGTCGAATCCGCCCAGGCGATGCGCCGCCGGGTTGAGGAACACGTTCCAAGGGAGCATGCAGACAGGCAGATCAAGCTTGGACCTGGGGGCTTGCGGGACGTCGAGTTCACGATCCAACTACTTCAACTGGTCCACGGCCGCGCCGATCCCACCTTGCGGCTGCGCGGCACGCTCGAGGCGTTGCGCGCGCTGCGAGCAGGAGGCTACGTCGCGCGCGCGCAGGCCGCCTCCATGGATCGCGCCTATCGTCAGTTGCGCGTGTGGGAACACCGCTTGCAATTGCGCAAACTCAGCCGTACCCACCTGATGCCAAACGATGCCGAAGGTCTGCGCGTGCTTGCCAGAGCGTCGGGCTTTGCGACCGTCGAGTACATGAGCGAAGTGTGGGCGGATACCAGGCGTGATGTTCGCGCAATGCACCTTGAGATGTTCTACAGGCCCATCTTGCCGATGGTCGCGAGGCTCAGCGCGGACGAGGTGGCTCTCGATGACGAAGCCGCGCGAGCGCGACTGGCTGCGGTGGGCTTCCGCGACCCAATTGACGCGCAGCGGCACATTGTTGCCCTAACTGATGGTGTCTCGCGCAGGGCGCTCATTCAGCGCCAACTGCTGCCCGCAATGATCGGCTGGTTCGCACAAGGTCCCGATCCCGACGCGGGCCTGCTTGCCTTCCGGCAACTGAGCGAACACGTTGGCGAGGCGCAGTGGTACCTCAAGTTGCTTCGCGATTCCGGGACTGCGGCAGAGCGCCTCGCGCGGCTACTGTCGACCTCCGCTTACGTCGCGAAGGCGCTGCTCGCCTCGGCGGAATCTGTTGCGTGGTTTGACGACAATGCCGAGCTCGAGCCACGCTCACATGAGCGCCTGTGGAAAGAGGCGGACGCCATCCTCAAGCGTTCGAACGACAGGGACCAGGCGATCACGGCGCTCCGAGGCCTGCGTCGCAGGGAACTGTTGCGCATTGCCGCTGCGGACGCGCTCGGCCTCATCAATCCCTCCGACGCCACCCTGGCCGTGACCGCGGCCGCGGATGTGGTCGTCGAGGGAGCGCTGCGCATAGCGCGCTGGGTGGTGCGTGAGGAGCGCGGAGACGAGGCGATGCCCGAACGCATGATCGTCGTCGCCATGGGGCGCTTTGGCGGCAGCGAGATGACCTATACGTCAGACGCTGACGTTCAATTTGTGTGGGACGGCGGCTCAGAAGGCGCGCAAGCAAGCGCGGTCCACGTGGCGACGATGGTGCGGCAGTTGCTGCAAGCAGTCAACGCCCAGCCGTCGCTTGCGATCGACGCCGATCTACGCCCGGAGGGTAAGAACGGTCCGCTTGCCCGGTCGCTCGAATCGTGCGCCGAGTACTACGGCAGATGGTCCGATCCGTGGGAGGCGCAAGCACTGCTTCGTGCACGACCATGCGCGGGCGATACGGAACTGCGAGAGGCGTTCGTGGAGGTCATCGAACCCGTGCGGTTCCCGCCGGGGCTGCCCGACGGTGCGCTCAAGCAGATGCGCACACTCAAGGCACGCATGGAGTCGGAGAGGCTGCCACGCGGGGTGGACCCGCGACGCCACCTCAAGCTGGGGCCGGGTGGGCTCTCTGACGTCGAGTGGACGGTGCAATTGCTCCAGCTCGAGCACGGACACGATCATCCTGAGCTACACACCACCCAGACCCTTGCCGCGCTCAAGGCAGCAACCGCGGCCAAACTCATCGCAGCGTCGGACGCCCAGGTGTTGACCGAAGCATGGCGGCTCGCAACCGATTTGAGGGGCGCGATGGCGTTGCGCGGGGCCGCGAAGGACACCGATGTGTTGCCCTCCGACGTGCGAGAGCTCGGGGTGCTCGCGGACATCACGGAATCGGGCTTGAGCGGGGCGCAACTTGATGAGGCCTACGCCCGTGCCGCTCGCAGGGCTCGTGCTGTCACCGAGCGAATCTTTTACGGCTGGGAGGCAACGTGAACGTGCTCCGCACCATTGCGTCGGCCATCTGCATTGTGCTTGGCGCGCTCTGCATTGCTACCTGGGCCGCTAGTTGGGCGGCGCTAGACGCGATCCGTGAGGGCACCGTGATTGAGGACGTCACCGCTCGCGCGATCGCATCCCAAGGGGCACAAGACGCGTTGGTGGAGAACGGCACGGAGCAGGTGTTGCTAGCGCTTGAGGAGGCGGGGATCGACTCGACGACGCCGGGAATCGAAGGCACCACGGCGGCGCTGATCAAGGCGCTCGTGAGCTCCGAAGCCTTCAACAACCTCGTACACGCGCAGACAAAGTCCATCCGGGAACAGATGGTTGTAGCGCTCGATAGCGACGGGCCGGGTGCCATCACCATCACCATCAACCTCAGCGATGAGGTGAACATGAGGCTCGAGCAGGTTCCCGTCATTGGGAGTTCGATTCCTGAGATCGCTGTGCCTGGCATTCCCGTCCAGGTCATGGACGACGCCACGGCCGCGAAGGCGCGCACAGTGTGGGACGCGCTGCACTTCGCCAAGCAATGGTTTGGGTGGCTGGGCCTCGCGCTTGTCGCAATCGGAATTCTGGTGAGCAATCGCAAGCGCTGGTTCTTTGCCAAACTCGCTCTTGCCGTAGGCGTCATCAGCGCCGCCGTGTGGCTCGTGATGACGTTGCTTGAACCGCAAACGCTAGCCGAGCGCATTCCAGGTGGGGGAGTCGCAGATGCTCTGATTGTCGAACTTGTCCATCAGGTCAAGGGAACCGTGGCCACGGTCATGGGATATGTCGCTTTAGGTGCCATGATTGTGGCGTTGCTGCTGTTTATCCTCGCTTCGCGGGGCACCAAGGGAGGCCGACCATGAGGTTCGTGCGAATTGTTGGATCAGCGTTTATGGTCCTCCTTGGCGCCATGATGCTCGTTGGCTGGTCGGTGGCAGGCAAGGCAGTGGCGGGCATCGAAGATGGCAGTGCCGCCACCAAACTCACGGAGAAGCTGCTCAACGACCCCGCGTTTGCCGACGCGGCCGCCGGGCGCATTACTGACCGTCTCGTCGAGCAGACAGAGGGGCGCTTTGTGGGGCGCCTCGTTGTGGCCTTTGAGCCCGAGATTCAGCGTGCGATTGCCAACGTACTCACCTCAGACCGCGTCGAAGAAGCGGTGACAAACTCCGTGCAAAAGATTGAGTCGCGCCTTACAGACGCGATCACTGACCCCGACCGTCCCAGCGGTCCGCTGGTCATCTCGGTTGATCTCTCAGACCGCGTGAACGAACGCATCGACCAGATTCCCGTCGTTGGGCCCTTCATTCCTGAGGTGACTGTTCCGCCCATTGAGCGCGAAGTCGTTGACGCCGCGACTTTTGATTCTGTGCGTCAGGTTTACGGTGGCCTGAAGCTTGTAGCCACGTGGGGATTGCTTGTTGGAGCGCTGCTGATCGTCGGTGGATTCTTTGTGGCACCCCGCAGCCGCTGGTATTGGGCGTCCGCGTTGGTTGGAGCCGCGTTCGTTGTACTCGCTGTGTCGATTGCGGTGAGGCGCATTATTCCCGCCCAGATAGCGGCCGCTGTGCCCGGTGGTGAGACGGGTGGTGGCGGCACCTTCTTGTCCAACTTTGTCGCAGACAATGCCACCGGTCCTATCGCGTCGCGTTTGCTCGCGATGGCGTTCTGGGCGTTCCTGTTGGCGGTGCTCTTCGCCCTCGTTGCTCGCTACCTGCCGGGCTGGCGGGACCAGTATGTTGCGGCGAACGCTCCTAAGGCGCCAATCGCGGAGGCGGTCGTTGCCGAGGCAAACCTCGCGCCCGTGGCTGTCACTCCGGCGTCGGTTGCGGTGACACCCGCGGTTGTGGTCGTCGATCTTCCGGTGGCGCCAGAGCCGGAGCCTGAGCCCCAGCTGATCGTTGATGAGACCCCGGCCGAGCCGTTGCCCGTGCCGTTGGCCGAGGGGGCCGAGGTTGCCGAGACGGCACCAGTCGTGGTGACTTCTGCTGCAACCAAGCCCACCGCGACCAAGCCGGCCGCAACCAAGCCCACCGCGGCTAAGGCGCCCGCAACCAAGCCCACCGCGACCAAACCCACCGCGACCAAGCCCGCCGCGACGAAGCCCGCCGCGACCAAGCCGGCCGCGACCAAGCCCGCTGCAACGAAGCCCGCCGCAAAGGCGACGGATGCAGCGTCGGGCAAGCCAGCACCCAAGGCGCCGCGGACCCGTAAGCCCGCCCCGCCAAAGGAGTAGTTAGCGCGGTAGTTGGGGTGCGCGCGTCGAGCGGCGCACCTCGAGCCGAATGGGCACGGCGGAATGCTCCGCAGGCACCTCTTCGCCGTTGAGCGCGCGCAGGATCGCTTGAGCGGCGAGTTTGCCCTGCTGCTCGGGGTTTTGCGCGACGGTCGTGAGCCCCCAGAATTCCCCAAGGGTATGACCGTCGATCCCGATCACGCTGATGTCTTGCGGCACTGCTCGGCCAAGGTCGCGAGCGGCAAGCAGCACGCCCATCGCCATCTCATCGGAGGCACACACGAGTGCGGTGGGCGCCACCGTGGGGTCACCAAGCAGTTGCAGCGCAGCCTTGTAGCCGCCGTCCATCGTGAAGTCTGCGGTGCGCACCAGGTGTTCGTTCACCTCGAGCCCGGCCTCACGGAGCGTGGCTTCGTAGGCGGCGCGGCGTGCGGAACCAACTTTGAAGTCGCGGTCCAACTCAGGATCTCCGCCGATATGGGCGATCACCGTGTGCCCAAGCGAGATCACGTGCTGGGTTGCAAGGCGCATGGCAGCGTCGTCATCGATCGCGAGCGTTGGCATGCCCGCGAGCTTGCCTCCCACGCCAACAACTGGCTTGTCGAGAGCGTGCAGGGCGTCGAGTTCCGCATCTGACAACTCGAGTGACACGGCAATGAAGGCGTCAACCCTCTTGCGGCGGAGTACCTGGTCAAAGAGGCGCGCACGCCGTTCAGCGGCCCCCCTCGCATCGGACACATCGAGGTGATAGACCGTGAGGTCGTAGCCCGCGTCGGCGAGAGTCGCATGGGCGCCCGCGAGCACACGAGTGAAGAACCAGCCGGTCAAGAACGGCATGACGATTCCCACGTTGCGCGTGCGCCCTGACGCGAGGCTCGACGCCGTGGCGGACACGACGTAGCCGAGTTCCTTGGCCGCAGCCTCAACGCGAGCGCGCGTCTCTGGCGTCACGCTCGCTTTACCGGCAAGCGTGCGTGAAACGGTCGCCGTAGACACCCCAGCGAGCTCTGCAACCTTTTGGATCTTCGCCACAGTTGCGCTCCTTCCCGCGTCGTACCCTATCGGCGGCGGCTTCAGCTAGCGGGACAACCACACGGTGGTGTCTTGCGGCACAACGTTCGTGACAGGGCCCGACGCTGCGAGCACCTCTCCCTCGATCGCCACTGGCGCGCCGGTGATGTTGGCGACAACCCGTACGTCCCCGTTGTCGAAGGCGATGATTCCCTCACCCAACTCGAGCCATGCGACAGAGCCGTCGCCGAGGCCGTGGGAAGCCCTGAGGGCGAGGGCCGTGCGGTACATCTCAAGCGTGGAGGAGGCATCGCCTGCCTGGACGTCGCGCGCGAGCCCAGCCCAAGCGTCGGGCTGTGGCAGCCAGCTGGCGCCTGTCGCATTGAAGCCATACGCAGGCGCTGTGGATTCCCACGGGAGCGGCACGCGGCAACCGTCGCGGCCGTAGCGTTCGCCGTCTGTGCGGAACCAGGTTGGATCCTGGCGGGCGTCGTCTGGGATGTGCACGTGCTCTGGAAGACCGAGTTCTTCTCCCTGGTAGATGTACGCAGAGCCAGGAAGGGCGAGCATCATCAGGGTCGCAGCGCGGGCACGTTTGAGGCCGAGGTCGGGGATCGGCAGGCCGGGGGAGTTTGGCCCGATGCCGTGGCCCTGCGGGTTCTCTGCGGTGAGCGCAAGTCTGCTCGCGTGGCGAACGGTGTCGTGGTTGGAGAGCACCCAAGTGCTCGGCGCGCCCACCCCACCAAACGCGGCGAGCGACTGCGAGATGATCTCACGCTGCGCCTTCGCTTCCCATGGCGTCTCGAGATACGCAAAGTTGAATGCTTGGTGCATCTCGTCGCTGCGCACCCAGTGCGCCATGCGGGTGAGGGGGTAGACCCAGGCTTCGGCAACGAGGATGCGGTCTGATCCGTACTCCTCGAGGACGCGACGCCACCTGCGCCACACGTCGTGGACGCCGTCTTGCCCAAAGTACGGTGTCGGTACAAACTCGTCGCCACCCATGGATCCGCCGCCGGTCCTGGGGAAGTGATCGGGGAGCCCTTCCTCCTTGATCAGGCCGTGCGCTACGTCCACGCGAAAGCCATCTACCCCGCGGTCGAGCCAAAATCTCAGGATGCCGTCGAACTCCTCCTCGACGTCTGGATGGGACCAGTTGAGGTCCGGCTGCGTTGAGTCAAAGAGGTGCAGATACCACTGGCCGCTCGTGCCGTCTGGGCGCGTTTCGCGAGTCCAGGCAGGGCCGCCGAACACGGACGTCCAGTTGTTTGGCGGCTCGCTGCCGTCCGTGCCCCGACCGTCGCGATAGATGAAGCGGTGGCGAGCAGGGGAGTCCGGTTCGGCGGTTTGCGCTTCGCGGAACCACACGTGATCCACGGAGACGTGATTGGGGACCATGTCAACGATGATCCGAATTCCCAGCTCGTGGGCTCGCGCGATGAGGGCGTCGGCGTCATCGAGAGTGCCGAATACGGGGTCAACATCACGGAAGTCCGCGACGTCGTAGCCGGCATCATGTTGCGGAGAGACGTAGAACGGGCTCAGCCACACTGCGTCAACACCGAGGACTGAGATGTGCTCGAGCCGACTCGTTATGCCTGGTAGGTCGCCGATTCCGTCACCGTTTCCATCCGCGAACGAACGCGGATATACCTGGTAGATGACGGCATTGCGCCACCATTCGGTGCTCGTCTTAGCAGAGGCGGGGGAGGCGGCGACGGTGCTCACAAGCCCAAATGTAAACGCTTACTCGCTGTGGCGCAAACAAGTCGTGCGCGCGGGCAAGCCGGGGCAGGGCAGTCCAGGTAACGTCAGTGCCTCCCGCTCGCGGCGACATCGCGGTTGACTTGCCTCATATCCACCTAACGACGATTGGAGTCAACGTGCATACGCGATCACTTGGACAGGGATTCGAGGTCTCCGCAATTGGCTTTGGTGCGATGGGAATGTCGCAGTCCTATGGCCCAAACCCTGGCAGCCGCGATGACATGATCGACGTCATTCGCTATGCCGTCGATCATGGCGTGACCTTCATCGACACCGCAGAGGTTTACGGGCCATTCGACAACGAACTTCTCGTTGGCGAGGCAATTCGGCCGATCCGCGAGCATGTCCAGCTCGCAACCAAGTTTGGCTTCGACATCGTCGACGGTGCCTCGCGTGGCGTGAACTCACGCCCCGAACACATCAGGCAGGTGGCGGACGAATCGCTCGGCAGGCTCGGCATCGACACGATCGACCTGTTCTACCAGCACCGTGTGGACCCGAGCGTGCCGATTGAGGACGTCGCGGGCACGGTGGGTGAACTCGTCGCCGCGGGCAAAGTACGCCACTTTGGACTCTCAGAGGCGGGAGCCGCGACGATTCGTCGCGCTCACGCCGTGTTCCCCGTGACCGCGCTGCAGAGCGAGTACTCGCTGTGGACCCGCGACCCGGAGCCCGAGATCCTGCCCACGCTGCGCGAACTGGGCATCGGCTTTGTGCCCTTCAGCCCGCTTGGCAAGGGCTTTCTCACGGGGACCGTGACCGCCGCAACCGTCGATCCCGGCGAGTTCCGCGCGTCGACGCCCCGCTTCCAGGCAGAGGCGCTCGCCGCCAATCAGGCGCTCGTTGATCACGTCCGTTCCCTGGCCGACGCTCGGGGTGCCACCCCCGGCCAGGTCGCGTTGGCGTGGCTCCTGTTCCAGGCGCCCTTCATTGTGCCCATTCCCGGCACGCGCAGGCGGGAGCGAATTGATGAGAACGCGGGTGCCGCCGACATCGCGCTGTCGCCGGACGACATCGCGGATCTCGATGCGCTAGTGGCGACAATCGGCGTTGTCGGCGAGCGCTACGGCGCCGAGGCGATGAAGGCCGTCGGCCTGTGACATCGGTGATCAACACGGTCCTCGCCGTCGGAGCTACCGGAAGCATGGGGCAGGTCGTTGTGCCCGAGCTACTTTCGCGAGGCGTGCGAGTTCGCGCGCTTGTGCGCGATGAGGTCCGAGCGCAGGCTCTACTGCCCGCGTCGGTTGAATATGTCGTTGGAGACATGGCGACGGGAGATGGTCTCGTGGAGGCCGTGCGAGGCGTCGATGCGATCGTCTTCACCCACGGAGGCGAGGTCAAAGAGGTCGACTACGACGGCGTTCGTCGTTTGCTCGAGGTACTGGACGGTGCCACGCCGCGCATTTCGCTCATGACCTCCATCGATGTCGCGCGCGCGACGACGGCCTACAACGGGCTGCTGAACTGGAAGCGACGGGCGGAACGACTCGTGCGGGCATACGGCGCCCCGTACACGATCGTGCGCCCTGGATGGTTTGAGTACCAACGACCCTCCGAGAACGCGGTGCTCATGGAGCAAGGGGACTCCACGCCGGTTCATGTGCAGAGGGGCGTCGCGCGGTCGCAGATCGCGAAGACCCTCGTATCTGCGTTGTTCTCGGACACAGCCATTGGCAAGACGTTTGAACTCTTCGCGCAAGAGGGAGAACTGCAGTCCGACTGGGACGAACTCTTTGGTGCGCTTGAGTTAGACGACCAGAACGAGCTCGCTGGGGGAGGCGACCACGGGGTGGCACTCGCCGACGAGCCCGCGGAAGTCCTTGCGGACATCGCAAAACTGCGCGGGTAGCGTGGGCACCATGTCTGAACCGTCAGAGGTCACCGAATTCTTGCGATCCAGACGAGCGCGCATCTCGCCCTCCGACGCTGGACTTCCCGCCTACGGAGGCAACCGGCGCGTGCCGGGGCTTCGTCGCGAGGAGGTCGCCATGCTCGCGGGGGTGTCTGTCGACTACTACGTGCGCCTCGAACGCGGCCATCTTTCCGGCGCCTCGGACTCCGTGCTCGATTCCTTAGCCACCGCGCTCCAACTTGACCCAGCGGAACGTACCCATCTGTTCGATCTTGCGAGAGCGTCGGGCCCTGCGAGGGCGACGCGCACGTCGCCAACGGCCGTGCGACCAACCATTCAGCGAATCCTCGATTCGATCAGCGCGCCAGCGTGGGTGCGTAACGGTCGTCTCGATCACCTTGCCCACAACCGCGCGTCGCGCGCGCTCTACGCGCCCCTTCTTGCGAGCCAAGAGCGGCCCGCCAACACCGCACGATTTGTCTTCCTTGATCCTGCGTCTCGCGAGTTTTTCGTGGACTGGGAGAGGGCCGCGGCAGATGTGACGGCGCTCCTTCGGATGGAGGCGGGCAGGCGGCCGCGAGACGCTCCGCTCACGCGGCTGGTCGGTGAGTTGTCAACGCGCAGCGAGGTCTTTCGAACGCTGTGGGCGCGACACGATGTGAGCTTCCACCGGTCTGGGAGCAAGCGCCTGTCGCATCCGGCCGTCGGCGTGATCGATCTCGAGTTTGAAGGGATGGAGCTTCCGTCGGAACCCGATCTCACGCTGCTTGTCTACGCCGTTGAGCCGGAGTCGGTCACGGCCGACAAATTGCAACTCCTCGAGCACTGGCTCGGTGAACAGGGTCCGCTCGATCACTCCTCGCCCACCGGAGGGTGGGTTCGCAAGTAGCGCCTGTCGTCGTTCGCGAAGGCGTAGTACCAGCCAATGAGCAGCCCACCGCCAACGAAATTGCCGGCAAGGACGATTGCGACATTGCCAAGCGCGAGCCCCACGTCGATCCCGTGGCTGAGACCCATAACAATGAACAGCACCGAGTTCGCAACCGAGTGTTCGAATCCGGCGAACGCGAATACGAAGACGCTCATGATCATCGCGATCGACTTCATCACCTCCGACTTCATGAAGCCGTTGTAGACCAGCAGCATGCCCAGGTTGATCATGAAGTTGCACAAGATTGCGCGCACAAAGAGGTCACCCCAGCCTGCGAGTCCCTCCGAGACATAGGCGAGTTTGTGATCGACCGCGATGTTCATCTGCTCGCCCACCGGCCCATCAACCAGGGACGACGCTGCGACGAGTCCACCGAGTAGCAGGCCACCCAGCAGGTTGCCAACAAAGCAGAAGATGAGGATGCGCCCAGCCCGCAGCCACGTGGTGCGGCGGTGATACGCGCCTATCGAGACGATCATCATGTTGGAGGTGAGCAACTCTGACTTGCTGAAGTAGATGAAAACGAGCGCGAAGCCAAAGATCAGTGCGCCGACGATTCGACCAATCCCTAGCCAGTCACCGTTGCCCACATCGGCAAACGCCGCGAGCACGGAGAAGTACACGAGGTACATGAGGCCGATGATCAGGCCCGCCATCGCCGCGCGCATGAGGTAGACGCGGCGCAAGCGCCCGCTCATGGCCGTCTTTGTGTCCAAAAGGTCGAGCACGGTGGAGATGAACGGCTTACCAGGGAAGAGTTGTCCGTGATCCGTCACGTGCTCAACCCTGCCATGATCGGTGGCCCAGCACCCGGGACCAAGGGCTAGGAAGCCGCGAGAGTGACGGCGAATCCGACGACGGCCCACATGCCGGCTGCGAGGCCACCCTTTTGGTACGCGAAGGGGATGAGCGAGGTTGTGAGCATCGCGATGAGACCGCCGATCGTGAATGCGGCGATGCGGGCGCCGCCAATGTCGCCGAACGCGTCTGCAAACACAAACCCAACGGCTGCGAGCACGCCGGATAGAAGCACGACGGTGCCCCACAGGAAGACCTGACGACGCTTGGGCCAGCCGCTTTCGCGCAGGTCGGCAGCCGGTGGCAGGGCCTGGGGAATGTTGGAGACCCACACGGATATCGCGAGCGTTGGGTTGAACGCAGTCGCGGTTGCCATCTGGATGCCAAAGATCACCGACTCTGGCAAGGCGTCATTGATGTTGCCGACCACGATGCCCATCGCACCGCCCTCGCCGAAGCGCTTCTCGATCATTTTGTCGGCGACGACGTACACCGAGGCTCCAACGAGCAGCCACAACGAGAGTTCAAGACTGTCGAGTGCGATCTGGGCCTCCGGAACAAGCTGGAACGAGGCCGCACCAAGCAGCGCGCCCGCACCAACCCCCGCCATCTGGCCAACGACCTTGTCAGGGAACTTGAATCGGTAGACAACCAAAGCGGAGATAAGCAGGGATGACTGCGCGAGGGCGCCAAGCAGGAAGGCATCGAGCACGAGTCCCACTGTAGGGGTGGGCGGTGCTCAAGGTGTCGTCAGGAGAGGCCGCGGCCCCCGAGAGCCCTCACCATCTTTGGGTCGCGGTGGTCAAAGAACAGGCTTTCGCCGGTATCGAGCCGCGCAATGTCGGCCATCTCGTCGTCGGTCAGCGAGAACCCGAAGATGTCGAGGTTCTGGGCCATCCGGTCTGCGCTTACGGTCTTGGGGATGACTACGACGCCGCGCTGGGTGAGCCAATGGAGCACTACCTGAGCCACGGAAACGTCGTGGTTCGCAGCGATGGCGCTCAGAACTTGATCGGTAAAGAGGTTGTTCCGGCCCTCAGCGAAGGGACCCCAGGACTCGATCTGCACGCCGAGTTCGCGCAGAGCGGCCTGGTCCTCAACGCGCTGATGGAACGGGTGAGTCTCAACCTGGTTTACCGCTGGGACCACCGCGTTGTGCTGGATGAGGTCCACAAGACGGTCCTGATGGAAGTTAGAGACACCGATCGACTTCGCACGGCCTTCTGAGTGAAATTTTTTCATGGCTCGCCACTGACCGTAGTAGTCGCCGAACGGCTGGTGGATGAGGTAACGGTCCAGGTAGTCAACTCGAAGCTTCGCAAGGGAGTCATCGAACGCACGTGCGGTGGCTTCCTCGACGGAGCCTCCGGGGTTGTGTTGGATTCACCCCTGTTTCCGGAGGTACCCAACCCAACCCAACCCGAGCGTCGGGCACGCATCGCCACGGCACATACGAAGAGGGGCCGCCCCAACCGGGACGGCCCCTCTTGCGCTGAGCTACGCGGACTTAGCAGTCGTAGTAGAGCTCGAACTCGTGCGGGTGCGGACGGAAGCGCAGCGGGTCAATCTCCTGCGTGCGCTTGAGGTCAATCCACATCTCGATGAGGTCTTCGGTGAACACGCCACCCTCGGTGAGGAACGCGTGGTCCGCCTCAAGGGCGTTGAGAACCTCAGGGAGCGACGCGGGCACCTGCTGGATCTGTGCGTGCTCCTCGGGGGGCAGCTCGTACAGGTCCTTGTCCACGGGTGCGGGGGGCTCGATGCGGTTCTTGATTCCGTCCAGACCGGCCATGAGCAGCGCCGCGAACGCGAGGTACGGGTTCGACGACGGGTCAGGTGCGCGGAATTCGATGCGCTTGGCCTTGGGGTTCGATCCCGTGATGGGGATACGGACCGCGGCTGAGCGGTTACGAGCCGAGTACACAAGGTTGACGGGAGCCTCGTAGCCGGGAACCAGTCGGTGGTACGAGTTCACCGTGGGGTTGGTGAACGCGAGCAGCGACGGAGCGTGCTTGAGGATTCCGCCGATGTACCAGCGGGCGATGTCGGAGAGGCCGCCGTAGCCCTTCTCGTCGTAGAACAGCGGCTCGCCGTCCTTCCAGATGGACTGGTGGACGTGCATTCCGGAGCCGTTGTCGCCAAAGAGGGGCTTGGGCATGAAGGTGACGGTCTTGCCGGCCTTCCACGCCACGTTCTTGACGACGTACTTGAACTTCTGAATGTCGTCGCCCGCGTGCAGCAGCGTGTTGAAGCGGTAGTTGATCTCCTGCTGGCCGGCGGTGCCCACCTCGTGGTGCGCGCGCTCCAGGTCAAGGCCAACCTCGCCAAGGACCTTGCACATCTCGTCGCGGAGGTCAGCGAACTGGTCACCGGGGGAGACGGGGAAGTAGCCGCCCTTGTAGCGCGTCTTGTAGCCGCGGTTGGGGGTGCCGTCCTCCTCGTATTCCGTGCCAGTGTTCCACCAGGCCTCGGAAGAGTCGATGTGGTAGTAACCCTCGTGCTGGTTCGTGTCGAAGCGCACGGAGTCGAAGATGAAGAACTCGGCCTCGGGAGCGAAGAAGGCGGTGTCGCCGATGCCCGTGGACTTCAGGTACTCCACGGCCTTCGCCGCAATGTTGCGGGGGTCGCGAGAGTAGGGCTCGTTCGTGAACGGGTCCACGATCGAGAAGTTGATGACGAGCGTCTTGTGCTCGCGGAACGGGTCCACGAACGCGGTCGCGACATCAGGCAGCAGCTTCATGTCGGACTCGTTGATCGCCTGGAAGCCGCGAATCGACGAGCCGTCGAACATCGCGCCGTCTTCGAACACGTCCTTGGTGAACTGCGAAGCGGGAATGTTGAAGTGGTGCATCTGGCCCGGGAGGTCGCAGAAGCGAATGTCGACAAACTCGACACCCTCCTTCTTGACGTAGGCAATGGCCTCGTCTGCGTCTTTGAACATCCGTGTACTCCTCAAAGGGTTGGTCTTGCCGTCTATGGCGTGCCCAGCCTAAGGGCTCGCAGTTTCGCGCGTATTCATGACACGTTACGGGGGTGTTACGCAACGGCCCGACGCTAGGGCTGGCTTGGTTACGATGGCCCGGTGACCCAGCCTGCCGCAGTTCCCGACGCTCGCGCAACACCCGGCATCCGGATAGCCGGCATTGCGCTCGACTGGGTGCTGTGCATGATCATCTCGAGCGCCGTGTTCCCTGCGCCCACCTTCGCGGAGAGCACCGGGATCGAGAAGGTGCTTTTCGCTGGACAGCCGATGGCAACGCTTGGAATTTGGGCACTCCAGCACTTTGTGCTCGTGGCGACGCTCGGCATGACGTATGGCCACCGGGTCTTCCGCATGCGGGTGATTCGCGAGGACGGCGCCCAGTACCCAGGCTTCGTGGCTTCACTAAAGCGAACGGTGCTGCTTGCGCTGGTGATCCCAGCCGTAGTGTGGGACAACGAGGGTCGCGGCCTGCATGACCGCGTCGCGGGCACCCGCCTGGTGCGCTTGCGCCACGGGGGCGCGGGCGGCATCTCGCCTGACAGCACAGCGCCTGACAGCACAGCGCCTGACAGCACAGCGCCTGACAGCACAGAGCGCGACACTCTTGGTTCAGAGTGAGGCCGCAACTGTGACGGAGCTGCGCGTAGTTGCTGTGCTGTTTGACATGGACGGCACGCTCGTTGACTCGACTGAGATGGTCGAACAGATCTGGTCCGAGTTCGCCGCGGCTAATGCCGCGGATCCGCTACATGTAACGGTTTTTGCGCACGGTCGCCCTTCCAGAGACACGGTCGCAAAGTTCGCCGCCGATCCCGCTCGCATCGACGAATGGAACAGCTGGATTCATACCGCAGAGGCGGAGCGCTTCACGGAAGTCACGCCCATCCCCGGCGCGCTAGCAACGGTGCGCGCACTGCCCGCACAACGGTGGGCCGTTGTCACCTCTGCAATACACACGCCAGCCCAAGAGCGACTCGCACAGAACGGCTTTCCCGTTCCGCGCGTGCTCATCGGCGCCGATGACGTACTCAACGGCAAACCAAACCCTGAAGGCTACCTGGCCGCAGCGTCGGCCCTAGGGGTGGATCCGACGCGCTGCGTCGTGTTCGAGGACACTCCGGCGGGCATCCAAGCCGGTGTGGCGGCAGGATGCGCGGTTGTTGCTGTCGGCACAACCGAAGAACCGGGTACGGCCGCGCGAATCGCAGACTTCACAGAAGTCAGCGTCTCGCTAGACGGAGACGAGATCGTGCTTACTTGCCCCTGAGCGCCTTGCGGTCAGGGCGAGCGCGCATGGGGTCAACGCCCTTGGGTACGGGCAGCTTTGCGCCGCCGATTGCGCGCAAACGGTTAGTCACCTGCTCACGCTCACCGCGAGAGAGCACGGTCTTGCCCTTGCGGATCTCCTTCGAGAGCTTCGTGAGCGGAACCTGCCCCTTGTCGTTGCCAATGTAGATCGCCCGCACGGGGACGCCCGGTACAAGCTTGTTGAAGCGCTTGGTCGAGGCATCAACGAGGCGGTGAGCAGCGCCGCCGCCCTCCGCGAGCAGCACGATGCCGCCCTTGCCGACGCCACGGAACACCACGGCACGGCCCTTGTTGTCTACCGCCTCCGGGTTCTCTTCGAAGCTCCAGCCGTTCCGGATCGCCTGTGCGACCGCGATGGAGCCGCCGACGACGCCTTCCATGCGCGAGTATGCGTTCTTCTCGAAGCGGCGCGTCAGCATGAACAGACCAGCGAGAATGCCGAGCGTGAGACCAAAGATCGTCGAGTAGACGATCGCGATGGGCCCGCCAATGACAATACCGACGCCAACCCCGATAGCGATCGGCACAGCGGCCGCGAGGAGGATGTACGGCAGCAGCAACTTGTCGTGCGGCGCGGTGGTCGTGTACGCCTGCCCGATCAGCTTGTACCAACGGGTCTTCTTGGGGGTTTCCTTGGCCATGATGGGGAACAGTCTAGTGGCGACGGCCCGACGCTATGGCCGGGCGGCCAGCAACGCCGAGGCTTCTTGGCGTGCGGTGGTTGGCTCGCCCAAGTGTGCGAGCGCGGCAGGGATCTCGCGGCCCTTACTCGTCATGGCCTGACCCCACAGGCGACCAGCGCGGTACGAGGACCGTACGAGCGGCCCGGACATCACGCCGAGGAAGCCGATCTCCTCTGCCGCGTTGGACAGGTCAACAAACTCCTCCGGCTTGACCCAGCGGTCAACGGGGTGGTGGCGAGGGCTTGGGCGCAGGTACTGGGTGATCGTGATGAGGTCGCAGCCAGCGTCGTGGAGGTCTTGGAGCGCCTGCACGGCCTCCTCGAACGTCTCGCCCATGCCAAGGATGATGTTCGACTTGGTGACGAGGCCGTCGGCCTGTGCGGAGGTGAGCACCGAGAGCGAGCGGTCGTAGCGGAATGCGGGCCGAATGCTCTTAAAGATTCGGGGGACCGTTTCGAGATTGTGCGCAAGCACCTCGGGACGCGAGGAGAACACCTCGGCGAGCTGGTCGGGAACCGCGTTGAAGTCGGGGATGAGCAGTTCGACGCCGGTTCCAGGGTTGAGGGCGTGGATCTGGCGAACGGTCTCCGCGTAGAGCCACGCACCTCCGTCCGCGAGGTCGTCCCTCGCGACGCCAGTCACGGTCGAGTACTTAAGACCCATCTGTTGGACGGATTCGGCGACCCTGCGGGGTTCGTCGCGGTCGAACGCGGCGGGCTTGCCCGTGTCGATCTGGCAGAAGTCGCAGCGACGCGTGCACTGGTCGCCACCGATCAAGAAGGTGGCCTCGCGGTCTTCCCAGCATTCAAAGATGTTGGGGCAGCCTGCCTCTTCGCACACCGTGTGCAGGCCGCCGGTTTTCACGAGCGACTTCATGTCGTTGTACTCGGGGCCCATGGTGGCCTTGGTGCGGATCCACTCTGGCTTGCGCTCAATAGGCGTCTCGGCGTTGCGGGCCTCGATGCGAAGCATCTTGCGGCCCTCTGGCGCGATGGTCACACGGTCTCCTTGAGGGTGTTCGCCGCGCTTGTGGCGCGACCTTCCAAGCGTACGGGTGCGAGCGCTGTGTTCAGGCTCGCCACTACGACTGGAAGTACGTCGTGAATAGTGACGGTTCGTCCGAGTTCTGCCGTCAGGCTAGTGACGTCGGCATCGGGGATGCCACACGGCACTATTTTGCCGAACTCGTCGAGGTTGGGATTGCAGTTGAGCGCGAAGCCGTGCATGGTCACGCCCTTGGCAACGCGAACTCCGATGGCGCAGACCTTGCGTTCGCGAAGGGTTGCGGTTGCCGGCAGCCACACGCCAGAACGGTCCTCGACGCGGATGGTCTCAACGCCGAACGATGCGCACGCGTCCATGATTGCTTGTTCCAACTGGCGCACGTAACGCACCACATCGATGGGCTCAGCGAGCCGAACGATCGGGTAGCCAACGAGTTGGCCGGGCCCGTGCCACGTGATCCGCCCGCCGCGATCAACATCAATGACGGGGGTTCCATCGACCGGTCGATCCCACGTGGCGGTGCGCTTTCCGGCGGTGTACACGGACTCGTGTTCAACTAACAGAATGCGGTCTTCGCCACCCGCTACGACGTCTGCATGCTCGTCGCGCTGGCGTTGCCATGCCTCGAGGTACGGGACCAGCCGCACTCCCAAGTCGTATGGCTCGATCCTCATGACTACCAGGCTAACCCGGCCCCAGCGTCGGGCATTCCCAGGCTTTGCGACAATGGGTGACATGTCTGCTCGACTCCGCCCATTCATCCTTGTCGCCGTCGTCCTCATCTGGCTCGCAATCGCGAGCGTTGGCGGCTCCGCTTTTGGAAAACTCTCGTCGGTTCAAGAGAACGACGCGGGCGCGTTCCTGCCAGAAGGTGCGGAGTCAACCCAGGTAGCCGAGTGGCACGCCAAGTTCGTGCCCGTGGACACCGTGCCGGGTCTGTTCGTCGTTGACGGTGTTCAGGGAGAGGAAGACCTCGCGGCGGTGCAAGCGTTCGCGGAAGCGGCTGCGGCGGCCCCCATAGACGGCGACCCGGAGGGCCGAACCGTTGGTGACGTGCTTGTCGCGCCACCCGCCGTGGTCCCGTCGCAGGACGGAGAGGCCGCCCTCGTCACGTTTGTCGTCGATGCCGACGCATACGGCGAGACCGTCGAGGAGGAGCCGCTTGGCACGCTCATCGCGGCGACGATCGTCTCCGTGTGGGACGACCAAGGGCTTGAACTTGAGGGCTATCTGACGGGAGCGATGGGGTTCGTCGCGGATCTGCTCGAGGCATTTGGAGGCATCGACGGCGTGCTGCTGCTCGTGGCCCTCGTGGTCGTGCTCGTCATTCTGCTCATCGTCTATCGCAGTCCCGTGCTGCCGTTCCTAGTACTGATAACCGCGATGATCGCTCTCACGGCGGCGATTGCGGTGGTCTACGCGCTCGCGACCAACGACGTGATCACCCTCAATGGCCAGTCGCAGGGGATCATGTTCATCCTCGTGGTGGGTGCGACAACTGACTACGCGCTGCTGCTCGTGGCCCGGTATCGCGAAGAATTGCTGCGTCACGAGTCGCCATACGCGGCGATGCGGGTCGCGTGGCGGCGCTCGTTTGAGCCCATCGCCGCATCTGCCGGCACGGTCGCGGCAGCGTTGCTGGTGCTCTTGCTCTCCGACCTCAAGTCGTTGCAGGCGCTCGGGCCCGCCGGGGCAGTGGGGATTGCGGCCGCACTGCTCGCTGCGCTCACGCTGCTTCCCGCCCTGCTGCTCATTGGCGGCAAGCACGCTCGGGGCGTGTTCTGGCCGGCGCGCCCGCGCTACCAGGGCGCCGACGGCGAGTCCGACGCGCTTGATCAGGTCGAAGCGCGAGCTGGCCTCTGGGGGCGCGTGGCGCGAGGAGTTCATGCCTGGCCACGGCGCACCTGGCTGATTGCCGCAGGAGTCCTCGTATTGATGGCCGCCTTCTTGCCGATGCTCAAAGTAGGTGGGATCGGTGATCGCGACTACTTCCTCACCGAAGTCGACTCGGTGAAGGGGCTCGAGGTGCTTGAGCAGCACTTTGATGCCGGCGCGAGTGCACCCGCGCGGATCATCGCGCCCACGGAGGACGCGGAGGCGGTCGCTGCTGCTGCCACAGAGGTCGAGGGCGTCTCCCAGGTCTACGTGCTCCCGCCGTCAACCGCGCAGGGCCAGCCGCCCACCGAGGGTGAGCAACCGATCGTCATCGACGGCCACGTCGAGATCGTCGCCGTAACCGAGGCCGCCTCGACCTCGTCAGAAGCGGCGGACGTCGTCGCTGACCTCAGGGAGGCCGTGACCTCGGTCTCGTCTGAGGCGCTCGTAGGCGGCCAGGCCGCAGAGACCCTTGACACCAGGCTGACCACGCAACACGACGCCAGAATCATCATTCCCGCGGTGCTGCTGGTGATCTTCGTGGTGCTCATGGTGTTGCTCCGCGCTCTCATTGCCCCTGTGGTGATCGTGATCGCCAATGTGCTGTCGTTCGCGGCGGCGCTTGGCCTCGCAGCGCTCGTGTTCACCACCGTCTTCGACTTCCCAGGCGTGGACCTTGCGACGATCCTGCTCGCATTCGTGTTCCTTGTGGCACTTGGCGTCGACTACTCAATCTTTCTGATGTCGAGGGCGCGCGAGGAGTCACTCACGCGCGGTACGCGAGAAGGCGTTAGGCGCGCGCTTGCCGTCACCGGTGGGGTCATCACCTCCGCCGGCATCGTGCTCGCGGCCACGTTCGCCGCGCTTGGTGTGCTGCCGCTGATTTTCTTGGCTCAGATCGCGTTCATCGTGGCCACAGGTGTGCTGATCGACACAATCATCGTTCGTACCCTGCTCATTCCCGGCGCGATGATCGATCTTGGGCGAATCTCGTGGGCGCCGTGGCATCGTTCAATTGACGACTAGCTGTGGATAACCGCCGCGCGCCTCGATCGCGCGGGAACCTTGGCGGGTGGCAACCTTCCTTGAACGCGACTTGGGCGTTGGCGGCGACCTGTTCAGCAGCGCCGTCGCGAGAGCGGCGGCGCTCGGGCGCGCCAATGAACGCTGCAGTGCGGTAGCGGTTGCGCTCAGGGTGCGTCGTAGGCCCGACGGCGTTGTTGCGTTCGACGTTCCCGTTGCGGTCGGCTCGTCCCTGGCTGAGGTCCTTGCGGATCGCACGTTGACGATAGGGGAGTGCGTATCGGTTGGCGTGGCCCTTGCAGATGCTCTTGCCGCGTTGCACGCGGAGCGGCTCGCGCACGGCGACGTGGCTCCCGCGAACGTGCTCGTCTCTGGGCGTGCGATCACGCTCGTGGACACGATGGGAGCGCTCGGCGACGAACGGGGCACGGTGGGCTTCGCAAGCCCAGAACGTAACAGCGGCGCCACGCCCGCGGGGGACGTCTTTGCGCTCGGTAAAGTGTTGCGGGCGGCGGCGGACGGCCGTGCCGCGCCCATCATTGAGGCGTGGACCGCCCAACTTCTTGATTCCGATCCTGACGCCCGGCCCTCGGCGGCGCACGCCGCTCGGGCACTCGCTATGTGCGCGCCTGCAGAGTCAATCCGAGCGCCCCAGACTCCCGTTGTTTCAGCCATGCGCGCTAGCGTCACTCCGCGAACGATGGGACGAGCCGAGGACCGGTGGTGGCGCCTGCAACGCCAAGCGGTAAAGGTGGCGCCCGCGTTCGCGCTGGCCGTGGTGGCCGCAATCGCAGGGGCCGGACTCGTGCCGGCCGTCGCTGAAGGCCTCGGCCGTGGACCGGGCTCGCCTGCACGTACGGAGACGCCGGCACATGCTGACACGAGCACGCGTGACCACGAGTCGCTCCCCGTTGGCGCGGCGGCACTAACCGGCCCTACGCAAGCGGCGGAAGACCTCACGCGTCGCCGCACTCAGGCGCTCGCGGAGGGAGATGCGCGGGCTCTACGCGCAGTCACGCTTCCAGGGAGCCCAGCGGCGGTAGGCGATGCCGAGACGGCGGCCGCGCTCGAGTCCGGCGCACTACGGTTCCAAGGCCTCTTGCTCGAGGATGTCTCAGCAGAGCTGGTGGCCACGACGCCTGGGGGTGCGATCGTCGCCGTGACAAGCGAGTTCAGCGGCTACAGCGTGGGGCCCACAAGCGTGCCTGCAGGACGAGTCGACGCGCGCGTGGAACTGCGCCTCACGCAGACGGGCTGGTTTGTGGAGCGAATCCTGCCCCAGCCATAACCCAACGGGCCGCGCTGTCGATGCTCCCGTGGTTCCATTCGAAGCCAAGTCGCGACAGCACCCCTGCTTGCGCATTCTGAGAGGTCAGGAGGTCCACGGCTGCCTCTCCCGCTCCAAGCTTCATCGCCCAAGCGGGGACGGGGAAGCGGGTGGGCTTGCCAGCGGCGCGAGCAAGGGCCGCGATCAACTCCTGATCGCGGGTTGCTTTGGGCGCCACGATATTGGCCGGTCCCGCATGGGTCGATTCCATGAGGAAGCGCGTTGCGCGAACCTGGTCCTCGAGCGAAATCCAGGCGTGGAACTCCCTGCCGTTACTGAACTTGCGCAACAGTCCGCGCCGGATGAGCGGCAGGAGTCGTTCCGCGAACCCGCCGTGCGGTGCTAGGACGAGTCCCGTGCGCGTAAAGACCGTGCGAATGCCGGCATCGATCGCGGGCTGTGCCGAGGCCTCCCACGTCGTCACAATGTCGCTGAGGAACGTAGCGCCAGGACCCGATCGCTCCGTGAGAACCTCCTCGCCACGGTCTCCGTAGAAGCCCATGGCGGATCCCTGCATGAGAGCGCCCTTCCACTCGCCTTGGGCGAGGGTGGTCGCAATCAAGGTGGTGGAGTCAACTCGGGATTTCTTGACGACCTTTTTGTAGGAATCCGTGAGCCGCTTGTCGCCGATCGAGGCCCCCGCAAGGTTGACGACGACGTCGCACGCAAGGACCGCGTCTTTGTCGATCGTTCCTTTGGCCGGATCCCAACGCGATTCGCCTTCTCCCGCCTCACGGCGAACCAGAGCGAGCGTCTCGTGGCCGTCGGCGCGTAGAGACGCCGAGAGCGCCGAACCAATGAGGCCCGACGCTCCGGTGATGGCGACGCGCATCTAGAGCCCGAGGTCCGCTTCGAATGCGCCCTCTTCGATTCGCTTCTTGACGTCTTGCAGGAACCGCGCGGCGTCGGCGCCGTCGATGAGACGGTGGTCGTAACTGAGTGGCAGGTAGCAGACGGGGCGTACGGAGATCACGTCTTCGCCGTTGGGACCGCGGACTACGACGGCGCGCTTGACGATCGCGCAGGTCGCAAGAATCGCCCCTTGCGGCGCCGGAACCACGGGGGTGTCGAACAGCGTGCCCAGCGAACCGGTGTTGGTCACGGAGAACGTTCCGCCTGAGATCTCGTCTGCCTTGAGACCGCCGCTACGGGCGCGGCCGGCGAGGTCAGCAATTCCTTGAGCGTGCTCAGGGAGGGACTTCGAGTCTGCATCGCGCAGCGTGGGCAGCATGAGTCCCTTCTCGGTGTCGACCGCGAGGGAAAGGTTGACCGTTGGGTGGTAGACGATCGAGTCGTCAACGATCGATGCGTTGACGTTTGCGTGCTTTTGCAGCGCCTCCGTGGCCGCGACGGTGAAGAACGGGAGGAACGACAGGTTCACGCCGTGCTTCGCCTGGAACGCATCCTTGTTCTTTGCGCGGAGCGCCCAGATCTTGGAGCAGTCCACCTCAATGACGGAGGTGAGCTGCGCCATTCCGTGCAGCGATTCCATCATCTTGTCCGCAGTCACCTTGCGAATGCGGGTCATCTTGACGGTCTGACCGCGCAGTTCCGAGACCTCGACGGCTGCCGCAGGAGCGGCTGCCGCAGTCTCCGAGGCGCTTGGTGCCGCGGCGGGTGCCGCGGTCGCCGCGATGACGTCCTCCTTGCGGATGCGGCCGCCGACTCCCGTCCCGGCAATCGCCGCGAGGTCAACGCCGCGGTCAGAGGCGAGTTTGCGGACAATGGGCGTGACATAGCCCGAGCCGGTTGACGCAGGTGCGGCGGCAGGCGCCGACGCTGCTGGCACGCTCGCAGGTTGCGCTGGGGCGGGCGGAGTCGCGGGAGCCGGTGGTGCCTCGGTGACAGGCGCCGACGGCGGTGCTGGCACTGCCGCGGGAGTTGAAGTCTCAGGGGCTGCTGGTTCTGGAGACGCCGCTGGTTCTGGAGACGCCGCCGGCTCTGGAGACGCCACCGGTTCGGCCGCTGGCGCCGCGGGTGCCGCACCAGGTGCAGCACCGGCGCCGCCGATGCGTGCCAGGACCGCGCCAACGGCGGCAATCTCGTCTTCGCCAACCACAATTTCGGTGAGTGTGCCTGCGAAGGGAGACGGGATCTCGGTGTCGACTTTGTCCGTGGAGACCTCGACTAGAGCTTCGTCAACCGCGACGGCATCGCCGATGGACTTGAGCCAGCGGGTGACCGTGCCTTCGGTGACGGACTCACCGAGCGCTGGCAGGGTGACGTCGCGGCCAGCCTCTGCTGGCGCGGGGGCGGGGGCGGGGGCTTCGGCCTCGGCTGGCGCGGCGGCTGGCGACTCTGCCTCGGCCTCCACTGCTTCGGGCGCCTCGGCCTCGGGCTCGGGCGCTGCAGCGGGTGCGACTGCGGGGGCAACCTCTGCTGGTGCGGCGTCTGCAGGTGCTGCCTGCTCGGCCGGAGCGGCGGGTGCGTCGGCGGGAGCGGCAGGCGCAGCGTCGGGCGCGCTGGCCCCTGCTTCGTCTGCGGCGCCCACGCGAGCGAGTACGGCGCCCACGGTTGCGATCTCATCCTCGGGGACAACGATCTCGAGAAGTGTGCCAGCAACGGGCGACGGGATCTCGGTGTCGACCTTGTCTGTCGAGACCTCGAGTAGCGGCTCGTCGACGGCGACGGTGTCGCCAACGGCCTTCAGCCAACGAGTGACGGTGCCCTCGGTGACGGACTCGCCGAGCGCTGGAAGCGTGACATCTGTGCTCATAGTGGTGATTGTCTCCGAAATCAGTCGTGTGCGTGGAGCGGCTTGCCTGCGAGGGCCAGGTGGGCCTCGCCGAGCGACTCGTTCTGCGTGGGGTGGGCGTGAATGAGAGGTGCGACGTCGTCAGGGTGAGCCTCCCAGCTCACGATGAGTTGCGCCTCGCCGATCTGCTCGCCGATGCGGTCGCCAAGCATGTGGATGCCGACCACGGGGCCATCTACGACGCGCACGAGCTTGACGAAGCCCGTGGTGCCGAGGATCTGACTCTTTCCATTGCCGCCGAGGTTGTATTCGAGGGCGACGACCTTGTCATCCCCGTAAACCTCTTTGGCCTTTGCCTCGGTGATTCCCACCGATGCGAGTTCAGGGTTGCAGTACGTGACGCGAGGGATGTTTGCCTCGACGATCGGTGCGGGGCTGAGGCCAGCAATGGTCTCTGCAACGAAGATTCCCTGGCCAAATCCGCGGTGAGCGAGCTGCAGTCCGGGAACGATGTCACCAACCGCGTAGATGTTCGCGACGCCGGTGTGCAACTTGTCGTCGGTGAGGACAAAGCCGCGGTCTACGCGGACTCCCTGCTCTTCGAAGCCGAGCCCCGCGGTGCGGGGGCCGCGGCCAACGGCGACGAGCAGTATGTCGGCCGTGAGGGTGGTGCCGTCTTCTAGCGTGACGGTCACGCCGTTCTCATCCTGGGTCACTCCCTGGAAGCGCACGCCTAGCTTGTAGTCGATTCCGCGGCGACGGAACGCGCGCTCGAGGCCCTTGCTCAGCGCCTCGTCCTCGTTGGGCGCAAGGTGAGGCAGCGCCTCGACGATGGTGACCTTGGAGCCAAAACTTGTCCACACGGACGCGAACTCAACGCCAATCACGCCGCCGCCGAGCACGATTGCGCTCGTCGGTACAGTGTCGAGCTCGAGCGCCTGGTCGGAGGTGATGACGCGGCCGCCGATGTCCAGGCCGGGAAGCGATCGCGCGTATGAGCCCGTCGCAAGAACGATGTTCCGCCCGGTGTAGCGCTGACCGCCAACTTCCACAGCGTCGGGCCCAACGAGCGTGCCGCGACCCTCGATGACGGTGACAGCTCGAGATTTCACGAGGCCCTGAAGGCCGCGGTACAGGCGATCGACGACGCCCTGCTTGTAGGCGTTCACGCCGTTCATGTCGATGCCCTCAAGGGAGCTCAGCACTCCGTACTTGGAGCCTTCGCGGGCGTTGTCCGCGAGTTCTGCCGCGTGGAGGAGGGCCTTGGTGGGGATGCAGCCGTTGTGAAGGCAGGTGCCACCCACCTTCCCCTCTTCGACGAGGCCCACGCTCAGCCCTAGTTGCGAGGCACGCAGTGCGGCCGCATAGCCGCCGCTGCCACCTCCGAGCACGAGCACGTCAAACGAGTGGGGGGTGGACTCGGTCACGATGAAGTCTCCTTGTAAGGACGTCGGTACCGTCCATCTTGCCACCCTCGCCCGCTCTCGCGAACCGCGAATGGCCGCTAACCTGGGCTCATGGGATTGTTCTCGCGCCGGCCCAAGAGTCAAGGTGCTCCCGTCACCGCAAAGGATGCTCAAGCGGAGACGATCACGTACCTCGCTGACTTCGTCAAGGGCCACCCTGGCTGTGAAGCCTTTATCGAGCCGCCAACGCGTGTGACGCAGACAACCATGGTCGTCGTTGCGGAAACGGGCGAGTGGACTCGCAGGCGCATCCCTGACCAGGCGACGGCGCGCAAGGTCGCCGCGAAGCTCGGCATCCCTGCCTTTGACGTGAACCTCTCCGGCTACCCCTCACGCATGCGTGAGTGGAACCAGACGCACCGCAAGCAGTTCTAGGAGCTCGGCACCGCGTGACAGCCCCCATGCGCAGCGTGCGAATCGGCGCCTATGGCGTGCTCCGCGTCGACAGGGCCGTTCTCCTCGCGCGTGCGTCACAACTTTCCGGAGCGCCCGGCACCTGGTGGCTGCCGGGTGGCGGCGTCGAGTTTGGCGAGCACCCGGCCGACGCCGTGGTCAGGGAGTTCGCGGAGGAGACGGGGTACGTGGTCGCCATCACGGGCGGACCCATGGTTTTGAGTAGCGTCTTTGCCGGCGGCTCCGGCGACGGCGTTCACTCGGTACGCCTGTGCTACGTCGTCGGTGTCACAGGCGGCTCACTCCACAACGAAGTGGATGGGACCACCGACCTGGCGCGCTGGGTAAACGAAGCTGAGGTGGATGCCTTGCCGCTGCAGCCGTGGGTGCGCGAGGTGCTCGCCGTCCTCTAAGCCCCCGCGCGGGCGGCCAGGAACCGTAGCAGTGTCCGGAGCGACGAACCCGTGGCTCCCGGCGGGGTGTAGTCGTGCGCGCCACCTTCATTGAACGCGGGCCTCGCGATGTCGAGGTGAGCCCACGGGGTCTCGCCAACGAATTCCTTGAGGAACAGTCCCGCGCTGAGCATGCCGCCGCCGTTGGGGTCGCCAATGTTCTGCAGGTCAGCGATCTTCGAGACGATCGACTCACGCAGGTGCTCGGGCAGAGGCATGGGCCACATGGGTTCACCGGCGGCATCTGCAGCGGCGATGATTTCGCCCCGCACCTCGTCGTCGCCCATCACTCCAGAAGTGCGAGTACCGAGAGCCATACCCTGTGCGCCGGTGAGGGTCGCAACATCAAGCACAACGTCTGGTGACTCCTCGATCGCCCGTACGAGGCCGTCTGCCATCACTAGGCGACCCTCGGCGTCGGTGTTGAGTACCTCAACCGTCTTGCCGCCGTAAATCCTGATGACGTCGCTGGGGCGTTGAGCCGTCGCTGAAGGCATGTTCTCTGCGATGCACAGCCAACCCGTGACGCCCACTCCGAGTCCGAGGCGAGACGCGGCGATGACAGTGTGGAGCACGATCGCGGCGCCGGACATGTCTGACTTCATGGTCTCCATGGACTTGGACGGCTTGAGCGAGATGCCCCCAGTGTCAAAGGTGATTCCCTTACCGACGAGCGCCACAGTTTGCTTCGCGTCTGCGGGGGAGTATGCGACCCTCACGAGGCGCGGCGGGCGGGACGAGCCCAGGCCCACGCCGAGGATCCCGCCGTAGCCGAGTTCTGCGAGCTCTTGCTCCTCCCATACGGTCACTGAGATACCGTGCTCCGCGCCTAGCGCCACGGCAGCATCGGCGAGGGCCGCCGGATACATGTCGAGCGGGGGAGTGTTGACGAGATCACGCGATCCGTTGACGGCTTCCGCGACGATAGATCCCCGCTCTACGGCGACATCAGACGCTCCGGCGATAAGCCACTCCGTGTCGAATGCCTCGTGCGACGTCTTGTAGGACGTAAAGGTGTAGGAGCCGAGCAGGACTCCGTGCGTCACGGCCGCGGCGTCCTCGTCGGTGGCAAGGGGGAGCGCGACCACAACCGTTGTGGGGCGGGTCCCGCACGACCGGGAGGCTGCCCCCGCCGCTTCCCTGAGGTCATTCGCGTTCCCATCGCCGATTCCCACGCCAACCACGCGAGTCGCCGCAACGGTACCCACACCAGGTACGACGCTCGTCTTGCCGAGCTTTCCGGTTGCCTCGAGCGCTGCAAACGCGGCGTTGAGGCTTTCTATGGCGTCCTCACTAAGGCCAGTGCCGTCCGCGACGGTGCCGTCAGGGCCAATGCCCACGATGAGCGCATCCGCGGTCAGGTCTGAAATGGGGTCAGCAATGGCGCGCGCAAGAGTCATACAACGAGGGTAACCCGCACTACCGTGGTGGCATGTACCGCACCTTCTATCGCCTTGTGCTGAGCCACGTAGACGCGGAGAAGGCGCACCGATTCGGAGTCGTCTCTTTCGCAAAGATGCCTTGGCTCTTCCGCGCGGGGCGGACGATGGGGTTACTGCCCGCGCCCGGCGAGGGCGCGGGGGTGGACGTCATGGGGATCAGGTTCCCCGCGCGCGTTGGGCTCGCCGCAGGGATGGATAAGAATGCGGAGGCGGTCAGTGGGCTCGCCGCAAGCGGATTCGGATACGTCGAGATCGGCACGGTCACCGCGCGCCCCCAGCCCGGCAACCCCAAACCACGCTCATGGCGAGAGCTTGACGTCCGCGGGCTTCGCAACCAGATGGGCTTCAACAACGAAGGGGCCGACGCTGTTGCCCGGCGCCTCACCCGGTTGCGATCGAGTGCGCGGGGCCGGGACATTGTGCTCGGAATCAACATTGGCAAGACCAAGGTGACGCCCTCAGAGGCCGCCGCCACTGACTACGCATATTCGGCGCGCGCGTTGGCACCGTTCGCGGACTACCTAGTGGTGAACGTGAGTTCGCCAAACACGCCGGGTTTGCGCGACCTGCAATCCGTTGACGCACTCCGCCCGCTCCTGCAGCACGTGCGCTCGGCGGCGGACGAAGGCTCGCCAGCACGACGTGTGCCGCTGCTCGTCAAGATCGCCCCCGACCTCGCAGATGACGACGTCGACGCTGTGGTCGACCTTGCGCTCGAACTCGGTCTCGACGGAATAGTCGCTACTAACACCACCATCGCCCACGAGCGCGGGCCAGGCGGATTGTCCGGACCGCCCGTGCTAACCCGCGCTCAAGCCGTGGTCGCGCGCATAGCTGAGCGAGCGTCGGGCAGGTTGACGATTATTGGCGTGGGAGGCATCTCAAGCGAGGCCGACGCGAGAGTCTTCTTGGCCGCTGGCGCCGACCTGTTGCAGGTGTACACGGCCTTCGTCTATGAGGGTCCGGGGTGGGTTGCGCGGCTCAACAGAAGTCTTGGACACCTCCCCGCAACAACTGGGAACTGAACGCCTAAAGTGCGCGTTCCATACATGTACGTTCCTGCCAGGCGTACGAACATTGTTTTCTCCTTTGAGTGGAGGGGCCCGGGTTTACGCCCAGGCCCCTCTACTTTTTTGCGCTCGCGCGCGCAGGAGTTAAGGGCGCCCCGCCGGGCTCGTTGCGGCAGTGTGCGCAGGATCGCTCTCCACCACGTCGCCTAGCACCTCGTCGATGCGCGCGAGCAACTCCGCGGGAATCTCAACGCCGCTCGCCTTGACGTTTTCCGTCACCTGCTCCGGGCGTGACGCGCCGATGATCGCTGCAGAGACGTTGTCGTTTTGCAGCACCCACGCGACCGCGAGCTGGGCGAGGGTGAGGTCTAGCTCGTCCGCGATGGGACGGAGCTGCTGAACTCGCGTGAGGACGTCATCGTTGAGGAAGCGCTTGATGAAGTTGGCGCCGCCCTTCTCGTCCGTTGCGCGTGAACCCTCCGGCAACGGCGCACCTGGTGCGTACTTGCCGGTGAGCACGCCCTGCGCGATGGGTGACCACACGATCTGGCCAAGGCCCTCTTCGCGAGACGCGGGCACAACGTCACCTTCGATCACGCGCCACAGCATTGAGTACTGGGGCTGGTTCGAGATGAACGGCACATGGAGCTCGCGCGCGAGGGCAGCGCCCGCCCGGATCTGGTCCGCAGTCCACTCACTGACGCCGATGTACAAGGCCTTGCCTTGGCGCACGATGTCCGCGAAGGCGACCATGGTCTCTTCGAGAGGCGTCTCATGGTCAAAGCGGTGTGCCTGGTAAAGGTCCACATAGTCCGTTTGCAGGCGGGAAAGTGAGCCGTCGATGGACTCGAAGATGTGCTTTCGCGACAGGCCGGCGTCGTTCGCGCCCTTTGGCCCGGTTGGCCAATAGACCTTGGTGAAGATCTCGAGGCTCTCGCGTCGCTCCGATTTGAGAATGTCGCCGAGCACGGTCTCAGCGGCGGTGTTTGCGTACGCGTCCGCGGTGTCGAACGAGGTGATGCCAGCGTCTAGCGCGGCCCTTACGCACGCTGCGGCCTGCTCGTTCTCCACCTGCGATCCGTGGGTGAGCCAATTGCCGTACGTGATCTCCGTGATTTTGAGGCCGGAGTTGCCCAGGTAGCGATAGTTGACCATGCGGCCAGCCTAACCGCTCGGTAATAAACCCGCAGGGCCTCCCGGCTCCCTGCACGCTGTCGGTACAACGGCGTCGCTTCCCTGCGGGAAGCGACGCGTGTGTACCGACAGGGCGCGGGCGAAGAGGGGAGAGTGGGCAGCGCGAGACGGCGCGCTTGTACCGACAGGATGTGGGCAAGGCTGCGGCGGCCGAGGCCGCAGGGGTGTTGCGCTAGACGGGGAACTCGCCGCGCTTGACCTTTGCGCGGGGCGTGCGGAAGCGACGAATGTTGAGAGCGCGCGCAATCGAGTAGAACGTGAATCCACGCGGCAGCTTGTTCTCACCAAACTTCGCTGCGTAGGCCTTCTTGAGCCTGCGCAGCATGAGCCACGTTTCGACGGCGGCCATCAGCACGATGGCGTAGAAAGCGAGAATCAGCACTGCGCCGATTGAACTGTTCTTGTTATTCGCGAACAGCGACAAGATCACGAACAGAATGGAAAACGGCAACAGGAACTCGCCAATTGATGTGCGGGCATCGATGTAGTCCCTGATGTACCGCTTCTCGGGCCCACGGTGCTCGATGGGCATGTGCTTCTCATCGCCATTGCGCAGCGCGGAGTATTCCGCCTCACGCCGGGCACGGTCCTTGGCGCGACGCTGCTTGGAGTCCGCCTTGACGTCCACAACAAGTCCACGCCTATTGGCCGCCTCTTGGTCCTTGCGCTTGGGGGTCGCCTGACCCTTCTTGTCCGACGGCGATGCCGGCAGCTCCGGGGTGACGGGAGCGGGCGTTGGTTCGGTCTTGCGGGCCATGGTTTCCTAAGAGTTCTCGTTCAGTCTTTCGCCGGGTTCACGGCGGGCAGGGCAAGCATACGGTCGAGCGCGACCTTCGCCTCGCGTTCCGTTTGAGGGTCTACGACGATCTGGTTTGGGACTTCACCCGCGACCAGCGACTCGAGCGCCCACACCAGGTGGGGCAGGTCGATGCGGTTCATCGTGGAGCAGAAGCACACGGTGTCTTCAAGGAAGTGAATCTCTTTGTCGGGGTGAGCGTCCGCGAGCCTACGAACCAAGTTGAGTTCGGTACCGACACCCCAAGAGGTTCCCGGCGCAGCGGCCCCGATCGTCTGAATGATGTACTCGGTTGAGCCAACGTAGTCCGCAGCTTCAACCACGTCATAGGCGCATTCAGGGTGAACAATCACGTTGATGCCGGGCACCTTTTCCCGCAAGCCAACAACGTTCTCCTTGCGGAATCGGCCGTGTACCGAGCAGTGTCCCTTCCACAGGATCACGCGCGCGGCCGTGAGCGCCTCTGGCGTGTTGCCGCCGAGTGGCTTTCGTGGATCCCACAGCACGCACTCGTCAAGGTCGAGACCCAGTTGGCGCACCGCGGTGTTACGGCCAAGGTGCTGGTCCGGCAAGAAGAACACCTTGGCATCGCTCGCAAGGCCGCCAACCTGGTCAAACGCCCACCGCATCGCGACTTCCGCATTCGACGAGGTGCACACCACGCCGCCGTTGCGACCGCAGAAGGCTTTGATCGCCGCCGTCGAGTTCATGTAGGTGATCGGCACCACCTGCTCGGCGATACCCGCCTCGACCATCTGTGACCACGCGTCGTCAACCTGGTTGATGTTCGCCATGTCCGCCATCGAGCAGCCCGCAGCCATGTCCGGCAGCACCACCTGTTGAGCGTCGCTCGTAAGAATGTCCGCGCTCTCGGCCATGAAGTGGACGCCACAGAACACGATGAACTCGGCATCTGGCCTGGCAGCCGCATCTTTGGCAAGTTTGAAGGAGTCCCCGGTTACGTCCGCGAACTGGATGACCTCGTCGCGCTGATAGTGATGTCCGAGGATAAATACCCGTGACCCAAGCGCGGCTTTGGCGGCACGGGCGCGCTCAACAAGATCGGGGTCCGACGCTGCAGGCAGGTCTCCCGGACAGTCGACTCCGCGCTCAGACAGCGGGTCACGTCGCGTTCCCAGCAACAGCAAGGCGGGTGACGACCCAGGTTCCGTGAAGGTCTGCGTCATCTGACCATTGTGACACGCCGCGCAGGGCACACTTGTGCCCATGCGCGCAGTGATGGGGGTCGAAGGTTGGCCCGGAGTTGACGGCGCGCGAGCCGTAGGCCGGATTGCCGCAGAGGCCTGGGCGGACGCCTCTGACGCAACCCTTGAGGTCTTTGTCGTTGGCGACGGGGGGCCCCGAACGGCGGATTCGTTCGCGCCTAGTTGGATCAGCGTTGGCGGGGCGCAAGCCACGCGAACCCCTGCCGGTCTCATGCTCGCTCCAAGCAATGGTCAGCTTCGCTGGAACCCGCTCGACCTCACGACCGCCTTGCTTGGTTTGGCGGCCGCGGGAGACGTGGAGGGGGCAGTGATCGTTCCGTTGGGCGACGCGAGCCCCGCGGGCGATGCAACGGATCTACTGGGTCAGACCCCGGCCGCTACGCGGCGCGCGCTCGCACAACTTCAGGTGCGTGCGCTCGTCAGCACGGACCGTCCCCTGCTTGGCTTCCATGGCATGAGTGCCTCATTGCGCAACGGCAGGGAGTCGGACGCGGCTCTTGCCGTTGCCGCACAGGAACAAGAGCAGCGCTGGTCCACGATCGCAGAGTCTGGCGACGCCCTTGCTTCTCGCGGTATGTTGCTCGGCCCCGCGCGGCTATCGGCCGCGCCCGGGTCCGGTGCCGCAGGCGGCCTCGCGTATTGCCTCGCGACGCTTGGAGCAACACTTACCCGAGCGTCGGACTATCTTTGCGATGCCGTGGGCCTGGCCAACGCCGTGGCCGAGGCGGACGTGGCCCTTGCAGTCTGTGGCCCGCTCACCCCAGCCGCGATCGATCACGGCCTTGCGAGCACCGTTGCCGGCATCGCCGCGCGTCATGCGATCCCAGCTGCCGCGCTCACCACGGATCTGGGCGTGGGGCGAAGGGACGTCATGGCCGCCGGGCTGAGCGGCACACATGAGGGCGGGGCCGGAGCGGAAGGGCTAGCGGATCTAGTGCGCAGGGTGGCGCAAACTTGGGCGCCGCGCCGGTAGCGCGAACTTCACTGCGACGTCCGCGCCACTCAGGGCGTTGGGGATGTAGGGAATATCCGCGAACCGACGTACGCTGGTATCCACGGACGCGACAAGAAGGGAGCCGCCCATGACAGATACTGCAATTGAAACCAAGGCCCACGGGGTAGTCATTACTGACGCCGCCGCGGCCAAGGTGAAGAGCCTGCTCGCGCAGGAGGGCCGCGACGACCTACGTCTGCGCCTTGCCGTGCAACCTGGAGGTTGCTCCGGTCTTATCTATCAGCTGTACTTCGACGAGCGCTCCCTGGATGGGGATGCGGTTCGTGACTTCGATGGTGTCGGGGTTGTTGTCGACAAGATGTCCGTCCCTTACCTCGACGGTGCAACCATTGATTTTGCGGACACGATCGAGAAGCAAGGCTTCACGATCGACAATCCCAACGCAGCCAGCTCTTGCGCTTGCGGCGATTCGTTTAGCTGATCGAACTTTTCACCTGAGACGGACGGTGAGGGCGAAAGCCCCGCCGTCCGTTTCTGTTTCCCCAACGAAGTCGTTGTTCGTCATGCGGGCCCATGCAGGCACGTCGATGCGAGCGGCCACGTCCGTGCATTCGACGGTGATTTGGTCGCCACTCGCTCCTTCCGCCGCCGCGTGTGCGAGCGCGATGATAGGCAGCGGGCATAACTGCCCGCGGGCATCGACCGTGAATTCAGCCAATGTTGGGAGCCCCTGCCTCGCGTCGCAAGTCGCTGATCGCTGCGGTAACGGAGTGAATGAGCCGATCAATGTCGCCCGCACTCACACCCGGATGAAGCGCGAGCCGTACGTTGCCGTGAGTCAGTGCGCCCACCGCGGCAAGTACCCGTGACGGCTCGAGCGAACTTGTGGTGCACGCAGAGCCCGATCCCACCGCGAATCCATCCCTGTCCAACCGCGTCAGAAGTGCCTCTCCGTCCACGTATAGGCAACTGAAAGTCACCACGTGCGGCAAGCGACGGTCGGGATCACCAACCACGTCGACGCCAGGCACGGCGCTCATACGGTCACGCACGCTCCCAATCAGGGCGGAGAGCCGTGCGGCTTCGCCGTCCGCGTCCTCGAGCCGTTCCTGCAGCGCTACGGCCGCCGCGAGCGCGAGGGGCACGCTAACGCCGCCGGGTGCCCAATCGTCGCCCTCTGGCCAGGCGGGAAGCCAACGTGTACGCGGGCGCAGGGCAACAACCCCAATGCCCGACGGCCCACCCCAGTCCGCAGGATTGGCGGCCAAGGCGTCCCAAGCGTCGGGCGCCGCAATGTGACCGATGGAGCTGGTCGCGTCGACGACGAGCGGGACGTCGCTCGCGGACGTGAGGGCGTGGATTGCGCTCAAGTCTTGAACAGTTCCGAGTTCGTGGTTCGCGTGCTGTACGGCTGCGAGTGCCACGCCGGGGTGGGAGAGCCTCGCGGCGAGGTCGTCGAGGTTGACGTGACCAAGCGCGTCTACCGGGATCTCGATGGGCGCTGCCCCGGAGGTGTGGGAGGCAGCGTGAACTGTCGCATCGCGTTCGACGGCGCTCACCAGCACATCCGTGCGGCCCCTCCGCGCCGCCCACACGCCCGCGATAAGGCGCTCGATTCCTGCCACCCCTGACGCTGTGAAGTGCACGTCGTGTGCCCTGGCACCAAGGGCGTCGGCCAGTGCCTCCCGTGAGCCGTCGAGGAGAGCCCTAGCGCGCCGTGATTCGCTCGAAAGGCGTCCTGGATCCGCCCATCCCTCTTCAAGGCCCGCGAGCAACGCTTCGCGGGTGCGGGCGGAGATCGGAGCGGAGCCTCCGGCGTCGAGAAACGTGCGGGGTGGCGGCATGCCTTCACGGTATCGCGCGATACACTGGCGAGGTGTCCAACAGTCCTCGTTTGCGCGCTCCCAAACTGGCCCTTGCTGGGCTTGGAATAGCGCTCACCACGGCCCTTCTCGCCGGCTGCACTACGGGAATCGAGAACGGCGCGCTGCCGTCGACTCCCGAGATCACCAACCAGACCGGAACGGTCATCCACCTATGGAATGGCTCCTGGATCGCCGCCCTCATCGTGGGTGCGATCACGTGGGGACTGATCCTCTGGTGCGTCGCGGTTTACCGCAAACGCAAGGACGATGACAAGTTGCCGCCGCAGGGGCGCGCTCACCTTCCGCTCGAGCTCATGTACACGGCAATTCCGCTGATCATGATCGCCGTGTTGTTCAAGTTCACTGCCGAGGACATGGCAGAGATTCGCGACACCTCCGGTACCCCTGACATCACTATCCAGGTCATCGGCAAGCAGTGGAGCTGGGACTTCAATTACGTGGAGGACGACACCTACACCGCTGGCGTGCAGGCAACCCTCACAGGTGAAGAGGGTGTCGAAGAAACCCTTCCCACGCTTTACCTGCCTGTTGATGAGCGCGTCGAGTTCCAAATCATGTCTCGCGATGTCATTCACTCGTTCTGGATTCCCGCGTTCCTGTACAAGGTTGACGCGATTCCGGGCCGCGAAAACGACTTCCAGGTGATCCCCACCAAGGAGGGCACCTACAAGGGCAAATGCGCGGAACTCTGCGGTGAATATCACGCGTCCATGCTGTTCAACGTCAAGGTCGTGAGCCGCGACGAGTACGACGCGCACATGCAGTGGCTGCGTGACAATGGCTACGAGGGTCAACTTGGCATCGAGTACAGCCGCGATCAGGTGGTTGAGATTACTGAGGGGCACGACGCCGAGGAGGGCAACTGATGGCCACCGTCGCATACGAGCCAGAGACCCACACTGTTGAGGCTCCTGCCGTTCCGGTAGCGCCACGCAAGGCCGGCTCAATCGTCGTCACGTGGATTACGTCTACCGACCACAAGGTCATCGGCAAGCTGTACCTGATTACGTCGTTTTTCTTCTTCGTCGTTGGCGGTCTGCTTGCACTGCTGATCCGCGCCGAGCTCTTTGAGCCTGGCACGCAGATTGTGCAGTCAGCGGAGCAGTACAACCAGCTGTTCACGATGCACGGCACGATCATGCTGCTGCTGTTCGCAACCCCGCTATTCGCTGGATTCGCGAACGCGATTATGCCGCTGCAGATTGGCGCGCCCGACGTCGCGTTCCCGCGACTCAACATGCTCGCGTACTGGCTTTACCTGTTCGGTGGCACCATTGCGATGGCGGGCTTCTTCACCCCGCAAGGCGCGGCATCGTTCGGCTGGTTCGGATATGCGCCGCTGTCAAACTCTGTGTACTCGCCGTCGCTCGGCGGTGACCTGTGGGTGTTCGGTCTCGCGCTAGGTGGCTTTGGCACGATTCTCGGTGCGGTCAACTTCATCACCACGATCGTCACGATGCGCGCTCCCGGCATGACGATGTTCCGCATGCCGATCTTCACCTGGAACATCCTCGTGACCTCGATGCTCGTGCTCCTGGCGTTCCCCCCGCTCGCCGCTGCGCTTCTCGCGCTCGGCTCCGATCGACAGCTTCACTCGCAGGTCTTCAACCCGGACAACGGCGGCGCAGTTCTGTGGCAGCACCTGTTCTGGTTCTTTGGGCACCCAGAGGTGTACATCATCGCGTTGCCGTTCTTCGGGATCATCACGGAGATCATTCCGGTGTTCTCGCGAAAGCCACTGTTCGGCTATACGGGCATGGTCTACGCGACGATCTCAATCGCGGCGCTGTCAGTCACCGTGTGGGCACACCACATGTACGTCACGGGCGCGGTGATGTTGCCCTTCTTCGCCTTTATGACAATGCTCATTGCAGTGCCCACCGGCGTGAAGTTCTTCAACTGGATTGGCACTATGTGGCGAGGCAAACTCACGTTTGAAACGCCCATGCTGTGGAGCATTGGCTTCCTCGTCACCTTCCTCTTTGGTGGACTTACCGGGATCATCCTGAGCTCGCCGCCGCTGGACTTTGCGCTCTCAGATTCGTACTTCGTCGTTGCGCACTTCCACTACGTGGTGTTCGGCACCGTCGTCTTCGCAATGTTCGCAGGCTTCTACTTCTGGTGGCCCAAGTTCACGGGCAAGATGCTGGACGAGAGACTCGGCAAGATTCACTTCTGGCTATTGTTCATCGGCTTCCACACCACGTTCCTCATTCAGCACTGGGTTGGGGTTCGCGGCATGGCCCGACGCTATGTCGACTACCTGCCAGAGGACGACTTCACGTGGATGAACCAGGTTTCAACCGTTGGTGCGTTCATCCTCGCGCTCTCCACCCTGCCGTTCCTGTGGAACGTCTACATCACCTCGCGCAACGCGCCCAAGGTGACCGTGGATGACCCCTGGGGCTTCTCCAACTCGCTTGAGTGGGCTACGTCATGCCCGCCACCACGCCACAACTTCACCTCGATTCCGCGCATTCGCTCCGAGCGTCCCGCGTTCGACAAGCACCATCCGGCGGCCGCGGCGATTGACCATGAACACTCAAAAAAAGAAGTGCTCGTTGACGACGCAGACGTCGAGACACACCCCACGTCCGTGAATAAGGAGGCGTGAGCGATGAAGCGCGAGTCCAACCTCTTTGTCCTCCCCGCCCTGTTCTTCTTCTGCGCCGCGATCGCCTATGGGTTCTTCACGGAGTGGAGCGAATGGGTGGGCCTCGTCTGCATCACGCTTACCGGCGGGATGTTCTTCATGATCGGCTTCTACTTCCGCATGCTCACGAAGCGCCACGGAAAGCGACCTGAAGACCGCAATGACGGCGAGATCTCCGAACAGTCCGGCGAGCAGGGCGTGTTCGCACCATGGAGTTGGTGGCCGCTCGTTCTTGGCATCGCCGCAGCTTTGGGGTTCATGGCTCTCGCCATTGACTGGTGGCTCATGGCTCCCGCGATTGTCATGACCGCAATCGGGCTCGTCGGGTGGGTGTTCGAGTTCTCTCGCGGCCAGCACGCGCACTAGGAAGCCAATGCTGATCCGCCCCATGGTGGGCGACGACGCACTCATGCCATTCCTCATCGTTGCGATGGACTGGCGAGACCAAGGCTCCTGGACGGCGCAGTCCATTCGCAACACCCCTGACGTCGCACACTACGTCGACGGCTGGATGCGCGAAGGCGATGCCGGCTTCATCGCCGAGGCCGACGGACGACCCCTCGGGGCCGCGTGGTGGCGAACCTTCGCATCTGACGACAAGGGCTACGGTTACGTCGCGACAGACATCCCGGAGATTGGGCTAGCGGTCCGTGACGACTCTCGCGGGCGTGGGGTCGGCACCGCGCTGCTCGATACGCTCATCGCCCACGCTCGCGACCAGGGGCTACGCGGCGTGAGCCTCTCCGTCGAAGACGGGAACGACGCCGCGATCCGCCTTTACATGCGCTACGGCTTTGAGAGGTGTGGTCGCGACGGCAACTCCGACACCATGGTGCTGTACCTCGCGCAAAGCGAAGGGCCCCACGCCACAGCGTGAGGCCCTTCGCAAGTCGCTGCTAGAGGTGCACGTGGTTCATGCCCTGGGCGTTGGCGAAGCGGTCCTGGACGTTTGCCCAGTTCACGACGTTCCACCATGCCTTGATGTAGTCCGCTTTGACGTTCTTGTACTGCAAGTAGAACGCGTGCTCCCACATGTCGAGCGTGAGCAGCGGGATGAGGCCAATCGGCACGTTGCCCTGCTGGTCATAGAGCTGGACGATCAGCAGCTTCTTGGCGATTGTGTCCCAGACGAGGATCGACCAACCGGAGCCAAAGACGGTCATCGCATTGTTCGTGAAGTGAGCCTGGAAGGCGTCGAACGAACCGAAGTCGTTGTCGATAGCGGACGCGAGATCACCCGTGGGCTTGTCGCCGCCGTCGGGGGAGAGATTGGTCCAGAAGATCGAGTGGTTGGTGTGGCCGCCGAGGTTGAAGGCGAGCGCGCGTTCGATGCCAGCTACGGGGCCAAAGTTGCCGCTCTCGCGGGCCTCGGCAAGCTGGTCAAGCGCGGTGTTTGCGCCGGCGACATAGGCGGCGTGGTGCTTCGAGTGGTGAAGCTCCATGATTTCGCCCGCAATGTGCGGGTCGAGTGCGCCGTAGTCGTAGTCGAGATCGGGAAGGCTATACGTGGCCATGCTTTTCTCCATCGTCGTGCCTGGGTTGGACCCAAGCGGGTTTCCGGGAACTTCTCGAGCCTAGCCGAGCACCGCACGGCCAGCCTTACGCGACAACCAAGCAGCAGCGTCGGGCATTCCGACGCAACTACTAGTGGTGGGCGTGCTTTGCCGCCTCGTACTCCTCTGGGGTAACCGGTTGGATGCGCTGCTCGTAGTAGAAGCGCGAGAGGCGCCGGCGGAAGCGATCGAAGCGGTAGCCCTTGCGGCGCACGCCGCGGTGGTTGAACTCGGGCTCGATCTCGAGCGGAGCGATGTCGCCGTGCTGGACGCGCAGCCACACTTCCTGCTCCGAGAGCGGCTCATGCACCTCGATGTACTCACCGTGTTCGTGGCGAACAATGCGGCCCGTCTCATGTCCATGCAGAACCAACTCGCGGTCCTTGCGTTGCAAGCCGTAACAGATGCGCCTCGTGATGAGGAAGGACAGAATCGGCAGCGCAAAGATCAGCACGCGGTTAAGTAGGGTGATGTCGTTGAGCGACAAGTGGAACAGCAGCGCGACGATGTCGTTCGATCCCTCGATCACGAGAACGACGTAGAACGAGATCAGGCCAACACCGATGCCGGTGCGTACGGGAACGTTCCGCGGACGGTCAAGCACGTGACGCTCGCCGCGATCACCCGTTGCGAGCGCCTCAAGCCACGGGTAGACCGCCAGGAACGTGAAGAACAGTCCAGGCAAAATCACCGCGGGAATGAGGATGTTCAGCGGCAACGTGTAGCCGCCGATGACCCATTCCATGGGGAACGACCCGATCCAACCCGGCATGAGGCGGAGCCCACCATCGATGAAGAGGATGTACCAGTCCGGCTGGGTTCCTGCGGACACGGGAGAGGGGTCGTACGGTCCGTAGTTCCACACGGGGTTGATCGTGAACAAGCCCGCGATGAGGGCGATGACGCCGAACACGACGAAGAAGAATCCGCCTGCCTTCGCCATGTACACCGGGAACAGGGGCAGACCAACGACGTTGGTGTCCTTGCGTCCGCCGCCTGGGTACTGCGTGTGCTTGTGCAGGAAGACCAGGAACAGGTGCACCGCAATGAGGCCAAGGATCAGCCCCGGCACCAGCAAGATATGGGCGGTGAACATGCGAGGAATCAATACCTCGCCAGGGAACTCGCCACCGAACAGCCAATACGAGATGTACGTGCCGATGAGCGGAATCGACTTCACGACGCCGTCGATGATGCGAAGACCGTTTCCGGAGAGGACGTCGTCGGGGAGTGAGTAGCCAGTGAATCCCGCTGCGAGGGACAGGATCATGAGCGTGAAGCCCACGAGCCAGTTGATCTCGCGAGGCTTGCGGAAGGCGCCGGTGAAGAACACGCGAGCCATGTGCGTGACGATGGCCGCAGTGAATAGGAGGGCAGACCAGTGGTGCATCTGCCGAACGAGCATGCCGCCGGGAACCTGGAAGCTCGTGACGAGTGTCGACTCGAAGGCCTTTGACATCTCGACGCCGTGCATCGTCGCAAATTCGCCCTCGTAATGGACGATGTCCATCGATGGCACAAAGAACGCGGTGAGGAAGATTCCCGTAATCACCAGCACGAGGAACGAGTACAGCGCGATCTCGCCAAGCATGAATGACCAGTGGTCGGGGAAGAGCTTGCGCGCGAAGAACTTGACGAAGCCGCCGATGGTTGTGCGCTCGTCTACCCAGTTCGACGTTCCCGCGACTGCGGTGTTGACCTTGGCGCCCATCAGGCGTGACCCTCCTCAGTTGACGGGGCGGGGGAGGAGCCGCCCTTGAGGCGGTCCCAGTACGACGGGCCAACAGGCTCGTGGAAGTCGCTTTGCGCCACGATGTACCCCTCGCCGTCCACGGCGATTGGCAATTGGGGGAGGGGACGCTTTGCGGGGCCAAAGACCACCTTTGCGCCGTTGGCAACGTCAAACGTCGACTGGTGGCAAGGGCAGAGCAGGTGGTGTGTCTGCTGCTCGTACAGCGCCACGGGGCAGCCGACGTGAGTGCATATCTTCGAGTACGCGATGATGCCGTCGAACGACCAGTCCTCCTTGCCGGGCTGAAGGTTGAGGTCGCGCGGGTCAAGGCGAATGAGGAGCACGATCGCCTTCGCCTTCTCCTCGAGCTTGCCGTGCTCCAGCTCGTTGAGGCCATCAGGGATCACGTGGAAGACGGAGCCGATCGTGACGTCGGACGCCTTGATGAGCGAGCCGTCTGGGTCGCGCGCAAGCCGCGTGCCCTTGGCCCACATCGTGTGGCGGAACTTGGCCACGTTCCAGTCACCGCCCATGTTGCCGATCTGCGGTACGAGGACCGCGAGCGGGGCGATCGCGACCGCGGTGATCAGCGATCCCTTGAGAAGCGTGCGGCGGTTGGTTGTGAGGCCAGAATCCTCAGCACCATCCTTGAGGTACTGGATGGCGACCTCGCGGCTCTCGTCGGAGGTCCGCATGGCGTGGCGCTCTTCGACCATCTCGTGGTCGCGCATGAGGGTGCGAGCCCAGTGCACTGCACCAATGCCGATGCCCAGCATTGCGAAGCACAGGCTGATTCCAAGCAACACGTTGACGAGACGGATCGACTCGACATCTTCGGTCTGGTTCTGCGTGAAGTAGACAACCAGCGTTGCGATGGTTCCGAGGATCGAGACCCCGAAGAGAGCCGCGACTTGACGTTCGGCACGCTTGGCGGCCTTGGGGTCGGAGTCGGACCGGCGGGGGCGGTGATACGGAACGCCAGGGTCAACCCATTCGCCGTCCACGTGCTGTTCGGACGGCGAATGCTGCTTTTCGTCAGTGCTCATGAGGCGCGGGCTCCCACGTAGATCGTGCTGGCGATGATGAGGCCCAGTCCCACGAGCCATCCCCAAAAGCCTTCGGCAACTGGGCCGATGGTGCCAAGCTTGAGGCCGCCAGGGGAGCCGTCCTGCTGGAACTCGAGGTACGCGATGATGTTTCGCTTGTTCTCAGGCGTGATGTTCGCATCGTTGAAGACAGGCATTGACTGTGGACCAACGAGCATCGCCTCGTAGATGTGCGTGGGCGACGTGCTCCACAGGTTTGGCGCGAACTTGCCTTGAGTGAGCGCACCGCCACCACCGACAGAGCCGTGGCACATCGCGCAGTTGGTCCGGAAGATCTCCATGCCAACCGCAGGGTTCCCAAGCGCAGCGTCGACCATCTCGGGCGTCGGAATCGCAGGACCGTCGCCAAGCGACGCGACAAAGGCAGCGAGCTGCAAGATCTCTTCTTGGCTGAACTGGACCTGCTTTTCCTGAACCTGTGGCCCGGACTGCTGCATCGGCATGCGGCCGGTGCCTACCTGAAAGTCGACAGCGGCGGCGCCTACACCGACAAGGGAGGGAGCGACGCCGTCGGTGCCTTGGGCGTCAAGCCCGTGGCACGAGGCGCAGTTTGCGGCAAAGAGCTTTTCGCCCTCTTCGATGTCGCTTGCTGAGGTGGTTGAGGCTTCCGCAGTACTCGCGCTAGCGGCAAAGCCGAGAGCGGTGAGCGCCATGAGCAGCGCGAGTACGAGGATCACGGGGGCCGACTTGCTGTAGCGACGGCGTGCGAGGCTGTTCATCCCTCTCCCTATTTGATCAGGTAGATCACGGCAAAGAGCGCGATCCAGACGACGTCGACGAAGTGCCAGTAATACGACACCACGATGGTGGTTGTGGCCTCGTGCGTGCCGAACTTCTTGGCCACAAACGAGCGGCCCAGTACGAACAGCATGGCGATGAGCCCACCGAGCACGTGAAGGCCGTGGAACCCGGTGGTGAGGTAAAACACTGACCCGTAGGGGCTTGAAGAAATCGTTAGCCCCTCGGACACGAGCTTGGCGTACTCGAAGATCTGTCCGGCGATGAAGATTGAACCCATGATGTACGTGAGGACGAACCACTCCTGCATGCCCCAGCGTCGGAACTGGAACACAGATCCCTCACGCCGCGACTGGTAGCGCTCTGCCGCGAGCACACCTGCCTGAGCCGTGAAGGATGACAGCACCAGCACCGTGGTGTTGGCAAGCGCGAATGGCACGTTGAGGACCTGAGTCCACTTCTCCCATTCCTCAGGGGCCTCTGCTCTAAGGGTGAAGTACATGGCGAAGAGACCGGCGAAGAACATCAACTCGGAGCTCAGCCAGACGATCGTGCCTACTGCCACCATGTTGGGGCGAGTGGCGTGGATCGGCGACGGGATGGTCGTTGCCTGGGACATGGCTCCCATTATTGCGTAACGGTGCCCTGGTGCGCGCCATTGTGGGGCCGCTTGGCGCGCCTGCGCCGGGCCTTCGCAGATGAGCGCTTTTTTGCCGTGCCAGAATGTTCCACATGAGTGAGTTGGAGACCCACGAAACCAAGGCGCCCGCGCCGCGGCCCGCAAAGATTCTTGTGTACAGCGACGATTCAAATGTGCGCGAGAAGGTGCGGTTCGCCGTGGGCTCTGCGACGCACGGCAGGCCGGTGAAGTGGACAGAGGCCGCGACTCACGCGAGCGTCACGCAATACGTCAACGACACCGATTTTGACCTCGTGATTCTTGACGGCGAGGCCGCGAAGTCCGGTGGCATGGGAATTTGCCGCGAGATGAAGCATGAGTTGTACTCATGCCCTCCCGTCTTGCTGCTAGTCGGCAGGCCGGCCGACGCTTGGCTTGCGACGTGGTCGGAAGCAGACGCTGCCGTCTCTCACCCTTTAGACCCGTTTGCGGTCCGCGAGGCCGTTGACGAGTTCTTCGCGCCGGCGACGGCTGCGTAGGGCGCGCTGTGGCGACATTGCAGGAGTTGCTCTCCAGGCTGGTGGAGCACGACGACCTGACCGCCGACGAGACGGAGGCGGTCATGGACCAGGTGCTGACCGACAGCGCCTCGCCCGTGGTCATGGGCGCGTTCCTCGCAGCATTGCGCGTCAAGCGTGAAACGCCTGAAGAGGTGGCGGGCCTTGCCGCAGCCATGTTGCGTCACGCCATCCGAATTGAGGTGCCCGGACGCACTGTCGACATCGTAGGTACAGGCGGCGACGGACAGAACACCGTCAACGTCTCGACAATGGCTGCGCTTGTCATTGCCGGAACAGGTCTGACCGTGGTGAAGCACGGGAATCGCGGCGCGACTTCGATGACGGGGGCTGCGGACGTTCTCGGCGAACTTGGCGTGCGCCTCGATCTGCCTCCGGAGCGAGTTGCTGAACTTGCGAGCGAAGTGGGAATCACCTTCTGTTTTGCTCAGGTCTTCCATCCCGCCATGCGCCACGCGATGCCGATTAGGCGTGAGATCGGGATCCCGACGACCTTGAACATCCTCGGTCCGCTCACAAACCCCGCGCAGCCGGTAGCCAGCGCGATTGGCTCCTCGAGCTTGCGTGTATCTCCCGTGATTGCGGGAGTGCTCTTGGCGCAGGGCCGCGAGGGTCTCGTGTTCACGGGGGACGATGGCCTCGACGAACTGTCACCTACTGGCGCCGCGACTATGTGGGAGGTCCGCGGCCCCGGCGTCACCGAGCTGCGACTCGACCCCGTCGCTGACCTGGGACTAACTCACATCACTATTGACGACATTCGCGGCGGCGACTCCACCGCGAATGCGCAGGTAGTTCGGGACCTTCTCGGCGGCGGCGGTGGAGCGGCACGCGAGACGGTGCTCCTCAACGCGGCCGCAGGCATCGTCGCGGACGGCACCCTCGAAGGCACAGCGAGCGGCACGATTGTTGAACGGTTTGCGGCGGCAATCGAGCACGCAGGACGTGCTGTCGACACCGGCGCCGCTGCGGCGGTGCTTGAGCGCTGGGTAGCGGCCAGCGCGGCCTAACAGGGCCGCAGAATCTCACCAAAGCCCCTGGTAGGCGGCGTATTTTTCTCTCGCCTTGACGAAAATCACTTTCGCAATTAGCGTCCCCGACAACGTTATCGAAATCGTTATCGACATTGCCGTCGAAGCGAGCCATTGGTAACGCGAAACGGTGGTGCGTGCCCTTCCACAAGGCGGTGGAACGGGAACGCGCCTGGTGCGCAAAGGAGCGTTCATGATCCGGATACGACCTGCCACAGCAGTCGCAGCTATTGCAGCCTTGGCGGCCACAATCCTCGTTGCAGCGGTGCCCGCGACAGCGGCACCTGCGAGCGGCGTCACAAGCATTGACTTTGAGGGTGCGGACTTCGCGCCGTGGGTTGCGAGTGGTGCGACCATCACGATTGTTGAAGACTCTGCGGACTCCTCCAACCACGTTGGAGCTGTCACGGAACGTGGAGCTGACACGTGGCGAGGGATCTCCTCGGCAACCGGAGCGTACGAAGAGGGTGTCGCGTACACCTTCTCCGCGAAGGTGCGAGTGAGCGAAGCGAGCAGCGTGCGATTCATCGCGAACGAGCCTGGCGCTTCGAACGAATACGTGTGGGTT
>Ga0164241_10000179_pt1 | contig 150628 bp, 136 predicted proteins | sample OricomyardsoilBY_FD_108780 | JGI IMG/M metagenome (GOLD analysis project Ga0164241, IMG submission 108780) | Backyard soil microbial communities from Emeryville, California, USA - Original compost - Back yard soil (BY) | ecosystem: Environmental > Terrestrial > Soil > Unclassified | place... | reverse complement strand
CAGTGTTCAGCTTGAAGTCCTCGGCCTGCGGGACAGGGCCGGCCTTCTGGCGGGCGCGGCTCATGCCGGCACCTGTTCGCGACGGATCACGGCCACGGTCTGGCCGTCCGTCTCCTGCACGTCGAGGGCGAAGCCGCCGGCCTGCATTGCGGCCTCCAGTGCGGCCATGAACTCGCCGCGCTGCTCGCGCCGGAACACCTGCTTGTCAGGCAGTGCATTTCCCTCCGTCGCCTCAGCGGCCAGCAGGTTCACCGGGTCGACGCCTTCGGCGATGGCTGCAACGATGGGCCCCAGTTCCTCCAGTGTGCAGCGCGCGGCATGCACTTCGTCGCTCTCATCGATGCCGTCCAAGGCTTCCAAGCTTTTGAGCGCGGCGAGGATCATGCCGCCGATGTTGTAGAGCCTGTTCAACAGGTCGCGGATGCGGTCTTCCAGGACTTCGCGTGTGGGCAGTGGGCGTGTGGGCATGTCGGTCTCCTCGGTTGTTGTTGGACGAACTCAGGTTGAACCGGCCTGTGATGTCTCACGGCCGCACCGCTGCAGCACGACGCCAAGCCGGCCGGCAGCGATCTCCATCATGTTGGCCACCTTGCGCAGGTAGCGCGCCTCTCCAGCCAGCCAGGCCGCGGCGCCGTCATAGGTGCGGCCAGCCTCGGTCGAGGCGCAGACGCGGCCAGCGAGTTCCGTGTCGCCTTCCCTGAGCAGGACGGCCATCATTCGTGCAGCCGATCCGCGCTTGCGGTCCCAGGCAGCGTCAAATTTGTTGAGGTTCAGGCGCAGGGCGCGGAACTTGGCCTTGGCAGGCCGACGGACCGGTGCCGCGGACTCGCGGCTGAATTCCTTGTCACTGAGCGCCAGCAGGCGGGCGCGGTTTACGGCGGGCATGGTCGATCTCCATTGGTTGCTTTGGCAGAAACGCCATCTAGCGTGCAACGCCATGCTTGCCGGCGCTGTCAAATAGATACCGAAGCGGGAGCAACCAGCGGCTGAGCTACCGGGCCGGCTTTCGCTGGCCTTGGCAGGCCTCGCGGGTTAGATTCCATCCGCGGACGGACTGGCGGGACAGGGTGGCAAATAGCTGCCGAATCGAGCCCCCGCTACCAATTCCGATAGTTCACTGCTATCCGGCCCGTCCCTGTACGACTTCGTTAGACTGCGCGAAGAATCGTCGGACGAGTGAGGAGAACGCGGATGCGCCGGAAAGCCACGGCGAGCGTAATGCTCGCATCACTGCTCGCTTTCGGATTGGCAGCGATGTCTGCCGAAAGCCCGAGGCAGGCCGCCGGGCCGCTGCGCGTGATGCTGCTGGACGGAGAATCCGGCGGCACCTACCACCAATGGCAACAAACCTCGCCGGTGCTGCGCCGGCAGCTGGAAGCCACGGGCCTGTTCCAGGTGGAAGTGGTCACGGCACCGCCGGCTGGCGGTGACTTCACGAAATTCCAGCCGGACTTCTCGAAGTTTCGCGCCATCGTAATGAACTACGACGCGCCGGATGGCCGCTGGCCGCCCGAGCTGATGGCCTCGTTCGAGCGCTATGTTTCCGGCGGTGGCGGCCTGGTCGTCGTGCACGCGGCGGACAATGCCTTCCCGGGCTGGAAGGCCTTCAACGCCATGATCGGCGTCGGCGGCTGGCGCAATCGCAACGCGCAGTCCGGGCCCTACTGGTACTGGAAGGACGGCAAGCTCATCGCCGATCCATCACCAGGCCCCACCGGTTCGCATGGCCAGCGCCTGCCATTCACGCTGACCCGCCGTTCCGAACATCCGATCACCCAGGGCCTGCCGATGACATGGCAGCACGGCGCGGATGAGCTGTATGCGCGGCTGCGCGGACCCGGTGAAAACATGACGGTGCTGGCCACCGCGTACTCGGACCCGGCCAACAATGGCACCGGCCGCGACGAACCCATGCTGATGGTGCTTTCATACGGGAGCGGCCGCGTGTTCCACGACACGCTGGGCCATGACGTTGCGGCACTGGAATCGGCGGACTTCGCGCTGCTGTTGCAGCGGGGCACCGAATGGGCCGCCACCGGTCGCGTGACCCAGCCCGTACCGGCCGGCTGGGGCAAGTAGGAATATTCCTACAGGAAGGGCGCTGGCCGTCCGGCCCCCGCTTTTCCTGCGGACGGATAGCATTCGGTTCGATTGCGCGCGCTGCTTGGGCGGTACTCGCGATCAATCGATCCACCCAACAAACGTGAAGTAGCCCAGTCAGGTTCCGCGCGTCGCCTCGATCGCTGGCGCGGCAAGCCGGCTGCGGGCGGGAGTCGTGATGGAATCACCTGAACGGATGCGCCGGCGCACATCCCGGGCCCTGTCCAAGACGGTATCCAAACCGGCATCCCGGAGCGCAGCGGCAATCGTTGCCGACGATTCGGAACTGGACCTGCGCCGATTGCTGCGGGTGCTGCAGGGAATCCGCGATGGCGATTTCTCCGTGCGTTTGCCCAGCGACCGCACCGGCCTGCCGGGCAAGGTGGCGGACCTGGTGAACGACATCGCGGCCTCGAACCAGCGGTTCGCCCGCGAAATCGAGAAGGCCGGCCAGCTGGTCGGCAAGGACGGCCGCACCCGGCACCGCATCACGGTGGAGCGGCGTTCTGGTTCCTGGGGAGTGATGGAAGGCTCCCTGAACACGTTGATCGACGACCTGCTGTGGCCCACGGCCGAAGCCAGCCGCACTTTCTCTGCGGTGGCCAAGGGCGACCTGTCGCAGGTGATGCGCCTGGAAGTGGAGGGCCGCCCCATCAAGGGCGAGTTCCTGCGCTCCGCCAACATCGTGAACCTGGTGGTCGAGCAGATGCGCGTGTTCACCTCCGAGGTGACGCGCGTGGCGCGCGAGGTGGGTACCGAAGGCAAGCTCGGTGGCCAGGCCGTGGTGCCTGGTGCGGCCGGCACCTGGAAGGACCTCACCGACAACGTGAATTCCATGGCCGGCAACCTCACTGGCCAGGTCCGCAGCATCTCCGACGTGGCCACCGCCATCGCCGCCGGCGACCTGTCGCGCAAGGTCACGGTGAACGTGCGCGGCGAGATCCAGCAGCTGAAGGAAGCCATCAACACCATGGTGGACCAGCTGCGTTCCTTCGCCTCGGAAGTGACGCGCGTGGCGCGCGAGGTGGGCACCGAAGGCAAGCTCGGCGGCCAGGCGCTAGTGCCCGGCGTGGCCGGCACCTGGAAGGACCTGACCGACTCGGTAAACGCCATGGCCACCAACCTCACCGGCCAGGTGCGCAACATCGCCGAGGTGACCACGGCCGTGGCGCGCGGCGACCTGTCGCGCAAGATCACCGTGGACGTGAAGGGCGAGATCCTGCAGCTGAAGGAAACCATCAACACCATGGTGGACCAGCTGAACGGCTTCTCCGCCGAAGTGACGCGCGTGGCGCGCGAGGTGGGCACCGAGGGCAAGCTCGGCGGCCAGGCGGTGGTGAAAGACGTCAGCGGCGTGTGGAAGGACCTCACGGACAACGTGAATTCCATGGCCTCGAACCTCACCGGCCAGGTGCGCAACATTTCCGAAGTGACCATTGCGGTCGCCAACGGCGACCTGTCGCGCAAGATCACCGTGGACGTGCGCGGCGAGATCCTGCAGCTGAAGGAAGCCATCAACACCATGGTGGACCAGCTGCGCTCCTTCGCTTCGGAAGTGACGCGCGTCGCGCGCGAGGTGGGCACCGAAGGCAAGCTCGGCGGCCAGGCCATCGTGCCGGGCGTCGCCGGCACCTGGAAGGATCTCACCGACTCGGTGAACGCCATGGCCACCAACCTCACCGGTCAGGTGCGCAACATCGCCGAGGTGTCCACCGCCATCGCGCGCGGCGACCTGTCGCGCAAGATCACGGTGGACGTGAAGGGCGAGATCCTGCAGCTGAAGGAAACCATCAACACCATGGTGGACCAGCTGAACAGCTTCGCCGCCGAGGTGACGCGCGTGGCGCGCGAGGTGGGTACCGAAGGCAAGCTTGGCGGTCAGGCCAATGTGCCCGGCGCCGGCGGCACCTGGAAGGACCTCACCGACAACGTGAATTCCATGGCCTCGAACCTCACCGGCCAGGTGCGCAACATCGCCGAGGTGGCCACCGCCATCGCCAGCGGCGACCTGTCGCGCAAGATCACCGTGGACGTGCGCGGCGAGATCCTGCAGCTGAAGGAAACCATCAACACCATGGTGGACCAGCTGAACGCCTTCGCCGCCGAGGTGACGCGCGTGGCCCGCGAGGTGGGCACCGAAGGCAAGCTCGGCGGCCAGGCCGAGGTGAAGGACGTCAGCGGCGTGTGGAAGGACCTCACGGACAACGTGAACTCCATGGCCTCGAACCTCACCGGCCAGGTGCGCAACATCGCCGAGGTGGCCACCGCCATCGCCAAGGGCAACCTGTCGCGCAAGATCACCGTGGACGTGGCCGGCGAGATCCTGCAGCTGAAGGAAACCATCAACACCATGGTGGACCAGCTGAACGGCTTCGCCGCCGAGGTGACGCGCGTGGCGCGCGAGGTGGGCACCGAAGGCAAGCTCGGCGGCCAGGCCATCGTGCCGGGCGTCGCTGGTACCTGGAAGGATCTCACCGACAACGTGAATTCCATGGCCTCGAACCTCACCGGCCAGGTGCGCAACATCGCCGAGGTGTCCACCGCCATCGCGCGCGGCGACCTGTCGCGCAAGATCACCGTGGACGTGAAGGGCGAGATCCTGCAGCTGAAGGAAACCATCAACACCATGGTGGACCAGCTGAACAGCTTCGCCGCCGAGGTGACGCGCGTGGCGCGCGAGGTGGGCACCGAAGGCAAGCTCGGCGGGCAGGCGCAGGTGCCCGGCGTCGCCGGCACCTGGAAGGACCTGACCGACAACGTCAACACCATGGCCAACAACCTGACCAGCCAGGTGCGCGGCATCGTGAAGGTGGTGACGGCCGTGGCCGGTGGCGACCTGCGCCAGCGCCTGACGGTGGAATCCAAGGGTGAGGTGGCGGCGCTGGCCGACACCATCAACAGCATGACCACGACGCTCGCCACCTTCGCCGACCAGGTGACCAGCGTGGCGCGCGAAGTGGGCGTGGAAGGACGCCTCGGTGGCCAGGCCAACGTGCCGGGCGCCGCCGGTACCTGGCGCGACCTCACCGCCAACGTGAACCTGCTGGCGGCCAACCTCACCACGCAGGTGCGCGCCATCGCCGAGGTGGCGACCGCCGTGACCAAGGGCGAGCTGACGCGCTCCATCCAGGTGGATGCGCGCGGTGAGGTGTCTGACCTCAAGGACAACATCAATGCCATGATCGGCACGCTCAAGGTCACCACCGAGCGCAACACCGAGCAGGACTGGCTGAAGACCAACCTCGCCAAATTCAGCCGCATGATGCAGGGCCAGCGCGACCTGGTGACCGTGGGCAACATGCTGCTGGCGGAGCTGGCACCACTGGTGAATGCCCAGCACGGCATTGTGTACGTGATGGACGGCGACAGCCGGCCACCGGCACTGAAGCAGCTTTCCAGCTACGCGGACGTGCGCGATGCTGCCGAGCCGCGCCGCTACGCATTGAACGAAGGCCTGGTGGGCCAGTGCGCGGCGGACGGCCGCCGCATCCTGCTGGAATCCATCCCCGAGAACGCGCTGCATGTCAGCAGCGGCCTGCTGTCGGCACGGGCGCGCAGCGTGATTGCGCTGCCGGTGCTGTACGAAGGCCAGGTGAAGGCCGTGGTCGAGCTGGCCTCGCTGCACGAGTTCACCGCTTCGCACCTGGCCTTCCTGGAGCAGCTCACGGGCAGCATCGGCGTGGTGCTGAACACCATCGAGACCACCATGCGCACCGAGCGCCTGCTGCAGCAGTCGCAGGAGCTGGCCGGCGAGCTGCAGACCCAGCAGAGCGAACTGCAGCAGACCAACGAGGAGCTGGCCAACAAGGCGCGGCTGCTGGCTGAGCAGAACGCCGAGGTGGAGCGCAAGAACCAGGAGATCGAGCTGGCGCGGCGCGCACTGGAAGAGAAGGCCGGGGAGCTGGCGCTGACTTCGCGCTACAAGTCCGAGTTCCTCGCCAACATGTCGCATGAGCTGCGCACGCCGCTCAACAGCATCCTGATCCTGGGACAGCAGCTGGCGGAGAACGCCGACAGCAACCTGTCCGCGCGCCAGGTCGAATTCGCCAAGACCATCCATGGCGCTGGCACCGACCTGCTGAACCTGATCAGCGACATCCTCGACCTGTCGAAGATCGAGTCCGGCACGGTGACGGTGGAATCCGAGGACATGCTGTTCACGCACCTGCGCGAGACCGTCGAGCGCAACTTCCGCCACGAGGCGGAGGCGCGCAAGCTCGCCTTCGTCACCGATTTCGATGGGCAGCTCGGCCGGCAGATCACCACCGACCCGAAGCGGCTGATGCAGGTGCTGAAGAACCTGCTAAGCAACGCCTTCAAGTTCACCGCGCAGGGCAGTGTCACGTTGCGCGTGGGCGTGGCGCAGTCGGGCTGGTCCAGCGACCACCCGGTGCTCAACCAGGTTCCCACGGTCGTTGCCTTCGCCGTGACGGATACGGGCATCGGCATCGCGCCGGAGAAGCAGCGCATCATCTTCGAGGCGTTCCAGCAGGCCGATGCGGGCACCTCGCGCAAGTACGGCGGCACCGGCCTCGGCCTTGCCATCAGCCGTGAGCTGGCGCACCTGCTGGGTGGCGAGCTGCGGTTGTCGAGCACGCCCGGCGTGGGCAGCACCTTCACGCTGTACCTGCCGGCGGCTTACGCGGGTTCCACCAACCGGGTACAGCCGGAAGCGGCCGCTTCGCCGCAGGACACCGGCCACTTCCGTCCGATCAGCCTGCCGGCGGTGCGCGTCGAGGAACTGGTCGATGACTCCGCGCATCTGCAGCCGGGCGACCGCCTGCTGCTGATCGTGGAGGACGATCCCCACTATGGCCGCGTGCTGCTGAATCTGGCGCGGGACAGCGGCTTCAAGGCGCTGGTGGCCAAGAGCGGCGCGGATGCCCTGCAGCTTGCCCGCCGGCACCTGCCCACCGCCGTGGTGCTGGATGTGTTCCTGCCGGACATGCTCGGCTGGACGGTGCTGAACCAGCTCAAGCATGACCCGGCCACGCGGCATATCCCGGTGCAGATCCTCACCGTGGAGGAAGAGCGGCAGTATGGCCTCGAGCGCGGCGCGTTCTCCTTCATGAACAAGCCCGCCACCACCGAAACGCTGGAAGCGGCACTGGTGCGGATGAAGGAATTCGCCGCCGAACGTGTCCGCAAACTGCTCATCGTGGAGGACAACCCGGCCGAGCAGCTGAGCATCACCGAGCTTCTGGCCTCCGACGACCTGCGCATCACGGTGGCCGGCAGCGGTGGCGAGGCGCTGGAACAGCTGCGCACCAGCTCCTTCGATTGCGTGGTGCTGGACCTGCACCTGCCGGACATCTCCGGCTTCGAGCTGCTGGGGGAAATCCAGAAGCTGCCGCAGCTGCGCGAGCTGCCGGTGATCGTGTTCACCGGCCGCGAGCTCACCGAGCAGGAAGACGGCATGTTGCGACAGAAGGCCAAGAGCATCGTGCTCAAGGGCGTGCGTTCGCCGGAACGGCTGCTCGACGAGACTGCGCTGTTCCTGCACCGGGTGATCGCGGACCTGCCGGTGGCCAAGCAGCGGATGATCGAGACCCTGCATCGCAGCGACGAGCCGCTGCTGGGCCGCAAGGTGCTGGTGGTGGATGACGACGTGCGCAACATCTTCGCGCTCAACAGCGTGCTGGAGCGGCACCAGATGCAGGTGGTAAGCGCCACCACCGGGCAGGGTGCCATCGAGCTGCTGGAATCCTCCGGCGACATCGCGCTGGTGTTGATGGACGTGATGATGCCGGAGATGGATGGCTACGAAACCATGCGCCGCATCCGCGCCAAGCAGCAGTTCCGCATGCTGCCCATCATCGCGCTGACGGCCAAGGCGATGAAGGGCGACCGCGAGAAATGCCTGGAGGCGGGAGCTTCCGACTATGTGGCGAAGCCGGTGAACACCGAACAGCTGCTGTCGCTGGTCCGGATGTGGTTGCACCGGTGAGCCGTCCCCAACCCGTCGCAACGGAGTGGACCGGCAAGGTCGACATCCTGCTGGTGGATGACCAGCCGGCACGGCTGATGTCGTACGAGACGATCCTGGAGCCGCTGGGCCAGCGCCTGGTGTGCGCGCGCTCCGGTCCCGAGGCGCTCGAGTGCCTGATGCGCAACGAGTTTGCGCTGATCCTGCTGGACGTCAGCATGCCGGGCATGGACGGCTTCGAGACTGCGGCCATGATCCACGACCATCCGCGCTTCGAGCGCACGCCCATCATCTTCGTCACCGGCGTGCACGACACCGAACTGGACCGCCTGAAGGGCTACAAGCTCGGCGCGGTGGACTATGTCTCCGTGCCGGTGGTGCCGGAGATTCTGCGCAGCAAGGTGGCCGTGCTGATCGAGCTGCATTGCAAGCGGCGCGACCTGCAGGCGCTCAATCGCACCCTCGCCGAGGCCAACCAGAGCCTGCAGCAGGAAAAGGCCAGGGAGCTGGAGGCACTGAACACCGACCTGCAGCGGTACAACCGCGAACTGGCGGACACCAACCGCGCGCTGCAGGCGCAGATTGCCGAGCGTACCCGCGTGGAGCTGGTGCTCAAGGAGACCGACCGCCGCAAGGATGAATTCCTCGCCATCCTGGCGCATGAGCTGCGCAATCCGCTGGCGGCACTGTCCGCGGCAGCGCGGCTGCTCGGCACGCAGAAGCAGGGCCCCGAGGTGACGGCCATGGCCTGCGGCGCCGTGCAGCGCCAGGTCGGCCACATGGCGCGGCTGCTGGATGACCTGCTGGATGTGTCGCGCATCTCGCATGGCCGCATGCAGCTGCACATGGCGCGCGTGGAAGTCGCCGATGTGGTGCGCGCGGCGGTGGACATGGTCCGCCCGCAGGCCGATGCCAAGCAGCAGAACCTGCAGGTGGATGTGCCGGCGCAGGCCGGCGCGGTGATGGCCGACGCCGTGCGGCTGATCCAGATCGTGGCCAACCTGCTCAACAACTCCGTCAAGTACACCTCGTCCGGTGGACGCATCCAGCTGGCTGCGCGGTGCACGGGGGAACAGGTTTCGATCACCGTGCGCGACAACGGCATGGGCATCGAGCCGGCCATGCTGGAGCGGGTGTTCGACATGTTCTCCCAGGCCGGCAGGAGTTCCAGCGAAGCCCAGGGTGGCCTGGGCATTGGCCTGACGCTGGTGAAGGGACTGGTCACCCTGCACAACGGCAACGTCAAGGCCCTCAGCAAGGGCGAGGGCCAGGGCAGTGAGTTCGTGATCACGCTGCCGCGCGCCGCCGAGTTGGGGATTCAGCCATCCGCCGCCCAGCCCGAGGCCAGCAGCGAGGGCATCCGTTCGCTGCGCATCCTCGTTGCGGACGACAACGTCGACAGCGCGCTGGCCTGGGCGCTGCTGATGCAGGACAGCGGTCACGAAGTGGTCAAGGCCCACGATGGCCTCACGGCGCTGGAAGCAGCCGAGCGGTTCCGCCCGCAGGTGGCCCTGCTGGATGTCGGCATGCCGCATATGGATGGCTATGAACTGGCGCGGCGCATCCGCGCCAGCGGCTGGGGGCGCGACATGGTGCTGATCGCCGTCACCGGCTGGGGCCAGGCGCGCGACCGCAGCCTCGCGCGCGAAGCCGGTTTCGATGAGCATTTCACCAAGCCACTGGACCCGGACCAGCTGGCGGTCAAGTTGCAGGGCGTGAGCCGGAAGCTCGAGGCGGCCGAGCGCTCCCGAAGTGCAGGTGTGCCCACCGCGAGCTGAACTGGCGAGTCCGCCACGCCTGCCCCGACAAACTTTCCCTGCCCCCTGATGTCTGACACTATGTGCGCGGTCGCAGGTTGCTGCAGCGCAAATAGATGCCTGATTCCAAGGGCTTGGCAACAGGCGGCGGCTTTCGGGGGTTGCGTCGGATGCGTGAGCGAAATGAGTCTTCCAGGGTAGGGGCCATGGCTGGCGCAGCGTTGCTGCTGCTGGCGGCAGTGGGCCATGCGGCTGCCCCCGCGGGCCACGCGGCTGTGCCCCTGGCGAACCGGGACGCCGCCTTCGTCGACAAGTACTGCAGCAAGTGCCACAACTCCACCGATTGGGCCGGTGGGCTGGCGCTGGACGTGCTGGATACCGGCGATCTGGGTCCCGACGGGGAAACCTGGGAGAAGGTGGTGCGCAAGCTGCGCGGTGCGTTGATGCCGCCTTCCAGCGAGCCGCAACCCACCGCCACTGATCGCAAGGCCTTCATCAAGTCGATGGAGACCTCGCTGGATCGCGTGGCCCGCGCCGAGGTGAATCCCGGTTCGGTGGTACTGCACCGGCTCAACCGCCGCGAATACAGCAACGCCATCCACGAGCTGCTCGACCTGCACGTCAATGCCGAGTTGCTGCTGCCGCGCGATGACATGAGCGACGGCTTCGACAACGTGGCGGAGGTGCTGAAAGTCACGCCCTCGTTCCTCGAGCAATACCTGGCGGCGGCGCGCGAGATCAGCGTGCAGGCCGTCGGCAATCCGCGGGCCCGGCTCACTGGCCGGGTGTATCCAGGCAGCCTCGCCGCCCAGCAGTACGTGAACCAGGAAGGCCTGCCGCTGGGCACGCGCGGCGGCCTGTTCATCGACCATGACTTCCCCGTGGACGGCGACTACGAGGTGACCATCAGCGGCCTCGTGGGCGGAGGCTATGTATGGGGAGTCGCCGACCAGCGCACGCTGATCGTGACCGTGGACGGCGACCGCGTGTTCCAGGCCAGTCTGGGTGGCGAGGAGGACCTCGAGGCCATCGACCAGAAGCAGGCCGTGGGCATTGCCGCCATCGACAACCGCTTCAAGAACATCCGCTTCAAGGCCAAGGCCGGTACGCACCGGGTCGGCATCACCTTCAAGCAGAAGACCGCGGCCGAGCACCTGGACATCCTGCATGCCTTCAATCCCGTCAGCGGCATGGCACAGAACCACAGTGGCGCGGCGTTCTCCGACGGCTACCGGATCAGCAATGTCGAGATCAAGGGGCCGGTGAGCAAGTCCGGGGTCAGTGACACGCCGAGCCGCCGCAAGTTGTTCGTCTGCCACCCCGCCAATGCGGCGGATGAAACGCCCTGCGCGAGTAAGATCCTCGGCACCTTCGCCAAGCGCGCGTTCCGCCGTCCGGTGAATGACGCCGACATCGCGGGCGCGATGGAGTTTTATGCGCAGGGGCGCAAGGCCGGCAGCTTCGATGACGGCATCCAGAAGGGCCTGCTCGCCATCCTTTCCAGCCCGCGCTTCCTGTTCCGCGCGCACACGCCACCGGCGGGCGCGAAGCCGGGCGATGTGTACCGCATCCAGGACCTGGACCTCGCCTCGCGGCTGTCCTTCTTCCTGTGGGGCGGGCCGCCGGATGATCAGCTGATCGACACCGCTGCTGCGGGCCGGCTGCAGAACAAGGGCGTGCTGGAATCCGAAGTGCGCCGCATGCTGCGCGATCCGCGCGCCCGCACCATGGTGCGCGGCTTCACCGGGCGCTGGCTCAATGTCGATGGCCTGGACATCGTCAATACCGACGTGCTGCTGTTCCCGGACTTCACCGCCGACCTGATTCCTTCCTTCAAGGAAGAGCTGTACCGCTTCGTCGAAAGCGTGTTCGGCGAGGACCGCAGCGTCAACGAGCTGATGACCGCGAACTGGACGTTCCTGAACGAGCGGCTCGCCATCCATTACGGCATCCCCGGCGTGCGCGGCGGGGATTTCCGCAAGGTGGTGCTGAAGGACGACGCCCGGCGCGGATTGTTCGGCAAGGGCGCCGTGCTGATGGCGACCTCGTACGCGAACCGCACCTCGCCGGTGGTGCGTGGCGCCTGGGTGCTGGATCACCTGATGGGTACGCCGCCATCGGCGCCGCCGCCCGGGGTCGAGCAGTTCCCGGAGACCGAGGAAGGCGGGGAACAACTGACGGTGCGGGCGCGCTTGGAACATCATCGCAGCCAGCAAAGCTGCGCGGCCTGCCACGACGTGATCGATCCGGTGGGACTGGCACTGGAGAACTTCAACGCCATCGGCCAGTGGCGCGTGAAGGACATCGACGCCGGCGAGCGCATCGATGCCAAAGGGCGACTGGCGGACGGTACGCCGGTGAACGGCGTGGCCGCGCTGCGCAACTACATCGCGGGCCGCCCGGACCTGTTCGTGGCGACGCTCACCGAGAACCTGCTGACCTTCGCGCTGGGGCGCCCGGTGGAGTACTACGACATGCCGCTGGTGCGCAAGCTGGTCAGCGACGCCGCGAAGCAGGATTACAAATTCTCCGCGCTGGTACTGGGCATCGTGGCAAGCCCGGCCTTCCAGTACGACAAGGTTCCCGTGGAAAAGCCGGCGGAAAAGAAGGCGGAAAAGCCGGGGGCCGTCGCGGCCAACCAGAGGTAAGCAGCATGTTCATCACGAAGAAGCACATTTCCCGGCGCACCGTGCTCAAGAGCGCGGGCTATGCGGTGTCGCTGCCGCTGCTGGATGCGATGATCCCCGCGGCCACGGCGCTCGCCGCCACCGCCGCGGCACCGAAGCTGCGCATGGCCTTCGTGTATTTCCCGCATGGCGCGGTGATGAACCAGTGGACGCCGAAGGCCGAAGGCGCGGATTTCGACCTGCCGCCCATCATTGCGCCGCTGAAGCCTTTCCAGAAGCAGCTGACCATCATCAGCGGCATGGAGAACAAATCCGCCATCGCGGCGCCGGTGCATGCCATCACGCCTGGCACCTGGCTGTCCTGCGTGCCGCCGCGCATCAGCCATGACCCCTATGGCGGCATCACGGTGGACCAGATCGTGGCCAGGCACATCGGCCAGGACACGCCGCTGCCCTCGCTGGAAGTGGGCACCGAGGAGCGCGGCGGCGAAGGCTCCTGCGACCGCAACTACGGCTGCAGCTACGGCAAGACCATTTCCTTCCGCGATCCTTCCACGCCGCTGCCGATGGAGCACAACCCGCGCAAATTGTTCCAGCAGCTGTTCGGTGCCGGCGATACCGCCGACGAGCGTGTGCAGCTGGCGCGCGAAAGCCGCAGCATCCTCGACCTGGTGTCGAAGGAAGCGGATGACCTCAAGCGCAGCCTCGGCCTGCGCGACCGCGCCGCTATGGACGACTACCTCTCCACGGTGCGGGAGATCGAGCGCCGCGTGCAGCAGCTGGAAGGCCGCGACCTGTCGAAGGTCAGCCTGCCGGATGCACCAGCGGGCATCCCGTCGCGCTTCGACGAGCACATGGCGCTGATGTTCGACCTGATAGCGCTGGCGTACCAGGCGAACCTCACCCGCGTGGTCAGCTTCATGATGGCCGCCGAGGTCAGCAACCAGCCGTACAACTTCATCAACATCGCCGACGCCTTCCATCCGCTGTCGCACCATGCAAACAACCCCACCAAGCTCGGCAACCTCGCGAAGGTGCAGGCCTGGAACACCGGCGCGTTCGCGAAGTTTGCCGCCAAGCTGCAGTCGCTGCCGGATGGCGAGGGCAACATGCTGGACAACTCCATCCTGGTGTTCGGCAGCAACATGAGCGACAGCAATGCGCACAACCACTTCCCGTTGCCGATGGCCATCGTGGGCGGCGGGGCGGGGCGCATCAAGGGCAATCGCCACCTGCGTTATCCGGACAAGACGCCCATCGCCAACATGCACCTGACCATCCTGGACCGCATCGGCGTGCCGCTGGAAACCTTCGGCGACGCCACGATGAAATTCACGGAAGTCTGAAGTGAAACTCCGCTACGTACTCCTGCTGGCGGTGCTGCCAGCCTTCGCCCAGGCGCAGGCGCCGACATTGCTCGATGCCGCGCGCAGCAATGACGCCGCGCTGGCGCTGAAGCTCATCGGTTCCGGTGCCGATGTGCGCGTGAAGAGTTCCGATGGCACCACCGCGCTGCACTGGGCCGCGCACTTCGACCAGCTGGACCTGGTGAAGCGGCTGCTGAAGGCTGGCGCGGACGCGAAGGCGCGCAATGACTATGGCTCCACCCCCGTGCAGGAAGCCGCGCTGCGCGGCGACGCCGCAATGCTGGAGGTGCTGCTGAAGGCGGGCGCCAGTCCCGAATCCGCCAACGACGATGGCGAGACCGCGCTGATGACGGTGGCACGTACCGGCAAGGTGGATGCCGCCAAGGTGCTGATCAAGGCCGGCGCCAACGTCAACGCGGTGGAATCCTGGCGCGGCCAGACGGCGTTGATGTGGGCCGCCTCGCAGCGCAATCCGGACATGGTGCGAGTGCTGCTGCAGGCCGGCGCGGATCCCAACGCGGTGTCGAGCCTGCGCAACTGGGCGCGTACCACCACGGCCGAACCGCGGCCGCAGTGGCGTCCGCCCGGCGCGTGGACGGCGTTGGAGTTCGCGGCGCGCGAAGGCTGCGCCGCCTGCGCCGCCGAACTGGTGAAGGGTGGCGCGAAGCTGGACACCGCGAGTCCGGAAGGCATCACCGCGCTGCTGTTCGCCATCCTCAACGCCCGCTTCGACGTGGCCAAGGTGCTGATCGAGGCAGGCGCGGACGTGAACCTCGCCGACAAATGGGGCCGCGCGCCGCTGTACTCGGCCATCGACTACAACACCACGCCGCGCGGCGGGCGCCCGGACCGCCCCTCCACCGACCTGACCACGCCGCTGGAAATCGCGGCCATGCTGCTGGATCGCAAGGCGGACATCGATTTCGGCCTCAAGGCCTTCCCGCCGTACCGGCTGCTCGGCCCGGACCGCGGCGGCGACTCGCTGCTGACCACAGGTTCCACGCCGCTGCTGCGCGCCGCCAAGGCCTGCGATGTGCCCGCCGCGAAGCTGCTGCTGGAGCGCGGCGCCAAGGTGGACCTGGCCAACAGCCTGAAGCTCACGCCGCTGCTGGTGGTGGCCGGTTCCAACTGGGCGATCACCGACACCCGCGGGCGTTTCCGCAACGAGAAGCACTGCATCGAGATGGCGAAGATGCTGCTGGATGCCGGGGCCGACATCAACGCCGTGAACAACAACGGCCAGAGCTCGCTGCACGCGGCGGCGCGCATGGACATGAAGGATTTCGTGCGTTACCTCGGTGAGCGCGGCGCGAAGCTGGACATCAAGGATCGCAATGGCGCCACGGCGCTGGACATCGCCGAGGGGCGCACCGGCACGGCGGCGCGTCCGGGTGCATCAGGTCCGGAGAAGCATCCGGAGGTCGCGGCGGTGCTGCATGAGCTGCTGGCGAAGCAGGCGAAGCCAGGCGGTTGAGGCTGAAGCGGCGCTGCGCCGCTCAGCGCTTCCAGAAATTCAGTTCCAGCTTCAGGCCGTTGGGGTCTTCCAGGAAGATCTGCCTGAGGCCGATGTTCGCCGAATCGTGCGGATGGTAGTGCAGGCCGTGCCGGTCCAGCCTTTCTCGTAGCGGATCGTAATTGGCATCCACGCCGTTGAAGGCTACGTGGTCCAGCGGCCCGGTGCCCGACGCCGGCCTCGTGACCGGAATCCCGAGCCTTTCACTGTGCGCGGTGTAGCTGGTCCAGTCGGCGATGTGGATCACCGGCGTGTCGCCCAGGTACAGCCAGTGCCCGAGGAAACCCAGTTCCGGCCGGAAGCCTTCCTGGAAGCCGAGCACATCGCGATAGAAATCGCGCGTGGCGTCCACGTCATGGCTCATCACGAGGAAGTGTTCCAGCTTGCTCAGCACGGCTTCCACCTGTTGGTGCGTCCCGGCTCATATTGCATCAAAACTTCCAGGGGAATAAGTTGCGCGACGTCTTGTGAACACCCGGGAACCCGGAACGGCAGACCGAGGTGCATGCGGATCCTGCCGACACCTTTGTGCAGCCGCGAGCGGGCCGATGTAACGCGGATTTTCGAGGCGCTGGATGCGGGCGCGCTGCCGCCGACGACGATCCGCGGAGCGAGGATGAATCGGCCCGCTATCGCCACGGAATCCGGCTGGCGTTGCCGTCGCGGTGCTGGTCCCACAGATCCTGCTGGCAGATGTACTCGCCCACTTCCACACCCGGCACCGTCCTGTAGACCATCCGCACCTTGACCGGCTGCGTGTATACCTGCGGATCGGTGATGGTCACCTCGTCGATGAGCTGCCGGTCCTGGCCGCTGCCCTGCAGCGAGATCCGCTCCGCCACGTGCATGGCGGCGCTGCCCGGATAGCGGTTGCCCTCGTGCATGGGCAGGATGTGCGAGGTCTCGACCACGAGCTCATTGCCCTCCCAGCGCCCGCGTGAATACCCCGTGTGGGTGGGCAGGCGATCCACCGGCGCCGGTGCATCACCCATGTGGATGCGCCGGATCTGCCCATACACCTCGGCATGGATGAGGATCTGCGACGGCGTCTGGAAGATCTCGAAGGGATACTGCGTGATCGCCAGCACCATCTGTGGCAGTGCATAGGGCATGCAGGAGATGTATTCGTCATCGCCGCGCGTCACATCGATGGGCGCGGTGGCCTTGTTCCACTGGTCGCGGGCCGCGGCCATTGCCGGCGTGAACGGCGGCTGCGCCGGCCAGCGGCCGCTTTCGCGCGAGATCGGCAGCCATACGCCGGAGAAGTCGGGCTTCGGTGCATCCGCCGCGGCGGCGACAGCGGCGAGCGCAGCGCCCGCCAGGACCAGCAGCAGGCGGTTCAAGGCGCACCTGCCTTGCCGCGCGCCGCTGCGGCGTGTTCCTGCAGGCGATCGCGCCACAGCTTGTCGATCCACTTGCGCTCCACGCAGCTGCCTTCCACCAGGTTGGCCAGCGGCGCGGCGACGAAGTACCGGCGCGTGCGCAGCGGTGCGGTGTAGGCGTCGGAATCGTGCAGTTCGATGTCGTCGACCAGCACCCTGCCGCGGCGCGGGTCTTCGACCAGGGACAGCCTTTCGACCACGCGCAGCTTGTCGCTGTGGGGCAGCCCCACGCCGCTGAGCAGCGAATCCGCGCGCAGTCCGATGGTTTCCACCACCAGCGTCGCGCCGTCCCAGCGTCCCCGCGAAGTGCCGAACCAGGATGCCTCGGTATCTTTCGGCAGTGCACTGCCATCGACGGGGATGCGGCGCACCTCGGCATTGGCCAGGTCCGGCTGCAGCACCATCACCACGCGCTGCGCGGTCTGCAGGATCTGCAGCGGATACTGGGTCTGCAGCATGTTGCGCGGCGTGCCGAAAGGCATGCAGAAGCTCACCGGATCGTCCGCGGCCGGGTCGAATTTCTCCACGAAGGTGCGGGCGGCCGGCGTCAGCGGCAATTGCGCGGGCCAGGGCGCGGCGCGGGATTCATCCGGCAGCCAGATGCCGGAGAAGTCGGGGCGGGCGGCGGGCTGGGCTGCCGTGGCGCACAGGGGCAGCAGCACCAGGATTCCCGCGCCCAGCAATTGCGCCAGCCCCATCATGGAATCAGGTCCCAGTTCCAGGTCTTGCCGCTGGCGAACACTATCTGCGTCAGGTGCATCAGCGTCGGATCGGTGCGGTCCGGATTGCCGGTGACCGTGACCATGTCGCCGGTCCTGATGTCATCGCTGGTCCAGCCGCTGCGCGTCATCACGGTCTTGCCGACGGTGAAGATCTTGTAGGTGCGGGGCACGCTGCCTTCGACCACCTCGATGTCGATGTGCGAGTGCGGGCTGGTCAGGCGGAAGAACACCACCTTGCCCCTGATGGTCACCTTCTTCGTCGTGTCGAAGTTCGCGATCGAGTGGTGCGACAGGACGGGCGTGGTGGCGCCGCATGCGACGAGCACAAGGGCAGCGAGGATCATGCGGCGCATCGATGGTCTCCCTCTCAGGTCGTCATTGCCTTGCCCGCCGCGGCCTGCGTCGACGCGGTCCGTGAAACCTGCCCAGCCAGCCAGCCTTCTCCGCACTTCGCATCGCGCATCCGGTCCGGGCGGGCCCGGCTGGTCCATGCGTCAGGCCGTGGCTTGGGTTTATGATCGCCGCACAAATTACTACAGGGGTGCGTCATGGTGCTGACCGTTCGAACCAGATTGATGGCCGTTGCGATCTTCAGCCTTGGCCTGGCCCTGCCGGCGCTGTCGGCGCAGGCTCCAGCCGGCGCGCCAGCCAGCCCCCCTGCAGCTGCTGCCTCCATGGCTTCGCGCGAGGATGTGCTCGCGCAGGCGCACCCCGGTTACCTGGGCGCGCTGGCACCGGAGAACCTGAAGAAGTCGCGGCCGAAGCCGCCCTTCGACATGACCGGCACCTGGTACGTGAACCTGCGCAATGGCGCGAGTTTCCGCTTCGGCCCGCCGTACCCGGAGTTCTACGAGCCTGGGCAGACAGCGCTGAAGGAATCAGCCGAGGCGCGCGCCAAGAACCAGCCCTATCGCGATTCCATCGGCCAGTGCTTCCCGGCGGGCATGCCGATGATCATGACGCGCGTGCATCCGACCAGCATGATCCAGCTGCCCACCATCGTGTACATGCTGTTCGGCTTCACCAACAGCATGCGCTTCATCTACACCGATGGCCGCAACTTCAGTGATCCGGACACCGTGGTCTACACCTACAACGGCGAGTCCATCGGCAAGTGGGAGAAGGACGCCCTGGTGGTGCACACCAAGTACCTCGAACCGAACGAGCACTACATCGATGGCGGGCTTCCCATCAGCGACCAGTTCGAGATCGTCGAACGCATCACGATGGAAGAGGGCGGCACGATGCTGCGCATCGACTACACGATGACCGACCCGAAGATGTGGAAGGGCGAGTGGAAGAACACCAAGCGCTTCATCCGCAAGGACTACAGCGACATTCCCGAGTCCGAGTGCCTGCCCAACCTCAACGAGAACCTGCCCGGCACGGCGCAGGGGCAGAAGGCCATCGAGGAGCGCGCGAAGAAATAGGGCCCTGGCCCTGCCGCAGGCGCCGCTGGCCCTGCGGCCCGCCCGCCCCGGCGGGCGGGCGTTCAGCTCAAAGCTTCGTGCCGTCCGCCAGCACGATGGATACGAAGGAGCCGCCCGGGGTGCCGTTGCGCATCGGGCGCAAGGTGACCGCGACCGTGTCGCCTTCCTTCAGGGTGGTGCGCTTCCAGCCCTGAGGGATCAGGTTCTGCGGGGCATTCATCTCGACGGCCCAGATCTCGTGCTTGCCGTCGGCGCCCACCACATCCACCTTGAAGGAGCTGTGCGGGTTCATCCACTTGAATTCGGTGATGGTCCCGGAAACGGTCACGCTCGCGGCCGAGTCGTACATGGCTCCCGAGTGATGGGCCAGCGCGAGGACCGGCAGGGCTGTGCCCGCGAACAGGGCGAGGAGATGGCGTTGTTTCATGGAACTACCCGCTTGCTTCACTTGGGGGCTGGGGGAAGGGTGGGCACATTCACCGGCCCGGCGTTGCCGGCGAAGGCGTTTTCCTTCAGCACGGTGCCGTCGGCCAGGGTAACCGAGACGAACAGCCCGCCCTTCTGCTGCGACAGGTCACGCAGGGGATACATGACCAGCGTGACGCTGTCGCCCTGCTTCAGGCTGGTGGCCTTCCAGCCCTGGCGCTTCAGGTTGTTGGGGCTGTTGAGTTCGATTTCCCAATGCCCGGGGTTTTCGGCGCCCGCCACCTCCACATGAATGAATGCGTGGGGGTTGGTCCACTGGAATTCGGTGACCTTGCCCTTCAGCGTGACGCGCTGGGACTGGTCGAACATGGCGAAGGAGTGGTGCGGCAGCGCCTGCATGGCTGGCAGGGCCAGCAACAACAGGGTTACCGTGTTCCGCAGTGATTTCATTCATCCCCCGGCACTTGTATCGTGCGAATGGCGATAGATTGTACCCTTGGAAAAATCCAAGGAAAGCGCCGGGCGACTTTCGGGGGAAATTATGGGCAGTAGTGCAAGAACGCTGATCGCGGCCCTGGCCGCCTGTCTGGTGGCGAGCGTCGACGGTTCCGCCGGCGAAGCGCCCGCCGCGAAGGCCGGCGCCGCCTGGCCCAAGGGTGCCTATGCGGCGCTGGACAAGCTGCCGGACTGGGGTGGCGTGTGGGTGCTGGGTCGCGCTCCCCCCGGCGCAACCCGCGAGCAGCCGCAGCTGAAGGGCGAGTACAAGGCGAAGTTCGAGGCCTGGCAGAAGGCCACGCGCGACAACAATGGCCAGGCCGTCAAGGACACCTCCAACTGCATGCCGCCAGGCATGCCGCGCATGATGGGTACCGGCCAGTATCCGATGGAGTTCCTGTTCACCCCGGGACGGGTGACCACGCTGCACGAGGCATGGATGCAGACGCGCACCATCTTCACCGACGGGCGCGGCCATCCGGACGACTGGGAAGGCGGCATATTCGGCCATTCCATCGGACACTGGGAGGGGCAGACGCTGGTGGTGGACACCATCGGCATCAAGACCATCACCGAACTGGGCGGCGGACAGAAGCACAGCGACAAGCTGCATGTCACCGAGCGCATCGGCCTGAAGGCGGATGACCCGAACACGCTGGTGGTGGAGATGACCATCGAGGATCCGCTGGCGCTGGAGAAGCCCTACAAGGTGAGCTATGGCTTCCAGCGGCAGCGCGACTGGAACCTGATGGAGTTCGTCTGCGCCGAGAACGACCGCAACCCTGTCGACGCGAAGGGCCGCACGGGATTCGAGTAAGCGCAGGCCATGCCACGGACAACAGGGGAGCAATCCATGAGTTGGAGAATCGCAGCATTCGCAGGCCTGGCCGCGGCGCTTGCCATGATGGCGAACGTGGCACTGGCCCACCACTCGCTGGCCGGGCAGTTCGACACGGGCAGGACTTTCGACATCACCGGCGTGGTGTCGCGCGTCGACTGGGTGAATCCACACACCTACATCTACGTCGACGTGAAGCAGGCCGATGGCAGCGCGCTGACCTACAAGCTCGAGTCCCTGCCGGTGGCGATGATGCGCAAGGCAGGTCTGTCACGGCAGGAGCTGCTGGCCGATGGCAAGCCGGTGAACATCAAGGCGCATCCGGCCCGCAATGGCACGGTGACGCTGGGCTACATGCTGATACTGAAGTTTGCCGATGGCCGGGAGATCCAGTTCTCGCGCGTGCCGGGTGCCGAGGATCCGTCGGGAGGTGCCAAATGAATCCGCGCCATGCCTGTGCACTGTTCGTCACTGCGATGTTTGCCGGTGTGGTGCAGGCCGCCGCGCCAGCCACGCCGCGCCTGGCGGACGGCAAGCCTGACCTCAATGGCACCTGGGACAACGGCGGTGGCATCGATTTCCTGCGACCGCAGCAGCGGCCGGATGGCTCGCTGTGCGTCAGCGGCTGCCCGGCGCCGGCCCCGGCTGCGGCGCCTGCCGCCGGTGCCGCACCAGCCCCGGCCGCCGCGCGCCCGGCTCCCGACAAGCCGCGCTACCTGCCGCAATTCGCCGCACGCGTGGAAGACCTGCGCAAGCGGCAGCAGAAGGAAGACCCGGTACTGCGTTGCCAGCCGCCGGGCGTGCCGCGCATCGGACCGCCGGACAAGATCGTGCAGACCGCGCGCGAGGTGGTGTTCCTCTACGAGGATGTTTCCGGACCGTTCTTCCGCATCGTGCCGCTGCGCGCCGGCGTGAAGCGCGCGGACGACAGCGAAAGTTATCTCGGCGATGCCCAGGGCCGCTGGGAAGGCAACACGCTGGTGGTGGAAACCACGAACTTCAACGAGCTGACCTGGCTCACCGACGACGGGGCCTTCCATTCGCCGAAGCTGAAAGTCACCGAATGGCTCACACGCAGTGGCAACGAGATCGAGTGGCGGGCCAGGGTGGAGGATCCCACCGTGCTGGCCGAGCCCTGGTCGCTGCGACCGCGACGGATGCAGCTCACGGATGTCGAAATGGCCGAGCCAGCGCCCTGCGTGGAGCAGGACCTTTCCCACATGGTGGACGACACCTTCCATTCCAATCCCCGCTGAACCCCGGGCGGGGCTTCAGGCCCGGCAGGCAAGGAAAAATTCCGGCTCTGTCCGGGTTTACGTCGGGCCGGCAAGGCCCTACAATCCCGGCCCCGCTTGGAGGGTCAGGCGGGGTTGAATTCATGACTCACGAGGCCCCCGCGCGGGGCCTTTTGCGTATGGAGGGCCGGTTCGGCCCTTTTTTGTTTGCCCTGACTGTCGAGCGGAGATTTGAGGAGGGAGATCGTGCTGCGCGAGCGCCTGATTGCCCTGACAGAACCACTGCTGGCAAGGCTGGGTTACGAGCTGGTCGATGTGGAGTACGCCGCGACGCGTTCCGAAGCAACGCTGCGGGTGTATATCGACTGGCCGGATGGCGTGAAGCCGCAGGAGGTGGCGGCGCTGCCGGATGACGGTACGCGGGCTGCGGATGGCATCGGCGTGGAGGATTGCGAGCGCGTGAGCAGGGAGCTCTCGGCGTTGCTCGATGTGGAGGACCCGATCGCGGTGCCCTACCAGCTCGAGGTGTCCTCGCCGGGCGCGGATCGCATCCTGCGCACGCCGGCGCACTACCGGCGGCAGGTCGGGCAGCGCGCGCATGTGGAACTGGCCGTGGCACGCGCCGGGCGGCGCCGCTTTACCGGCACGCTGGTGCGCGCCGACGACGACGGATTCGAGTTGAACGTGGATGGTTCGGAAGTGCCGGTCCGCTACGCCGAGGTGGGCATGACCCGCCTGGCGCCGGAATGGCACAAGGCCGCACCGCGACGAGGAAAGAAGTGATGAACAAAGAAATCCTGATGGTGGTGGACGCCGTTTCCAACGAGAAGGGCGTCGACAAGGAAATCATCTTCGAGGCGCTTGAAGCGGCGCTGGCGGCGGCTACCCGCAAGAAGCACGGCGAGGAATGGGACGTGCGCGTCAGCATCAACCGCAAGACCGGCGACTACGACACCTTCCGCCGCTGGAAGGTGTTCGCCGACGATTCCACCGAGCTGGAAACCCCGGATCGCGAGCTGCGCCTGGATGATGCGGTGGACCTGGACAAGGACGCCGAGCCCGGCGGATACGTCGAGGAGCCGATGGAATCGGTGGCCTTCGGCCGCATCGCGGCCATGCAGGCCAAGCAGGTGATGGTGCAGAAGGTGCGCGAGGCCGAGCGCGCGCAGGTGGTCGACCTGTTCAAGGACCGCGTCAACACGCTGGTCTCGGGCGTGGTCAAGCGCGTGGACCGCAATGGCATCTTCGTGGACCTGGGCAGCAACGCCGAAGGCTACATCTCGCGCAGCGACATGATCCCGCGTGAGGCGCTGAAACCCCAGGACCGCGTCAAGGCATTCCTGAAGGACGTGCGCTCCGAGCAGCGCGGCCCGCAGCTGTTCCTGTCGCGCACCGCGCCGGAATTCCTGATCGAGCTGTTCCGGCTCGAGGTGCCCGAGGTGGGGCAGGGCATGATCGACATCCTGGGCGCGGCGCGCGATCCGGGCGTGCGCGCCAAGATCGCGGTGCGCAGCAACGAGCCGCGCATCGATCCGGTGGGCGCCTGCGTGGGCATGCGCGGTTCGCGCGTGCAGGCGGTCTCGAACGAGATCGCCGGCGAGCGCGTGGACATCATCCCCTTCGACGACAACCCGGCGCAGTTCGTCATCAATGCGATGAGCCCCGCCGAGGTGCAGTCCATCGTCATGGACGAGGATTCGCACAGCATGGACATCGCGGTGGCCGAGGAAAAGCTCTCGCAGGCCATCGGCCGCGGCGGCCAGAACATCCGCCTCGCCAGCCAGTTGACCGGCTGGGAGCTGAACGTGATGACCGAGTCCGACGCCGAGGCCAAGAGCGAGACCGAGGCCAAGAAGGTCGTGCAGGTGTTCATGAAGCAGCTGGACGTGGATGAAGACGTGGCCACCATCCTGGCGCAGGAGGGCTTCTCGACCATCGAGGAGCTGGCCTACGTGCCGGTGTCGGAGCTGGCTTCCATCGAGGCCTTCGATGGGGATCTGGTGCAGGAACTGCGCAACCGCGCGCGCGATGTGCTGCTGACGCAGGCCATCGCCAGTGAAGAGAGCATGGAGAGCCAGATGCCCGCCGACGACCTGTTGCAGCTGTCCGGCATGAGCCCGGACCTGGCGCTGAAGCTCGCCCAGCACGGCGTGCGCACGCGCGAGGAGCTGGCCGAGCAATCGGTGGATGAACTGGCGGAGATCGAGGGCCTCGATGAGGCTGCCGCCGGCGCGCTGATCATGAAAGCGCGCGAGATGTGGTTCCAGGCGGAGAAGTGAGCGTCACGGAGTAGAGCATGGCTGACGTCACCGTCGCACAATTTGCAGATGTACTGAAAGTCCCCGTTGACCGGCTGCTGGTGCAGCTGGAGCAGGCGGGCATCACCGTGTCCGGCGCTGAAGACAAGATCAGCGACGAGGCCAAGATGGAGCTGCTGACGCACCTGCGCCGCAGCCATGGCGGCGCCGCGAGCACCGCCACCGCGCCCAGCAAGATCACGCTGAAGCGCAAGCAGCAGAGCGAGCTGAAGCTGGCGAGTCCGCAGGGCCGCGCGCGCACCGTGTCGGTGGAAGTGCGCAGCAAGCGCACCTACGTCAAGCGCGACGTGATCCAGGAGCAGAACCGCGCGCAGCAGGAACAGGCGGACCTGAAGCGCAAGGAGATCGAGGCCGCGCAGCAGGCCGAGGTGGACAAGGTCGAGGCCCAGCGCCGCGAACAGGAACGCCTGGACCAGGAGAACCTGCGGCGCGTCGAGGAAGAACAGCAGCGCGCCCGCCAGGCCGAGGAGAGCCGCCGCGCGCAGGAACAGCGCGAGCGCGAGGATGCCGAACGCGAACGCCAGCGGCGCACCACGGATACGCAGCGCCCGCCGGATGCGCCGGCACCGGCCAAGCCGGACCACGCACCGGGCCATCGCAAGACCGAGCGCGCCGAGCCGCGCGAGGCCGCCGAACCCCAGCGCGGTCCGGTCGGCAATACCCGCTACGGGCGCCAGGAACTGCATGTGGCCGGTGGTGCGGGCCACTTCAAGAAGAAGAAGGTCAGGCTGCGCGGCCGGCCGATGACGCCCGAGAGCGAGCAGAAGCATGGCTTCGAGATGCCCACCGCTCCACAGAGGCGCGAGGTGGCGATCGGCGACACCGTCACGGTGTCCGAACTCGCGCAGCGCATGGCCGTCAAGGCCACCGAGGTCATCAAGATCCTGATGGGCCTGGGCGTGATGGCCACCATCAACCAGACCATCGACCAGGACACCGCGATACTGGTCATCGAGGAGATGGGCCACACGCCGAAGGTCGTCAAGGACAACGAGATCGAGGAAGACATCCAGGGCATGGATGCGGAAGCCGAGGAGCTGCCGCGTCCGCCGGTGGTCACCGTGATGGGCCACGTCGACCACGGCAAGACCTCGCTGCTGGACTACATCCGCCGCACCAAGGTGGCGGCCGGCGAGGCCGGCGGCATCACGCAGCACATCGGTGCCTACCATGTGGAAACACCGCGTGGCGTGGTCACCTTCCTTGATACGCCGGGCCACGCCGCGTTCACCGCGATGCGCGCGCGCGGTGCGAAGGCCACCGACGTGGTGGTGCTGGTGGTGGCGGCCGACGACGGCGTCATGCCGCAGACCATCGAGGCCATCCAGCATGCACGCGCCGCCGCGGTGCCCATGGTGGTGGCCATCAACAAGGTCGACAAGCCCGATGCGGACCTGGACCGGGTGCGCACCGACCTTTCCAAGCACGAGGTCATCGCCGAGGACTGGGGCGGCAGCGACATCTTCGTGCCGGTGTCGGCCAAGACCGGACAGGGCATCGACGCCCTGCTCGAAGCCATCCTGCTGCAGGCCGAAGTGCTGGAGCTGAAGGCGCCGCGCGCCGGCCTCGCCTCGGGCGTGGTCATCGAGTCCAGCATGGAGAAGGGCCGCGGCTCGGTGGCCACCGTGCTGGTGAAGCGCGGCACGCTGAGGCTGGGCGACCCCATCCTCGCCGGCCAGCAGTTCGGCCGCGTGCGCGCCATGTTCGACGAAGTCGGCAATGCCGTGAAGGAAGCGCTGCCATCGATGCCGGTGGTGGTGCTGGGCCTGCAGGGCACGCCCAATGCGGGCGACGACCTGCTGGCGGTGGAATCCGACCGCAAGGCGCGCGAAGTGGCGCTGCACCGGCAGGCGCGCCATCGCGATGTGCGCGTCACCGGCCGCATGTCGGCAACCGCGGAAGATGTGTTCTCGCAGATGGCCGACGCCAAGATCTCCGTGATCCCGGTGCTCATCAAGACCGACGTGCAGGGCAGCGCCGAGGCGCTGCGCGATGCACTGGCCAAGCTGTCCACCGACGAAGTGCAGGTCAAAGTGCTGGGTTCGAACGTGGGCGGCATCACCGCCTCGGACATCCAGCTGGCTGGGGCTTCGAAGGCGCATGTGATCGGCTTCAATGTCCGTGCCGACGCGTCGGCACGCGATGCCATGAAGGAGACCGGCGTCGAGGTGCGCTACTACAGCATCATCTACGAGGCCATCGACGACGTGAAGGCCATGATGAGCGGCCTGCTCGCACCCGAGATCAAGGAGCAGATCGTCGGCGTGGCGCAGGTGCGCGAGGTGTTCCGCTCCAGCAAGTTCGGCGTGGTTGCCGGGTGCCTGGTGATGGAAGGCACGGTCAAGCGCAACAACCCGATCCGCGTGCTGCGCGACAGCGTGGTGATATTCGAGGGCGCGCTGGAATCCCTGCGCCGCTTCAAGGACGAGGCCGGCGAAGTGCGTGCCGGTACCGAGTGCGGCATCGGCGTGAAGGACTACCAGGACGTGCGCGTGGGCGACCAGATCGAGTGCTACTCGCGCGTGGAAGTCGCGCGCACGATCTGATCGCATGGCCGCGCGCAGCGCATCGGGCACCAGCGGCCGGCTGCAGCGCATCGAGGCGCAGATGCAGCGGGTGCTGGCGGAGATGATTCCGCGCGAGGTCAAGGACCCGCGTGTCGGACCGGTGACCATCACGCAGGTGGCGCTGGCGCGGGATCTGTCGCAGGCGCAGGTCTATTTCGTGCCCTTCGGCACCAGGGGCATGCACCCGGAGTCGCTGCAGGGTCTCAATGCGGCCGCGGGTTTCCTGCGTGGCGAAGTGGGGCGCCGCGTCGGCCTCCGGCACGCGCCGCGGCTGGTATTCATCGCCGATGAATCCTTCGACCGGGCCGCCGAGCTGTCGGCGTTGATCACCGCCGCGAACAAGCCGCGCGAGTAGCCAGCGCCCCTCTGCCGGTCACGACTGCATTGCTGGCACTGCGTCGCGGAATGTTTCCCGGCAGCCGCAGCGAACGACGCAGACGCAGGATGGGACGCTCGACCGCCAGATACACGACAACGGCGATCACGAGGCAGGCCGTGAACAGTGCGACGGCTCCCAGCCATGGCGGCAATCGCAACGCCAGCGGCGCCATGGCGGACAGCACCATCAGGTGCGTCAGGTACATGGAATAGGAGGCATCACCCAGCAGCGGCAGGGGCCACGCCGCCCGGGCACCGAGCCTGCGGTCGATGATCACCGCACCCGAGACCAGCGCGATCGCTGGTCCGCCGAGGGCGATGGTCCGCGGCAGATCCATCGTGAGGCCCAGGGCCAGGGCGGCAACGGCCGCCGCCGCGATGAGCAGCAGGCCGGTCCACAGTGGCAACCGCCGCAGATGTCCTGCCGCCAGCGCCACCACCATCCCCGCGACGAACTCGAACAATATTGGCGACGTGTAGAAGAACAGCACGCTGGATGCCGGCGGCTGCATCACGATGCGCAGTGCAACGGCGGCGCCGAACAATGCGCCAATCGCCATGACCTGCCGCCACGGGCGCAGCAGCAGGGTCGCGGCGAACACACCATAGAAAGCCAGCTCCAGGTTCAGGGTCCAGCCGACCGGCAGTACCGGCTGCACCAGCTGCGTGGTGACATCGTAGTACGGGATGAAAAGCAGGCTGCGCAGCGTTTCCGGCCACTGCACCAGTCGGCCATCAGCCGCGAGAAAGGCAATGAACACCAGGGTGGCGAGCCAGTACAACGGCACGATGCGCCACAGACGTTGCGCGGCGAAGGAGGCGAGGTCCGCGCCCCCGTCGCGCCGATGCCGGGTCGAAATCATCATCACGAAGCCGCTGATGACGAAGAAGAGGTCCACGCCACCGTTGAGAATGGGCAGGTCCTGGCCGGGCGGTCCACCCAGGTAATGCGGCAGATGAAATGCCACCACCATCATCGCCGCCACCGCACGGAGCATCTGCACGGAAACGTACTTGTGTGAATCCACCATCGCCCTGCTGTCCTTGCGCTGCCCGGCAAGCCGTGGGCCGGCGAAGGCAAGACTGTGGCGCGCCCTGCGGGCTGCCTTGCCGAACCGCGGCGCTGGTGGATGCGCCGATCGGATCAGCCTCAGGTGGGCTTGGTAGGCGGCCGGGACTCCGGCACTTCCTTGATCGCATCCCACAGCCGCTTGCGTTCGCGCGCGTTGCGCTGGGCGTCCTGTCCTTCCGGCGTCAGGGACTGGCTGGTGCGGCCCGTCTTGCGGGACGGCGGGCGTGAACGGCCCTTGCCTGTACTTTGTTCATGCATGGCGCAACTCCGAAGTCACGGCTGCAAGCTATTCCATGCCCGCGGTCGCCGGCTGTCGTCCGCTTCAGTCCGGCGCCGTAGGCGCAGGCCTACCGGCGCAGGTGGTTTCTGTCGCTGGTGCCGCATGCACGGCTGCGTACAAATCCGCTTCATACGCGGAGATCACCATGAACCACCATCGGCTTGCCGCCGTCGCGCTGCTGGCATCCCTGGCACTGGCCGCAAGCGGATGCGCGGTGATCCAGCGCATGGTGCTGTTCCATCCGACGCATGACGCGCATGCCGTGGAGCTGCAGCCGTGGGTGGACCACGGCAAGGTCATCGGCTATGCGCGCGACATGCCGGAACCACGCAATGTCTGGCTGGTCCTGCACGGCAATGGCGGCCAGGCGGCCACCCGCGACTACGTCCTGAAGGTGTTCGACGACAACGATGCCGTGTTCGTGATGGAGTACCCGGGCTATGGCGCACGCGCCGGCACGCCCTCGCGCACCTCGATCGACAGGGCCGCGCGCCAGGCCTACCGGCTGCTGCGCGCGCGGTTTCCCGACCGGCCCGTGTGCGTGGCCTCCGAGTCACTCGGCAGTGGACCAGCCGCGGTGCTGTCGGGGGAGGCCGATCCACCGGACAAGATCGTGCTGGTGGTGCCCTTCTCGGACCTCGCATCACTGGCCGGCGAGTACGTGAAGTTCCCGCCGCCTGCGTGGCTGGTGAGCGGGGGCTGGAACAACGTGAAGGCACTGGCCGGATATCGCGGGCCGGTCGAGGTGTTCGGTGCGGAGTTCGACCAGGCGATACCCGTGGCCCAGGCGCGCGAGCTCGCCGCCAGCCTGCCGCAGGCGCAGTTCCACCTGCTGCCCGGCGGACACCGCGACTGGTCACATGCCCCCGACATGCGGATACGTGGACCGGATGTCCGTGACGCACGCAGCGCGCGGCGTTGACCGCCTGATGCGCGCGGCAGTAGCCTGCCGGCGCTTTGAATTCCTCCCGCGCCTCCGCTGCACCTGCCAATGGCATCCTGCTGCTCGACAAGCCACTGGCCCTGAGTTCCAGCGCGGCAGTCCAGCGCGTGCGGCGCGCCTTCAGTCGCGTGAAGGCCGGGCATACCGGCAGCCTCGATCCACTGGCCACCGGCATGCTGCCCATCTGTCTCGGCGAGGCCACCAAGGTGGCCGGCTACCTGCTCGACGGTGACAAGGAATACGAATTCACCATGCGGCTGGGCGAACGCACCAGCACCGGCGATGCGGAAGGCGAAGTGGTGGAACGCGCACCTGTACCCGCAGCTCCGGAGGCGCAGATCCTGTCCCTGCAGCCAACCTTCCTTGGTCCGATACAGCAGGTGCCGCCGATGTACTCCGCGCTGAAGCGCGATGGCCAGCCGCTGTACAAGCTGGCGCGCCAGGGGCTGGAAGTGGAACGGCAGGCACGCACCATCACCATCCATGCGCTGGAGCTGCGGGCCGTGGCAGGCCGGGATGCCTCGCTGCGCGTGCGCTGTTCGAAGGGGACTTATGTCCGCACGCTGGCCGAGGACCTGGCCCGCGCGCTGGGCAGCTGCGCGCATCTGGTTGCGCTGCGGCGCGTGGCCGTGGCGCCATTTCCCGCCATGGCCATGGTGACGCTGGAAGCACTGGAGGCCGATCCGGCGGCCGCGTCGCTGCTGCCGGCGGATGCGGCATTGCCACAACTACCCGCCGCGCAACTGGACGAGGCCGAGACGGGACGGCTGCGGCATGGCCAGGCCGTGCGGCAGTCCGCCGCGCCCGGTGTGGCGCATCCGCTGGTCCGGCTGTACGGACCCGGCGGGGCATTCCTGGGAGTGGGTCGTCAGGAGCCGTGCGCAGCGGATGCGGTGCTGGTGCACCCGGTCCGTCTTTTCAACGATTTAGGGCCGCATTCGACTTGAGGGGCGCGGGGGGCGCGGGTAGAATCCCGCGCTCTTCAAACAGGTCCAGAAGCAAACATACAGATGGCATTGACTACCGAAACCAAGAGCGGCCTCCTCAAGACGTTCGGCCGCGACCCGCAGGATACGGGCTCTCCTGAAGTGCAGGTTGCACTGCTGTCCGAGCGCATCAACAGCCTCGGCGGTCACTTCACTGCGCACAAGCGCGACCATGCTTCCCGCCGCGGGCTGGTGAAGATGGTCAACCAGCGTCGCAAGCTGCTGGACTACCTGAAGTCGACCAAACCACAGAAATATCAGGAGCTGGTCGAGCGGCTGGGACTCCGCCGCTAATTCGACAAACCCTCGGGCCGCCGTTCATCCACGCGCGGCCCGATTTGCATGTGGCGCCGGGGGGTTCTGGCGACACGCGCGCAACGTATCTGAATCTCGAGGTCAAGCAATCGTGAGCATTGCCAAGCAGTCTTTCCAGTTCGGTTCGCAGACAGTCACCATCGAAACCGGTGAGCTCGCCCGCCAGGCCGACGGTTCGGTTCTGGTTTCCATGGGCGCCACCGTGGTGCTGGTCACCGCGGTGGCACGCAAGGCCGCGCAGCCCGGCAAGGATTTCTTCCCGCTGACGGTCAACTACCAGGAGAAGACCTACGCCGCGGGTCGTATCCCCGGTGGCTTCTTCCGCCGCGAGGGCCGTCCCAGCGAGAGCGAGACGCTGATCTCGCGCCTGATCGACCGCCCGATCCGCCCGCTGTTCCCGGACGGCTTCTTCAACGAAGTGCAGGTGGTCGCCACCGTCGTGTCGCTGGATCCGGAAATTCCCTCCGACATTCCCGCGCTGCTGGGCGCCTCGGCGGCGCTGTCCCTGTCCGGCGTGCCCTTCGCGGGTCCAATCGCCGGTGCGCGCGTGGGCTACAAGGATGGCCAGTACCTGCTGAACCCGACCAGGACGGAAGCCGCAGGTTCCAAGCTCGACCTCGTCGTCGCTGGCACCGCGCACGGCGTGCTGATGGTGGAGTCCGAAGCCGACAGCCTGCCCGAGGATGTGATGCTGGGCGCCGTGGTGTTCGGCCACGAGCAGCAGCAGGTGGCCATCAAGGCCATCAACCAGCTGGTGGCCGATGCCGGCAAGCCGCGCTGGGACTGGAAGGCGCCGCCCGCCAATGAGGAACTGGTCGCCTTCGTGAAGGCGCAGGCCATTGGCCCGCTGTCCGAGGCATACCGCATCACCGTCAAGCAGGACCGCTACGCGAAGGTCGGCGAAATCAAGACGGCCGTGGCCGCGGCCGTGCCGCAGGTCGACGGCCTGCCGAAGTGGGGCGCGCAGGATGTCGGCACGCAGATCCACAACCTGGAAAGCAGCATCGTTCGCGAGCGCATCCTCGCCGGCGAGCCGCGCATCGACGGCCGCGACTTCAAGACCGTGCGTCCGATCATCGTGAAGGCCGGCGTGTTGCCGCGTACCCATGGTTCGGCGCTGTTCACGCGCGGCGAAACCCAGGCGCTGGTCACCGCCACGCTGGGCACGTCGCGCGATGCGCAGATCATCGATGCGCTGGCCGGCGAGCGCCGCGAGCCGTTCATGCTGCATTACAACTTCCCGCCGTTCTCGGTGGGCGAGACCGGCATGATGGGTTCGCCCAAGCGCCGCGAGATCGGCCACGGCAACCTCGCACGCCGCGGCATCAGCGCGGTGCTGCCGACGCTCGAAGAATTCCCGTACGTCATCCGCGTGGTGTCCGAGATCCTGGAATCCAACGGCTCCTCGTCGATGGCCTCGGTGTGCGGCACCAGCCTCGCGCTGATGGATGCCGGTGTACCGGTGAAGGCGCCGGTGGCCGGCGTTGCCATGGGCCTGGTGCTCGAAGGCGGCCGCTACAAGGTGATCACCGACATCCTCGGCGACGAGGACCATCTCGGCGACATGGATTTCAAGGTGGCCGGCACCGCCAATGGCGTGACCGCGCTGCAGATGGACATCAAGGTCGACAGCATCACGCCGGAGATCATGAAGGTCGCCCTGCAGCAGGCGCAGGAAGGCCGGCTGCATATCCTCGGCGAGATGAACAAGGTGCTGGCCGCGCCGCGCGCCAAGATGAGCGAATGGGCGCCGTCCATCATCACCCTGAAGATCGACCCGGAGAAGATCCGCGACGTGATCGGCAAGGGTGGCGCGGTGATCCGCCAGATCACCGAAGAGACCGGCACCACCATCGACATCGAGAACGACGGTACGGTGAAGATCGCCTCGGTGCAGGGCGCCGCGGGCCGCGAGGCGCTGCGCCGCATCGAGCTGATCACCGCCGACGTGGAAGTGGGCCGCATCTACGAGGGCCGTGTCGCGCGCCTGATGGATTTCGGCGCCTTCGTCACCATCCTGCCGGGCCGCGACGGCCTGGTGCACATCTCGCAGATCTCCGATGAGCGCGTCGAGCATGTCGGCGACAAGCTGAAGGAAGGCGATGTGGTGCGCGTGAAGGTGCTGGAAGTCGACCGGCAGGGCCGCGTGCGGCTGTCGATGCGCAACGTCGACGAGTAAGCGCCACCGCTGCAAGTGCATGAGAAACGCCCGCTTACAGCGGGCGTTTTCTTTTCTGCGAGCCTGCGCAGCAGGCAGGCATGCGGTGGACGTGGCGTCGTTCTGTCTGGTTGCTGTTTTGGCTGCCGCAACGCGATTGGGTGTAGTCTCGGGCGCCTCGCATGCTTCGCGCCGCTGTCACTCAATGGACGAAAAGGAAACACCATGACCGTTGCAAAGATCACCGAGATCACCAGCACTTCGACGAAGGGCTTCGACGACGCCATCAATGCCGGTATCAAGCGCGCCACCAAGCGGCTGAAGAACGTGACCAGCGCCTGGGTGCAGGATCAGGAAGTCGCCGTGAAGAACGGCAAGGTTTCCGAATACCGCGTGCGCATGCGGATCACCTTCGTCCTGACGGACTGAATGGCTGCTGCGCCGGAATCACCGGCAGCGCCAGCCACGAGAGGCCACCACCGCGGTGCACCGACCACACGGGCGGTGCGGCACCTGCCACCGGATGCGGCGCGAAGCTGGGTGCATCGGCACGCATGAGTACTGCTGCATTCATTGCCGGCGACTGGGGGACGAGCCATCTCACGCTCGCTCTGTGCGATGCGGCTGGCAATGCGCTGGAGACACGCACAGGTCCTGGCGCCGTGGAGTCACGCGGGCGTTTTGCGCAGGTATTCGATGAACTGGCCGCGGGCTGGGTTGGACGCGTGCCCGGGCCCGCCGTGCTGTGCGGGACGGTGGGGTCCTCGTTCGGCTGGCGCGAAGCACCTTATCTGCCTTGTCCCGCGGACCTGCAGGCGCTCGCCGGTGAAGCCATCGCCGTGCGCGAAGGCATCCGCATCGTGCCCGGATTGCGTTGCACGAATCCGCTCGGCGCGCCGGATGTCATGCGCGGCGAGGAAACGCAGCTGTTGGGCGCGCAGACCCTGGATGCGGCCCTGCGCCGCGGCCGGCAGCTGGTGTGCATGCCGGGTACGCATGCCAAGTGGGTGGCGCTGGAGGGCGGCGTCGTGCAGCAATTCCTCACCGCGCCAACCGGCGAGCTGTTCGCGATGCTCTGCGCGCACAGCGTGCTGGTACGCGACCAGGCATCGGTCATCGGGCACGATCCGGATGCCTTCGAACGCGGTCTCGCGGCAGCGGTGACAGTTCCCGGTGCCTCGCTGCTTCACAAGCTGTTCCAGGCACGCAGCCTGCGGCTCGATGGGCAGCTGTCGCCGCAAGAGGCTCCCTGCTGGATGTCGGGCCTGCTGATTGGCACGGACGTGGCCGGCGCGCTGCCACTGTTCGCGGCCCTCGATCCCCGCGCGCCGGTGTACCTGGTCGGCGCGCCTGAACTCATGGCGCATTACTCGCTCGCCCTGCTGCGCCATGGCCGCGACACCATCCAGATCGATGGAACCCGCGCCGCGTTTGCCGGGCTGGCTCTTGTATATCGCGGGGAGCAGCGGGATCGATGAACAGGACCAGCGTGGAACTCGTGGCGATCCTGCGCGGACTGACTCCGGCGCGCGCACCTGAAGTCGGCGCCACCCTGGTCGACTGCGGAATCCGCACCATCGAAGTGCCGCTCAACTCGCCCGACCCTTTCACCAGCATTGAACTGCTGGCAAAGGCGCATGGTCCCGACTGCCTGATCGGTGCCGGCACGGTACTGAGTGCGATGGACGTGCAGCAGGTGCACGCTGCGGGCGGACGCCTGGTGGTCGCGCCGAACTGCGACGCGGAGGTGATCCGCCGCGCGCTGGACCTGGGCATGCGCGTGCTGCCCGGCATCGCCACTGCCACCGAGGCGTTCGCGGCGCTGCGTGCCGGTGCCAGCGAGCTGAAGCTCTTCCCTGCATCCACCTATGGCGCGGAGCACCTGCAGGCACTGAAGGCGGTGCTGCCCGCACACATCAGGGTCTTTCCCACCGGTGGCATCGGGGCCGGCAACATCGCTGAATGGCTCGCTGCGGGCGCGGACGGTTTCGGATTGGGCGGCGATTTGTTCAAACCGTCCTATACACTCGCCGATGTGGCGAGCGGTGCGCAGCGACTGGTGGCCGCGCTGCGCGACGCCATGGCCCGAAGGGAGGAAGGTCAGCCATGATTTCAGCCTTGCACCGGCCCGCAACTCGCGGCGTCTCGCATGCCCTGCTGCTGGCCAGCTTCGCCGCGGCCGCGGCCGCTCCGGAAATGTGGGTGACCCCACCCGCCGATGCCGTCAAGGTGGACATCGCGCCACCCATGGACAGGACCGGCAACTTCGTGGTCTCGCCGCGTACCACCTGGGCGGAGGTGCCCGCCTACCAGGTCCGCGAGGGCGTGCCGCAGGGCAGGGTGGTGCAGTTCGAGGTGCCCTCCACTGCGTCAGACATGTATCCGGGCATCGCCGGCCCCTACACCCGGAACGTCTGGGTCTATGTGCCGGCGGGTTACGTGGCGGGGACAGTGCTGCCGTTGATGGTGGACCATGACGGCCGCGCCGATGCGGTGGTCCAGTCCACGTTGATTGCGGTGATGGACAACCTGATCGCCGCGAAGCGGCTGCCGATGATTGCGGGCCTGTTCATCGCCAATGGTGGCGACGGCCGGCCGAGCGAGCGCTCGCTGGAATACGACACCGTCTCCGGCAAGTACGGCGAGTACATCGAGAAGGTCATCATTCCGCTGGCCGAGCAGCAGGCCAGCGTCAGGTTCACCCGCGACGGCAATGCACGCGGCGTGATCGGGCAGAGCTCGGGCTCGGCGGCGGCGCTCGGCATGGCCTGGTTCCACAACGACCTGTACACGCGGGTGATTTCCTACTCCGGCACATTCGTCAACATCCAGAACAACGAGCAGTACCCGCATGGGGCGTGGGAATACCACGAGAACATCATCCCCAATGCGCCGCAGAAGAACCTGCGCATCTGGCTGCACGTCAGCGACCGCGACAACAGCTTCGGGCTTCCCGAAGAGCGTTATCGCAACTGGCCACTGGCCAACAACCGCATGGCGGCGGTGCTGAAGGCCAGGGGGTATGAATACCAGTACCTGTGGTCCACCGACTCCGGCCATGTGGAGCGCGGCGTGGAACGCCAGACACTTGAACAAGCCATGGAATGGGTCTGGAAGACCTACCAGCCGCGACAGGGCCGTTCGCCATGACCGGATCCCCGTTCACCAATCCGAAGATGAATCCGTAGAGGAGCTCCCATGTCCAGACTGCTTGTCACTGCATTCGCCCTGATGCTCGCTGCCGTCGCACCTGCGCACGCCCAGTCGGCCGATGAAAGCGCCGTGGCGAAGGCCATCGACACGCTGTCCGGAGCCATCGTCAGCGCCGACAAGGCGGCGCTCGAGAAGATCACCTGGCCGGAACTTTCCTACGGTCACTCCGCGGGCAAGGTGGAAAACCAGAAGCAGTTCGTCGATGCGCTGGTTTCGAAGCGGACCGTCATCACGGCCATCGAGAATGCGCAGATGAGCACCAGCCTTGCGGGCGATGTGGCGATCTCGCGCGGCACGATGACCTACATGGTCGGGGGTGCTGGCGCATCCACGAAGACCGACCTCACGCTGCTGTTGATCTGGCAGAAGCGCGGCGGTGAATGGAAGCTGCTCGCCAGGCAGGCCTACAAGGTCTGAGGCACGCGTCCGCCGGTGCCTGCCATGCGCCCCACCCGCCGCAAGGTGCTGCAGACATTGGGAGCTTCCGCGGCCGGTGCCGCGCTGGGTTCCCTGGTTCCACCGGCGGTGCATGGTGCTGCGGCCACCGGCGCAGCCGGCCGTGCCATGCCCTTCGAGCTCACTGGCGTCCGTTTGCTGCCCGGGCCTTTTCGCACGGCACAGGAGCTCGATGCGCGATACCTGCTCGCGCTCGAGCCGGATCGCATGCTGCACAACTTCCGCGTCAACGCCGGGTTGCCTCCCAAGGCGCCGGTGTATGGCGGCTGGGAATCGCAGCAGCCGTGGATCGACATCCGCTGCCATGGCCATACCCTCGGCCACTACCTCAGCGCCTGCGCGATGATGTTCGCGTCGACCGGTGAGGCCGCGTTCCGGCAGCGCCTCGATTACATCGTCGGAGAGCTGCGGGCCTGCCAAGAAGCGGCTGGCAGCGGCCTGGTCTGCGCCTTCCCCGATGGTGCCGCGCCGCTGGAAAACAGCCTCGCCGGAAAGGCCTTTGCCGGCGTGCCCTGGGATACCCAGCACAAGATATTCGCCGGATTGCGCGATGCGCATGTGCATGCCGCCCACGACGCGGCCCTTGCCGTGCTCAGGCGGCTGACGGACTGGACGGCGAATGCAGTGCGCGAGGTTCCCGATGACCGGCTGCAGAAAATGCTGGATCGCGAGCATGGCGGCATGGCCGAAGTGCTGGCGGACGTGCATGTGCTGACCGGCGATGCCCGGTATCTCGCGCTCGCGGAGCGCTTCGCGCACCTGGCCCTGCTTGATCCGCTCGCTGCCGGCCGTGATCCGCTGAATGGCCTGCATTCCAACACGCAGATTCCGAAAGTCATCGGCTTCTCGCGCCTGCACGACCTGACGGGCAAGGTCTCCTACGGCGAGGCGGCGGGCTTCTTCTGGAAGACGGTGGTGGAGGAGCGCTCGTTCGCCACCGGCGGCAACGGCGACGGCGAGCATTTCTTTGCGCCCGCCGAGTTCGCCCGGCACATGAATTCCGCCAAGACCATGGAAACCTGCTGCGCGCACAACATGCTGCGCCTGACGCGCGCCTTGTACGAGCGCACGCCTGCCGTGGGGTATGCGGATTACCACGAGCGCACGCTGTACAACTGCATCCTTGCCTCGCAGGACCCCGAGTCGGGAATGTTCACGTACTTCCAGGCCACGCGGCCCGGCTACGTGAAGCTCTACTGCACACCGACGGATTCCTTCTGGTGTTGCACCGGGTCGGGCATGGAGAACCACGCGAAGTACGGGGATTCCATCTACTTCCACGACGCGCAGTCGCTGTACGTCAATCTCTTCATCGCCTCCCGGCTGAGCTGGACCGGCAGGCGCCTGCAGATCACGCAGACCACCGGCTTTCCCGACGAGGACATCACGCGACTGCGCTTTGCCGCCCGTGCGCCCACCCGCTTCACATTGAAGATCAGGCATCCAGGCTGGTGCAGCAGGGTGACCGTCACCATCAACGGGCGCCAGCGCATTGTCGGTACCGCTCCCGGGCGCTATGTCGAGATCGAGCGGACATGGCGCGATGGCGATGCGGTCGAAGTGCATCTGCCCATGCAGGTCCGGTTCGAACCCCTGCCCAACGCACCGGAATTCGTCGCGGTGATGTATGGCCCGGTGGTCCTGGCAGGTCGGCTGGGTCACGAGGGCCTTGCGCCAGGCGCGGACATCATCGTGAACGAGCGCAAGTCCGGCGAGATGCTCAACATGCCCATGAGCACTCCGCAGCTGCACGCCGGTGCCACGATCTCCAGGGCCTCCGGTCAGCGGCTGTCGTTCACGGTTCGCGCCTCGCAACCGGAGCGGGACATCGAGCTCGTACCCTGGCATCGCATTGCGCATGAACGGTACACGTTGTACTGGAACCGCGCGGCGCTGCCCGCCACAGCCGGCGACAGCAGGGGCTGAATTCCATGCAGTATCGTCCGCTGGGTCGCACGGGTTTTCAGGTCTCCACCATCAGCTTCGGTGCCTGGGCCATCGGCGGCACCTGGGGCGACGTCGACGACGCCGAGTCGCTGCAGAGCCTGCACGCGGCGCTCGACGCCGGCGTCAATTTCTTCGACACGGCGGATGTGTATGGGGATGGTCGCAGCGAGCGGTTGCTGGCGAAGCTGCGCAGCGAGCGCAAGGAACCTTTCCTTGTGGCCACCAAGGCCGGGCGTCGCCTGCCGCAGCAGACCGTGGCCGGCTATACCCGCGACAACCTGACCCGCTTCGTCGAGCGCAGCCTGCAGAACCTGAAGGTCGAAGCCATCGACCTGCTGCAGCTGCATTGTCCGCCCACCGACCTGTACTATCACCCCGAGGTGTTCGGTTACCTCGATGACCTGGCGCGTGCCGGCAAGCTGCGCTTCTACGGCGTCAGCGTCGAGCGCGTGGAAGAGGCCCTGAAGGCCATCGAATATCCCAACGTGCAGAGCGTGCAGGTCATCTTCAATGTGTTCCGGCAGCGCCCGGCAGACCTGCTGTTCGCGCGCGCCCGCGAACTTGGAGTCGGCATCATCGCGCGGCTGCCGCTGTCCTCCGGGCTGCTCACCGGCAAGCTGACGCGTGACACGCGCTTTTCCGCCGACGACCATCGCGCCTTCAATCGCGAAGGGCAGGCCTTTGATCGCGGCGAGACCTTCTCCGGCATCAACTACGAACTGGGCCTCGAACTGGTCGAGGAACTGCGCGGCATCGTGCCGCAGGGCATGACACTGATCAGCCTCGCGCTGCGCTGGATACTGATGTTCGACGCCGTGTGCTGCGCGATTCCGGGCGCGAGGCGTGCCGCGCAGGTGGTGGCAAATGTGGCCGCCGCGGAATTTCCGCCGCTGCCTGCAGAGGTCATGGCGGCGGTGCGCGAGCTGTATGAACGACGCGTGCGCCAGCATGTCCACCATTTCTGGTGAACGGTTGAGCGCGGGGAAGACTGCGGCGGGCTGGCTTCGGCCGGATCAGGCGAACTGCCGCACCGACTGGTCCAGTGCGCCGGCGATGCCGCTCTGCACCGGGGTGCCGTAGCTGCGGATCACCTGCGACAGGAACTCGCGGCTCATGATGGGCTGCGCGCCATGCTCCTGCTCGGCGATCACCTGCAGCAGGATGCTGCGGGTGATGTCGGCCTGGCTCTTCTTGTCGATCACGATGAAATCGATGCGCTCGATCACCAGCCGCCGGATATCGGCCAGCGTGATGTAGCGGCTCTCCACCGTGTCGTACAGACGCCGGTTGGGGTACTTCTTGATGATCCTCGACTCGCTCATCCCTGACCTCACGCGAGCTTTGTCTCAACGGGGCAGTGGTACGGCACGGATGCCGGCCATCGCCTGCGGGCGCCAGTGTTGCACGGCCCAGTGCAGGATGTCACTGCCCGTGGCAGCTTTAAGTTCGGAGGGCAGGGGAATGCCCAGCGTCGCCAGCACCGTGGCCAGTGCCCCGGCCGCTGACATGGTTGCGAGCGACAGGGACCGGCGGGACTTGGCGAGCTTCTGCCCGTCCGGCTCGGTCAGCAGCGGCACATGCGCATAGGTGGGGATGGGCAGGCGCAGCGCCCGGGCGATGGCGATCTGCCACGCGGTGCTCTCCAGCAGGTCCGCGCCGCGGACCACATCGGTGATGCCCTGCCAGGCATCGTCCACGACCACTGCCAGCTGGTATGCGGCCAGGCCGTCCCGCCGCATCAGGATGGGGTCACCGAGACTGGCGACGGCGTACTCGCAATGCCCCTGGAGGCGGTCTTCGAAGGCCAGCCGGGCACTGGCATCGAGGCGCAGGCGCCAGGCCGAGTCCGGGTCCGTGATGCCAAGATCGCGGCAGCGTCCGTCATAGGGACCATGGACCTCGGCGCGTGAACAGCGGCAGCGGTAGGCGAGCCCGGATGCAGCCAGTTGCTCCAGTGCTGCCTGGTAAGCCGTCGTGCGCGTGGACTGGTACAGCACCGGTGCGTCGGACTGCAGCCCCAGGTCCGCGAGCGTGGCGAGGATGTCGACGGCGGCGCCGGGCACCACGCGCGGCGCGTCCAGGTCTTCCATGCGGATCAGCCACGCGCCACCAGATGCGCGCGCATCCAGCCAGCTGGCCACGGCAGCCAGCAATGAACCCAGGTGCAGGGCTCCGGTAGGGGAAGGCGCGAAACGGCCGCGATACGGCGCGCGGCGCGGGTCAGCGGTAGCGGTCGTCCCGGTCGCCGTACTGCTTTTCACGGCGTTCGCGGCGCTCCTGCGCCTCCAGGCTCAGCGTCGCCACGGGGCGCGCTTCCAGGCGCTTCACGCCGATGGGCTCGCCGGTTTCCAGGCAGTAGCCGTAGCTGCCGTCCTCGACGCGCTGGAGCGCCTCGTCGATCTTGCGGATCAGCTTGCGCTCGCGGTCGCGCGTGCGCAGCTCGAGGCTGAATTCCTCTTCCTGCGTGGCGCGGTCGTTCGGGTCGGGGAAGTTGGCGGCCTCGTCCTTCATGTGCGAGACGGTGCGGTCCACTTCCAGCATCAGGTCCTGCTTCCATTTCTGCAGGATGTGGCGGAAGTGCTCGAGCTGCTCCTTGCTCATGTACTGCTCGCCACGCTTCAGTACATAGGCTTGTACGTTGCGCGGGCCGGCCAGCAGGCTCTCGTTGCCGTCGGCATCCTCGCCTTCGGGTGATTTGCGGGATTCGACGCGGATATCCGATTTGGGTGGCACTGGCTTGGTCGGCTTCTTCTCGGGCACTGGAACGGGTTTGACCGGTGCCACCGTCTTGCGTGGCGCGGGCGGGGGCGTAGCGGCCTTGGCTGCAGGCTTCTTCGCGGCGGGAGCGGCTTTCTTCGGCGCGGCCTTGGCCGTCACCGGATGGCTGGGCTTTGCGGCCGGCTTCTTCACCTTGGCGGTCTTGGGCGCGGATTTCTTCGCGGCCATCTGCACGCTCCCGTAACGATCCCCGTGAGGGGCCTCGGTCAAAAGGGGCCGGGATTATACCGGCCCGGGAGTGGCTGTACAGCGAAGGTTTGCGCGCCCTTGTTCAAGGCAGCCGCACGTCCGCCGGTGGCTGCCAGCCGGGCGCCTGCTGCTGCGCCACCACGGTGGTGTAGATGCCGCCGCGCACGTAGAACTCGGCCGTCAGGCGCATGAAACGCGGCGTGGTGCTGCCGGCAAGCACGCCCAGGATCTCGTTGGTCACGGCCTCGTGGAAGCAGCCGCGATCGCGGAACGACCACAGGTACAGCTTCAGGGATTTCAGCTCGATACAGAGCTTATCCGGCACATATTCGAGCTTCAGCGTGGCGAAATCCGGTTGGCCGGTCTTCGGGCACAGGCAGGTGAACTCCGGCATCGTCATGCGGATGGTGTAGTCGCGTTCCGGGTTGGGATTCGGAAAAGTCTCGAGGGAGGTTGAAGGCTGGGTGCTCATATTCGGTGCACTAATCTACACTACGCCCCCTCCAGAATTGCCCGGTATGCAGATTCCTTCCTGATGCGCCTGACCAGAGTAAAGCTCGCGGGGTTCAAGTCCTTCGTCGACCCCACCAGTGTTCCCTTTCCGACCAACCTCACCGGTGTCGTGGGCCCGAACGGCTGCGGCAAGTCCAATGTGATCGACGCGGTGCGCTGGGTGATGGGCGAGCTGTCCGCCCGCCACCTGCGCGGCGATCACATGACCGACGTGATCTTCAACGGTTCCGGCGGACGGCGTCCGGTGGGCACGGCCTCGGTCGAGCTCATCTTCGACAACAGCGACGGCAAGATCGGCGGCACCTACGCCAACTACACCGAGATCTCGCTGAAGCGCGTGGTCTCGCGCGATGGCAACAGCGCCTACTTCATCAATGGCGCGCGCTGCCGCCGCAAGGACATCACCACGCTGTTCCTCGGCACGGGCCTGGGTTCGCGCAGCTACGCCATCATCGAGCAGGGCATGATCTCGCGCGTCATCGAGGCGCGCAGCGAGGACATGCGTTCCTTCGTCGAGGAGGCCGCAGGCATCTCGCGCTACAAGGAGCGCCGCAAGGAAACCGAGGCGCGCGTGGCCGACACGCGCGAGAACATGGAGCGCCTGCAGGACCTGCGCGACGAGGTGGACAAGCAGATCCGCCACCTCACCCGCCAGGCCAACCAGGCGCGGCGTTTCCAGGAACTGAAGAACGACGAGCGCCGCCTCACCGCCGAAGTGCTGGCACTGCGGCTGCGCGAGATCGACAGCGGCGCGGCCATCAACGACCGCGCCATGCGCGATGCCGACCTGCGCCTGCAGGAGGACGTGGCCGCGCAGCGCGCCGCCGAGGCGGCGGTGGAAAAGCAGCGCGAGTTCCAGTTCGCGGCCAGCGAGCGGGTGTCCGGCGTGCAGGGCGGCTTTTACCAGCAGGGCGCCGAAGTGGCGCGTGCCGAGCAGCAGCTGCAGCACACCCGCGAACTGCGCGAGCGGCAACGCCGCGAACTGTCGCAGGTGGGCGAGATGCTGGCGGAAGTCAGCGGCCAGCTGGCGCGCGACGAGGCGCGTGTAGAAGAGTTGCGCAGCGAGATCGCTGCGCTGGACCCGGGCGCCACGGCCGCGCAACAGGCCGAAGGCCAGGCACAGGCGCAGCTGGAAGCGGCGGAAAGCGCGCTGCGCGACTGGCAGGAACGCTGGGAAGTCTTCAACCGCGAGCTGGGCGGCAGCCACCAGGCAACCCAGGTGGAACGCACGCGCATCGAGCAGCTGGACGACCAGCTGCGCCGCGTGGCGACCCATGCGGATCGCCTCGCCGTGGAGCGCGAGCAGCTGGTGCAGGCCGGCGCGGTGTCGCCGCTCGAGGCGCTGGAAGCGCGCGAACGCACGGCACGCGAGTCGGACGAGACGCTGGCCGGAGAGCTCGCGGCCTGCCTCGCCCGCCTGCAGGAATTGCGTTCGCGCCAGCACGCCACCGAATCGCAGCTGGAACAGGCGCGCGCCGAGCGCGAGCGGGCCCGCGCCGAGATGATGTCGCTGGACGCGCTGCAGAAGGCCGCGCTGGGCGAAGGCGACCGCGATGCCGGCAAGTGGCTGGCCGCCACCGGACTTGCCGGCAGGCCACGCCTGACCACGCGTCTTGAAGTGGAGCGCGGCTGGGAGCGCGGCGTGGAAGCCGTACTCGGCGATGCGCTGGAAGCGGTGCACGTGGAGTCGCTGGATGAGGCGGCCGGACGGCTGGAAGAACTGGGCAGCGGCCATCTGATGCTGGTGGAAGGTGGCGCGCACGAGAACAGTGGCGAGAGCACCGCACTGGGCCTGCATATCCGCCGTGGTCCGCCGTTCGTGCTGCGCCGGCTCGCCCGCGTCGGCACGGCGGGTTCGCTGCAGGAAGCCCTGCGCGAGCGGCATCGGTTGCCGGTGGGCCATACGCTGGTTACGCCCGAGGGTATCTGGGTGGGCCGCGACTGGCTGCGCGTGGCGCGCGGCCGCAATGCACAGGCCGGCGTGCTGGAGCGCGAGAGCCGCATCCGCGAGCTGCGCGGCATCTGCGATGAACGCGATGCGGCGGTCAACGCGGTGGAACAGCGCCTGCGCGACCTGCGCGCCGAGGTGGGCGCGGCCGAAGGCGCCCGCGATGGCCTGCAGGCACGCATCCAGGCGGCGCACCGCGAATATTCCGAGGCGCGCGGCCAGCTGGAGGCCAGCCGCGCACGCAGCCAGCAGGTCACGCTGCGCTTCACCAGCATCGAGCGCGAGAACGACGAGCTGCTGGCCGAGCGCGACCGCACCCAGCAGGCACTGGTGCGTTCGCGTGCCGCGCTCGATGAGGCAAGCAGCCGGCTCGACCAGCTGGAATCCCGGCGCGGCGAACTGGAAGAGGAACGCGAAGACAAGCGCGTGGCGGCCAATGCGGCCCGCGACGCGGCCCAGGGCGCCCGCGCGCATGCGCGCGAGCTGCTGATCCAGCTGGAAGGGCGCCGCTCCTCCGAAAGCTCGCTGGCCTCGACGCTGGCGCGCATGCAGGAGCAGCGCACCCAGCTCACCGCGCGCCAGCAGCAGCTGGAAACCGAACTGGGTGATGGCGATGAGCCCATCGTGCAGCTCACCGAGCAGCTCAACACGCTGCTGGCCCGCAAGCTGGAGATCGAGAACGACCTGCAGGCGGCGCGGCGCGACCTGGAAACCGTGGATGCCGGCCTGCGCGAGCTGGACGAGAAGCGCCTGCTGTCGGAGCGCAAGGTCGGCGAGGCCCGCGAGACCCTGGAAAAGGCCAGGCTGGCCGCGCAGGAAACCCGGTTGCGGCGCGAGTCGCTGGTCGAGCAGTTCGTGCAGACCCGCTTCGAGCTCGCCGAGGTGCAGGCCCAGCTTGCCGCCGAGGCCACCATCGTCGAGCGCGAGGACCAGCTGGCCGGCGTGCAGGCGGAACTGGCGAAGCTCGGCGCGGTGAACCTCGCCGCCATCGACGAACTGAAGGAGCAGAGCGAGCGCAAGACCTTCCTCGATGCGCAGTGGCAGGACCTCACCGACGCGCTGAATGCCCTGGAAGAGGCCATGCGCAAGATCGACCGCGAGACGCGCACGCGCTTCGAGGCCACCTTCGAGCGCATCAACGACGGCCTGAAGGAAAAATTCCCGCGCCTGTTCGGCGGCGGGCATGCGTACCTGGAGCTGGTGGGTGACGACGTGCTCACCGCCGGCGTGGCCGTGATGGCCCGTCCGCCAGGCAAGCGCAACAGCACCATCTCGCAGCTCTCCGGCGGCGAGAAGGCGCTGACCGCGGTGGCGCTGGTGTTCTCCATCTTCGACCTGAACCCTGCGCCGTTCTGCCTGCTCGACGAGGTGGACGCGCCGCTGGACGAGCACAACGTCAGCCGTTTCTGCGAGATCGTGCGCGAGATGTCCAGCCGCGTGCAGTTCATCTTCATCACGCACAACAAGACCACCATGGAGCTGGCCGAGCAGCTGCTGGGTGTGACCATGAGCGAGCCCGGCGTGTCGCGGCTGGTCAGCGTGGATGTGGACGAGGCCGTGCGCATGGCGGCCGTGTGATGGGCTTCACTGGTGCCCCATGTCGGAATTGCGCTGGGCACTGATCGGCCTGTCGCTGCTGTTCCTCGCCGGCCTCGTGGTGTGGGAGTGGCGCCGTGCGCGGCGTGCGCCGGGGCGCGCGCGGCTGCAGGAAGCCACCGTCGCCGACATCACGCTGCACACGGAACGCCCGCATCGCATTGAACCCGGCCTCGGTGACGTGGCGGGCGTGTTCGCGCCGCGCCGTGACGAAACCCTGGAAGTGCCCAGCATCCCGATGTCCGAACCGCAGGATGTGCCGGTGGTCGCCGGCGCGGCAGTGGATGTGCCAGCAGCGGCGCGTGGTGCCAGTGGCGAGGTCATCGTACCGGCGGCGCAACACGCGCCACTGCACAGCGGCGCCACCTCGACCCGCCTGCGGCAACCCGTCGCGATCCGCTGGCCGCCGGAGCACAGCGAGCAGGTGCTGACGCTGCGCCTGGTGAAGCAGGATGGCGGCTTGCTGCCGGGCCGCGGGCTGCGCATCGCGCTGGAAACAGCGGGCCTGGTCAGTGGTCCGCAGAGCATCTTCCACCGCGCCGATGAGCAGGGCGCCGTGATCCTCAGCGCCGCCAACCTGGTGCGACCGGGCACGCTGGATCCGCAGCACATGGATGCCGAGGAATTCCGCGGCCTGTCGCTGTTCAGCGTGCTGCCTGGTCCATTGCCGCCGGTGCGCATGCTGGAGGAGCTGGTGGCGACCGCACGCTCGGTGGCGCACCGGGTGGGTGCCGTCGTGCAGGACGAACAGGGCGCGGACCTGGACGGACAGCGGCTGCTGCAATTGCGGCAATCGCTGCCGGCGGAGGAGCAAGGACCGGGTGCCGGGGACGCCGATCCGTGAGTGATGCCGCCGGCAAGCGCATCCAGCAGTTGCGCGCGCAGATCGAGCATCACAACCAGCGTTACCACCGCGACGACGCGCCGGAGATCTCCGACGCCGGGTTCGACGCGCTGATGCGTGAGCTGCTGGCGCTGGAGGCCGACCATCCGCAGCTCGTGACCGCGGACTCGCCGACACAGCGCGTCGGCAGCATGCCCGCGGCGAAGTTCGCCGAGGTGCGCCATGCGGTGCCCATGCTGTCGCTGTCCAATGCCTTCAGCGACGAGGAGGTGCACGACTTCGTGCGCCGCATCGAGGAAAAGCTTGGCGTCGCGGCGCCACGCTTCTCCGCCGAGGTGAAGCTCGATGGCCTCGCGATCAGCCTGCGCTACGTGGATGGCCTGTTCGTGCAGGGCGCCACGCGCGGTGACGGCGCCAGTGGCGAGGACGTGACCGGCAACCTGAAGACAGTGAAGGCCGTGCCGCTGCGGCTTTCCGGCAAGGGCTGGCCGGCGGTGCTGGAAGTGCGCGGCGAGGTGTACATGCCGCGCGCCGACTTCGAGAAGTACAACGAGCGTGCGCGCACGACGGGCGACAAGGTGCTGGCCAATCCGCGCAATGGCGCCGCCGGATCACTGCGCCAGCTGGATCCGCGCGTCACCGCGCGACGGCCACTGGCGTTCTTTGCCTATGGCACCGGCGAAGTGCAGGGCAAGCTGCCGGGCACCCATGCCGCACAGCTGGCGCTGCTGAAGCAATGGGGCTTGCCCGTCAGCCCGCTCAATGAAGTGGTGACGGGCAGCGAGGGCCTGCTGGATTACTACCGCCGCATCGGCGCCCGCCGCGATACGCTGCCCTTCGACATCGACGGCGTGGTCTACAAGCTGGACGACATCGCCGGCCAGCAGGCCATGGGCTTCGTGTCGCGCGCGCCGCGCTGGGGGCTGGCGCACAAGTATCCTGCGCAGGAGCAGTCCACGCGCGTGGAGGGCATCGACATCCAGATCGGCCGCACCGGCGCGGCCACGCCGGTGGCAAGGCTGGCGCCGGTGCAGGTGGCCGGTGTCACGGTCACCAACGCGACACTGCACAACGCCGATCAGGTGGCGCGGCTCGACGTGCGCGTTGGCGATACGGTGATCGTGCGGCGCGCGGGCGATGTGATCCCCGAAGTCGCCGGGGTGGTGCTGGAGCACCGGCCGCAACCTGCGCCACCGCCCTGGCAGATGCCATCCGCCTGTCCCATCTGCGGCTCGGAGCTGGTGCGCGAGGAGGGCGCGGCGGCGTGGCGCTGTTCGGGCGAGCTGTCCTGCCCCGCGCAACGCAAGGAGACCATCCGGCATTTCGCCTCGCGTCGCGCCATGGATATCGAGGGCCTGGGCGAACGCTTCATCGAGGAGCTTTCCAGCCTCGGCTACGTCGAGTCCGTTGCCGACCTGTACAAGCTGAAGCTGGCGGACCTGCTGGAGATGAAGCGCCGCGCCGACGAACGCGACGGCACCACTCCTGAAACCGTCAGGGCCGGCAAGGTGCCCACCAAATGGGCCGAGAACCTGATCGCGGCCATCGACCACAGCCGCGAGACCACGCTGGAACGGCTGCTGTACGCGCTGGGCATCGAACAGGTGGGCGAGAGCACGGCCAAGGCACTGGCGCAATGGTTTGGCGACATGGAAGTGATCCGCCACCTGCCGTGGCCGCTGTTCAAGCGCGTGCCCGACATCGGCGGCGAAGTGGCGCGCTCGCTGGGGCACTTCTTCGACCAGCGCGGCAACCAGCAGGTGCTGGCGGCGCTGTTCCGGCGCGGCGTGCGCATCAGCGACACGCATCCGCCCAGCGCGAAGCTGCGTGCGGACCTGAATCTTGGGACGCTGCTGCAGGACCTGGAAATCCCGAAGCTGACGGAACTGCGCGCGCGACAACTGGCCGCGGCCATGCCCGAGGCCGAACGCATCGCTGCCGCGGACGCAAGCGGGCTGTTGGAGGCAGGTCTACCCGCCGAGGCCGCCGAGGCGGTGGCGACATGGCTGAAGCACAAGGCCAATGCGAAGCTGCTGCGCACCTCGGCCTTGCAGCTGCAGCAGTTGCAGGCGTTGACGCCACAGGCCGCCGCGGCCGGCGCCGCGCCACTGGAAGGGCGGACCATCGTGCTGACCGGCACGCTGGAATCGATGACGCGCGAAGCAGCTACCGAACAGCTGGAGAAGCTGGGCGCGAAAGTCGCGGGCAGTGTGTCGAAGAAGACCAGCTACGTGGTGGCTGGCGCCGAGGCTGGCTCGAAGCTCGCGAAGGCGCGCGAGCTGGGCGTGCCGGTGCTGGACGAGGCGGGGTTGCGGGAGCTGCTGGCCGGCCGGTTGCCCTGAGCGGCGGCGCGCTACTTCTTTATTGCGCCATTCCCGTCGGTCGCGATGGCGGCATCGAAATCGAATTCGTAGTCCGAAGCATTCGGTTTCTGCGGCACGTACTTGCGCACATACAGCGTGTGGCAGGCATCGCAGCTGTCGCGCAGCTTGCCGGCCGCTGCGCGCAGCGCCGCATCGGTGGTGGCTTCAGCCAATTCGTCGGCGGTGCGCGAGGCGGCCATGGCGAGACTGTAGAAGCCATCGAAGTTCTTCCAGATGGCCGGCAGCGCCAGCGTGGGATATTCCGGACCTTCCGGCTTGTAGAGATTGGTGGTCGGCGGAAACAGATGCGGCAGGGCCCCGAGCATGGCCGCGATGGCCTCCGCGTTGGTGCGCAGCTGGTCGGCGTTCTTCACCTTCTCGACCTGCGTCGCATCGATGGGCTCCATCAGCAGTTCCACATGCTCCATCAGTTCCCAGCGTGCATGGATGACTTCCATGGGCCGCGTGAGTCCGGTGAGGCCGGGATCGGGCGCCGTGGTGCCGGCCGCGGTGGGCGTGTGCGTGCCGCAGGACGCGAGCAGCAACGCCAGGGGCGGCAGATAACAGGCCTTCACGTTGCCTCGCATTGCCGGCCTCGCATTGTCGATAAGGGAAATCGCCCGGGCCGCGATGGTACCTATTCCGCCGCGCGAAGTGCGACACTACGCCACCGCAGAATCCATGAACAGGATGGGCAGGGCATGAGCTCGGGGATGGACCAGGCGCGGCTGGCCGAAGTGCAGGACACCATACGCGCGGATATCCGCGCCGGCCTGTATCACGGCGCCGTCATCAAGGTGGCGCGCGGCGGCAAGGTGGCGCTGGAAGTGGCGATCGGCGCGGCCGATGGCGAGCAGCAGCAGCCGCTGCAGATCAATTCGGTGTTCAACATCTTCTCGGTGACCAAGGCCTTCACCAACCTCCTGGTGCTGCGTGCGGTGGAGCAGGGCCGCATGCAGCTCACTACGCCCATCTCCGCGTTGATCCCGGAGTTCAGCGGCCGTGGCCGGGAGAAGATCCTGCTGTGGCACCTGCTGTCGCACCAGGCGGGGTTCCCCATCATCTTCGAGGTCACGCCAGGCTGGTTCATCGACAACTTCGCGGAGATCGCAAAGTCGGTGATCGCCGAGGTGGCGCCGGTGGATGCGCCCTGCTTGAAGGTGGCGTACTCGCCGCTGGCCAATCACGTGCTGATGGCCGAGGCGCTGCTGCGCACCGACCCGCAGCAACGCCGCTATCGCCAGATGGTGCAGCAGGACATCCTCGATCCGCTGGGCATGCGCGACACCTCCGTGGGCCTGCGCGCGGACTTGCGCCCGCGCAAGGTGGTGCCGGATTTCCGCGGCAACTATCCCATCGGCCACAAGAGCCGCAACACGCCGGGGCCGAATGGCGCCTTCGAGGACGAGCAGGCGGAGATGCCCTGGGTGGGCATCGTGTCCACCACGCCGGACCTGTTCCGTTTCGCCGAATCCTTCCGGCGCATTGGCACGGCCGACAGCGCGCGGCTGCTCTCCCCGGCCATGCTGGAGCTTGCCACCCGCAACTGGACGGGCGAGATGGTCAACGAGCTGTACGCCGCGCGCGGCCGCGAAGAGGGCATCGATCCGGCCCCCGCATACCTTGGCCTCGGCTTCTCGTTGCGTGGCAGCGCGCTGTGCCACCACATGTTCGGCACGCTGGCCTCGCCGCGTACCTACGGCAACTACGGCGCCGGCACTTCGCTGTTCTGGGTGGACCCGGAACGCGACGTCACTTTCGCCTGTCTGACGGCGGGTGTCATGGGACACAACGCCAACATGCGGCGTTTCCAGAAACTCGGCGACATGGTGTTGTCCGCCGCACTTTAGGAGTAATTCATGTTGCGCAAATCCCTCGCTCTGACGGCCGCGGCCCTGGTCGGTTTCGCATCGGCGCCTGCATCCGCGGCCAGCTTCGAGGCCGGCCGGCACTACACCGTGCTGTCCCAACCCCAGCGGACGACCGTGCCGGCCGGCAAGGTCGAGGTGCTGGAGGTGTTCTCGTACGGCTGCCCGGCCTGCAACAAATTCCAGCCGTTCATGAAGAATCTCAAGGCCAGCCTGCCTGCCAATGCGCAGCTGGCCTACCTGCCGGCCTCGTGGCATCCGGCGGAGAACTGGCATGTGTTCCAGCGCGCCTTCCTCGCGGCGCAGGTGCTCGGCGTGGCCGAGAAGGCCCATGAAGCCATGTTCGATGCCATCTGGAACACCGGGGAACTGGGCATCTCGGATCCGAAGACCGGCCGCATCAAGAGCAAGCTGCCATCCATCGAGGACATCGCGCAGTTCTACCAGCGTGTGGCCGGCGTGAAGGCGGCTGATTTCCTCGCCGCCGCGAAATCCTTCGGCGTCGAGGCGAAGATGAAGCAGGCCGACAGCCAGATCATCGCCATGAAGGTCAACAGCACCCCGACGCTGGTGGTCAATGGCAAGTATCGTGTCGACAGCGAGAACATCGCGAACAACGGCGAGATGATCGAGGTGGTGAAGTTCCTGGTGGCCAGGGAAGCCGCGGCGGCGCCGAAGAAGTAGCCTGCGGCGCAGCGGGGCCGGGTGCGGCGCGGCTACCTGCCGGGCGCGCCGCCCGGATCCTTGCAACGATATGGCGACCAGGCGATTTCCGCCGGCGCCACCTCATCCACGCCGCGCCAGGCGTCCTGGAAATACTCCGGATCCACCGCCTCGTAGCGGCGCGTGAGCTTCTGCGTCGCGGGGTTGATCTCGAAGCGCTCGGTGATGCGCAGCTTCGTGCCGTGCAGGATGCGCGAATCCGCGTTCAGCACCCCGGGCAGGAAGTGCGTGGTCTCGACCACCAACGCGTTGCCTTCCCAGCGGCCCACCGAATAGCCCGCACGCGAGGCCCTGGTGCCGGCCGGCGGTGCCTTGCCATCCAGGTGGATGGTGCGCACCAGGTCCATGTGACCATAGCGCATGGTGATGCGCGTGGCGGATTGTTCGATGCGGTTGGTCACGCTGTCGAAGGTCCAGTCGAACAGGATGCCGGTGGCCTCGCAGCGCAGGCGCGGATTGTCGCGAGTTGCCGGGTTGAAGCTCTCCAGCGCCTTGGCACCGGTGGCCGTGAGCTTGACCGGAATGGGGCGATCCCAGGCCGCGCGGATCGGGTCCGCAGCCAGCGACGCGGCGGAACCACGCGCGCCGGGAAATGGCTGCTGCCCGGCCGGCAATTCGCCGGGCTTCATCTTCGATGCCTGGCTCAGCGGCACCAGCGTGCCCAGCTGGCCGCGCGGGTCGCTCATCACGCGCTGCTCGGCAGACCAGTCGCCGGCGAGATTCGGGTCGCCATTGGCGGTGCGCGCGGGGCGCGTCACTGCGACCCTGGCCTTTTCCTCCGCGGGCAGCTGGCGCTGTCCGTAGCGGTCCATGCTGCTGCCGTCGGCAAAGCGGATGGTCGAGAGATAACACTCGCGCGGCTTGGTGCGTTCGGGGGAACCCGTGACAGTGACCGCGCTGCCGGTCTTGAACATCTCCACGGTCCAGCCTGAGCGTCGCAGCGAATACGCTGAGCGCATCTCGCAGGACCAGGCCTGGGTCCTGCCATTGGCATCCTTCACTTCCAGGTGCAGCCACGCATGCGGATTGAGGAAGTCCAGGCTCTTGATGCTGCCGGTGAGCGTGATGTCCTTGTTCAGGTCCCAGTTGGAGATGCCGTGGTGGGCCGTTGCGGTGGCGGGCAGGACCAGCCAGCCCAGCGCCAGGCAAAGGGTCAGCCGATGAGGGAAGGTGGACATTTTTCCTCCGTGCGACGCCGGAATGGTGCGCCGATCAACTGTAGTGCAATTTCAGCGGCAGCTTCGCCGGTCCATGTCCGACCGTGGTCATCCACGGCTCGGGTGGACCCGCAGCTTCGATTCGTGCCACGCCTGCCACGAAGGCGCCGAGCAACGCCTCGGCCTCCAGCAACGCCAGCACCCGTCCCACGCAGGCATGCACACCAAGGCCAAACCCGAGGTGACCGGTGTTGGACCGCGTCACGTCGAAACGATCCGGCTCCTGCCAGCGACGCGGATCGCGGTTCGCGGCGGCAAACATCAGGCCGCAGCGCGTGCCCGCCGGAATCAGGTAATCCTCCACCTGCACATCGCGCATGGCGATGCGTCCGGCCATGCGCGAGGGTGAATCCCAGCGCAGGCTCTCCTCGAATGCGGCTTTGGTCAGCGCCGGATTGGCCCTGACGCGCTGGAATTCTTCCGGGAACTCGCAGAATGCACGCAGCGTGTTGGCCAGCGTGATGACGGTGGTGTCGGCGGCGGCGGAGAGCAGGATGCCCACCAGCAGTTCGGCCTCCTGCGCGGTGACCTCGCCGCGGTCCGCGGCCTCGTACATCGCCATGCCGAGACTGCCCGGCGCCAGGTTCTCGCGTTTGCTGACGCCGGCGGCCCAGCTGAGCACCTCGCCGCTGGTGTCGCGCATGGCCTCATCGAACAGCGCGTTCATCGGACCCATCGTGGCCCACACCATGTGGCCGAAGGCGGACATGTGCTGGCGGCCTTGCTGCGGCAGGCCGATGAGGTCGGGCAGCACCTTGTAGACGAAGGCCTGGGTGATGTCGGCGACGGCGTCCACCACTTCACCCTCGCGCGCGCGCAGCTGCTGGAGGATGGTGCGCGCGTCGGCCCGGAATGCCTCGGCCATGCGGTTCAGCGCGGCCGGCGACAGCGCATTCGCCACCACCGCGCGCACGCCACTGTGTCTGGGTGGATCATCGGTGAGCAACAGTTCCGGGCGCACCGATTTCGGGTCATGCCAGGGGCGCGATGTGGAGGAGAAAGTCTTCCAGTCGCGCAGGCCGGTGGATACCTGCTCGAAGCGCGCCAGCATCACCACGTCCTCGCCCGGCAGCTTCACCACCGGCGCGAACTCGCGCAGTGCATCGTCCACCGCGTTGGCGTTGCGCACGGATTCGTGATTGAAGATATCGATGCCGTATTCGGGTATGGGCCTGTGCATGCATTACCCCGCGGCGGCGATGCCGCCATCCACGTGCAGGATCTCGCCGTTGATGAAGGAGGCCTCCGGGCTCAGCAGGAAGGCACAGGCCTCGGCATTGTCCTGTTCGCTGCCGAGGCGGCGCAGGGGAATGCTCTTCCTGCGGCGTTCGTACTCGGCGGGATCGTTCAGGCCCAGCGCGCCTGGCGTGGGCACGGATCCCGGCGCCAGCGCGTTCACACGCACGTTGCGCGGGCCCAGTTCCGCGGCGAGCGCCTTGGTGAGGGTGACGATGGCGCCCTTTACCAGGCTGTACGCGGCGGTGTTCGGAAAGCCTTTCTCCGCCACCGGCGAGGCCATGTTGATGATGGCACCGCCGCGCGCGGCGTCGTAATGCGCCAGCAGCGCCTGCGCGCCCCACATGCTGCCGTGGATGCCGATGCCCACCATGCGGGTGAGGGTTTCCTCGCTGACCTGTTCCACCGGTTCATAGCGCAGCAGCATGGCGTTGTTGACGACGGCATCGAGGCGGCCTGAACCGCCACGCACGAAATCCGCGGCGGCGGCCATGAGCTCGGCGCGCCGCGATACATCCACCGCGTAGTGCTCGGCGTTTGCGCCACCGGCGCGCAGGGCTGCGGCCGCGGCGCGGCAGCTGGCTTCATCCACGTCCAGCAGCGCCACGCGCGCGCCGCAGGCCGCGAGCTTGGCCGCCATGGATTTGCCGAGACCGCGGCCGGCGCCGGTGATCAGGATGGACTGGCCGGAAAGATCGGGTTTCATGCGCTCATACCTGCAGTTTCCACGCGGCACCGTCGCTGACGATGTGGCCGGCGCTGGGATCGGAGAAGTGACTGCCGATCACCAGCGTGGCGGAATCATTGAAGCGCTGCACGAACTGCTGCCGCGTGCGTGCACCCTGTGCCTTGTCCATGTCGAAGCGCGCCTCGGTGCCCGGCACGGCGATCTGGATGGGGTTGTGCATGAGATCGCCGGTGATCACCGCGCTCTGCCCGCGTGACTGGATCAGCACGCTGACATGGCCTGGTGTGTGGCCCGGCGTCGGGATCAGTGAAACTTCATCGGTAAGCGCGAAATCCGGGTCGATGAACTGCACCAGCCCCGCCTGCACCACCGGGTCGATGGCATCGGCCAGATGCGCCATGTGGTGGTAGCCATTGGTGTCGCGCAGGTGCTGCCAGTGCGCGAACTCCTGGCGGCCGAAGTAGTAGCGCGCCTGCGGGAAGGTGGGCACCCACCTGCCATCCACGTTGCGCGTGTTCCAGCCCACGTGGTCGAAGTGCAGGTGCGTGCACAGCACGTCGGTGATGGATTCATGCGGGAAGCCGGCGGCGGCCAGATCCTCCAGGAAGGTGCTCTGCATGTGGGTGAACACCGGGAACTCGCGCTCGCGTTCGGCACCGATGCAGGTATCGATCATCACGCTGCGGCCGCGCGAGCGCAGCACGAAGCACTGGAAGGAGATGATCATCCTGCCTTCCGGTGTTGCGAAATGCGGCTGCAGCCACCTGAACTGCTGCACGTACTCCGGGGTGGCTTCCGGCAGCAGCATGGTGATGTCGTCCTCCCAGGCATTCACCTCGACGATGCGCGCGATTTCCACCTCGCCGATGCGCCAGTGCCTGATGGTGTCGGTGCTCATGCTGCGGCTCCTGCGGGCAATTCAAACGGGGCAGGCGGGCTGCGGCCCAGGATCATGTCGGCGGCCTTCTCGGCGATCATCACCACGCCGGCATTGGTGTTGCCGCCCACCACATGCGGACAGATCGAGGCATCCACCACGCGCAGATGATCCACGCCGCGCACGCGCAGCTCGGGATCAACCACGGCCGCATCATCCACCCCCATGCGGCAGGTGCCGACGGGATGGTGCACGGTGGCGGCCACGCGGCGGATGTAGGCGGTGAGTCCGGCCTCGTCGGTGATATGCGGTCCCGGCGCGACTTCGCGCGCCGCGTACCTGCGGAAGGGCTCGGAGGCCAGGAGGCGGCGCGCGAGCCTGAGGCCGAACAGCAGCGGCTCGAGGTCGCGCGGATCCGCCAGCAGGTTGGCCTCGATCCGCGGCGCGGCGGCCGGATCGCTGCTCGCCAGGTGCACACGCCCACGACTGCGCGGATACAGGCCCACGCTGCTGATGGCAAAGCCATGCCCCAATGGCAACGGAAAGGTGCCGCGGTTGCGGCGCGCCGGCTGGAACACGACCTGCAGGTCGGGGCGGTCGGCGTCCTGCGTGGTGCGGATGAAGGCGGTGGACTCGAACAGGTTGCTGGCCAGCGGCCCGTCGCGCCACAGCGCGTACTGCAGTGCATTCCACAGCGCGCGGGGCGCGGTGCGGAGCGAGAGTCCATAGGAGAGCGTGTTCCATGTCTCCATCAGGATGGAGATGGCCAGGTGGTCGTGATAGTTCCCGCCCACGCCGGGCAGGTGCTGGCGCACGGCAATGCCATGGCGTTGCAGCTCCGCGGCATCGCCGATGCCCGACAGCATCAGCAGCTGCGGGGATTGCACCGCACCCGCGCACAGCAGCACTTCGCGTCGCGCCCACAACATCCGCGTGTTGCCGGCAGGCAGCCGGATCTCCACCGCCGTGGCAATGCCGTTCTCGAACTGTATCTGCACCACCGGTGAGTCGGTGAGCAGTGTCAGGTTCGGCCGCGACAGCGCCGGGCGCAGCAAGGCATTCGCCGTGGAGTCGCGGCGGCCGTTGCGGATGGTGCCCTGGCGCAGCCCGTAGCCTTCCGGATGCAGGCCGTTGAGATCCGCGCAGCGCGGATATTCCCCGAGCATCCCGAACGCGGACAGGAAGGCCTGGTTCAGGCGGTTCGGCCGCCGGATGTGCCGCACGTTGATGGGCCCGTCGTGACCGTGCACTGGTGAGTCCGGATGATCCTGGTTGTGCTCGGAGCGGATGAAGTAGGGCAGCACCTCGCGCCAGCTCCAGCCAGTGCAGCCGGCCGCGGCCCAGTCGTCGAAGTCCCGCGGCTGGCCGCGGAAATAGGCCATGCCGTTGATGGAGCCGGAGCCGCCGACCACACGGCCGCGCGGCAATGGGATGCGGCGGTTGTCCAGGTGTGGCTGCGGTTCGGTCATGAAGCGCCAGTTCAGCGCGGGACGCGAGATGGCGACGCCCACCAGTGCCGGCACCTGGATGGCTGGATGCGTATCGCGGGGGCCCGCCTCCATCAGGCACACCTTCACGGCCGGATCCTCGGACAGCCGCGCGGCCAGCACGCAGCCGGCAGTGCCGGCGCCGATGATCAGGTAGTCGAATTCATCCGCACCGCTCATGTGCCCGTCATGCCGCGCTGGTTGCCGTCGCCCGCGCCTGCGCGCGTCTGGCCAGCACCAGCGGTGCGGTCTCGCGCAGCAACAGCGCCACCACCGCGACGCCGATGGACACACCGGCGAGGACCCACATGGCTGCACCGAGGCCGAAGGCATCGCCCATCTTGCCAGCCACCGGCGGCCCGACCACGCCGCCGATGACTTCGCTGATGCCCATGGTGAGGCTGAGCGCGGTGGCGGTGAGCGAGGGCGGCACGATCTCCGATGGAATGGTGGCCATCGCCATGGGGAACACACCGGTCACGGCGGCGCCAATGGCGAAGACCACGTAGTACGGCGTGGGCGAGGTGGATTCGATCAGCAGCGCACCCAGCGGCATCACCGCGCCGAGCATGCCGGCCACGATGGCCACGGGTTTGCGGCCCAGCCGGTCGGACAACCCCGGCACGATGAAGGCGATGGCGATGGACGAGAACCCCATCGCCGACATGATGCCGCTCATGGCGCCGGGGTCGAAACCCTTGCTCTGCGTCAGGAACAGCGGCATGAAATTGCTCCACACCACGAAATACGCCACCAGCAGGATGGACAGCCCCACGCACACCAGGATGGCCGGGTCCTGCAGCAACTTCACCGAATCGGCGAAGGTGGGTTTGGGGCGGTCCTTCGGCTGCTGCGGTTCACGCACGCACAGCGCGATCACCAGCGCCATCACGAAGCCGGGTATGGCCACGAGATAGAACGCCTGGCGCCAGCCATAGTGCGTGGCCATCCACACCACGATGATGGGGCCCAGGCTGTTGGCAAGCAGGTTGGCGCCGAAATTCTGCGTGATGCCCTGCGCGAGCCCGCGCCGTTCGGGTGCGACCTCCGCGGCGATCAGTGTCTGCGTGATCGGCATGATGCCGCCTTCGGCCACGCCCATCAGCATGCGCGCGCCAAGCAACAGCACGAAGGTCGGCGCAAGGCCGGACAGCACCGAAGACAGCGCGAATACCAGCGTGGCGACGATCAGTATGGCCTTGCGGCGACCGAAGCGGTCCGAGAGGCTGCCCATCACCAGGCCCGCCACCGCCCAGGCTGCCGAGAAACCCGCGCCGATCAGGCCGATCTGCGTCAGCGTCAGCTTCATGTCCGGCTGGATGAAAGGCGTCAGGAAGGAGAAGGCGTTGCGGTCGAAGAACACCACACCGAAGTGCATGCTCAGCACGCCGATCAGCAGCCATTGATAATTCCTGTTGGCGGTCATCGCTCCCCCGGATCGTCTTGTTTGTCTCAGCCGCCGCCGAACAGCGTCGCGATGTAGTGGCTGTCCATGTACTCGCGGATGCGCCACACCAGCCCGTCCTTCAGCTCGAAGGCCCAGGCATAGTGGTTGTCGTACACCCGGCCATCCGGCAGCTTGCCGATGGCGCGCGATTCGCACATCACGTAGTCGCCATCGGAGAGGATGCGGTTCACCGTGGTTTTCGGATCGCCCGGCACGAACATGCCGCGCACCGGCGCCAGGAACTTGTCCACGATGTGGTCGCGCGGATGGTGCACGCCGGCGCCGGGAATGTCCTGCACCATCGGGTGCCACTCGGCATCCGCATGCAATGTGGCGCGAATGGCTTCCAGCTCCCCGCTCGACAGGATGCGGAAGAAGTCGATGACGGTCTGTTCCTGCCTGTTCTTCGCGACCGCGGCCATGGCTCAGCCCTGCTTCGCGGCATCGAGCTCGGCAAAGGCCTCGCGTGCGATGCGCGTGCTGTCGATGCCCGCCGGCACGCCGCAGTACACGGCCACCTGCAGGATCACCTCGCGGATCTCCTCGCGCGACAGGCCATTGTTCAGCGCCGCCTTCACGTGCAGCTTCAGCTCATGCGGGCGGTTCAGTGCGCTGATCATGGCGATGTTGATCAGGCTGCGGTCGCGCAGCGCGAGGCCGGGGCGGGTCCACACATGGCCCCAGCAGTATTCAGTGGACAGCTCCTGCATGGGCATGCTGAAGGCATCTGCCGAAGCCATCGACTTCTCCACGTATTCCGCGCCCAGCACCTGCTTGCGCAGTTGCAGGCCGCGCTCGAACTTCTCGTTGCTCATCGCATGCTCCTCATTGGCCCCCGGCGGCGCCAATGCGGCAACCGGCCCAGTTTTCCAGAACCTTCACCATCTCCGTGCAGTCCGCCTCCGGCCCGCAGGTCTGCTGCGTGATGGCGAGCATCTGCCGCACCGCCGCGCCCACCACCATGGGCACGCCCAGTGCTTCGGCTTCCTCCAGGCACAGCCGCACGTCCTTGAAGGACAGCGCATTGGCAAAGCCGAAGTCGAACCTGCGGTTCAGTACATGTTTGGGGATCTTGTCCTGCGTGGCGCTGTTGCGACCGGAGGAGGCATTGATCACTTCGAGCATTACCGCCGGATCCAGGCCCGCCTTCACACCCATGGCCATGGCCTCGCTGGCGATGGCGAGAGACGCGGCGGACATCAGGTTGTTGGCGAGCTTCAGTGTCTGGCCCAGACCTGCCTTCCCGCCGACCACGATCACGCGTCCGAATGCTTCCAGCAGTGGCTTCGCGCGCGCCATGGCAGCCGCCGGCGCCGCCACCATCAGTGTCAACGTGCCGGCCGCGGCGCCCTTCACGCCACCGGAGACCGGTGCATCCACCAGCGCGATGCCGGCATTGCCGAGCGTGGCGGCCGCGGCCTGCGATGCGGCGGGGCCGGAAGTGGACAGGTCCACGAATATCGCAACGCCGGGCACGCCGGCAATCTCGCCGGCCACCGTGCGCAACACGGCGGGCGAGGGCAGGCTGACCATCACGATGTCGCAGCCGCGGGCTGCCTCAGCCGCGGATCCCGCGGTGCTTGCGCCCCGCGCGGTCAGTGCGGCGGTCGCCGCGGCACTGGGGTCGAATACACAGACCGAATGGCCCGCCGCCAGCAGCCGCGCGGCCATGGGGCCGCCCATGCGACCCACGCCAATGAAAGCAATCCGTTCCACCGCTGCCCCCTGCTTGACGGGGCGATGATGCGCGAAATGCAGGGGCATGGCGAGCCCGGGCGCAGCGCAGTGCAAGCGCTGCAGTGACGTCGCAAAAGCCCGCCGCGAAAAAATGGATGCGATCCGCCATGGAATTCATGAGTAATATTTGCGCCTCGCGAGGGCAGACAAGAACAGGGGACGGTCATGAAGATGAGTCTTGCAGGCGTTGTCCGGATTCCGCTGATTGCGGTGGCACTGCTGGCGACCACCGGCATGGTTCTGGCGCAGGCACCGGGCGGGCCGGGTGGGCCCGGACCTGGCGGGTTCGGCGGACCCGGAGCGTTCGGCGCGCCCGGTGGACAAGGCCGGCGCGGCGCGGAACCGCCTGCTCCTCCGCAGGTCGCTGCCATTCCTTCCTTCAAGCCGCTGACCGGGCCCGGCAAGGTGTACGACTCCGCTTCCGCGCTGTGGCCGGGCAAGGGGCTGGACCGCTACAACTACGTTGCCGATGAATACCTGCTCACCGGCACCGCGGCCGGCGATCCCTATGTCACGCGCCTGGTCATCCGCCGGCCGAAGGATGATCGCAAGTTCAGCGGCCTGGTCATCGCCGAGCCCATGCATCCGGCCGCGGCCGCGGCGCATGCCTTCGAGTACAACTCGCTGTACATCATGGATGTGGGCCACATCGCGGTGGAGATCGACACCACCGGGGTGGAGATCATTTCCGGTTTCAACCCCGAACGCTATGGCTCGCTGAAGGTGGCGCAGAAGCAGGTCAGCGAAATCCTGGCGCAGGCCGGGGCGCTGATCAAAAGCGCGCAGAGCCCGATCGCGAACCTGAAGCTGCGCAAGATGATCCTGTGGGGCACCTCGGCGAGCTCGGGCATGGTGGTGAATTACCTGCCCTCGCACAAGGTGTTCAAGCAGGCCAACATGAGCAACATCTACGACGGCTTCATGCCGACCATGAATGGCTCGAAGATCGAGCCCGTGGATGTGCCCATCATCCAGGTGCCCACGCAGAATGAGTACATGGAAGCCTCCACTGCCGTCGCCGCGGCGACGCCGGACAGCGACGAGCCCGGCAGGCAGTTCCGCGTGTACGAGTTCGTCGGCATGGCGCACCTGGATTCGCGCAACACCCGCAAGCGCCTGCAGCAGGAGGACTGCCTGCAGCCGCTGTCCGAGGTGCCGATCGACGCCTTTGCCTCAGTGGCGCTGCATCACCTGCTGCAGTGGGTGGACAAGGGCATCTCGCCGCCGAAGGCACCGCGCGTGATCATGGACCTGTACACGGTGAACGATGGTTCGCTGATGCAGCTGGACCAGTACGGCAATGCCATGGGCGGCATCCGCAACACCTATGTGGATCTGCCGCTGTTCAAGTACACCATGCACAACCCGCCGAACCCGGCCACCACCGGCGCCGGCTCCGGCCGCATGCAGACGCCGCTGCTGTGCAATCTCTCCGGCTACCAGACGGCGCTCGACCCGGCCACGGTGAAGAAGAAGTACGGCACGCCGGCGAGCTACGTGGCGCAGGTGGAAAAACGCCTGAAGGAACTGGAAGCGCGGGGCTGGTCGCTGCCGCAGTACCGCGAAGTCATCCTGAACGACGCGAAGGCGGTGAAGTTCTAAAGCGGCGCGAGGTCGAGGCGGACGATGTCCGCCACCTCCGGCAGCGCACGCGGATAACGCGCGAGCACCAGCGGATCGTGCCCCGGGATGATGTGTTCCGGGGAATCCGCCAGCTGCTCGATGCGACGGAAGGCTTCCAGGTATTCCGGCACGTCCGCGACGATGGGGAAGGGCCGGCGCTGCTGCCAGTTGGCATAGAAGTGCAGGGCGTCCGAGGCCAGCACTACCCAGCCGCGCGCGGTGCGTACGCGCACCACCTGCAGGCCGCGCGTGTGCCCACCCACGCGATGCAGTGTCAGGCCGGGCGCAAGCTCGGCTTCGCCATCGTGGAATACCACACGGTCGCGGAACACGCGGCCCACCATGGCCTGCACATCGGCGGCCTCGAAGGGTGCGCGCACCAGGGCGTGGCACATGGCGCGCCCCGTGCAGAAATTCATCTCCTCATCCTGCAGGTGATAGCGGGCGTGCGGGAACAGTTCGTGGTTGCCGGCATGGTCGTAGTGCATGTGGCTGATGATCACGTCCTCGACCGCGGCCGCCTCGATGCCGATGAGCTTCAGGCCCTCGCCCACCGGACGCAGCAGCTGGCGCCCGCGCTGCGCGGCCATCGCGGCATCGAAGCCGGTGTCCAGCACCCAGCTGCGCCCCGCACCGGTGATCGCCCACACGTAGTAATCCAGCGGCATGGGCCCGTCATGCGGATCGCCATCGATGAAGTTGTGGCGCGCGCTGCGCGGCAGGTGCGCGTAGCGGATGGCGTGGATCTGGTAATGGGTGTCCATTCGCGATTGATCCTAATACAGCTGCGCGCGTATCGTCTGGCCCGGCCAGCAGCGCAAAAGTACAACCCGGGGGAAGGGGATGAAGCAAGCGGACATCGTGGCGGTCGGTTCCGGGCACAACGGCCTGGTGGCGGCTGCCTACCTTGCCGTGGCCGGCCGCAAGGTGGTGGTGCTGGAGCGCAATGCCTGGTTCGGCGGCGGCGTGGTGTCGCGCGAGCTGACGTTGCCGGGCTTCCGGCATGACCAGCACTCGATGAGCCACATCTTCATCCAGGCCAATCCGCTGCTGAAGAACGACGAGCTGGGGCTGAAAGCCCGCTACGGGCTGGAATACATCTTCCCGGAAGTGCCGATGATGTCGGTGTTCGAGGATGGGCGCACGCTGAAGCTGTATCGCGACCCGCAGCGATCAGCCGCCGCGATCGCGCAGTTCTCGAAGAAGGATGCCGAGACATTCCTCAGGGTGTCGAAGCAGGCCGCGGCGTGGCTGCCGATGATTGCGGCGCAGCTGTATGCGCCGCCGGCCCCCGTTGGCGCCTCCAACGCCATGCTGGATCAGTCCGCCGAGGGCCGCGCCCTGTGGCGCATCATCCAGATGAGCAGCTTCGATCACCTGGCGGACCTGTTCGAGAGCGAACAGGTGCAGATGCACTTCGCGCGCGTGGCGGGCGAGAACCTGGTCTCGCCGGACGAGAAAGCTACGGCCATCGGCGCCTACGTGTTCCTCGGCTTTCTCGAGGCCTATGGCTTCGGCGTGGCGCGCGGCGGCGCGGGCAGGCTCACGGACGCGCTGATCGCCTGCATCCGCGATCATGGCGGCGAGGTCATCGCCAACGCGGACGTGGCGCGCATCAAGGTGAGCAATGGCCGTGCCTCCGCGGTGGAGACCGTGGATGGCCGCGTGTTCGCCGCGAAGGACGCCATCATCGGGGCCATCCATCCGCATCTGCTGGGCGGCATGATCGACGGGCTCGACGCGCAGGTGCGCGCCGATGCCGAAGCCACGCACATCACCAACGCCGCCTGCATCACCGTGCATGCCGCGCTGGATGCGCCACTGCAGTTCCGCACCAAAGACACGGTGGATGCGGTGATGGTGGAACTGCTGCCGGAGAAATACGAAACCCTGCGGCGCGACTTCGACGAGCTGCGCTACGGCCAGTTCCTTACCGTACCGCTGCTGGGGTTGGGTTCCCTGTCGCGCTTCGATCCCTCACGCGTGCCGGCGGGCAAGAGCATCCTGCACCTGTGGGATTACGTGCCCTACCAGCGGCCCGACGGCAAAAGCTGGGACGACACCAGGCAGCAGTACGCGGATCGCATGCTCGAGCGCCTCGCGACCTTCGTCAGCAATGTGCCGGATGTGATCCTGCAGCGGCATGTGGACAGCCCGGTGGACATGGAGCGCACTTCGCCCAGCTTCCGGCGCGGCGACCTGCATGGCATTGCCACCACCACCTACCAGTCCGGTGCGCACCGGCCCACGCCGGCGCTGGGCCAGTACACCGTGCCCGGGCTGGAGGGCTTCTACCTGGTCGGCCCCTTCCAGCATCCCGGGGGCGGCGTGTTCGGCGCCGGCCGCGCCACGGCCATGAAGGTGTTCGAGGCGCTGAAGCTCGACTTCGCGAAGCTCGGGCGCATCAAGTGAAGCTGCGTTCGGCGGATGGCGGGGAACTGATGGAAGTGAGCGCGCTGGAGCGCGATGGCAACCAGCTGGTCATCCGCGGCAAGGTGTTTGGCGCGATGCCGCTGGACGCGAGGATGGGGCCGGATGCCGCCCGCGCCGCGCTGAAGATGCTGACGCCGGGGATGATCTGGTTCCTGCTGACGCTGCCATTCCGTCGCAGGGAGTAGCGCCGCTACTGACGATTGAGACAACCGGGGGACACATGACGAATCGACGACGTTTCCTGCAGGTCGCCGCTGGCATGGCCGCGGTGCCTGCTGGTGTACGGCTCGCCGCGGCGGCACAGGTCGCGGCGGCTCAACCGGCTCCCGTGCCCGTGAAGGCCACCTCGGCCGCGGCACCGGTGACGCTGCCACCTGGCGTGAGCCGCGCCGACTTCAACAAGGTACTGACGGCCTGGCGCGATACCGTCGGCGCGGACTGGGTGTTCACCTCCGCGGAGGATGTGGCGCTGTATCGCGATGCCTATTCGCCGTACTGGGGTGAGCCGGAAGAGCGCGTGGCGTCCGCAGCCGTTGCGCCGCAGAGCCTGGAACAGGTGCAGGCCGTGGTGAAGGTGGCGAACCGGTACAAGGTGCCGCTGTATGCCATCTCCACGGGCCGCAACCTGGCCTATGGCGGTTCCGCCCCGGTGTATTCCGGCAGTGTGGTGCTGGACCTGAAGCGCATGAACCGCGTGCTGGAAGTCAACGAGCGCAATGCCTACGCGCTGGTTGAGCCCGGCGTCAGCTACCTCGATCTGTACGAGCACATCACCAGCGCGAAACTGGACGTGTGGATCGATCCACCGGATCCGGGCTGGGGCAGCGTGCTGGGCAATGCGCTGGATGGTGGTGGCGGCTGGACGGCTTCGCCGTTCCGCGACCACTTCGGCGCCCACTGCGGCATGGAAGTGGTGCTGGCCAGTGGCGAGGTAGTGCGCACGGGCATGGGCGCGCTGCCGAATTCGAAGTCCTGGCAGCACAACCGCTGGGGCTACGGCCCATGGGTGGATGGCCTGTTCCGCCAGGGCAACATGGGTGTGGTCACCAAGATGGGCTTCCACCTGATGCCGCGGCCGGAGGCCATGCAGTCGGCCACCGTGCGCGTGACGCGTGCAGAGGATGCAGTTGCGCTGATCGACACGCTGAACCTGCTGGAAAACCAGCATGTGGTGAATGGCTCCACGCAGCTGGCCGGCAGCGGCGCCAACTGGTCGGTGCAGGTTCCCATCTACGGCCCCGAGAAAGTGGTGCGCGCGCAGATGGAGTACAGCAGGGAGAAATTCGCGAAGATCCTCGGCAGCACCTTCACCGAGGGCGAGCTGATCCGCACGCCGCTGGATGCCGCCACGCTGGCGCGCATCCGCAAGGTGAACTTCGGCATTCCGGATCTTTCCACCTTCGGCATGCTGAACCGCGCCACGCAGGGCGATCCGAACCAGTCCACCGGGCACATCGGCTTCTCGCCCATCATCCCGCGCACTGGTGAGGCGCTGCTCGAGTACGCGCAGTTCTTCCGCGACAATGTGCAGGCGGTTTCCGAGGGCGGCAGATTGCGCTTCCAGGGCCCGGTGTACATGACCAACTGGGACCGCACGCTGGTGGCGATGATCATGTTCCCCATCGGCAAGGACCGGGAAATGAATGCCCGCATGCGCGCCGCCTTCGAGAAATGGGTGCAGCTGGCGGCGGAGCGAGGCTGGGCCGAGTATCGCGCGCCGGCGGTGTTCCAGGACCTGGTGGCGAAGACCTACTCGTTCAACAACCATGCGCTGACGCGCATGCGCGAGACCATCAAGGATGCGCTGGACCCGAACGGCATCCTGTCACCGGGACGATATGGCGTGTGGCCCAAGCGGCTGAGGAAGGCATGATGCGTACGGCAATCCTGTTTGCATCGGTGCTGGTGCAGGGTGCACTGGCGAGTGGCGCGATGGCAGCCGATGCGCCATCGGGCGAGAAGGTCTACCAGCGCTGGTGCGTGCACTGCCATGCCGATGGCCGCGGCAACCCCGGCACACAGTCGCTGCAGACCAAGTACAAGGGCAGCTTGCCGGCGGTGCTGCTCCAGCGCACGGACCTGACGCCGGAGTTCGTGACCTTTTCCGTGCGCAACGGCGCGATGTCCATGCCGCCGTTCCGCAAGACCGAGATCACGGACACGGAGCTTGCCACGCTGTCGAAGTGGCTCGCCAGCGGTGGTGGCAAGCGCTGAACGAACCCTGGGGCCGCGCACTTGCACACAACAGAAAAAGTCGGGGGGATGCCATGACCAATCGACGCAAATTCCTGCAGGCCGCTGCCGGCGTCGCGGCGGCAATTCCGGCCGCGTCAAAGCTGGCCGCGGCCGCGCAGGCGGCTTCTGCAGTGCCCGCCGTCGCAACGCCTGCTGCACCCGTGCGGTTGCCGCCTGGTGTGAGTCGTGGCGACTTCAACAAGGTGCTGTCCGCGTGGCGCGATGCCGTCGGCGGCGAATGGGTGTTCACCTCCGAGCAGGATGTCGGGCTGTATCGCGATGCCTACTCGCCGTACTGGGGTGAACCGGAAGAGCGCGTGGCCTCGGCCGCGGTGGCACCCGAAACACTGGAGCAGGTGCAGGCCGTGGTGCGCGTGGCGAACCAGTACAAGGTGCCGCTGTATGCCATCTCCACTGGCCGGAACCTCGCCTATGGCGGTTCCGCGCCAGTGTATTCCGGCAGCGTGGTGCTGGACCTGAAGCGCATGACACGCGTGCTGGAAGTCAGCGAACGCAATGCCTGTGCGCTGGTGGAGCCGGGTGTCAGTTACTTCGATCTGTACAGCCACATCCAGGAAAAGAAGCTGGACGTGTGGATCGATCCACCGGATCCGGGCTGGGGCAGCGTGATCGGCAATGCACTGGACGGCGGCGGCGGCTGGACGGCTTCACCCTTCCGCGACCACTTCGGTGCCCACTGCGGCATGGAAGTGGTGCTGGCCAATGGCGAGGTAGTGCGCACCGGCATGGGCGCATTGCCGAACTCCAAGTCATGGCAGCACAACCGCTGGGGCTACGGCCCGTGGGTGGATGGCCTGTTCCGCCAGGGCAACATGGGCGTGGTCACCAAGATGGGGTTCCACCTGATGCCGCGGCCCGAGGCCATGCAATCCGCCACGGTGCGCGTCGCCCGCGCCGAGGATGCCATCCCGCTGCTCGACACCTTGAACCTGCTGGAGAACCAGCATGTGGTGAACGGCTCGACTTCGGTGGGTGGCACGGGCACCAACTGGCAGGCGACGCTGCCCATCTACGGCCCCGAGAAAGTGGTGCGTGCGCAGATGGAATACTGCAGGGAGAAATTCGCGAAGATCCCCGGCAGCACCTTCACCGAGGGTACGCTGATCCGCACCGACGATGCGGCGGCCATGGCGAATGCGCGCAAGGTGAATTTCGGCATTCCGGATCTTTCCACCTTCCAGATGCTGAACCGTCCCGCGCAGGGCGACCCTAATGTCTCCACAGGGCACATGGATTTCTCGCCCATCCTGCCGCGCACCGGCGAGGCGCTGCTGGAATTCGCGGCCTTCTACCGCGACAACCTGCAGAAGGTGTCCGAGAACGGCACCCTGCGCTTCCAGGGCCCGGTGTACATGACCAACTGGGACCGCACGCTGGTGGCGCTGATCATGTTCCCCGTCGGCAAGGACAAGGCCATGAACGCCAGGATGCGCCATGCCTTCGAGACCTGGGTGGAACTGTGCGCGCAGCACGGCTGGGGCGAATACCGCACGCCGGCGGTGTTCCAGGACGCGGTGGCGAAGGTGTACTCGTACAACAACGGTTCGCTCACCCGCATGCGCGAGACCATCAAGGATGCGCTGGATCCGAACGGCATCCTGTCGCCTGGAAGATATGGCGTGTGGCCGAAGCGCTTGAGAAAGGCGTGATGCGCGGCATTTGCGGCAACACCGATGGCGGTGTTGCCGCAGGCGAATGCTACTTGCCCGGCGCGATGCGCAGGATCGCGCCCTGTTCCTCATCCGTTGCCACGTAGATCATCCCGTCCGGCCCGCCCTTCACGTCACGGATGCGCTGGCGCAGGTCGGCGAGCAGGGATTCGCGCCGCAGCTCCTGGAATTTCTCGTTGATGAGGATGCGGTCCACGCGACCGGTGCCGGGGATCTCGCCGTAGCGCACGCCGGCGACGAACAGGTCGCCCTTCCATTTGGGCAGCGCATCGCCCTGGTAGAAGGTGAGGCCGGTGACCGAGATGGACGGCATCCAGTACAGCATGGGTTCCTCGAAGCCGGCATGCGTGGAGATGTTCCTGTCGTTCTGCCAGGCACCGGTGTAGGTACGGCCGAAGCTCACCAGCGGCCAGCCGTAGTTGGCCCCGGCCTTCAGGCGGTTGATCTCATCGCCACCGTTCGGCCCCATCTCGCTGAGGAACACCTCGCCGGTGACTGGATGCACGGCGAGGCCTGAGCAGGAGCGATGGCCCAGTGTGTAGATCTCGGGGCGGTAACCCTGCTTGCCTACGAAAGGGTTGTCCATGGGCACGGTGCCATCGTCGTTCAGGCGCAGCACCTTGCCGGCGAGCTGGTCCGGCTTCTGCGCCAGGTCGCCGGAGAGTCCGCTGACCGCGATGTACAGCTTGGCGTCCGGGGTCATCGCAATGGCCACGGGACCGAAGAAGGTGTCACCGACCCACACATCCTTTACTTCGGTGAGGCGTCCATCCACGTACTTCGCGCGTGCGACGGCGGATACGAAGCTCTGCCCGTTCACCGGTGCCTTTGAATAGGAGAGATACACCCAGCCATTGCTGGCGAAGCGCGGATGCACGGCCATGTGCATGTAGCCATGCAGTATGGCCGGACCATTCTTGCCCTGGAACAGCGCCTGCGGACCGCCAGTCACGGGCAGCACCTGCGTCGTGCCTTTGGGGATGCGCTTCATCTCGCCGGTGCGCTGCGCGATCAGCAGGTCGCCATTGGGCAGGAAGGTGAGGCTGAACGGCCAGGGCACGCGCGCCAGCACGCTGACGCGGATGTCCTGCTGTTCGCCAGTGGAGTAGGTGAAGGGCCCGGCGGGCAGCGGCTTGCCTTCGAGCCCGGTGGGCGCGACCGGAAACCCATCCGGCCCATTCGGAATGGCGCGCTGGGCTGCCGCCATGCACGGCATCAGCAGCAATGCCGTCAATGCCAGCGCCACGCGACTCACTTGATTGGCTCGATGCGCAGGATCGCCCCCTGTTCCTCGTCGGTGGCCACATACAGCAGGCCATCCGGTCCCTGCTTCACGTCGCGGATGCGCTGGTGCAGATCGGTGAGCAGCGACTCGCGGCGTATCTCCTCCATCCTGTCATTGAACACCACGCGGTCCACGCGGCCGGTGCCGGGAATCTCGCCGTAGCGCACGCCGCCGACGAACAGGTTGCCCTTCCACTGCACCAGCACATCGCCGGTATAGAAGGTGAGGCCCGTGACGGAAATCGACGGCTCCCAGTACACCAGCGGCAGTTCGTAGCCGGTGTGCACCGGTTCATTGGTCTTCGCCTGCCAAGGGCCCGGATAGTTGCGGCCGAAGCTGACGATGGGCCAGCCGTAGTTGCGTCCCGGCTTGATGAGGTTGACCTCATCGCCGCCGTTCGGGCCCATCTCGGTTTCGAACAAATCGCCGCTGACCGGATGCACGAACAGGCCCAGCGCGGTGCGATGCCCCAGCGTGTAGATCTCGGGGCGGTAGCCTTCCTTGCCGACGAAGGGATTGTCCGCCGGTACGCTGCCGTCATCGTTCAGGCGCAGCACCTTGCCGCCCAGCCAGGTGGTGTCCTGGGCCTTGCCGCCTTCGGTGGCGCCAATCCACAGCTTGCCATCCGGCGTCATCGCGACAGAGGTGGGCCCGCCCAGCCCTTCGCCGACGAACACATCCTTGGTGTCATGCAGGCTGCCGTCGGCGTAGCGGGCACGTGCGATGGCGATGCTGCGGGTTGTGCCCTGCAGCGGCTTGGCATAGGCGAGGTACACGAAGCCGTTCTGTGCGAAGCGCGGATGCAGCGCGATGCCCATGTAGCCGTGCACACCTGCGGTGACCACAGGACCGAGGGATTTCGGGCCGCCCGGCACGGGCACTGCCGTGCTGGTGCCTTTGGCGATGCGCTTCAGCTCGCCGGTGCGCTGGGTCACCAGCATGTCGCCATTGGGCAGGAAGGCGATGGAATAGGGCGAAGTCAGACGCGTCAGCACCGTGACGCGGATGTTCAGGCCTTCGCCGGTGCGGTAGGTGAAGGGGCCGGCGCCCAGTGGCTCGGCGATGCCCGGCGGGCCCTGCGCGGCTATTGCCAACGCGCCGGACACGAGGCAATACAAACCCACACTCAATCGCAGTGCTTTCATTCCCGATCCCCCCGTGGACAAGGCGTTCTGAATTGTTGGCGCAATATAGCGCTGCGCGGCGACCGGCGTGAAAGTGAGCGCGCGGCGACCTTTGCTACCCGCCGAGCAGTCGCGACAGGTCGATCTGCACGCCGGGCAATGCTGCGAGTCCGGCGAGCCCGGGCGTCCTTGTGGTTTTCCGCTCCAGGTAACTGCCTGCTTCCGGCCTGCGGTGGAAATGCAGCTCGCCGTTGTGCAAGTCCACGATCCACACCTCGGGGATGCCATTGCGCGCGTACAGGGGAAGCTTCACTTCCTGGTCGTAGTGCAGGGTGCTGTCGCTGACTTCAACGACCAGCAGGACATCTGCTGCAGCAGGGTGCGCGCTGCCGTATTCATCGGCACGCGGCCTGAGCACGGCAATATCGGGCTCTGGTTCGGATTCCTGGCCCAGACGAACTGGACCCTGGGGCTGGATGATCGCCAGGTCGCCCACAGCCAGGGTGAACAGGCGAGTCAGATGAATGACGGCACGGTTGTGCCGGCTGCCGATGGGCACCATGTCGATGATCTCTCCCTCGATCAGTTCGACACGCGCGTCTGGCGCGAGCAGGCCTACCTCCGCCATCCGGTAGTACTCCTCGACCGTGATGAGATGCTTCCGCGGCTCGCAGTGCATGGGGAAGTTCATCGGGCTGCCTGCAACGTCGGGGAGTCTAGCGCGGAAATGCTGGAACGGCGGCGGTCAGCATGGCGCATCGCCCGCGTGTTTCATGGCGCATATCTGCGCTGTTTGCGCTGGAACGGCGGCGACCAGATGTTCAGGGCGCCAGGTCGTCAACGAATGCCGCTACGCTGGCCGCGTATGCAGCCGGATCATCCAGCGCGGCCAGATGCCCGGCGCCGGCCAGCTCGATCTGCTGCGCGTCGGGTATGGCAGCCTGCAGCGCACGTCCGGCGGCGCGGCGCGCCGGACTGTCGAGGCTGCCGTTGAGAATGAGCGTGGGCGCTGCAATGTCGCCGAGCTCGGGCTTGCGCCGGCGGGTCACCTGCTGGTTCAGATCCAGGGCACGATAGCGCGCTACGCAATTGGCGAGCAGGCTGCGCGATGCCGCGTCGTCCGTCACCAGTTGCATCAGCGGGTGCCGCAGGATGTCTGCCTGCAATGCCGGGATTCCCTGCGCATCGAGTCGTCGTCGATACTGCACCAGCGGCAGTTCCGATTCCGCTTCCAGTGCCGGGGCACCATCCAGCACGATGCCGCGCACGCGCGCCGACAGCTGCAACGCGAAGTGGATGGCGAGCCGCGCGCCCTGCGACATGCCCACCAGCACTGCGTGTTCGATCGCCGCCGCATCCAGCAGCGCGGCGAGGTCCGGCACATTGCGATGGATGTCCGGTTGCCCCTGCGACAAGCCGAAGCCGCAGCGGTCGAAGCGCAGCACGGAGAATTCCTCTGACAGCAGTGCGGCCACCGGGTCCCAGTACGTGAGATCCAGTGCCCAGCCGTGCAGCAGTACCACCGCGGGACCCTTGCCGCACAGGCGCCAGCGCAGCCGCGCGCCCGCGCGTTCGAGATACTGGTCCGCGTTCCGGCCGGCTGTGTTTTGCGTTGACATGGGAAGCGATGGCGTCACACGATAGCGCGCTCAAGAAAACGGTCAGCGATTCTCTCGGGGGTCCTTGCAGATGAAGATCGGTCGCCAGGAGCATCGCAGCTCGGCGCTTTCCACGTCCAACGCCGACACCATCGTTGTCCGCGGCAAGGATCTGTGCAACGAGCTCATCGGCAAGGTCGGCTTCACCGAATACCTGTGGTTCCTGCTGTCGGGAGAGCTGCCGCAGCCGGCGCAGCGGCGTGTGCTCGATGCCACGCTGGTGGCCATCGCCGAACATGGCCTCGTACCCAGCGTGCAGGCCAGCCGCATGACCTATGCCGCCGCGCCGGAGGCGCTGCAGGGCGCGGTCGCTGCAGGAATTCTTGGTTGCGGTTCGGTGATCCTCGGCGCCGCGCAGGACGCGGGCAGGCTGCTGGCCGATGTGGTGGCGCGCACGCGTGATGGCGAGCTGCCGGCGGCGGTTACCGCCGCCGTCACTGAATTGCGCAAGACACAGAAGGCGGTGCCGGGTTACGGCCATCCACTGCACAAGGGCGAGGACCCGCGCGCCACGCGGCTGTTCGCCGTGGCCACCGAAGCGGGTCTGCCCGATGCGCATCGCCGCGCCGCGAAGCAGATCGAGGCGCAGATGCCCGAGCTCACCGGCAAGCCGCTGGTGATGAACGTGTCGGCGGCGATCCCGGCGGTGCTGCTGGACGCGGGCTTCCCGCTCGGCGCATTGAAAGGAGTGCCACTGCTGGCGCGCACCGCAAGCCTGATCGCGCACCTGCTGGAAGAGCAATCGAAGCCCATCGGTTTCGTGCTGTCGCATGCGGCCGCCAAGGCGATTGATTACGACGGTCCGGTGCCGCCGGGCTTCACCCGGGGAGACACGTGAAAGGACTGGATGTACTGAAGGGCGTGAAGATCGTGGAGCAGGGCACCTTCATCACCGGGCCCTGCGCCGGCATCATGCTCGCCGATCTCGGCGCGGACGTGATCAAGATCGAGAGTCCGGACGGCGATCCGTATCGTGCCTACCAGGGTGGCAACTACTCGCCGCACTTCCAGGCCTACAACCGCAACAAACGCAGCCTGGCGCTGGACATGAAGCAGGCCAGCGACCGCGGGGTGTTCGACACGCTGATCCGTGAAGCCGATGTGTTCATCCAGAACTTCCGGCCGGGCACGGCCGATCGCCTCGGTGCCGGCGCCAAGCGCCTGCAGGAACTGAACCCTGCTCTCGTGTACTGCTCCATCAGTGGCTTCGGCGCGGATGGTCCTTACGTGGACCGGCCCAGCTACGACTCGGTGGCGCAGGCGCTGTCCGGTTTCCTCAGCGTGGTGGTGGATGAAAGCAGGCCGCGCTTCCTGGGGCCGGCGCTGGCCGATGCCATCACCGGCATCTATGCGTCCTACGGTGTGCTCGGCGCGCTGTTCGACCGCAGCCGCACCGGCAAGGGCCGCGTGGTGGAAGTGTCGATGCTCGAGGCCATGGCGCATTTCGCGGTGGAGCCTTATGCCGCGTACTTCTCGCTGGGCACCGTGCCCAAATCTTCCGATCGTCCGCGCCTGGCGCAGGCGCATATCCTGCGCACGAACGATGGCGGCCTGATCGCCATCCATCTCTCCTCGCTGGAAAAATTCTGGACCGGCTTGCTGGCCGCACTGAATGCGCCGGAGCTGGGTACCGATCCGCGCTTCAACACGCGGCTGCTGCGCATCGACAACTACGACGCGCTGGGCGCGGAACTGGATCGTCGTTTCCAGACCGGCACCGTGGCCGAATGGGTGGAGCGGCTGGGCGGCAACGACGTGCCCTTCGCGCCCATCAACAAGGTGGACATGGCGGTGAACGACCCGCAGGTGAAGCACCTGGGCGTGATGGTGCCGGTGGAGAACCCGCACGCCGCCACGCATGCGGTGCGGCCCGCGGTGCAGTTCGATGGCCAGCGCGCCGATGGCGTGCGGCCGGCACCGCTGCTCAACGAACACGGCGCGGCCATCCGCGCCAGCCTCGCGGCGTCGCCGCGCTGGCCGGCCATCTAGACAGACAGGAACGGGGGATTTTCGATGCTGTTTCCCACCACGCTCGTCGGCAGTTATCCGCAGCCGGAATGGCTCATCGATCGCAAGAAACTCGCCGGGCGCTTTCCGCCGCGCGTGCGCGTGAAGGAACTGTGGCGCGTACCCGAGGAATTCATCGAGGAGGCCTGGCAGGACGCGACGTTGCTGGCCATCCGCGCGCAGGAAGCGGCGGGCATCGACATCATCACCGACGGCGAAGTGCGCCGTGAAAGCTACTCCAACCGTTTCGCCACCGCGCTGGATGGCGTGGACCTGGAGAACCACGGCGAGGCGCTGGACCGCAGCGGCCACCCGAACCCGGTGCCGCGCGTCACTGGCCCCATCCGCCGCCGCCACGCGGTGATGGTCGAGGACGTGAAATTCCTGTCGGCCAACACCCAGCGGCACACCAAGATCACCGTGCCCGGCCCATTCACCATGTCGCAGCAGGCGCAGATCGATTTCTACGGCGGCAGCCGCGAGAAGGCGGCGATGGATTACGCGAAGGCCGTGAACGAGGAGATCCGCGACCTGTTCGCCGCCGGCGCCGATGTGGTGCAGATCGACGAGCCCTACATGCAGGCGCGGCCCGAGGATGCGCGCAAGTACGGCCTCGCCGCGCTGAACACGGCGCTGGATGGCATCACCGGCAAGACGGCGGTGCACATCTGCTTCGGCTACGCGGCCATCATCCACACGCGGCCCGGCAAGGAGGGGTATTCCTTCCTCACCGAACTGTCGAAATGCTCCTGCCAGCAGATCTCCATCGAGACCGCGCAGTCGAACCTGGACTGCAGCGTGCTGCAGGGCCTGCCGGGCAAGACGATTATCCTGGGCGTCATCGACCTGTCGGACATGAACGTGGAGACTCCGGAAACCGTCGCCGGTCGCATCCGCAAGGCGCTGGAATTCGTGCCGGCCGAGAATATTATTGTTGCCCCGGATTGCGGCATGAAATACCTGCCGCGCGAAGTGGCCGACGGCAAGCTGCGCGCCATGGTGGCCGGCGCCCAGATCGTCCGCCGCGAGCAGGGCTGAAGTACACTCCGGCCCCTCGATACTGCCTACGTCAAAGCTGGGGAACGACCATGCCCATCACCGCAAAACTCCCGTCGCGCCTGCACCATACGGCGTATACCTCGAAAGACCTCGAGGCCACGCGCCACTTCTATGAGGACATCATCGGCCTGCCGCTGATCGCCACCTGGTGCGAGAAGGACGAGCTGTTCGGCAAGGAGCGCACCTACTGCCATTGCTTCTTCGGTCTCGCGGACGGCGGGGCGCTGGCCTTCTTCCAGTTCGCCGACAAGGAAGACGAGCAGCTGTTCTCGCCGCCCATCCCGCCATCGCCGTTCCACCACATCGCGCTGAACGTGGACAAGGAAACCCAGGACGGCATCGAGAAGCGGCTGATCGCGGCCGGTTACACCGCGCCGAAGACCTACACGCTGGAGCATGGCTACTGCAAGTCGGTGTATGCCGAGGACCCCAACGGCATGATCTGCGAGTTCACCAACGACCATCCGGATGCAGTCCGGATCAACGAAGAGAACCGTCGCAACGCGCACGCGGAACTCAAGCGCTGGCTGGGCGGGGACCACCGCAACAACAATCCGTTCCGTTCCGAAGCGCACTGAAGTGCTGCGCAGCCAGGATCGCATCCTCACGACCCACGTGGGCAGCCTGCCGCGTTCGCAGGCTGTCACCGACGTGCTGTTCGGCCGCGAAAACAACACGTCGCTGCCGCCCAACCCCGACAAGGTGATCGCCGACGCGGTGGCCGCCGTCGTCGCGAAGCAGGTCGAAGTCGGTGTCGACGTGGTCAGCGATGGCGAGATGGGCAAGATCAGCTACGCCACCTACATCAAGGACCGGCTGTCCGGGTTCGACGGCGACACGCCGCGTCATCCGGGGCAGGACCTGGTGGATCATCCGCGGCTGCTGGAGAAGCTGGCGAAGCTGGGTTCGACGGCCAGTTACCGCCGGCCGCGCTGCGTGGCGCCCATCACGGTGAAGGACCTCGCGCCGATGCGCGAGGACATCGCCAACATGCAGGCGGCGATGCAGGCGGCAAAGCCGGCAGAAGGGTTCATCAACACCGCCTCGCCGGGCACCATCGCGCTGTTCCAGCCCAACGATTTCTACAAGACGCAGGATGAGTACCTGGAAGCGGTGGCCGAAGGCATGCGCGCCGAGTACGAGGGGCTGACGCAGGCGGGCCTGTTGATCCAGATCGATGCGCCGGACATGGCCATGGGCCGCCACACCATGTACCGCGACCGCACCGAGGATGAGTTCATTGGCCTGGCCGCGCGCCACATCGAGGTGCTGAACCACGCGCTGCGCAATGTGCCGGCCGACCGGGTGCGCATGCACGTGTGCTGGGGCAACTACGAAGGCCCGCACACCTATGACGTGCCGCTCGAGAAGCTGCTGCCGGTGGTGATGAAGGCGAAGCCGCAGGCCATCCTGTTCGAGGCCGCCAACCCGCGCCATGCGCATGAGTGGAAGGTGTTCCGCGACATGAAGGCCCAGGTGCCGGACGACAAGCTGCTGGTGCCGGGCGTGCTCAGCACCACCACCAATTACGTGGAGCATCCGGAGCTCGTGGCCGAGCGGCTGGAGAAATTCGCCGAGGTGGTCGGCCGCGAGCGCGTGCTTGCCGGCACGGACTGCGGCTTCGGCACCTTCGCCGGCTTCGGTCCGGTGGATCCGGACATCGTGTGGTTGAAATTGAAGTCGCTGGTGGATGGCGCGGCCATTGCCTCGAAGCGGCTGTGGGGACGGCGCTAGTTTCGAGTCACGCCAACGGGCGCAGAAAACAAGATAAAGGGGAGGGATTGCACATGTCCGATGTGAAAGGTCACGACTCGTCCTACGAGTGGAAGATCATCCTGCTGCTCAGTGTCACCTTCGGCCTGGTGGGCCTCGACCGGTTCGTGCTGCCCATCATCCTGCAGTCGCCCAACTCCACGATGGCGGCGGACCTGAATCTCACGCCACAGGATGGCGGTACGCTGGCGGGATACCTGGGCATGGCCTGGGGCATCTCGGCGTTCGTGATGGGCTATCTGGCGGACAAGATCGGGCGCCGCGCGGTGCTGGTGCCCGCGATCCTGGTGTTCTCGCTGATGTCGGCGGCCAGCGGCATGGTCGGGTCCCTGATGGGCCTGGTGATGGTCCGCGTCATCATGGGCATCGCCGAAGGTCCGGTGGCCTCGACGGGCGTGGCGGTGGCGGTGGAAGCATCCAAGCCGGCACGCCGTGGACTGAACAACGGCATCTTCCAGTGCATGATTTCGCTGTTTGGCCTGGCGCTGGCGCCGCTGATCGCGACCCGGCTGCTGGAAACCCACAGCTGGAAGACGGTGTTCATGCTGGTGGGCGCACCGGGCGTGATCGTCGCCATCATCATGTGGTTCGTGGTACGTGAACCGCTGAAGCGCATGGAGACTGGCCATGGCGGTGGCGGCGTGCCGTTCCTCAGCATGTTCAGTCATCGCAACGCCAAGGTGGCGCCGCTGACGCTGATCTGCGCCATGGGCGGCATCTTCGTGATCGCCGCGTTGCTGCAGGCATACCTGACCGCACCGGCTGGTGCGGGCCTCGCGCTCAATGCCGTGCAGGCGGGCAATGTGTTCTCGGCGGTGGGTATCGGCGGCTGCATCGGCCAGTTCGCGATGCCGGCGCTGTCGGATCTCATCGGCCGCAAGTCCGCCACGCTGGCTTCCTACATCCTGGCCGCGGTGTCGCTGTACTTCTTCACGCAGGCGGGCCCGGAGAACACCACCACGCTGTGGGTGCTGCTGTTCTTCGCTTCGCTGTTCAACTTCGCGGCGCTGGCGATCCTGGCGGGCCCGGTCGCGGCGGAAGCCGCGCCGATCGGCATGCTGGCCTCGATGGCGGGCTTCGTGATCTTCGCCGGCGAATTCGTCGGCGGCGGACTGGCCCCGATCATCGCGACCAAGATCGTCATTCCCGCGCATGGCCTGAAGGGTGCGCTGTACTTCGCCGCCATCGGCCTCGCGGTGGGCTTCGTGATTGCGCTGTTCCTCAAAGAAACCGCACCACGCAAGCAGAGATGAGCACGCTGCCCGTCAACGTCGACGACCGCATCATCTGGGACAACTGGCTGTCGTTGTTCCATTTCCCGGTGGTGTCGGTGGCCGACGAGGTGGGCACCTTCGCCGCGCTGTCGGGCAAGGCGCTGGACACCGCGGCACTGGCGGCGCAATTGCAGGTGGATGCGCGCGCGCTGGGCGTGCACCTGGGCATGCTGGCGGCGCTGGGTTTCGTGGAGCGGCGCGAGGGGTTGTGGCGTGCCACCGCGGCGGCGCGCACCTGGCTGCATCCCGAGGCTGACGGCTATGCCGGGCCGCTGGTGCGGCGCTTCGCGCAGGGCCAGCCCTTCCATGCGCAGCTGATGCAGACGCTGCGCACGGGCAGGAAGGCGGATGAATACGCATCCGTTTCCGCCGAGTGGGAGCGCGGCGAGATGCCGCCCGACCTCGCGAAGATGATCACGGCCTTCATGAACGCGCACAGCCGCGCCTCCTCGATGGCCGTGGCGCAGCAGCCGCTGTTTGCCGGTCTCCGTTCGGTGCTGGATGTGGGCGGTGGCTCCGGCATCTTCTCCATCGAGATGGCCAGGGCGCATCCTCAGCTGTCGGCCTCGGTGCTGGAGATCGACACCATCTGCGCCCAGGCCGAGCGCTACATTGCCGCGGCTGGCATCGGCAGTCGCGTGAAGACCCATGCGCTGAACATGTTCACGCAGGCCTGGCCACAGGCTTTCGAGGCGCATTTCTTCTCGAACATATTCCATGACTGGTCGGAAGAAACCTGCAGGCTGCTGGCGCGCAAGTCCTTCGAGGCTTTGCCCGCCGGTGGCCGCATCCTGCTGCACGAGATCCTGATGGATGACGATGGCTGCGGGCCGGCGCCCTGCATGGCCTTCTCGCTGCTGATGCTGATGGGAACGAAAGGGCGCCAGTACAGTCTGCCGGAACTGCGCAGTTTCCTTGCGGCGGCAGGGTTCAGCGATATCGAGGCGGCGCGTACCGGCGGCGGCTACTATTCGCTGGTCAGTGCACGCAAGGCCTGAAGACAAAAGCTTGTGGGGGCGGTATGCGAATTGCGAAGAAATGGATTGCAACGTCATCGGTCCTGCTGCTCGCCGGCACGGCTGGCGTCAATGCTGCCGACCCGGAATTCAAAAGCGTCGGTCGCGGTGCGCCGCTGGCCGCGGACCTGAACCAGCCACCCGCCAATCCGAAGGCCATCCAGTCCAGCGACCCCACCGTCCAGCAATGGCTGGAACGCAACCCGTGGCAGGTGGGCCCGACGCCGGCGCGTGGCGGCTTGTTCGGTGGCGTTGCGCCGGGCGCAGGCGGAGCACGCGGTGGTCCGCCGGCTGGTGCTGCGCCGGGCGGTGCGCGCGGTGGTCCCGCAGGTGGTCCACCGGGCGGTGCTGTGCCGGGCGGAGCACGGGCTGCGCCTGCACCGGGTGGCGGCGCGCCGCCGGTGGCCGGTGTGCCGCCCGTCGCGGGTTCGCAGGGCGCCGCTGCGTCGGTGATTGCCAGCGCCAATGACGGCGCGGCTCCGCCGGGCGTGAAGGCACTGCCCGTCGACCTGTTCACCACGAAGGATTTCTACCAGGACCGCGCGCTGTGGAGCGATCCGCGCTACTTCCGCTGCAACAGTCCCTATGCCGCCGAGTCGCAGCATGGCGCCAACGGCGCGGCACTGAGCAGCGATCCGAAGAAGGCTCCATGGGGTTTCTGCGAACGCGACTATCCGCGTGAAGCCATCGTCAGTCCGTATCCGTTCAAGACGGCGCAGGCCCACTACGAGGCGCTGCTGGCCGAGACCACCGCGCGCGGCGGTCCGGCCAGACACACCTACGCCACGGTGCCGGGCGAGTGGACCGGTCGTTATGGCCTCACCGGCAACACCTGGTACGGCAGCATGCGGGAGATCCAGATCCCTACCGTGCTGTCGGTGCTCACACCGGAGTACCAGAAGCGCTTCGTGCAGCTGCTGTACCACGAAGGCGTGCAGGGCGCCTCGCAGTGGCCTTCGCAGTACTGCTGGCCGGAAGGCTTCATGCGCCGCTTCGACCCGGTGGCCATCCAGACGCAGATCAACAACCACTTCGTCATCGTGACGCCGGACGTGGTGCAGATTTCCACCGGCGTGGCGCGCAATTTCGTCACCAACATCTACCCGGGCCGTACCTTCAACATGAGCGGCGCGATACCGCGGCTGGGCGCCGACGTACCGCACTGGTACGGCGACACCATCGGCTTCTGGGACAAGGACACATTGATCACCTGGACTTCCAACATCCAGGGCTGGATGGTGCATGGCAAGTTCGAGTTCTCGAGCAAGATGCAGACCATCGAGATCTACACGCCGGTGAAGGACGCCGCGGGCAAGCTCACCGGGCTCGCGCATGAGGCCATCTTCTACGACCCGGAATCCCTGGTGGTGCCGATCCGCATCGTGCGTTCCATGAACCGCCTGGGCGGCATGGATACCGGCAACCCCTACACCTTCATCGAATGCGTGCCGAACATCTATCCGGTCAAGGGCAAGGCCACGCCGGTCACGCCTGGCCAGAAGATCGAGTACGAGGTGCCGGACATCTTCGGCCGCCCATGGAACACCATGTGGCAGAAGTACTTCGAGCAGGGCATGAAGGATCCGGACAAGGCCAAGGAAGACGAGATCTTCAATTTCAACTAGCCGGCCGCGGATGCCGGGGAGCAAAGTCATGAGCAGCAAGTCGGGAAATGTGCGGACGTTTGTGGGCCTGGGTGTGCTGGCCGGAGCCCTGGGCGTGGCCGCGCCGCTGCTGGCCCACCATTCCTTCGCCGCCTATGACATGCAGAAGACCGTGCTGATCACTGGGGTGGCCACACGCGTCAATCCGGATGCCAACCACCTGCAGATCTTCTTCGCGCCGATGACGGCGGACCGCAAGACGGTGGAGAAGGACAAGGACGGCCAGCCCATCATCTTCGCCGTGGACATGGCTGGCTCCGCGGCCTCGGCGCAGGACGGGGTGTCCGTGAACTCCTTCCCGCGTGGCACGGTGTTCACCGTGGCGCTGCATCCGCAGCGCAATGGCGAACCGGCCGGCTTCCGCGAGGGGCCGCTGTACAAGTGCCCGGTGCGCGAGGATGGCAAGGGCATTCCGCCGGCGGTGGGCAAGCACTGCGATTCGGTGCAGGGCAACACCAAGCTGGGCAATGGCAACCTGCCGGCGGGCGCCACGAACTACGTCCACGGCAAGTAGCTTTCCCGCCGCATGAGTCTCGAGAGCCTGGCGCAGGGCCTGCAAGCCTCGCGCTTCAGTGAACTCCTGCAGGCCACCAGCTGGGTCGTGCCCACGCTGCAGGCCATCCACATCCTGATGATCGGCGTGGTGTTCGTTTCCATCCTCGCCGTGGCGCTGCGGGTGCTGGGCCGGGTGCGCGCGGAGGAGCCGCTGATCGCAGTGTGGCGACGCTTCGCACCGTTCATCTGGACGGGCGTGACGCTGATGGCGGCCACCGGCCTGCTGCTGACCATTGCCGAGCCGGTGCGCCAGGTGATGACGCTGTCCTTCCGCATCAAGATGCTGCTGGTGGTGGTCGGGGTGATCAGCGCGGTGGCCTTTGGCCGCAAGGTGGCGCGCGCGGCCGCCGCCGCGGAGCAGGCATTGCCATCGCGCTTGAAGGGCGCAGCGGTCGCCACGGTGGTGCTGTGGCTGGCCATCATCTTCCTGGGCCGCGCGATCGCCTATGACGATTCGATCTGGGGCAGCTGGTCGCCGGTCCATCAACAGGATGCCGCGCAGTGAACGCACCATCGTTCGTGCAGGGCATCGAGTCATCGGCCGTCGGGGAATGGATGCGCAGCCACGTGCTGGCCATGCCGCTGGTGGAGGCCACGCATGTGCTGTGCATTGCGGTGGTGTTCGGCACCATCCTGGTGGTGGATCTGCGGCTGCTGGGGCTGTTCGACCGGCATCGCGCGGTGACGCGCGTGGCCGACGAGATGCTGCGCCTGACCTGGATCGCCTTCATCGGCGCGGTGCTCACCGGCGCGCTGTATTTCGCGGCCAATGCCGGCACCTACTGGTTCAACACCGCGTTCCGTTTCAAGATGCTGGCCATCCTGCTGGCCGGCCTCAACATGGCGGTGTTCCAGCTCGTGACCTACAAGGGCGTTGCAGCCTGGGACCGTGGCCCGGCGCCGCCCCGCGCGGCGCGCCTGGCCGGCCTGCTGTCGATACTGATCTGGGCCACGGTGGTGGTGCTCGGGCGGGTGATCGGCTTCACCAAGGGCTACGACTTCACCGCGCCCACCGACGTTGATTTCAACTTCTAGCGCCTGGTGCTGAGGCTCGGCAGAGTGCGCGGGAAGCCGCTGGACAGCTCCGCGATCCGCGCCATGGCCTTGCTGCGCTCCGCGCCTGCCAGGATCACCGGCTGGAACGGCGCGTCGGGCCAGTTGGTATAGCGCACCGGCACCACGTCGGCTTCCACGCGTTCACGGTCGATGCGCAGCTGCGCCACCATGGTGAGTGTGTCCTCGGGGTTCTTGATGCCGCCGTACACGAAGTTGCCCAGCGAGTAGAAGATGGGTGCGCCCTGATGCACCTCCACGCCGTGCAACCGGTGCGGATGGGCGCCCAGCACGGCGCGCGCGCCCCGTTCGATGCACAGGTGCGCAAGCTCCCGCTGGTAGTCGCCGACCACGTACTTGCCTTCCTTGCCCCAGTGGAAGTACGCAATGACCACATCGACCTGCGGCACCAGCGTGGCCACGTCCGCGCCGACCATGTCCCTGATCTGCGGGAAGTCGGTGTAGCAGCCGGCGACACCCGGCCGGTCGGCCAGCGCGTAGATCTGCTCCGGCTCGAGCATGTCCTCGGTGCTCTGGAAGTAGTAGCCGAGCAAGCCCAGGCGCAGGCCGTTGCGTTCCAGGATCAGTGCCTGGCGCGCGTCGCCCAGCGTGGTGCCGGTGCCGAAATGGCCGATGCCGGCGGCGTCCAGCGTCTGCATGGTGTCGCGCATGCCCTCCACGCCGAAATCCATGGCGTGGTTGTTGGCCAGCGACACGGCATCGATGCCGCCGCGCTTCAGGATTTCCACCAGCTCCGGGCGCGCGCGGAAATTGAAGTTCTTGGTGAGCTTCTCGCCGCGCTCGGTGAAGGGACATTCCAGGTTCGCCACGGCGAGGTCGGCCCTGCCGAGCAGCTCGCGCACGCCACCGAAATACAGGTCGACCAGTTCCTCGCGCGTGCGGCCCAGTGCCAGCTGCGCATCGAAGTGGTCCTGCAGGTTGAACCCGAGCACGGTGTCGCCGACGGCGGCGATGGTGACGGCAGGACTTCTGCGGGCGCCGCCGGAAGGGGATTGCGCCAGCGCCGGCAATGCCAGGCCCGCCTGCCCCAGGGCGGCCAGGGACCTGAACAGGAAGCTGCGGCGTTTCATTCTGGCTGCTTCATTCTGGCCGGGGATGATACCGCCGGATGCCCGCAGCGGGCGCGGCGCGGCGTTTTTCCGTGAAGCGCCGCCTTTACGCGCGCCGCGGAACCGGCTAATGTCCGCGCCGTGAATTTCCCGGCCAGCAAGCGCACGAAGACGAAGAAACCCTGCAATGGGGTCTCACGGCTGCGCGCGCTTTCCAACTGACCGGATCCACGCGAGAACGCCGTAAGGCCCCGACGGAAACGCCGGGGCCTTTTCATTTGCACGGAGAAAAAACATGAACGCCAGGATGTTGTCGAATCCAGTGGTCGCCGTGGTTGGTGCTACTGGCGCCGTCGGAGTTGAACTGATCCAGTGCCTGGAGCAACGCAGGTTTCCGCTCAGCCGGCTGCGCCTGTTCGCCTCGGCACGCTCGGCCGGCAAGACGCTGCCATTCCGCGGCGCGCAGCTGCCGGTGGAGGAGCTCACCGAAGACAGCTTCGAGGGCGTGGGCATCGGCCTGTTCTCGGCCGGCAGCTCCACCACGAAGCGCTTTGCGCCCATCGCGGTCAAGGCTGGAACAGTGGTGGTGGACAACTCCTCGGCCTACCGCATGGATCCGCAGGTGCCGCTGGTGGTGCCGGAGATCAACCCCGGTGCCATTGCCAGCCACCAGGGCATCATCGCCAACCCCAACTGCTCGGCCATTATCTCGATCACGCCGCTGTGGCCCATCCACAAGGTGAACCGCATCAGGCGGCTGATCATCTCCACCTACCAGGCCGCCTCGGGTGCCGGTGCGGCGGCCATGGAGGAACTGCGTGAATCCACGCGCGCCTACCTGGACGGCCGCAAATTCGAGCACAAGGTGCTGCCGCATCCCTATGCCTTCAATGCCTTCAGCCACAACACGAAGATCGACCCGGCCACGCTGCACAACGAGGAGGAGACCAAGGTCATCAACGAGACCCGCAAGATCTTCGGCGACCCGGACATCGCCATCGGCATCACCTGCGTGCGCATTCCCGTGCTGCGCGCGCATTGCGTGTCGGTGACCTTCGAGTGCGAGCGGCCGATCTCCCCGGAAGAGGTGCGGCGGATCATGGCGACGGCGCCCGGGGTGAAGGTGGTCGATGACATCGAGCACAACTACTTCCCGATGCCGGTGGATGCCTCGGGCCGCGACGAGATCCTGGTGGGGCGCATCCGCCGCGACCTGAGCGATGCCAGTGGCCGCTCCATCTCCATCTTCTCGGCTGGCGACCAGCTGTTGAAGGGCGCGGCGCTGAACGCGGTGCAGATCGCCGAGGCGCTGGTGGGTTAAACCGGCCCGCCGGCAGCATGCTGCAGCTTCAGCAGGTCCTCCGGGGTGTCGATGTCGATGCCGGCGTTGGGCATGGGCACGCGCAGCACGCGGTCGGCCAGCTGGGACAGCACCGGGCGGGCGCCCACGTCGCCGCGCAACGCCAGCAGCAGGGGGAAGGCGTGAGCGGGAAACACCGCCGGCACGCCGGTATGGCCCTGGTAGCTGGCCGCGATCACCCCATCGGGCTGGCGGCGCCAGGCGCCGACGAGCCGGCGCAGGTCGAAGGTGGTGATGGCGGCCTGGTCGGCCAGCGTCACCAGCACTGCTTCGGTGCTGCCGGGCAGCTGGGAGACGCCGAGGCGCAGCGAGCTCGCGAGCCCTTCCTCCCAGTGGCGGTTGATCAGCATCGCCGCCGGGCTGTGCCGCAGCAGCGGCGTGAGTTCGGCCGCGTGCGCTCCCAGCACCACGGTCACGGCATGCCCGGCGACCTCGGTGGCGCGGCCCACCGCCCGTTGCAGCAGCGCTTCGCCGCCGATCCGCACCAGCTGCTTGGGTGAACCGAAGCGGCGCGAGGCACCGGCCGCCAGCACCAGCACATGCGGGGTGAGCGCGTTGGTCATGAGGGATTCACTGCAGGTGCCTTGGTTGCTTGCATGGGTGGGCTGCGACCATTAGAGTTCGCGGGTTTTTTCACATTAAACAACAACTTCAGCCAACATCGATGTCATCTGCTGGTCCTTCTGCCTGGGTCGTCCACAAGTTCGGCGGTACCAGCGTCCACGACGCCCAGTGCTTTGCCCGGGTGGCCGACATCATCGAAAGCCAGCCGCAGGCGCGCCTCGCCATCGTGCTGTCCGCCTGCAAGGGCGTCACCGACGTGCTGCTGGGCCTCGTGGACCTGGCCGAACGGCAGGATCCGGCGGTGGCCGCGCAATTGCAGGCGCTGCGCGCGCGCCACCAGAGCATCGCCGCAACGCTGCTGGATGCGGCCGGCGCGGCGGCCTGGCTTGCCCGCTTCGACCAGGACCGTGCCGACCTCACCGGCGTGCTGCATACCACCAGCCTGATGCGCTCGGCGGCGCAGAACGTGCGCGACATGGTGGCCGGTTACGGGGAGCTGTGGTCCACCTCGCTGTTCACCGCGTACCTGGCCGCGCGGCGCAAAGGTGTGCGGCCGGTGCGCTGGCTCGACGCCCGCGACGTGGTGGTCGTTGAATGGGACCAGCTCGGTCCGGTGGTGGACTGGGAAGCTTCCCGCGCGCGGCTCACCGGCAGTGGTGCCGTGGAATTCGACGGCACCCTGATCATCCCGGGATTCGTGGCGCGCAGCCCGCTGGGCGTGCAGACCACGCTGGGCCGCAATGGCAGCGACTTCTCCGCCTCGATCTTCGGCGCCTTGCTGGAAGCCGCCGAGATCCACATCTGGACCGACGTGGACGGCGTGCTGTCGGCCGATCCGCGCCGCGTGCCCAATGCGCAGGTGATCGACCAGCTGTCATACAGCGAGGCCATGGAACTGGCCTACTTCGGCGCCAAGGTCATCCACCCGCAGACCATGGCGCCGGCCATCGGCAAGTCCATCCCGATCTGGATCCGCAACACCTTCGCGCCGGCCAACCCCTGCACGCTGATCTGCGCCGCGCCCGCCTCGAAACTGCGGGTGAAGGGCATCACCACCATCGAGAACATCGCGCTGGTGAACATCGAGGGCGCCGGCATGATCGGCGTGCCCGGCACCGCGCACCGGCTGTTCGGCGCGCTGCGCGAGGAAGGCATCTCGGTGATCCTGATCTCGCAGGGCAGCTCCGAGCATTCCATCTGCTGCGCCATCCCGGCAGCGCAGGCCGAGCGCGCCGAGCGCGTGGTGCGCGCCGCCTTCATGCGTGAACTGGCCGAAGGGCAGATCCAGAGCGTGGAGGCTGCCACCGAGCTCGCCATCCTCGCGGTGGTGGGCGATGGCATGGCCGGCACGCCGGGCGTGTCGGCCAAGGTGTTCGATGCGCTGGGCAAGGCGGCGGTGAACGTGCGCGCCATCGCGCAGGGTGCCTCCGAGCGCAACATCTCGGTGGTGGTGGATGGCCGCCAGGCCACGCGCGCGCTGCGCGCCACGCATGCCAGCTTCTATCTGTCGCCCAATACGCTGTCCATCGGCGTGATCGGCCCGGGCACCGTGGGCCGGGTGCTGCTGGACCAGCTGGCCTCGCAGCAGGCGCGGCTGGCGCGCGAGTTCAAGCTGGACCTGCGCGTGCGCGGCATCATGGCCAGCAAGGGCATGTTCCTGTCCGATCGCGGTGTGGATCTCGCGCAGTGGAAATCGCAGTTCGAGGCGGGCCGTGGGCCGGCGGACCTGGCGCGCTTCGTCGAGCATGTGCGCGTGGACTACCTGCCGCACACGGTGATCATCGACTGCACCGCCGATGAGTCGGTGGCCAAGCATTACCGCGACTGGCTGGCCGCCGGCATCCACGTGGTCACGCCGAACAAGAAGGCCAACAGCGCCAGCATGGAGTACTACGACTCGCTGAAGCTGGCGCGCCGCGACGGCGGGTCGCACTACCTGTACGAGGGCACGGTGGGCGCGGGCCTGCCGGTGATCCAGACGCTGCGTGACCTGCGCGAGACCGGCGACGAAATCAATTCCATCGAGGGGATCTTCTCCGGAACGCTGGCCTACCTCTTCAATGTGTACGACGGCTCGGTGCCGTTCTCCTCCATCGTGCGCGAGGCCAAGCAGCGCGGTTACACCGAGCCGGATCCGCGCGACGACCTGTCCGGCACGGACGTCGCCCGCAAGCTGATCATCCTGGCGCGCGAGATGGGCCTCAGGCTCGAGATGAGCCAGGTGAAGGTGGAAAGCCTGGTGCCGCGCGACCTCGTGGCCGGTTCCAGCGATGATTTCCTGAGTGGCCTGCCGCGTTACGACGAGGCCATGCTGAAGCGCTACAGCCAGGCCAGGGCCGCCGGCAAGGTGCTGCGCTTCGTCGGCCGCATCACCGCGCAGGGCGAGGCCACGGTCGGGGTGGTGGAGCTGGATGGCAGGCATGCCTTCGCCAACATCGCGCTCACCGACAACGTGGTGCGCTTTGCCACCGCGCGCTACAACAACAACCCGCTGATCGTGCAGGGCCCTGGCGCCGGCCCGGAGGTGACCGCCGGTGGCGTGTTCGCCGACCTCTTGCGCCTGTCCGCCTATCTCGGAGCACAGATGTGAGCGCGACGAAGGTCACCGCATTCGCGCCCGGGTCGGTGGCCAATGTGGCCATCGGCTTCGACATCCTGGGTTTCTCGGTGGACGCGGTGGGCGATCGCGTCACGCTGGTACGGCGCAATGAGCCCGGTGTCACCATCCGCGCCATCAGCGGCGTGGTGGTAGACCTGCCGCTGGTGGCGGAGAAGAACACCGCCGGCCAGGCATTGCTGGCGCTGATCCGCGAACGGCAGCTGCCGTTCGGCTTCGACATGTGGATCGAGAAAGGCATTCCGCTGGCTTCGGGGCTGGGCGGTTCGGCCGCTTCGGCGGTGGCCGCGGTGGTGGCCGCCAACACCATGATCGAGGACCCGCTGACGCGCATCGAGCTGCTCAAGGTGGCGATGGAAGGCGAGGCGGTGGCCAGCGGTTCGCGCCATGCCGACAACATCTCCCCGTCGCTGTTCGGCGGCTTGGTGCTGACCGTGGGCATCGACGAGCCGCGCGTGAAGCAGATTCCCGTGCCGGAGGAAATCCACGCCGTCATCGTGCATCCGCATCTGCAGGTGTCCACCAAGGAAGCGCGCGCCATCCTGTCGCGCACCGTGAACATGTCGGATTTCGTCTGGCAGACGGCGAATCTCGCCGGCTTCATCTCCGGCTGCTACACCAATGACCTGGACCTCATCAAGGCTTCCATGGTGGACGTGGTCATCGAGAAGCAGCGCCAGGTGCTGATCCCCGGTTTTGCCGACGTGCGCGCCGGCGCCCTGAAGGAGGGCGCGCTGGGCTGCTCCATCTCCGGTGCCGGCCCCACGCTGTTCGCGCTGTGCCTGGAAAAGCATGCGCGCGCGGTGCGCAATGCCATGGTGCAGGCCTTCGCCACGCATGGCATCGAGACCGACAAGTGGATCGTGCCGGTGCAGTCGGGTGGCGCCCACGCGGTGAGCAGCGAATGAAATTCGCCAGCACGCGAGGCGAGGCTCCGTCGGTGGGCTTCAGCGCGGCGTTGCTGCAGGGACTGGCGCCGGATGGCGGACTGTACGTGCCGCAGCAATGGCCGGATCTGTCCGGCCTGCAACCAGCCACGCTGCCCGAACTGGGTGCACGCCTCATCGGTGCCTTTGCCGTGGGCGATCCGCTGGAAGCCGCGATACCCGCCATCACCGCCGAGGCCTTCAACTTTCCCGCGCCGCTGCGCCCGGTGGGCAACACCGGCCGACTCGACGTGCTGGAGCTGATCCACGGACCCACGGCGGCATTCAAGGATTTCGGCGCGCGCTTCCTTGCCGCCAGCATCGCGCGCATCCCGCGCAGCTCCAGCAAGCCACTGCGCATTCTGGTGGCGACTTCGGGCGATACCGGCGGCGCGGTGGCCGCGGCCTTCCATCGCCGGCCGGGTATCGAAGTGGTGGTGCTGTTTCCCAAGGGGCTGGTGTCGCCGGCGCAGCAGCAGCAGCTCACCTGCTGGGGTGACAATGTCACGAGCCTCGCTGTGCGCGGCACCTTCGATGACTGCCAGCGGCTGGTGAAGGAGGCCTTCCTCGACGAATCGCTGCGCGCGAAGGTGGAGATGTCCTCCGCCAACAGCATCAACCTGGGCCGGTTGCTGCCGCAGGCCGTGTACTACGCGGCCAGCAGTCTCGCCATCCGCGCCCGCTCCGGCGGCAGGGCTTCCTACATCATCCCCAGCGGCAACCTCGGCAATGCCGCGGCCTGCCTGTGGGCGCGGCGCATGGGCCTGCCCATCGACCGCATCGTGCTGGCGCACAACGCCAACCGCACGGTGCCGGAGTTCCTGGCAAGCGGCGTGCTGACGCCGCGCGCCAGCGTCGCCACGCTGGCCTCGGCCATGGACGTGGGCAACCCCAGCAACCTGGAACGGCTGCGCAATCTTTTTCCGGGCCTGCAGCTGGCGGGCGAGGTCAGCGCCTGGTCGATTTCCGACGCGGCCATCAAGGCGCGCATCCGCGCCGACCATGCGGCCTACGGCACCACCTGGTGCCCGCATACCGCCACCGCCGCCGAAGTGCATGCGCAGCTGCCTGAGGCCGAACGCCATGGCGGGAACTGGGTCATCGTCGGCACCGCGCATGCCGCCAAGTTCCGCGAGATCGTCGAACCACTGGTTGGCCCGGTGGTGGTGCCGGCCAACCTGCAACACCTCTATGATCTGCCGTCGCGGTTTTCCGAGATCGGCCCAACCCTGAAAGAGCTGCGCCTTGCAACCGGCGATTGAAAATCTGCGCGGGATGGATACGCCGCAGAACCGCCTGATCCTGTGGGCGGTGCTGACGGTGATGGCGGGCGGCCTCGTCTGGTACATGGTGCGGGTGCTGCGCCGGCGCAGCGCGGCGCGCAAGCTGCACCTGGGCATCGTGTCCGCCAGCATCGAGTACCTGCAGGACGTGCTGGTGCCCGACGGCATGGGCGCGGGCATGCACGTGGATTACCTGTTGCTGACCTCGCGCGGCGTGGTGGTGGTCGACCTGCGCGACGTGGGTGGCAACATCTTCGGCGGCGACCAGATGACGCAGTGGACGGTGATGAACGGCGCCATCCGCAGCACCTTCCAGAACCCGCAGCATGCGCTGTACGACCGCGTCGCCGCGGTGCGCGCGCTGGCCGGCGAGCTGCCGGTGGAAGGGCGCGTGCTGTTCACGCGCCGCGCGAAATTCCCCAAGGGTCTGCCGCGCTGGACGCTGATGGTGGATTCCCTGCGCGCCGAATTCCCGAAGGTGGATTCGGACGCCGCGCGCTCGGTGATCGAGCGCTACCGCCAGGACTGGGAGGCGCTGCGCGGGGCGATGTCGCCGAGCACGCTGCGCCAGCGGCGTGGCTTCATCGCCGAAGTCTTCAGCGAAGGGCATTGATCGCGGCAACCGCGACTCACGCCAGTGCGAACAGGCCCGTCGCGGCCCGCGTGCTGTGCGCCGCCAGTTGTTCGATGGATTCACCGCGCGCCTGCGCCACGGTCCTCGCCACCTCCGGCAGGAATGACGGCTCGTTGCGCCGTGTGGGCGGATGGGGTTTGAAGCTGCGCGGCAACAGGTAGGGCGCATCGGTCTCGATCATCAGCCGGCTGGCTGGGATCAGCGGCACCAGCGGCAGCAGGTGCCGGCCGCGCCGCTCATCGCAGATCCAGCCGGTGATGCCGATGGCAAGCTCCAGCTGCAGGCAATCCTCCAGCTCGGCAGGCTGGCCGGTGAAGCAGTGCGCCACGGCATCCTTCAGCCGCGGGCGGTAGTCACGCAGCACCGCCATGAAATCCGCATGCGCGTCGCGCTGGTGCAGGAACACCGGCAGCTGCAGCTCCACCGCCAGTTCGAGCTGGCCGGCGAATGCCCTGAGTTGGGCTTCGCGCGGCGAGAAGTTGCGGTTGTAGTCGAGGCCGCATTCACCCACCGCGACGATGCCGGGTTGCGCGGCCAGGTCACGCAGGCGCTCGCGGGTGGCAGAGTCGTAGTCCGAGGCATGGTGCGGGTGCAGGCCGGCGGTGGCGAACAAGCGGTGCGGGTGCCCCGCACGCAATGCCAGCGCCGCCTCCGTGGCGGTGACGCTGGTACCGGTGACGATCATCCGGTGCACGCCTGCCCGTTCGGCGCGGTGCAGGACATCGGGCAGGTCATGCGCAAAGCTTTCGTGCGTGAGGTTCACGCCGATGTCGACCAGTTCCATCAGCTCACCGGCGCTTCAGGCAAGCGCCTTGCACAGCGCGTCCACTTCTTCCTCAGGCTGGTCCCAAGAGACCACGAAACGCGCGGATTGCTCACGCGGCGCGCCCCAGTCGTAGAAGCCGAAGCCGCGGGCGCGCAATGCCGCCTTTTCCCCCGGCGCGAAGCGCAGGAACACCGCGTTGGCTTCCACCGGGTACAGCAGCCGGCCACCCGCGGCATTGCCGAGGCGCCTGGCCAGGGCATTGGCGCGCTTGGCATTGGCGAGGAAGAACCCGCCTTCGATGCAGGCCAGCAGCTGCGCCGACAGGTAGCGCATCTTGGAAAACAGGTGCGCGGCGCGCTTGCGGCGCAACTCGAAATCCGCCGCCAGTTCCGGATTGAAGAACACCACGGCCTCGGCGCCCAGCGCGCCATTCTTGGTGGCGCCGAAGGACAGCACATCGACGCCCACTTCCCAGGTGATCTCGGCCGGCGCGGCATCCAGATGGGCCAGCGCATTGGCGAAGCGCGCGCCATCCATGTGCAGCTTCAGTCCGTGCTGGCGGCACACGGCGGCGATGGCGGCGATGTCCGCCGGCCGGTATACCGTGCCGCACTCGCTGGCCTGCGTGATGCTCACGCTGGCGGGTTGCACGCTGTGCACGGACACCGGGTGATCGGCCAGCACCTGCGCCAGCGTCTCCGCCGCGAACCTGCCGCGGGTGCCGGGCAGCGGGGTCAACCGCGCGCCGCCGGTCTGCAATTCCACCGCGCCGCATTCGTCGTGGATGACATGCGATTGCTCGCTGCAGAACACCTGGCCCCATGGCGGCGTGAGCGTGGCCAGTGCCAACGCATTGGCCGCCGTGCCCGTGGCCACCGGAAAGGCGCGCACCGGGCGCTGCAGCCAGCGGCTGAATGCCTCGTCGAGCCGCGCACTCCAGGCATCGGCGCCGTAGGCCCTGGCCGAACCCTGGTTGGCCGCGGCCACCGCCGCGAGCACTTCGGGCGTGGCCGCGGCCGTATTGTCGCTGTAGAAGTTCATCTATCATCGTCCCGTGAGTCTCGACTCGATTCTACCGGCTTCATCCGCGTCATCGCCCCAGTTGGCGCTGTGGCAGGAGCCGCATGCCATGGCTGGTGCGGTGAATATCCGGCACAGCCAGCGTGCGCGGCGCATCGCGGTGCGCATTGCCGCCGGTGGCCGGGTGGAACTGGTGGTGCCGCGCGGCGTGTCCGAGCGGCGCGCCTGGGCCTTCTACGAGAGCCGTGCCGAATGGGTGCACGAACATCTGGCGCGGCGCCGGATGGCCGCGCCGCTGCAGGAATTCCCGCCACGGCATCTGCACCTGCCGCTGCTGGATGAAACCTGGCGCCTGTTCCGCGCCGGTGGCACCGGCCGGGCCCGCGTCGTGGAGACCGGCCGCGTGCTGAAGCTGCGCGGCGCAGGTACGCCGGAGGATTTCCGCCGCTGCCTGCTGCGCTGGCTGAAGCGCCGCGCGTTGCGGGCTTTGGCGCCGCGGCTGGCGGAGGAATCCGCGCGCCATGGGTTGCGCTACAGCCGGGTTCGCGTGGCGAACCAGAAGAGCCGCTGGGGCAGCTGTTCGACGCAGGGGCTGATCTCGCTGAACCTGGCGCTGCTGTTCCAGCCGGAGCGCGTGGTGCGCTACCTGCTGTGCCATGAACTGGCCCATACCCGCCACATGGATCATTCCGCGCGTTTCTGGGCCTGCGTGGCCGAATGCGAGCCGCGCTGGCGCGAGCTGGACCGGCAGCTGTCCGGCGGCTGGCGCAATGTGCCAGCGTGGATCGGCGGCCTCGCTTGAGCACCGGAGAGCTCCCGCCGGGCAGCCGCATAGACCTTTCCGACGAGGGCGTGCACTGGGATCTCGGTACTTCCCGCTCCTACGGCGACTACCTGCAGCTGCAGCAGCTGCTCACCGCGCAGCAACCGATCTCCGACGCGCACGACGAGTGCATGTTCATCATCGTGCACCATGTGTCGGAGCTGTGGATCAAGCTGTTCCTGCATGAACTGGCATTCGTGCGCCGCTGCGTGGTGCGCGACGATCTGGACCCTTCCTTCAAGGCCCTGCAGCGCATCGGCAAGGTGCAGACGCAGCTGTTCAATGTGTGGGAAGTGCTGGCGACCATGACGCCCTCGGACTACACGGCGTTCCGCAACCTGCTGGGTCGTTCCTCCGGTTTCCAGTCCGCGCAGTACCGGCTGCTGGAATTCGGCCTCGGCAACAAGAACGCGGACATGGTCCGCGTGCACCAGCGCGACCCGGAAGAGTACGCCCGCCTGCAGCGCGCGCTGGCCGAGCCCAGCCTGTACGACGAGGTGCTGCGGCTGCTGTCACGCCGCGGCTACGGCATTCCCGATGAATTGCTGAACCGCGACTTCACGCAAAGCCATGTGGCCAGCAAGGCGGTCACCGGCGCGTGGCTGGGCGTGTACCACAATGCCGAGAAGGACTGGGACCTGTACGAACTCGCTGAAGGCCTGGTGGACCTGGACCATCGCTTCCAGTTGTGGCGCTTCCAGCACATGAAGACGGTGGAGCGCATCATCGGCCACAAGCGCGGCACCGGTGGCACCGGCGGGGTGTCCTATCTCGCCAAGGCGCTGGAACTCAGGTTCTTTCCGGAGCTGTGGCAGGCGCGTACTTCGCTCTGAGGCGGCGGAGCGCGGCGGGCAGGCGGAACGCCATCAGCACCGCGAACATGCCCACATACAGCAGCGGCTCGCGGATGTCCTTCTTGACCTGCCACCAGAAGTGCCACAGCCCCAGGGCCGTGATCACGTAGACCAGCTTGTGCAGTTGGCTCCAGCGGCGGCCGAGCCTGCGCATCATGCGGTTGGTTGAAGTGACGGCCAGCGGGATCAGCAGCAGCAGCGCCAGCATGCCGATGGTGATGTAGGGCCGCTTCAGGATGTCCTCCCCGATGGCGGCGAGGCTCAGCTGCTGGTCGAGCCATGCGTACACCGTGAAGTGCAGCAGCACGTAGAAGAACGCGAACAGGCCCAGCATGCGCCGCAGCCGCACAAGGTCGTTCCAGTGGGTGAGCATGCGCAGCGGCGTCACCGCCAGCGTGATCAGCAGCAGGTTCAGCGTGGTGATGCCGCAGGCGTGGATCAGCCGCTTCACCGGGTCTGCGCCCAGGTCCATGCCGCCGTGGTCGAGCCTGCCCAGCGACACCAGCACGCCCAGCAGCATCAATGCCGCGGGTGTCGCGCAGGCGGCGAATACCAGCGGCTTCCAGATCCAGCGGAACTGCGCGGCGCGATTCAAGCCCGGTCAGTACAGGCGCTTCGGGTCCATGCCCGCGTACAGCGAGGCCACCTGCTCGGCGTAGCCGTTGAAGGGCAGGGTCGGCACTTTCCTGGCCAGCAGGGAATTGCCGCCGATGCGCCGTTCCTCGGCCTGACTCCAGCGCGGGTGATCCACCTGCGGGTTCACGTTGGCGTAGAAGCCGTACTCGCGTGAGTTGGCGTCCTGCCAGCTGTTCATGGGCTGCTTCTCGGTGAAGCGGATGCGCACGATGCCCTTGATGTTCTTGAAGCCGTACTTCCACGGCACGACCAGGCGCAGCGGCGCGCCGTTCTGGTTCGGCAGCGTCTTGCCGTACAGGCCGATGGCCATGAGGGAGAGCGGATGCATGGCCTCGTCGATGCGCAGGCCTTCCACATACGGCCAGTTCAGCACGTCGTAACGCTGGCCGGGCATGCGCTTCGGATCAAGCAGCGTGGTGAATTCCACGAACTTCGCCTTCGAAGTGGGCTTGAAGCGCTTGAGCAGATCCGCCAGCGAGATGCCGGCCCAGGGGATCACCATGGACCATGCTTCCACGCAGCGCAGGCGGTACACGCGCTCTTCCACCGCATGCGGCTTGATGAGGTCCTCGAAGGTGAACTTGCCCTTGACCTCGGCCTCGCCGTCCACCGTCACGCTCCATGGCGTTGGTTTGAAGTCCCGCGACATGACGGCGGGCTCATCCTTGCCGGTGCCGAATTCGTAGTAGTTGTTGTAGGTGGTGATGTCTTCGTACTTGTTCGGTGCGTCGCTGATCGAAAGCGCGGCATTGCGCGGGGCCACGAGAGTGGCGAGCGCCGGGGCCTGGCCCGCGGCCAGAGCCTTCGAGCCCAGCGCGGCCAGGGCTACTCCCCCGAGCCCGGCCTCCAGTACGCGACGACGGCTGAGGTACACGGCCTCCGGAGTGATTTCGGAGGGCAGGATGCGATGTGAATGTGTCTTCATGGCGGACCCCTCGCAACGACGGCTACTCGATATTACGGCCGGGCTGGCCCGGATGTTACGCCCTCAGCGCCAGCGCACGCAGCGGATGGCCGGACATTCGCGGGCCAGCTGTGATGCCAGTCGCGCGTCGGCGTTGACGTACACGCCTTCCTCGCACAGCCGCATGTGGTCCAGGTCCGGCGCGCTGTTACCGTAGGCGATGACCGGCAGGCCGAGGGTTGCGCGCAGCGTGGCCAGCACCCGGGCCTTTTCCCGGTCGCGCCGGTTCGGGCCCGCCAGCCGGCCATCGAGCCGGTTGCCCTCCCAGCGCACTTCGGTACACAGGGTCTGGTGCACGCCCAGCAGGCGGCCGATCTCCGGCACGTACAGGTCGGGGCTGGCCGACAGGATCACCACATGGTCGCCCGCCGCGAGATGTCCACGCAGCGCGGCCAGCGCTTCGGGAAACATGCCGTTGGCCAGCACCAGCGCGGCGTAGCGGCCTGCGAAGTCGTTGATCGTCGCGCGCGCCATGCCGCCGAACAGCAGCCGCAGGAACGCACCCTTCAGCTGGCCGCGGTCGATGCGCTTCAGGATGAAGGCGGCGATGGGCAGGGCCAGCAACGGCGCGCGCGGCCAGCGCGCCGGGTGCTCCAGCAGCAGTCGCAACACGAAGCCGCGGAAGGTGTCGGCACGGGTCAGCGTGCCGTCCAGGTCGAACAGCGCCAGCCGTCGCACGTATGCTCAGGCGGCCTTGCCTGGCGCCGCCAGCTGGCGCAGCACGTAGTGCAGGATGCCGCCGTGGCGGAAGTAATCGCGCTCCTTCGGGGTATCGATGCGCACGCGCGCCTCGAAGGCGATGGGCTTGCCGCCGCCATCTGGTGTGGCGACCACATCCACGGTCTTGCGCGTGGCGTCGCTGCCACCGGTGATGGCGTAGCTTTCCTTGCCGGTGAGCCCCAGCGAGTGCGCGGTGCAACCGGCCATGAACTGCAGCGGCAGCACGCCCATGCCGATCAGGTTGGAACGGTGGATGCGCTCGAAGCTCTCGGCGATCACCGCCTTCACGCCCAGCAGCATGGTGCCCTTGGCAGCCCAGTCGCGCGAGGAGCCCGATCCATACTCCTTGCCGGCCAGGATGATCAGCGGCGTGCCCGCGGCCTTGTACAGCATGGCCGCATCGTAGATGGACAGCTGCTCGCCGCTCGGGATGTGCAGCGTGATGCCACCCTCGGTGCCCGGCAGCAACAGGTTGCGCAGCCGGATGTTGGCGAAGGTGCCGCGCATCATCACTTCGTGGTTGCCGCGGCGCGCGCCGTACTGGTTGAAATCCGCCGGTTGCACGCCCTGTTCCATCAGGTACTTCGCTGCCGGGCTGGTCTTCGCGATGTTGCCGGCGGGGGAGATGTGGTCGGTGGTGATGGAATCACCGAACAGACCCAGCACTCGTGCGCCGGCAATGTCGCCGGTGGCGGCGGGCTGCATGGTCATGCCGTCGAAGTAGGGCGGGTTCTTCACATAGGTGGAGTGGGCATCCCAGGAGTAGACCTGGCCCGCGGGCACCTTGATGGCGCGCCAACGCTCATCGCCATCGAACACGCCGGCGTAGCTGCGCTTGAACATTTCCGAGGTGATGTGCTTGTGCACGTATTCGGCCACTTCCACCGGCGAAGGCCAGATGTCCTTCAGGTACACCGGTTTGCCGCCGGTGCCGGTGCCCAGCGCTTCGGTGTTGAGGTCCAGGTTCAGCGAACCGGCCAGCGCATACGCCACCACCAGCGGCGGCGAGGCCAGGTAGTTCTGCTTCACCTCGGGATGCACGCGGCCGTCGAAATTGCGGTTGCCGGACAGCACCGAGCAGGCGATGACGTCGCCCGCCTTCACCGCCGCGGAGATCTCAGGTTTCAGCGGCCCGGAGTTGCCGATGCAGGTGGTGCAGCCATAGCCAACCAGGTTGAAGCCGATGGCGGCGAGCTCATCCAGCAGCCCCGCGGCGCTGAGGTAGTCGGTGACCACGCGCGAGCCCGGCGCCAGCGAGGTCTTCACCCAGGGCCTGGACGTCAGCCCGGCCTTGCGGGCGTTGCGGGCCACCAGGCCCGCCGCGATCAGCACGTAGGGGTTGGAGGTGTTGGTGCAGCTGGTAATGGCGGCGATCAGCACCGCGCCGTCCTTCACTTCGAAGCTGTTGCCGCCCAGCGTGGCCTGCCCCAGGCCAGTGGCGGCGGGGTTCTTCTTCGCGCGTTCCTCGCACTGCTTCGCGTAGGCCTTCTGGAAGGCGGTTTTCGCGGACTTCAGCGGAACGCGATCCTGCGGGCGCGACGGGCCGGCGAGGCTGGGTTCCACCGTGGCGAGGTCGAGCTCCAGCACGTCGGTGTAGTCGGCATCCTTCTGGCCGTTGACGCGCCACATGCCCTGCGCTTTCGCATAGGCCTCCACCAGCGCGACCTGTTCGGCCGGACGGCCCGACAGCTTCAGGTAGCGGATGGTCTCCTCGTCGATGGGGAAGATGGCGCAGGTGCTGCCGAATTCCGGCGACATGTTGCCGATGGTGGCGCGGTCCGCCAGTGGCAGGTTGGCGAGGCCGTCGCCGAAGAACTCCACGAATCTGTCCACCACGCCTTTCTTGCGCAGCATCTCGGTGATGGTGAGCACGAGGTCGGTGGCAGTGGTGCCGGCGGGCAGCTGGCCGTTCAATTTGAAGCCGATGACCTGCGGGATCAGCATGGTCACCGGCTGGCCCAGCATGGCGGCCTCGGCCTCGATGCCGCCCACGCCCCAGCCCAGCACGCCCAGGCCGTTGATCATCGTGGTGTGCGAATCCGTGCCGACCACCGTATCCGGATAGGCCTGCGGCGAGGCGCCGTCCTTCGCGAACACCACGCGGCCCAGGAACTCCAGGTTCACCTGGTGCACGATGCCGGTGTTCGGCGGCACCACCTTGAAGTTGCGGAACGCGCTCTGGCCCCAGCGCAGGAAGGAATAGCGCTCGCCATTGCGCTCGAACTCGATGCGGTTGTTGTCGGCCAGCGCCTGCGCCGTGCCGTATTCATCCACCTGCACGGAGTGGTCGATGACCAGTTCCTCCGGCGCCAGCGGATTGACCTTCTCGGGGTTGCCGCCGAGCCGCGCGACGGCCTCGCGCATCGCGGCCAGGTCCACCACGCAGGGCACGCCGGTGAAGTCCTGCATGATCACGCGCGCCGGCGTGAAGGAGATCTCGTAGTTCGGCGCGGCCTTGGCGTCCCAGGCCAGCAGTGCCTCGATGTCGGCGCTGGTCACATTGACGCCGTCCTCGAAGCGCAGCAGGTTCTCCAGCAGGATCTTCAGCGAGTAGGGCAGCCGGGCGACCTTTTCTGCCGGCAGCCCGGCGAAACTCCAGATGGTGTATGGCTTGCCGTTGACGTTGAGTGTGGTGCGCGCCTTGAAGCTGTCCGTCATGTTGTTCTCCGCCGAAGTCAGCGCGCGATTATAGCCCGGTTTGCACGATCACCCCGCCGCCGAGGCAGCGTGTGTCCCGGTACAACACTGCCGACTGGCCCGGTGTCACGGCCCGCTGCGGCTGCTGCGGTTCGATGGCGACGCCACCGTCCGCGGCAAGCTCCACGCGTGCCGGCTGGTCTGCCTGACGGTAACGCAGCCGCACGGTGATGCCATCGCCCAGTGGCGGTGGCGATGCGCACAGCCAGTTCACCTCGCTGGTGAGGAGCCGCCGGCTGTACAGCGCCGGATGTTCCTCGCCCTGCGCCACCAGCAGTGTGTTGTCGGCCGGCTGCTTGCCAACCACGTACCAGGGCGCACCGCTGCCACCACGCTGGCCACCGATGCCGATGCCGCCGCGCTGTCCCAGTGTGTAGAAGGGCAGGCCGATGTGCTCGCCCAGCGCCGCACCATCGACGCTGCGGATCGGACCGGGCCGGTGCGGCACGTATTCCTCGAGGAATTGCCGGAACGGACGTTCGCCGATGAAGCAGATGCCGGTGCTGTCGCGTTTTTCCGCGACGGGCAGGCCGGCGCTGCGCGCCAGCGCGCGCACTTCGTCCTTGAGCAGTTCGCCCAGTGGCATCAGCACCCGCGCGAAACGCTCGCGCCGCACGGCGTGCAGGAAATAGGACTGGTCCTTGCCCGCATCCACGCCCTTGTGCAGTTCCGGTCCATCGCCGGCCTGCACGATGCGGGCATAGTGGCCGGTGGCGAGCAGTTCGCCGCCAAGCCTTGCGGCATGGCGCAGGCAGTCGCCGAACTTGATCTCGCGGTTGCACAGCACGTCGGGGTTGGGGGTGAGCCCGGCACGGTAGGCGGCCAGGAAATCCGCGAACACCTGGCGACGATACTGGCTGGTGAGATCCACACGATGCAGCGGGATGGAAAGTTCCGCGGCCACGCGCCGTGCATCCTGGAAATCCCCGGCGGAGGTGCAGTAGCCCTGCTCGTCCTCCTCCCAGTTGTGCATGAACAGGCCCTGCACCTCGTGCCCGGCGCGCTTCAGCAGCAACGCGGTGACCGCCGAGTCCACGCCCCCGGACAGCGCGACGATGACGCGGGAACCCATCGCTGCTCGCGCGGGTCAGTGCATCAGGCGGTCACGGCGACCGGCTGCACGGTGAGGTAGTTCAGCGCCGCGAGGTCGTGCCGCTGCCCGCCCAGGTAGTCGTCGATGCAGCGCATGACCAGCGGGCTGCGCAATCTGCCCGGCCGGGCTGCGAGTTCCTCGCGGCCCAGCCAGTGCGCGGCGACCACGGGCACATCGAGCTGGCGGTCCGGTTCATGGTGGACCGCCTCGCCGATAATGGCGAAGCGCAGGATGGAATGCCCATTGGCCGGATTGCGCCACAGGTACACGCCCAGCAGCGCGCGCGGCTTGATGTGCCAGGCAGTTTCCTCAAGGGTCTCGCGTACCACCGCGTCGATGATGGATTCGCCGTCATCGACATGGCCGGCGGGCTGGTTGAACACCAGCGCGCCACGGATGCGTTCTTCGACGATCAGGAAACGGTTGTCGCGCTGGACAATGGCAGCGGCGGCGAGTTCGGGGCGCCAGGTCATGCCCGGCAGTATAAAGGCGCGCGCGGCCCGGACGACTCAGTACTTGGGCACGCTGGCCAGCCACATCTCGTCAAACTCCTGCAGGTAGAGCCTGGCGATCGGGGGCTGTTCGAAGCCGGCCACGCCTTCCGGACTCGTGGCCTGGGCGCGGTAGACGATGGCGCGGCTGTCGGCGATCAGCATGCCGCTGGTGCGCGCGGCGAACTCGCTGCTGACGGTGCGGATCTCGATGTGTCCGGACAGGCGGCGGCGCATGGCGGCCAGCTTGTGGGGCGAGGTATAGGGTACGGGCCGGTGCGTCAGCAGCCGGATCTTGGCGAAGCTGTGCGCGAGCAGGAAGCGTTGCACCACATCGATGAAGCCCTGTTGCTCGTAGATCTGCGGCTCGAGGTCGAGGCTGTAGATGGACAGCAGGCGCTGCGCGCCCATCGCCGCGCGGCGGCTCGCGCCGCGCACGTCTTCCAGCGTGGTCAGCACCTGCAGGGGCTCCGGCACCACCGGATGCACACCGCCACGGCCCAGCATCGTGAGCGGTACGGGGTTCGCGGCCGCGGGGCCTGCGAAGTAGTAGTGGGGGCCTGCCATGCGCGGCAGTCTAGGAAGTCGAAATGCTTTTGCGGTGAGGGCTGCGTCACGCTTTGCCGCGTGCCGGGATTTGACTGAATGCCAACTGGGCGCTGGATCCCAGGCACCCAGCATTATGTAAACGCGTTGGCTACAGCCGCGCGAGCCTGGCGGCCAGGCCCACATAACCGGAAGGCGTCAGCCCCAGCAGGGCCGTGCGGCGCGCGGCGGGCAGGGGCAGCGAGGCCACCAGCTGCGCCAGCGAATCGCGCGTCAGCGGCTTGCCGCGCGAGTGTTCCTTCAGCAGCTCGTAGCCATTGGGCACGCCCTCGGCGCGCAGCACGGTCTGCACCGCCTCGGCGAGTACCTCCCAGGCCTCGTCCAGGTCCGCGGCCATCCGTGCCGGGTCCGGCGCGATCTTGCCGAGACCCCGCAGGCAGGCGCGCCAGGCGATCAGGCAGTGGCCCAGCGCCACGCCCACATTGCGCAGCACGGTGGAATCGGTGAGGTCACGCTGCCAGCGCGACACCGGCAGCTTCTCGCTGAAATGCCGCAGCAGCGCGTTGGCGACGCCGAGGTTGCCTTCGGCATTCTCGAAGTCGATGGGGTTGACCTTGTGCGGCATGGTGGACGAGCCCACTTCGCCGGGCACCGCGCGCTGGCGCAGGTAGCCCAGCGAGATGTAGCCCCAGATGTCGCGGCACAGGTCGATGCCGATCACGTCGATGGCGGCCAGCGCGTCGCAGTACTCGCCGATCCAGTCATGTGGCTCGATCTGCGTGGTGTGCGCATTCCACGCCAGGCCGCAGCGCTTCACGAACTGCTTCGAGACATTGATCCAGTTGGTCTTCGGCAATGCGACATGGTGCGCGTTGAAATTGCCCACCGCGCCGTTCCACTTGCCGAGGATCTCGACCCGCGCGAGACGGTCGCGTGCGCGCTGCAGGCGCGCCCGCACATTGGCGAACTCCTTGCCCAGGGTGGTCGGCGAGGCGGTCTGGCCGTGGGTGCGGGCCAGCATCGGCAGGGCCGCATGCTCCTGCGCGAAGCGCGCCAGCACCTCGATGAGCTGGTCCAGCTGCGGCAGCAGCAGCTCGCTGCGCGCGCGCGCCAGCAGCCGCGCGTAGCTGATGTTGTTGATGTCCTCCGAGGTGCAGCCGAAGTGCACCAGTTCCAGCTGCGCCGGGCTGGCACCTGCCGCCGCGATGGCATCGCGCACGAAGTACTCGACCGCCTTCACGTCATGGTTGATGCGCTTCTCGATGGCCTTCACCTTGCGCGCGGCATCGGCATCCGGACCGGCGGCGAGTTCCGCGATGCATGCCTTGATCCGGCTGGTAAAGGCGGCGGCCGGCAGTGTGGGCAGCGAGTCGGAGAGCTGCTGCAGCCACAGCGCTTCCACGACGATGCGCTCGCGCACCAGTCCGCCCTCCGAGAGCAGTTGCGCCAGGCCCTCGGTGGCAGCGCGGTAGCGTCCGTCGACGGGAGACAGGGCGGAAAGGCTGGAATCCATGCTGCGGCGGCTCTGCGGGGGAGCGAATGTTAGGATGCGCGGCATCATAACTGATGCCAACCAACGGCCCGAACAAATACATGAGCAACGAATTCCGGATCGAACGCGACAGCATGGGCGAACTCAAGGTGCCAGCCGCGGCATTGTGGGGCGCGCAGACACAGCGCGCCGTGCAGAACTTTCCGATCAGCGGCCGGCCCATGCCGCGCGCCTTCATCCGGGCGGTGGCGCTGATCAAGGCCGCGGCCGCGCGTGCCAATGGCGCGCTGGGCCTGCTGGATGCGGATGTAGTGCAGGTCATCGTGGCGGCGGCCGATGAAGTCGCCGCCGGCGGCCACGATGCACAGTTTCCCATCGACGTGTTCCAGACCGGCTCCGGCACCAGCACCAACATGAATGCCAACGAGGTGATCTCGCATCTGGCGGGCAAGCGCCTGGGGCGCGCGGTGCATGCCAACGACGCGGTGAACATGAGCCAGAGCAGCAACGATGTGATCCCCACCGCGATCCACGTCAGCGCCATGCTGGTGTGGCACGAGTCGCTGCAGCCGGCGCTGGCGCACCTGGCCGCGGTGCTGAAGAAGAAGGAAGCCGAGGTCGGCAGCATCGTGAAGACCGGCCGCACGCACCTGATGGACGCCATGCCGGTGAGCTTCGGGCAGGAACTCGCGGCCTGGCGCGCGCAGGTGGAGAAGGGCATCGAACGCGTGGCGGCGGTGGAGGCGCGGCTGCTGCAGCTGGCACAAGGCGGTACCGCGGTGGGCACCGGCATCAATGCGCATCCGCAATTCGCGGCGGGCTTTGCGCGCGAGCTGTCGCAGGCCACCGGCCTCGCATTCCGTCCCAATGTGAGCCTGTTCGAGGGCATCGCCACGCAGGACACCGCCGTGGAACTGTCAGGCCAGCTCAAGACCATTGCGGTGAGCCTGATGAAGATCGCCAACGACCTGCGCTGGATGAACAGCGGCCCGCTGGCCGGCCTCGGCGAGATCGCGCTGCCGGCATTGCAGCCGGGCAGCAGCATCATGCCGGGCAAGGTCAATCCGGTGATTCCGGAAGCCACCACCATGGTGGCCGCCGAGGTGATCGGCAACGACGCGGCGATCACCATTGCCGGGCAATCCGGCAACTTCCAGCTGAACGTGATGCTGCCATTGATCGGCTACAAGCTGCTGGAGTCGCTGCGGCTGCTCGCCAATGTGTCGCGCGCGCTGGCCGACACCGCCATTGCCGGTTTCGTGGTCAACGAATCGCGGCTGAAGGATGCGCTGGACCGCAACCCCATCCTGGTCACCGCGCTGAATCCGGTGATCGGCTACGAGAAGGGCGCCGCCATCGCGAAGAAGGCCTATGCGGAGGGCAAACCCATTCTCGAGGTCGCGGCGAAGAACACCGACCTTCCGGTGGAGCAGCTGAAGTTGCTGCTGGATCCGGCGGAACTGACGCGCGGTGGCATCAAGGGCGGTACCAGCGGAGGCGGCTGATGGGCCGGCCCTGGCATGGGCGAGGTCGCGGCGGCTGATGGGCGCCACGGCCGCGCGCGCTGCAGGGATGGATGCCGCGTGGCAGCGCCTGCTGCAGCGGCTGGCTGATTCGCAGCCCTGCCATCACCTGGCACCCGCACTGCCGGGCGCGCAATTCGCCTTCGCCGCCGACCCGCGCTTGACGGCGCTGTTGCCCGGGTCACCGCGCGCCGCGGCCGTGCTGGTGGGGCTGACCGAACCGGGCCGCGATGAGCCTGGGATCCTGCTGACGGTGCGCGCCGCCCATCTGCGCCAGCACGCGGGGCAGATCGCCTTTCCTGGCGGTGCCATCGACGCCGGCGATGAAGGCCCGGCAGCGGCGGCGCTGCGCGAGGCGCACGAGGAGGTTGGTCTCGAGCCCGGCTCGGCCCGGTTGCTGGGATACCTGCCGGACCAGTTCGTGCTGACAGGCTTTCGCATCACGCCGGTGGTGGCGCTGTTGCCGGCGCAGTTCACGCCGCGGCTGGATGGCGCTGAAGTGCAGGCCAGTTTCATGCTGCCGTTCGCCGCGCTGATGGATCCGGCCACCGAGCGCGCAGGCACGCGCCGCATTGGCGGCATCGATGTCGCGGTGCGCGACCTGCGTTACGGCGAGCATCGCATCTGGGGCGCCACCGCCGGCATGCTGTTGCAGCTGCGCGCGCTGGCCGTGATGAGCAGTACATGAGTGAGCTGCCGGGTCTGCAGCGCCTGCTGTCGGTGATGCGCGCGTTGCGCGATCCACACGATGGTTGCCCATGGGACCTGGCGCAGGATTCGCGCACGCTGGCGCGCTATGCGCTGGAGGAAGCCTACGAGCTGGTCGCGGCCATCGAGGCGGGCGGGGATGCCAGTGTCCGCGACGAACTGGGCGACCTGCTGTTCCAGGTGGTATTCCACGCGCAGCTGGCGAGTGAGCGCGGCCTGTACGATTTCGACGCCGTCGCCGCCGGTATCGCGGACAAGCTCGAGCGCCGGCATCCCCATGTATTCGCGCCTGACGGGCGCGATGTGAGCCACTGGGAACAGATCAAGGCCGGCGAGCGCGCCGCGCGTGGCGCGGGCGGAGTGCTCGACGAGGTGCCGGTGGCGCTGCCGGCACTGACCCGCGCGGTGAAGCTGGGCAAGCGCGCTGCCACGGTGGGCTTCGACTGGCCCGATGCGGCCGGGCCCCGCGCCAAGCTGCTGGAGGAACTGGCGGAGGTGGACGCGGCACAACGCGGCGAAGGCGACTCCCCGCTGGAGGATGAAGTGGGTGACCTGCTGCTGGCCGCCACCAGCCTGGCGCGCCACCTGCGCGTCGATCCGGAAACCGCCCTGCGTCGTGCCAACGCGCGTTTCGAGACGCGCTTCCGTGCCATGGAAGCGCTGGCCGCGGCCCGCGGCCTCGCGCTGGCCAGCCTTGACGCGGCTGGCCTGGACCAGCTCTGGGAAGATGTGAAGCGGGGTATTCAGTCCTGATTCATTGACTGCCGCGCAGTATTGCCACCAAGCCTGCTGAACCGGCAGGCGGGGATGGAGGCAGGTCATGAACAAGAAGATTCTCGTTGCCCTCGGTGCGCTCGCCCTCGGTGGCGCCGCTACCTCGGTCCAGGCCGCCGATCACGGCCGGCATCGCGATGACCACGATCATGACCGCGGCCGTCGCGGTTACGCCGAGGTCGTATACGTCGAACCCATCCACGAGCGCGTTCGCTACACCGCGCCGGTCGAGCATTGCTGGAACGAGCAACGCAACGTGCGCAGCGGTGCCGGCCAGCATGTCATCGTGGGCACGCTGATCGGCGCCGCCATCGGCAAGCACGTGGGTGACGCGCATGGCGACCGGGCGCTGGGCACGGTTGGTGGGGCGCTGATCGGCGCGGCGGTGGGCAGCAATATCGCCCGCGAGCGCGGCGACTATCGCGATGGCGGCCGCGAAGTGGTGCGCCGCTGCGAGACCCGCTACGAGGAACGCTGGGACCGGCAGGTGGTCGCGTATCGCGTGAGCTACATTTACCAGGGCCGTCGTGAGGTAGTGCGGCTGGCCCATGATCCGGGCCGCTGGTACCGGGTGGATGACCCACGCCGTAATGGCTGATCAGGAATATGCAGCGAGAACTCCGCGCGGAGCATGCATGGCATCAATGGACCGGCAGGATCCTGCCGGTCCTTGCCGTTGCGCTGCTGGCGCTGGGACCGGCTCACGCCAGGGACAAGGACAAGAAAAAAAAGCAGCGCGAGGCCGAAGCGCCCGCCCAGGTGGAACCAGCCGCGCAGGTCAAGCGGCCGAAAGTGATCCTGCCCGAAGGGGCGCGGCCATCGCCCGCGCTGAAGATGCGTGAGGCGCCGCGCCCGGCACAGCGGATATCCATCGATCGCGTCATCCAGCAGGTGCAACGCCGCTACAAGGCCAAGGTTATCGACACGAAGGAATCGCAGCTGGGCGCCCAGTTCATCTATGTACTGAAGGTCCTGTCCGAAGACGGCCACGTCAGGACCGTCAGGATCGACGCCGCATCCGGCAAGGAACTCTGAGCAAGGCAACCGACAGCAGCAGGACCGGGCGCGGATGGCAGGAGGTTGCGTATCGCGTGCGCTCCGTTTACAAGGGCCGTCGTGGCGTAACGCGCATGGCCTGCGATCCGGGCTGCTGGTATCGGGTGGACGGCGCACACCCGCAGGATTGATCACGTACCATACGAATATGCAGCGAGAACTCCACGCGGAGCGCGCATGGCGCCATTGGACCGGCAGGGTGCTGCCGGTCGTTGCCGTTGCGCTGCTTGCGTTGGGCCCGGCACACGCCAAGGACAAGGACAAGAAGGACAAGCAACGCGAGGCTGAGGTGCCGGCCCAGGCCGAGCCGGCGCAGTTCGAGCGCCCGACGGTGATCCGGCCCGAGGGGGCGCGGCCGGCGCCGCCGCTGATGATGCGCGAGGCGCCGCGGCCGACGCAGCGCGTTTCCATCGATCGGGTCATCGAGCAGGTGCAGCGCCGCTACAAGGCCAAGGTGATCGAAAGGAAGGAAGCGAAGAAGGGCGAGCAGCTCATCTATGAACTGAAGCTGCTGTCCGACGACGGGCGCGTCTGGCGAGTGAGAGTCGACGCCGAATCTGGCAAGGAAATCTGACAAAAGGGGCTGATGCATGCGCGCGCTGGTAGTTGAGGACGAGGCGGCGTTGCGCGATGCGCTGCAACGGGACCTGGAAGGAGCTGGATTCACGGTCGACCTGGCCGCCGATGGCGAAGAGGGCCTGTTCGCCGGCAGCGAGTATCCCGTCGATGTCGCCATCATCGACCTGGGCCTGCCGAAGATCTCCGGTCTGGAGCTGATCCGGCGCCTGCGCGCCATGGACAAGCGCTTCCCCATCCTGATCCTCACCGCGCGAGACCGCTGGCAGGACAAGGTCGAAGGCCTGGATGCCGGTGCCGATGACTACGTCGCCAAGCCTTTCCACTTCGAGGAAGTGCTGGCGCGCCTGCAGGCGCTGATGCGCCGGAGCGGCGGCTGGGCCTCCTCCAGCCTCACCTGCGGCCCCATAGTGCTCGACACGCGCGCGCAGACGGTGGCCGTCGACGGCAAGCCCATCGATCTCACCACGTTCGAGTACCGCATCCTGGAGCACCTGATGCTCAAGGCCGGCGAGGTGATCTCCAAGACCGACCTCACCGAGCAGCTGTACGAGCAGGACTTCGAGCGCGACAGCAACGTGATCGAGGTGTTCATTGGCCGGCTGCGGCGCAAGCTGGACCCGGATGACCGCATCCGCCCCATCGAGACGCTGCGCGGGCGCGGCTACCGCTTCGTGCTGGCGCGCAGCGCGGGCTGAGCCGCGCGGGCGCCACTCACGCCTGTTCCGCATGTCCTCCATCAGCCGGCGCCTGCTGGTCTGCCTGACGCTGCTGCTGCTGCTGTTCTTCGGCGTGATGGCGGCAGTGATCGACGCGCGCTTCCGCGTGGTGGCCGACCAGTCGCTGCGCGAGCTGCTCAGTGCGCAGATGGTGGCGCTGATTGCATCGGCCGAACCCGACGAGGACGGACGCATCGTGCCGCGGCTGGCCGAGCGCGAGGGTCGGCTCGCGGTGCCGGGGTCCGGGCTGTATGCCGCGGTCAGTGCCGGTGGGCAGATCGTCTGGCGTTCACCTTCGGCGGAGGGCAGCGTCACCGACTTCGGGCCGGCCCAATCGCTGGGTCCGCCGGTGTTCCGCTACCTGAAGGATGCGCGCGGCGCGCGGCTCGCGGCACTGAGCCGTGGCCTGCGCTTCGAGGACGTCAGTCCGTCGACCTTTACCTTCACCGTGGCCGAGGACATGCGCTCCTTCAACGAGCAGCTGAAGGGTTTCCGCAAGGGCCTGGCCGGCAGCTTCGTCGTGGTGGCGCTGCTGCTGCTGGCCGCGCTGGCGGCGCTGCTGCGCTGGGCGTTGACGCCGCTGCGCCGGCTGGCGCGGGAGATCCGCGCGGTGGAACGCAGCGAACGCGAGCAGCTGGATGACCGCTGGCCCGCCGAACTGCATGGCGTGGTGGCCAACCTCAACACGCTGCTGGTAGCCGAGCGCACGCGCATCACGCGCTATCGCGACACCCTGGGCAACCTCGCGCACAGCCTGAAGACGCCGCTGGCGGTGCTGCGCGCGAGCTTCACGCGCGGCACGCCGGATGCCACCGAAGCGGCCGTCAGGGTGGTCAACGAACAGGTGGATCGCATGGGCGCCATCGTCGAACACCAGCTGCGCCGCGCACAGACCAGCGGTGGAGTCAGCATTGGCCAGCAGGCCGTGGAGATACTGCCCATCGCGCAGGACCTGCGGCGCACCCTGCTCAAGGCACATGGCCGCAAGGATTTCGCCATCGAGCTCGCCATCGATCCGGGCCTGCTGTTCGTCGGTGACCGTGACGACCTGACCGAGGCGCTGGGCAACCTGGTGGACAACGCCTGCAAGTGGTGCCGCTCGCGGGTGCGGGTAACGGCGCAGCTGCGGGACGACACCGGCGCCAGCCAGAAGCTGCAACTGGCCGTCGAGGACGACGGCCCGGGCATCCCGGCCGGTGAACGCGAACGGGTCCTGAGGCGCGGCGCGCGCGCGGATGAACACACGCCCGGGCATGGCCTGGGGCTCGCCATGGTGCGCGACATGGCAGGCCTGTATGGCGGCGTGCTGGCGCTGGCCGATTCGCCGCTGGGCGGGTGCCGGGTGGAACTGCGCCTGCCGGGCCGCCTGAAGTGATCGGGTAGACTCGCGGCCATGAAATCACCCGCAGAAACCCACTGGACGCCGGCCAGCTGGCAGACCCGCAAGGCCTTGCAACAACCGCAGTACCGCGACCCCGTGGCGCTGGCCAGCGCCGTGGCTGAGCTGGCGCGCCTGCCACCGCTGGTGGTGTCCTGGGAAATCGAGGCGCTGAGCGAGCGCCTCGCGGCCGCGCAGCGCGGCGAGGCCTTCCTGCTGCAGGGCGGAGACTGCGCCGAGACCTTCGAGGGCTGCGAGTCCGACCGCATCGCCAAGCAGCTGAAGGTGCTGCTGCAGGTGAGCCTGGTGCTGCTGCATGGGCTGAAGCGGCCCATCGTGCGCGTGGGCCGCATCGCCGGCCAGTACGCCAAGCCGCGCTCGACGGACACCGAGACCCGCGATGGCGTGACGCTGCCGAGCTACCGCGGCGACAACATCAACCACGCCGACTTCACGGCCGAAGCGCGTGAGCCGGATCCGCAGCTGCTGCTGCGCGGCTACGAGCGCGCGGCGCTGACGCTGAACTTCGTACGCGCGCTGGTGGACGGCGGCTTCGCCGACCTGCACCACCCGGAATACTGGGACCTGAACTTCCTGCAGCATTCTCCGGCGCGCGAGGCTTACGGGAAGGTGGTGCGCTCGATCGGCGACGCGCTGGATTTCTTCGAAGGCATGACCGGCAGCCCGGTGGAGAAGGCATCGCTGGTGCGGATGTTCGCCAGCCACGAAGGCCTGCACCTGCAGTACGAGCAGGCGCAGACGCGCTTCATTCCGCGCGTGCAGCGCTGGTACAACCTGTCGACCCACATGCCGTGGATAGGCATGCGCACCGCGCAGCTGGATGGCGCGCACGTCGAATACTTCCGCGGCATCGCCAACCCCGTCGGCGTGAAAGTGGGCGCGGCCATGGACAGTTCCTGGCTGCAGGGCCTGGTCACCACGCTGAACCCCAACAACCAGCCTGGCCGGCTGACGCTGATCCACCGCTTCGGCGCGAAGGAGATCGAGAAACACCTGCCGCGGCTGATCCAGGCGGTGCGCGAGACCGGCCAGACCGTGCTGTGGGTGTGCGATCCCATGCACGGCAATACCGAGACCACGGTGGGCGGCTACAAGACGCGGCGCCTGGAGAACATCACCCGCGAGCTGGAGCTGGCTTTCGAGGTGCACGAGGTCCATGGCTCGCGCCTTGGCGGCGTGCACCTGGAGATGACCGGCGAGGATGTCACCGAGTGCACCGGCGGCGCGCGTGGGCTGTCGGATGCGGACCTCACCCGTGCCTATCGCACGCAGGTGGATCCACGGCTGAATTACGAGCAGGCGCTGGAGCTGGCGCTGATGATCGCCGGCCGCAGCAAGAAGAGGGACTGAGCCCTGGACTTCGACGGCCGGCAGTTCGCCTCGACCCTGCCGCGGCGGCCCGGTGTGTACCGCATGTACGGAGTCGCGGATGGCAATGCCGATTCGCTGCTGTACGTGGGCAAGGCCGCCAGCCTGCGTGACCGCGTGGGCAGCTACTTCCAGCAGGGCAGGCAGGCACCCAAGGTCGAGGCGCTGGTCAGGCTGATCCGCCACATCGAAGTGACGGTGACGGCGTCCGAGACCGAGGCCTTGCTGCTGGAGTCCAACCTCATCAAGGAGCACCGGCCGCGCTTCAACGTGGTGCTGCGCGACGACAAGAGTTTTCCGTACGTGCTGCTGCATGAGCATGCCTTCCCGCGACTGGCTGTGTACCGCGGGCCGCGTACCGGCAAGGGGCGCTACTTCGGGCCGTATCCGGATGTCGGCGCGGTGCGCGCCTCGCTGCAGCAGCTGCAGAAGCTGTTCCATCTGCGCAATTGCCGGGACAGTTTCTTCGCCAATCGCTCACGGCCCTGCCTGCAGTACCAGATCGGCCGGTGCTCGGCGCCCTGCGTGGGACTGATTACCGCGGAGGCCTACGCGCGCGACATGGAAGCGGCGGTAATGGTGCTGGAAGGGCGCGACAGCGAGGCCACCAGCGCACTGGAGCAGCAGATGCGCACGGCCGCGCAGGCGCAGCAGTTCGAACGCGCTGCGCAATTGCGCGACCAGCTGATCGCGCTGCGCAAGGTGCAGGCCGAGCAATCCGTGGATGCCGGCAGCCTGCGCGACGTGGACGTGTTCGCCATCACCGGCGAGCCCGGCGACTACGCCGTCTCGGTGCTGCTGGTACGCGGCGGCCGCAGCCTGGGCACCACGGCCTACTTTCCGCGCGCACCGGGCAGCGCCGAGGAGGTACTGGCTTCCTTCCTGCTGCAGTTCTATGCGCGCGAGGAGGCGGTGGCGGAGGTCCGCCTGAACCTGGACCTGCCGGACGCCGGCGCGCTGTCCGAGGCGCTGACGCGCCAGCATCAGCGGCAGATCGCGGTGTCGCGACCGGCACGTGGACTCCCGGCGCGCTGGGTCGAAGCCGCGGTGGCCAACGCCACGCAGGCCCTGGCCATGCGCAGGGCGCGCCGCGAGGATGCTGCGGAACTGCTGGCCGCGCTGCGCGAAGCGCTGGGCCTCGCCGCGACCCCGACGCGCATCGAGTGCTTCGACATCAGCCACACGGCCGGGGAGGGTACGGTGGCCTCCTGCGTGGTGTTCACCAGCGAGGGCATCGCGCGCCGGGAATACCGGCGCTTCAATATCGAAAGCGTCGCCGGTGGTGACGATTACGGCGCGCTGCGTGAAGCCGTGGCGCGGCGCTACACGCGCATCCGCGCCGGCGAGATCCCGGCGCCGGACCTGTTGCTGATCGATGGCGGACGCGGCCAGGTCGATGCCGTGACGCCGGTGCTCGCGGAACTGGGATTCGGCGCGCTGCCGGTGCTGGGTGTATCCAAGGGCCCGGACCGCAAACCCGGCCAGGAACGCCTGCACCGGGGCAACACGGATGAAGCCTTCACGCTGCCGCCGGATTCACCGGCGCTGCGCCTGATCCAGCGCATCCGCGACGAGGCGCATCGCTTCGCCATCCAGGGTCATCGCCGGCGCCGCGCGCGGCGCCACCAGGAATCGGTGCTGGAGACCGTGCCCGGCCTCGGTCCCGGCAAACGCCGCGCGCTGCTGACGCATTTCGGCGGCCTGCAGGGCGTGCTGCGCGCGGGCGTGGCGGATCTGTCGCAGGTGAAAGGAATCGGGACGGCGCTCGCGCAGGTCATCTATGATCACCTGCACCCGGGTGCCTGAGCTTCCGGAAGCGGAACATGGCCTGGAACCTGCCCAACATCCTGACGTGGCTGCGCATCATCGCCGTGCCGATGGTGGTGGTGCTGTTCTACGTGCCGCACAAGTGGGCGGACATCTTCGCCGGCCTGCTGTTCGCCGCTGCCTCCATCACGGATTCACTGGACGGGTACCTGGCGCGACGCATGGGCCTCACCAGCCGGCTCGGTGCCTTCCTCGATCCAGTCGCCGACAAACTCATCGTGGCCGTGGCGCTGGTGCTGCTGGTCAGCAAGGCGCATCCGGATCACCTGCAGCACCACTGGGTCGTGGTGCTGTCCGCCTGCGTGATCATCGGTCGCGAGATCGCCATCTCGGCATTGCGCGAGTGGATGGCCGAGATGGGCGAGCGCACGCGGGTGGCGGTGTCGTCGTTGGGCAAGCTGAAGACCATCCTGCAGATGGTGGGCCTGTCCTGCATGCTGTACCGCTTGCCGCTGTTCGGCGTCCTGGATGTCTACACCATCGGCGAGTGGCTCACCGTGGCCGCCGCGGTGCTCACGCTGTGGTCCGCGATCAGCTACCTGAAGGCGGCATGGCCGGTGCTGACGGCCCCGGAATCCGGCAAGCCGGACGGTTCGTGACGCGTCGCGCTTGACTTGCCCGGGCGCGGACCTAGAATTCCGCCCCTCCTGTTGCGGGAATAGCTCAGTTGGTAGAGCGCAACCTTGCCAAGGTTGAGGTCGCGAGTTCGAGCCTCGTTTCCCGCTCCAAATCTTCCCCGGCGCGGCTAGGTGGCAGAGTGGTCATGCAGCGGCCTGCAAAGCCGTGTACGCCGGTTCGATTCCGACCCTAGCCTTTCCACCGTCAGGCCCTTTGACTGCGCCTGACGCGCTTCACAACTTCATTCGTTCAGCCCGCGCCACCGCCAGGGTGCGGTGGCGCGATTCCTGCCATCTAGAAGTTGGCCGTAGCCGTCTGCCCGGTGCTGATGGTGACTGGCAGCGCATACACCACGAAGTTCAGGGGCGTGGTGGTGTTCTCGTCAACCAGCGGGTCATCGGTGTTGCAGGTGAAAGCGGCGGTGTACGTGCCGGCCTGCAGGAATGCGACCTTGTAGGTGTAAACACCCGACACGAGTGCCGCTGTGGTGGTGACCAGTGGGTCCACCGTCGGCGCCGTATCCGGGCTGCCGTCCGCGGGATTGAAGATGTCGTCGGGGACGACGGCGGCGCCTTCATACAGATAAACCACCGGTGCCTTGTCGGTGCACGCCGCAATGGCCGCCAGCGTCGGCGCTGCAAAGCTGCCCACCAGCGTGCCGGCCTCGATGTTGTCCGTCATGCGCAGCACGGGCTTCATCTGGTAATCGGGCGACTGGCCCGGCGGCGCGATGATCGACTTGTCCAGCAGGAAATCGATGGTGAAGTCCGCGCGTCCGCCGGCAGGCATCGTGAATCCGCGTACCAGCTTCAATCCGGTCTGCATGCCACTGGGGATGCGCAGGCCGTGCTGGCCGGTGCCATCGACGACGTAGGAGCTGCCCGGCGCCGGATCGACAATCAACCGCACCCATTCATATTGGCCGGCCGGAACCGTGGCATCCGGCAGCAGCGTGGCGGCGTTGCCATTCTGCAGCGTCAGCAGGTCGAAGCCGCGCGCCGGCGAGAACTCGAAACTCTCCGCCGGGGCGCCCACCGGCTTGGCCTCGACACCGATGAACTGCACCCACACGGTGGTGGCGCCGGTGACCGGCGCATCGGTGATGTTCAGGTGCAGCGTGGACGTGCCGCCCTCTCCACCGCAGCCTGCCAGCGCAATGCCCGCCAGCAAGGCGGCCACGCTGCTGCGCACGCCGGAAGTGTTCATGTTCATGTTTTTTCCCTCGGTGAAATTGCGGTGATCGCGAGCCATCCTTGCGCAAATGACCCGCGGCGCCCAACCGTCGGTACGGAACGACAGCCGCGGCCACAAACCGGCGAGCACCCAACCCCGCGGGAAGGGATTGATATGCAGGTGGCGAGCCGTGGCTGCGCGAAGGCAGCTCACGGTGCCAGCTCAGTTCCGGTAGGCGCCGTCCAGGATCCAGTTGCGGATCAGGTTGATCTCCTGCGTATCGAGCAACGGACCGCCGCCGCCGTGGCTGTTTTCGCCCAACGGCTTGTGCAGCAACATGCTGCCGGATTCATCGATGGTGCTGTTCAGCTGCGTGTCGAACTCCACGCAATAGGGGCGTGCGCTGGCCTCAGCGGCAGGGCACGAAGTACGACGGCTGCCTGCCAGGTCGTCATAGGTCGTCACACCGCTGGCGTCCGCGGTCATCGAGCCCCACGCGCGTCCCTCGCCAGTCGGAGAGGCCGCAGGAGAGCGCGCAATGCCATGGCAGCCGGCGCAACCATTGTCTCCGAGCATCGTGAATACATTGCTCCAGGTGGACGACTGGAAGGCGGACCCGACGAAGGACAGGCGCGGATTGACCGTCATGCGCACGGTGCCGGTCTGCGAGGTCGACACCGGACTGCCGTTCTGGTTCACGGTGATGCGGAACTGGAAGGAATCCAGCACCGTCGTGCCACTCTGCGGCGACACGAACAAGGTCGGCGAGGTGTAGGAGATCGAGGTGCTGCTGGCCCCCGCGCTGCCGGTTGCACCGGACCCCAGCGAACCGGCGGGGTTCCTGCCGCGTGCGGTCGGCGCGGATGTAATGGTCGCGGACACCGTATAACCGGCCTGGCTGAACTGCGTTGGCGTCAGACCGAGCGCGTTCTGCGCCAGTGTGGTCGGGTTGATGCCGAGGCCAGTGTTGCAGGGCGCGGTGCAGGAGATGTCGTACTGATTCGGATTGCTGCCATTGCCTGGGTTGACGTTCCACCCGCCCGGGATATTCACCGTCACATTGACCTGGCCGTCTGCGGTATCACCATCCGCGTCGGTGATGCGATACCGGATCACGCCACTGGCGGTCGCCACGAAATTCAGGGTGCAGGTGGTGAAGCAGTTGGCGATGCCACTCGCCACGCCGGCGGGAAGCTGCTGCAGGATGGCCACATTGTTGGCGCCATCTCCCGGTGAAGCGCCACCGGTGCTGAACAGGTCGATGGCCACTGCCGCGCCGCTGGCGGGGTTCGGATTGAGCGTGTAATTGCCGCCCACCGGTTTGCGGTCGGCCACGATGGTGATCGGCGCGGCCAGCGAGCTGCTGCTGCCGTTGACATCGGTCACCGTCAGGCTGGCGGTGTAGCTGCCGGAGACATCCGCGAGGAAGGCCGGTTCCGCGGTGTTCGCGCCGATCAGCACGGCGTTGCTGCCAGCCGGCCGCTGCAGCGTCCAGTTGTAGGTCGAGGCGTAGCGGCTCTGCAGGCCGGAAAGCCGCACGGCGGCGCCAGAGGCGCCCGGATCCACCTCCGTCGGCTGCGCGGCCAGCGCCGCGACTGCCGGAACCTCGGCGGGCGCGGCGATCCCCAGGTGATCGGCAAGCAGTCTCGCCGCGGGCACGGTGTCGCCGGGCTGCTGGATCCAGAAGCGGTCAGAGGTGAGCCGCGAGCCAGGCATCACGTGCTGTTCGAATACGCGCAGGCGGGTCTTGGTGGTGTTGGCGCCGCTGAAATAGGTATCCGAGTAGGCGCTGAACTGTGGGGCAGTGGCCGGTGCCAGGCCACCGGCACCGGCGTCCGTGATTCGTTGCAGATGGCACATGCGGCAGTTCGGGGCGATGACCTTGCTGTACAGGGTTTCGGAACTCAGGCCGGTGGTACCGGATGAAGTCAGACCCTGCCAACCCGTGGGCACGTAATCGAATGCCGCGGCGCTGGCCGCAGGAGTGCCGGGCGTGAGCGGTGGCGCCCAGCCGAGCAACAGTGCACGCACCGCGTTCCAGCGGTCGAGCGTCTCGCCAGTGGGCTGGATCTCGGTAATGCGGCTGTCGACGATGGGCAGGACACCCGACTGGTTCAGCGCATGGATGTTCGGCAACTGCTCGGCGCGGGTGAAGCCGGGCTTGAGCCGCTCATCCACGATGGAATGATCCGTGTCGGCAAACAGCAGCGCGTTGAGGTCCCACGGGATGAACGTGCTGCCCAGGTCGCCGCCGCCGGGCGCGGCTGGCGAGTAGCTCGCCTTGGGTTTGCCGCCATGACACACCGTGCAGTTGCCCGGCGTGTAGCGTTCGCGCCGGCCATCGAAGTTGGCGCTGGTCACGCGCTTCCACTGACGCGTGCGTGGATCGGGAGCAAAAGTGTAGAAGCGCGTGTACTTCGGGCCGCCGCTGGCATCGGCGCGGTATTCCATCGCCACCGCGAGGAACGAACCGCTGCGCTTGATGGCACCCTCCAGCGATGAGTAGTTGAACACGATCGAAGCGCGTTCGCCGCCGCCGGTGTTGATGGTCGCGCTGGTGGCAGTGCGCTCGGCGGGCGTGCAGTCGGTCTTGAAGTACATCTCGCGGCCGAAACCCAGGTCGCGGTCATTCAGGTAGGTGGAATGGATGTCCGAACCGTAGTAACCGGGCACGCCGGCGAGCTCGCGCTGCATGCAGTTGTCGTTCAGCCAGTCATCCAGGTTGGTGCGATCGTTGCTGGGGTCGATGGCGGCGTAGTAGGCCTCCGCAGTGGTGCGGCTCTCCACCACGCCGGGGGAGGCCTTGATGCCGTCGAGCGCCTGCGTGCCGGTGATGGTGACTGTGCCTGAATCGGCGCCGGGTGCGGCGAGGCCTTCGGCGAGGAAGGTCAGGCCGGAGGGCACGGTGGCGTTGGCCGCGAGCACCAGCAGGTCCGGGCGGCGGCCGGTGGAGGCCAGGTCGGCGGAGCTCATGGTGATCGCGTACTCGGCTTCGGCGGTGTCGATATCCGCCGTGTACAGCAGGTTGTTGCGACGCGTGTCCGAGGGTGGCACGCCCGTGCCATTGAAGTTCGTCAGGATGCCGTTGGTGAGCACCGCGAAGTTCACCTCGTCGGCATTCAGCGAAGGCGGACGCAGGCGGAAGCGCGGGTTCTGGTACGACGCACCGTCGAGGTTCAGTCGTATGGTGGTACCAGCGAAGGTGAGGGACGTACCGGCCACGCCGGCGTTCTGCTTCCATGAACCGTTGATCTGCAGCGGCGCGCCGATCTTCACGCAGGTGAACACCGGATCGGTCGACGCGCAGTACAGCGGATCATTCGCCGCGGGACTGGTGGACGGATTGGGCCCGGTATTGATGGCGCGCTTGTAGCGCACCTGCTTCTGCACCTGGATGGTGAAGTCCGCGTCGCTGCTGAAACTGGTCGCTCCGGTGTACGACGCGGCCACCAGCACCACGTTGACCGCATCGTTGGTGGTCGAGGCATCGCTGAGCAGGAAGTCGTTCGGATCCGGCACGCGGCTCACCAGCACGCGCACCTCGGTGCTGTCGGTGTCGCCGTCGCCGGCGGTGATCTCCAGTCCGAAGCGCAGCTCCAGCGGCGTATCGCCCGCGGGCTGCGGCGCACGGAAGCTCATCGCGGTGCCGCCGCGCTCGATCATCTTCACGCCCTGCGCGGCGACGTTGAGCGGAGTCCAGTTCACGCCGAGGATGGCGCTGTCGTTGCCGTTGCTGTCCTTCGAGGACAACACCACTTCGGCACCCGAGCGCACATACACCGTGCCATCCGCCGCCGGTACATGGCCGATCACGGTGATGACCGCATCCGGCGCCAGCGAGGACTGGTTGCCGGCCTTGCCACCCAGGCTCTTGCCGGATCCGGCGGAACAACCGGCGACAAGCGCAACCAGCGCGCACAACGAGCCGGCCAGCAGGGAGGGACGCCATGCGTTCATGTGCTTTCCTTCAGAATTCGTAGCGCAGGCCGCCGGTGATCAGCTTGCTGCGGTAATTGCGCAGGCCTTCGACCGTGGTGTACTGCAGGTAACCCTGCAGGCCACCCGAACCGCGGCCGGAGGCATCCACGTCGCTCGAACCGCGGATCACCATGGAGAAGCCCAGCGAGTAGGTGAGATAGGCATTGTCCGGTTTGTCGGACAACAGCGCCGGGCCGACCAGGTCCTGGATGCTGCCGGCGATGTCATCGGGCAATGCGGCGAAGTTCAGGTAGATCTTCGTGCGTGCCGTCTGCAGCTGGCGGTGGTACTCGGTGCGCACATAGGGCATCACCACGCCGAAGCCCGGGGTCCATACATAGGACAGCTTGCCGCCCACGACGCCATCCAGCGACTTGATGTTCTGGCTCGCCACGTTGAACTGGAAGCCGCTGCCATTGCCGCCGGCGATCGCCACCTCGCGTTCGGCGAAGGCGTCGATCTTCATCTTCTGGTAGTTGCCGGCGAGGTACAGGTCCGCGCCTACCGGTCCCCACTGGAAGGGCAGGCCGAAGTTCGCCGTGGCCAGCAGCGCCTTGCTGTCCGGATCGCCGGCCGTGGCGGTATTGGTGCTGTCGATGCGCGAATCAAAGGACGGATAGCTGATGACGCGGTAGGTGTCGAAGCCCAGCTGCTGGTAGCCCAGCGACAGCGAGGCGTAGTAGTGCAGCTGGTCGTACTGCAGGAAGCCGGTGAGGCTGAAGCCTTTTGACTTGATGTAGCCATCCACGATGGACTTGGTGGAATCGAAATCCACGTAGCGATCGGTGTAGCCCAGGAGGCCACCGACCACCAGGCTGTCGTTGAAGCGCCAGTCCAGGCCCAGCGTGTATTCATAGCCGTCGAAGTCGAAGGCGTCCTCATTGCCGAAGCTGGAGACGCCATTGAAGGTGGTGTCGGCCTTGTTGCCGTAGCCGTTGGACACATCGAAGAACGCCGACAGCCGCGAGAAGCCGGCGCCGGCATTGCTGGCCGGGATGGGCGCATTCGAGGCGTAGCCGTACTTGACCAACTCGCTGACGCGGTTGCGCGCGTACAGGCCGGCGCGCGACACCGCGCGGATGGCGCTGATGCGGTTGCCCAGCGTGGAGGTCTGGCTGTTGGCGAAGTCCTTGGCCGAGGAGCCCTGCGCCAGCAGTTCCTCGGCCGCGGTCCAGCGCAGCGCGAAGCCGAGGCCCTCGGCGTCCAGGTTCAGGCCATAAAAGGTGTCCTGGCCGGTGATGATTTCCTGCGCCGTTTCCACCAGCTCGCGCACGTTCTCGTACACGTCGAGCACACCACCGGCGCACAGCGGGGAGGGCTGCCCGCCGCCGCACAGCGCGTCCAGTTCGTTGTAGGTGGCCTGGCCGATGAGCGCCGCGCGTCGTTCCAGCGGCGAGAAGCCCGCGAACAGCGACGAGGAGGTCAGCGCACCGCCGGGGATTTCCTGCGCCTGAACGCGCGTGCCGCCGAGTGCGCCGGCCAGCAATGCCGCGACGCCCGCCGCGATCTGTATCCGCCGAACGCAACTGTGGCGTGATGTCACGACTGACAGCATTGATTGCTCCCTGAACTTCCAGTGCATGCGGATCGCAGTTGGTGCGCCATTGCCAGTGGTTGGCGTCTTGATCCGGCCGATTCTGTGCGAGGATATCGCATCGAACCCGTTCGGGGATACGCGCGCATCCGACCCGGAAAATGCGCAAGGTGCGGGAGCGATACGTCATATTGCGGGCGCAGCCCAGGCGGACGTGGCGAAATTGGCAGACGCAGCAGACTTAAAATCTGCTTTCCGCGAGGAAGTGCGGGTTCGATTCCCGCCGTCCGCACCAGACCAGAGAACAACGCTTGCTCGAAGTCAGACAACTGCATCTGTGGCGCGGCGAGCGGCATCTGCTCAAGGGGCTGGGTTTCGATCTCGCACCGGGACAGGCATTGCAGCTGTTGTGGCCCAATGGCACCGGCAAGACTTCGCTGCTGCGCTGTATCGCGGGCTTCCTGCACGCAGAGGACGGACAGATCCTGTGGCAGGGCCGGCCAACCCGCAGCCACCGCGATGCATTCAATCGTGATCTTGCGTACCTCGGGCACGAACCGGCACTGAAGGGTGATCTCACCGCGCTGGAGAATCTGCGTTACTCGCTGGGTCTGCGTTGTCGCGTGAATGCCGGGCAGCTGGATGAGGCATTGCGCGATGCGGGTCTTGCGCACCTGGATCCGCAGTTGCCGGTGCGCAGCTATTCCGCCGGCCAGCGCCGCCGTGTGGCGCTGGCGCGCCTGTCGCTGTGGGGTGCGCGGCTGTGGCTGCTGGATGAACCGGCCGCCAATCTCGATGCCGCGGGTCAGGCGGTGCTGACAGGTTTCCTGGTGCGCCATCTCGCCGCCGGCGGTGCCGTGCTGCTGGCCACCCACCAGGCGCTGGCATTGCCCGGCATGGCCTCGCGCCACTGGCATTCACCCGTGGAGCAGGCCGCATGAACGATGCCCCGCTGGTCAGTGCATGGTCGGCAGCAGGCATGGTGTTGCGCCGGGATCTGGTGCTGGCCTTCCGTCGTCCCGGCGAGTGGCTGCAGCCGCTGGCGTTCTTCGCCATCGTGACCATGTTGTTTGCGCTGGCGGTGGACCCTGAACCGGCGCTGTTGCGGCAGATCGCGCCGGCGGCACTGTGGGTGGCATTGCTGCTGGCATCGATACTGGCGCTGGATTTCCTGTTCCGCGAGGACGGCCATGACGGCACGCTGGAACAGTTCGCCTTGTCGGGCCAGCCATTCAGCGCGCTGCTGTTCGCGAAGACCCTGACGCACTGGCTGCTCACCGGCCTGCCGCTGGCCATCGGCGGACCGCTGGCGGCAATGAGCCTGGGTGCGCCGATGTCGGCCATGCCCGGCTTGATGGGCGCGCTGCTGCTGGGCAGTGCCAGCCTGTCGCTGGTCGGTGCCATCGGCGCCGGGCTGACGCTGGGCTTGCGGCGCGGCGGTGCGCTGCTGTCGCTGCTGCTGTTGCCGCTGTCGGTGCCCACGCTGATCTTCGGTGCGCGCGCCACCGAGCTCGCCATCCTCGGCGAGAGCGCGGCGCAGCCGCTGTACCTGCTGGCTGCTCTTGCCGTGCTGGGGCTGCCGCTGGCACCGCTGGCCGCCGCCGCCGCAGTGCGGATCAGCCTGGAATAGCGCCACTCGGCTAGAATCCGCCGCCTATGGCATGGACCTGGTTGCATCGCTTCGGATCACCGCCGCATTTCTATCGCGTGGCGGGCACGCTCACGCCGTGGTTTGCCTGGCCCGCCGGCATCCTGATGGTGGTGGGCATGGGTTGGGGCCTCACGGTCGCGCCGGCCGACGCCGTGCAGGGTGATGCCTACCGCATCATGTTCATTCACGTGCCCGCAGCCTGGCTGTCGCTGATGTCGTATACCGCGATGGCGGTGGCGGCGGCCTCGGGCCTGATCTGGCGCATCAAGGTGTCGCACGCCGTGGCTACGGCCATCGCTCCGGCCGGCGCGATGTTCACGGCGCTGGCACTGGTCACCGGCATGCTGTGGGGCCAGCCGATGTGGGGCACCTACTGGTCGTGGAGCGATCCGCGACTGGTGTTCGAGCTGGTGCTGCTGTTCCTGTTCCTGGGCTACCTTGCGATGCGCAGCGCCATCGACGACGAGAATCGCGCCGACCGCGCTAGCGCCTTGCTGGCCACTGTGGGCATCGTCAATGTGCCGCTGGTGCATTACTCGGTCGAATGGTTCAACTCGCTGCACCAGGGCCCCACCGTACTGCGTCCGGGCGGCCCGGGAATGCCGGCCGAAATGCTGTGGCCGCTGCTGCTGTCGGCCCTGGGGTTCACCTGCTATTTCGTGGCGGTCATGCTCACTCGTGCGCGCGCCGAGGTGCTGCGCAGGGAACGATCCGGCGGCTGGCTTGCCCAAGCCCTGGGGGGTTGATCCATATGGCCGAATACTTCCACATGAGTGGCTACGCCTTTTACGTCTGGACCTCCTTTGGTCTGGGCGCGGCGGTGCTCGTGCTGAATGCCTGGCTGGCCCGACGCAACCTGCAGCGTCAGCGTGTCGCGGCCGGGCGCCGACTGGCGATGCGGGAGAGCTCTTGAGCACGCCACGCCAGCGACGCATGTGGATGGTGCTGGGCATCGTGGCCGGCGCGGGCGTGGCCGCCGGCTTCGCCATGCAGGCGATGAAGCACAGCATCGGCTACCGCGATCCCACCACTGTGCTGCAGGAACACATCCCGCCCGGCAAGCGTTTCCAGCTCGGTGGCATGGTGCAGCAGGGCAGCCTGCGGCGCACTCCCGGCAGCCTCACCGTGAATTTCATCGTCACCGACTTCAAGAACCAGATTCCGGTGCGCTACGACCGCGTGTTGCCCGACCTGTTCCAGGAGAACAAGGGCATGACCGCCAATGGCCGCCTGGATGAGTCCGGCACCTTCATCGCCGACGAGGTGCTGGCCAAGCACGACGAGAACTACATGCCCACCGCGGTGCAGAAGTCGCTGCAGAAAGGGCAGTCCCGCAGCGAGTCCGCGGCGCCGGCGGCGCAGCCCTGAACCTGAGGTTTCCATGATTCCCGAGATCGGTCAGTACGCGATGATCCTCGCGCTGCTGCTGGCGGCGACGCAGGCCTTTTTCGGGCTTGCCGGCCCCTGGCGCCGCAACGAACGCTGGAGCCAGGCGGTGTATCCGGCAGTGGCCGGGCAGTTCGTGCTGCTGGCACTGGCCTTCGGCTGCCTGGTGTGGTCCTTCATCAACAATGATTTCTCGGTGAAGCTGGTGGCTGCGCACTCCAACACCGCGCTGCCGGTGTACTACCGCGTGGCGGGCACCTGGGGCAATCACGAGGGGAGCCTGCTGTTCTGGGTGTTCGTGCTGGCGGTGTGGACGCTGGCGGTGGCGGCGTTTTCCACCAGCCTGCCGCGGCCATTCGTGGCGCGCGTGCTGGGTGTGCTCGGCCTGATCAGCGTCGGCTTCCTGCTGTTCTCGCTGGCCACTTCCAATCCCTTCGAGCGCCTGCAGCCTGCGCCGCCGGATGGCGTGGACCTGAACCCGGTGCTGCAGGATTTCGGCCTGACCATCCACCCGCCAATGCTGTACGTGGGCTACGTGGGTTTCTCCGTGGCCTTCGCCTTCGCGATCGCCGCCATGCTGGAAGGCAAGCTCGACCAGGTGTGGGCGCGCTGGACGCGGCCATGGACCACGGTGGCGTGGATGTTCCTCACCATGGGCATCGCGCTCGGTGCCTGGTGGGCGTACTACGAACTGGGCTGGGGCGGTTACTGGGCCTGGGATCCGGTGGAGAACTCCATCCTGATGCCGTGGCTTCTGGGCACGGCGCTTATCCACTCGCTGGCCGTGACGGACAAGCGCGGCCTGTTCAAGAGCTGGACTCTGCTGCTGGCCATCCTCGCGTTCTCGTTCTGCCTGCTCGCCACCTTCATGGTGCGCTCCGGCGTGCTGGTGTCGGTGCACAGCTTCGCGGCGGACCCCACGCGCGGCGTGTTCATCCTGTCGTTCCTGGCGCTGGTGATCGGTGGCTCGCTGGGCCTGTACATCTGGCGTGCGCCGCTGCTGCGCTCGGAAGCCGGCTTCGACCTGGTGTCGCGCGAGAGCTTCCTGCTGTTCAACAACATCCTGCTGGTGGTGGCCACCGCCGTGGTGTTCGCCGGCACGATGGGGCCATTCATTGCCGATCTCGCCGGGCACGAAACCATTTCGGTGGGTTCGCCGTACTACAACACCTGGTTCCTGGTGCCGATGCTGCCGCTGTTCGCGCTGGCTGCGGTGGCGGCCTTCGCGCGCTGGAAACGCGGGCAGCTGGGCGAATCGCGGCAGCGGCTGTACGGCAGTTTCGCGCTGGCCGTGGTGCTGGGCCTGCTGATCATGCTGGGCTTCTATGGTGATCGCTCGGTGCTGGGGCCCGTGGGCGTGGTGCTGGCGCTGTGGATCATCGCCTCCGCACTGGTGGACCCGGTGGACCGGCTGCGCCGCCGCCTGTCGCTGTCCGCGGCGGTGCTGGGCATGACGCTGGCGCATGTGGGCCTGGGCGTGGCGGTGTTCGGCATCGCGACCATGGAGAGTCGCCGCGTCGAGCGCGATGTGTCGCTGGCGCCGGGACAGGAGACAACGCTCGGCGCCTACGCCTTCCGCCTGGAATCGGTCGAGGACGTGGAAGGCCCGAATTACTCGGCAGTGCGCGCGCGCATCACCGTGACCCGCAACGACAAGCCCGAAACCGTGCTGCTGCCGGAGCGGCGCCAGTACGACGTGCAGCAGCAGTCGCTCGCCGAGGCCTCGCTGGGTTTGAGCTGGGGGCGGGACCTGCTGGCGACGCTGGGCGATCCGGTGGGCAATGACGCGTGGAGCATCCGCCTGCAGGTGCGGCCGGTGATGCGCCTGGTGTGGATGGGCGCGTTGCTGATGGCCATTGGCGGTCTGCTGGCGACCTTCGACCGCCGCTATCGCCGCCGTCGCGAGGCGCAGCAGCAGGCGGTTGCGGCCGCGCCATTGCCTGGAGGCGCGACATGAATCGCTTCTGGATTCCACTGGTGGTCTTCGCGCTGCTGTGCGTGGTGTTCGGCGTGGCGCTGAAGCGCGCGCCGGAGAAGCAGTTCGTGAAATCCGCGCTGCTCGACAAGCCGGCGCCGGATTTCGTGCTGCCCGATCTGCTGAAGCCCGGCAGCACCGTGGACAGCCGGCAGTTCCGCGGCCGCTGGGTGCTGATCAACGTGTGGGGCACCTGGTGCTTCGAGTGCCGCGCCGAACACGAGCAGCTGCTGGCCATCCAGCGCAGCGGCAAGGTCGCGGTGGTCGGCCTGAACTACAAGGACAACGACGATGCGGCGCGCAGCTGGCTGGCGGAGCTTGGCAACCCCTACGAAGCCGTGGCCGTGGACCGCGAATCGCACACCGCGCTGGACTACGGCGTGTACGGCGCACCGGAGAGTTTCCTGGTGAATCCGCAGGGCATCATCGTCCACAAGGTGGTCAGCGTGATCACCCCGGTGCTGTGGCGGGACAAGCTGCTGCCGATGATCGAAGGAGCCGCCAAGTGAAGCGCGCGGTCCTTATCGTGGCATTGCTGCTCGCGGGCCAGCTGGCAATGGCCATCGATCCGGCCGCGCTGCCGGATCCGGTGCAGCAGCAGCGCTACCTGGCGCTGATCCATGAACTGCGCTGCCTGAAGTGCCAGGGCGAGACCGTGGCCGATACGCCTGCCGATTTCGCCACGGACATCCGCAGCAAGGTGCGCGAGATGATCACTTCCGGCAGCAGCGACGCCGAGATACGCCAGTACCTGGTGGATCGCTACGGCGAAATCATCCTGCTGCGGCCACGCTGGTCATTCGCCAACGCCTGGCTGTGGCTGGCACCGGCGCTGCTGCTGGGGCTTGGGGTTTTCGTCGGTGCCCGCGTGCTGCGCCAGCGGCGCCAGCTGCTGGCCGCCGACGCCAGTGAACCTGGTGAAGAGGAGTCGCGCGCATGAGCGGGTTCATCGCAATTGCCGGCGCGCTGACGCTGGTGGCGCTGGTGGCATTGCTGTTTCCGCTGCTGCGCAGGCGCGAGGGGTCCGGCGAGGCCTGGCGCAGCGGCGGCATCGTCGCGGTACTGGTGGCGGTGGGTGCGGCTGCGCTTTATCCCTACTGGAGCAACTTCGACTGGGACCGGCCGGCACCGGCGGCAGATACACCCGAAGCCATGGTTGGAAGGCTGGCGCGGCGGCTGGAAAAGCAGCCCGATGACCTGGAGGGCTGGTTGCGGCTGGGCCGCTCCTACTCAGTGCTGCAGCAATGGCCATTGGCGGCCCGCGCGTATGGACGAGCCCACACGCTGTCGAAGGAACAAAGTGCCGAAGCGGCGCTGGGGCTGGGTGAGGCGCTGTACAACAGCGAACGCAGCGATCTTGCCGGGCGCTCGGGACAGCTCTTCGAGCAGGCAGTGAAGCTGGATCCGACTTCGGTGAAGGCGCTGTTCTACAGCGCGCTGGCGGCCAGCGAACGCAACGAACTGCCACTGGCGCGGGAACGCTTCGCGCGGCTGCTGCAATCCGATCCACCGGACAATGTCCGCGAGATCATCCAGCAACATATCCAGGCGCTGGAGTCGATGGAGAAGATGGCCGCCAGCACCCCGGGTGCGCCGACCACGCCGACCGCGCGGCCGGTGGCCGCTGCGGCTGCCGCGCCGCCTGCAGCCGCCTCTGCCGTTGTGCGGGTGCCGCTGCGCGTGACTCTCGCTGCCGGCGTGGCCGCCAAGGCGAAGAAAGGCGCGCCGCTGTTCGTGCTGGCGCGCATACCGGGTCAGCGTGGTGCGCCACTGGCGGTGCGCCGGCTGGAGTCCACCTTCCCGCAGGAAGTGGAACTGCTCAGCAGCGACGCGATGGTGGCCGGCAATGGTTTCACGGCCGGCCAGGACATCGAGATCGAGGCGCGCGTAGCCAATGGCGGCGGCGCCATTTCGGTCAGCGGAGATCCTTTCGGCACCGTGCGGGTGAAGGCCGGCCAGGGCGGCCGTGCCAGCGTGGAGATCAACCAGCTCAAGCCCTGAGCAAACGCGGCATCGAAGATTCAACAAAGGCGCGGAGTATCGCGGCGCTCCCGCCCGGTTATCAGGGGAATCGGATATCCTGCGCCGCTCCGGCAATGGCGCTATAGATCGGGGGTTTGCATGCGACGTCTGTTACTGGCTGCGTTCGGCGCAGTGGCCGCGATTTCCTGTTCGACCAACCAGACCACCCCGCAGGCCGGTGGTGACGCGATACCCAAAGGCCGCGTCGAGAAAGCCGACGCTGGCGAATGGACGCTGCACGGCAACGATTCCAACGAGCAGCGCTACAGCACGCTGAAGCAGATCAACGTCAACACCGTCGCAAACCTGGGCCTTGCCTGGACGGCCGACATGCCGGAGAGAAGCTCCTGGCAGGGCACTCCCATCATGGTGGGCGGCGTGCTGTATGTGACCACGCCCTGGAGCTACCTGTACGCCTACGACGCAGTGACCGGCAGGCAGCTGTGGAAGTACAGCCCGCGCGTGGTGCGTGAAATCGGCGCCAGCCAGCTGTGCTGCGGCAACCAGAACCGCGGCGCCACGTACTGGAACGGCAAGATCATCTGGGCCACGCTCGACGGGCGCCTGGTGGCGGTGGATGCGAAGAAGGGCACGCTGGTCTGGGAGACCGCGACCTTCGATCCCATGAAGGACGCCATGTCCATCACCGGCGCGCCGCGCGTCGGCAATGGCGTCGTGTTCATCGGCTCGGCCGGCGGCGAGTACCACCAGCGTGGCTTCATCTCCGGTTACGACGCCGAGACCGGCAAGAAGCTGTGGCGCTTCTACACCGTGCCGGGCGATCCCTCGAAGGGGCCGGACGGCGAGGCGTCGGATGACGTGATGGCCATGGCCGCCAAAACCTGGAAGGGTGAATGGTGGAAGACCGGTGGCGGCGCCACCGTGTGGGAAGGCATGGTCTACGACAGGGAAAACGACCTGGTCATCTTCGGCACCGGCAACGGCGCGCCATGGCCTGCCGAGGTGCGTTCACCGGGTGGTGGCGACAACCTGTTCACCTCTTCCATCGTCGCGGTGAACGCGAAGACCGGCAAGTACGCCTGGCACTACCAGACCACGCCCAAGGAAAGCTTCGATTTCGACAACAACGCGCCGCTGACCATCGCGGACCTCATGATCGATGGCCAGAAGAAGCACGTGGTGATGCAGGTCCCGAAGAACGGTGTGTTCTACGTGATCGAAGCGAAGACCGGCAAGGTGCAGAGCGCGCAGCTGACCGTGCCATTCGGCAACTGGCTCACCGGTTTCGACAAGGCGAACAACTGGGCTCCCATCCTCAATCCGGAGGCCAATTACGGTGCCACCGGCAAGGGCTGGTATGTGCAGCCGTTCCAGACCCACGTCTGGAGTCCGCAGGCTTTCAATCCGGATACCGGGCTCGTCTACGTGAACCTCCTCAATGCCACCTACGGCATGGTGGCCAAGGAAGGCGCCAAGATGGGCAACCAGCTGCTGTCCATCATCGTTGGCGGGCCCGACGCCACCCCGCAGGTGCCGCAGCCCGTGGTGCCACGCGAGAACTGGCTGTCCGCCTGGAATCCGGTCACGCAGACCGAAGTCTGGCGCGTCCGGGGTGGCGGCAGCGGCACGATGACCACTGCCGGCAACCTGGTGTTCCAGTCCGAAAGCGCGAATCTGGTCGCCTACAGTGCCGACAACGGCGACAAGCTGTGGACGGGTGCGCTGGGCGCCAATGCAGGCGCGGGCTCCATGACTTACGAGATCGGCGGGGAGCAGTACATTGCCACTCTCGCGGCTGTCGGACAGCAGAGAACGGGCCGGGTAGTGGTGTTCAAGCTCGGTGGCAAGGCGGCGCTGCCGGCAGTGGCTCCGGCTGCGCAGCAGGTGCTCAACCCGCCGGCCAACTTCGGCACCGAGGCCCAGCTCGCTGCGGGCAGGGACTCCTACACGGCTGCCTGCTCGATCTGCCACGAAGGCGGCGCGCGCACCAGCACCGGTGCCCCGGACCTGAGCTACTCGCCGTTCCTCGCCAGCACCGCCGCCTTCAGCTCGGTGGTCATCGACGGCATCAAGATGGATGGCGGCATGAAGTCCTTCAAGGGCGCACTGACCAGTGAGAACGTCGAGGCCATTCGTGCGCACCTCGTCAGCGTGGCCAACACGCTGAAGAGCAATCCGCCGCGCGGCGGCGTCGGTGGCCCGGGTGGCGGTGGTGGTGGCGCACGTGGCGGCGGCCCAGGTCGCGGCGCGGGCGCAGGTCCCGCTGCACCTCCGCCGGCGGCGACGCCAGTGGCCGGGCTGCGTGGCTCCACCGGTGGACGCGTCGCGGGCCAGGCTCCCACGCGGCCTGCCTCGCAGGCGCCGACCGAACTGCACCAGTAAGGATTCCTTGCCGGCACGCAGTTTCTTTCCGACCCGCATCTGGGCGGCCACGCTTCCCGCTGGCCGCGCCGATGCGTTGAACGAGCGCCTGCTGCGCGAATGCCGGCAGCTGGCGCTGGATGATCTCGCCGGGCGCCGCTGGTCGCGCCGCAACTATCCCGGCGGTTTCACCTCGTATGCCTCCGCGCATCGCATGCACGAACTGTCGCCGACCTTCGCGCGGCTGGCGCGCTGGATCGATGGCCAGGTGCGGCGCTTGGTGGCGGAACTCGAGTTCGACCTGGGCGGCAAGCCGCTCTGCATGACCGATTGCTGGGTCAACGTGATGCCGCGCGGCGTGACGCATGGCCTGCATCTGCATCCCTTGTCGGTGGTCAGTGGTACTTACTACGTGCGCGTGCCGCGTGGTGCGCCCGGATTGAAGTTCGAGGACCCGCGGCTGGAGCGCTACATGGGTGCGCCACCGCGCACTGCCGATGCCGGCGAGCGCAATCGTGCGTGGGTGACGATGCCGGCGGCGCCAGGCTCGCTGCTGCTGTTCGAGAGCTGGCTGCGGCATGAGGTCGTGTCGAACCAGTCGGCCGGCGAGCGGGTCAGCATCAGCTTCAATTACGGCTGGGGTTGAGCGAAAAGTCCCTGTCGTGCAATCTGCATCGGCCTGTTTCAGCGGCTATTTCGCCGCAGGCGCGATCAACGGGGGAACCATGTCCAAGCAGAAAACCCGCGGCCGGATGGGCCGCCGCGATTTCATTGAAGGTTCGGTATTCGCCGCCGGTGCAGCCACGCTGCTTGCCGGCGCACAGCAGGTCGCCGCGCAGGCGCCGCCAGCGGGCGCGCCGCGTGCAGGCGCCGCCGGTGGTCCGCCGCGGGGCGGTGGCGGTGGCGGCAGGGGCGACCCCGTACTGGGCACGGCGCTGCCTGCGGGCCAGCGCCAGCAACCGCAGCTGAAGGACCTGAAGGGCAAGACCGTGTACATCACCGGTGGCAACACCGGCATCGGTCTTGGCATCGGCCGCGCCGCGGCCAACGCCGGCATGAACGTGGTGATGGGCTACATCCAGGACGACCAGGTCGAGCCGGCGCTGAAGCTCTACAAGCCGGACCAGAAGAGCCGCGTGATCGCCATCCGCCACGATGTGACCGACCGCGACGGCTGGGTCAGCACGCTCAAGCAGATCAACGACAAGTTCGGCAACCTGCACCTGCTGGTGAACAACGCCGGCATCAAGACGCTGCGCCAGGCGAGCCAGGTGGATGCGGCGAACTGGGACAAGGCCGTGGCGGTGAACTTCACCGGCATCTACAACGGCTGCGCCGCGGTGATCCCGCACATGATCGCGCACAAGGAAGGCGCGCACATCGTCACCACCTCCTCGATGGGCGGCATCCTGCCGGGCGTGAATGCCGGCGTGTACACCTGCACCAAGTTCGCATCCTTCGGCCTGATGGAAGCGCTGCGCGTGGAGCTGGCTGGCACCAACATCGGCACCTCGGTGTTCTCGCCAGGGGGCGTGAGCACGGACAACATCCTGTCGGAGGCCGGCAATGTGCCGGCGAATTCCATGGACCCGCTGGAAGCCGGTGAGCGCGTGCTGAACGGCGTGGTGAACAACGACCTGTTCATCTTCTCGCATCCGGAGTTCAAGCCCGGCATGAAGGAACGCTTCGATGCCATCCTCGCCTCCGAGCCCACCGATGGCTTCCCGGAAGCCCGGGCCCGCGGCGAAGTACGCGTGCTGACTTCACCGGCCTATGCGCCGGAGATCGTCCATCGCAGCAAGCCGCGCAAGAACTACCGTTCGACGACGCCTGGCTGATCGCGCCGCGCCGCCTGCTCCTTGCGCAGCAGGCGGCGCTTGCGCTCCATGCCCCACTTGTAACCGGTGAGCGCGCCATCGCTGGCCACCACGCGATGGCAGGGGACGAGCACGGCGATGCCATTGGTGGCGCAGGCGCGTGCCACGGCGCGCGCACTGCCGGGGGCGCCGATGCGCGTTGCCAGTTCGCTGTAGGAAAGCGTTTCGCCACTGCGCAGCTGCGTCAGCGTGTGCCACACGCGGTTCTGGAATGCGGTGCCGCGGATATCCAGCGGCAGGCCGGCATCGGTCTTCGCGCCGTCGATCACCGCGACCACCTGCCGGACCCACAGCTTCATCTGCGCATCGGCGGGTTCGATGCTGGCCCTGGGGAAGCGCCGGTGCAGTTCCTGCAGCAGCGCCCGTTCGGCGCCGAATTCCACCATGCAGATGCCGCGCACCGTGGCGCCCACCATGATCGGTCCCAGCGCAGTCTTCGCGGTGGCGTGGCGGATATGTTCCTGCTCGCCGCCGGCCTGCAGGCGCCGCGGCGCCATGCCCAGATGCTGGCTGTCGCGGTATGCGGCGGAGCTGGCCGCGTAACCAGCTTCATAAATGGCGTCGGTCACCGAAGGCGACGCCCGCAGCGTGCGGTCGAGGCGCCGCTGCCGCTGCGCCAGCGCATAGCGCTTGGGCGAAAGGCCCACGGCGGCCTTGAACAGCCGCTGGAAATGCCATGGCGACAAACCGGCTTCGGCGGCCAGCGTGGCAAGGTCCGGGGCGGTCTCGGCCTTCTCGATGCGCCGGCAGGCGCGATCGATCAGCATCCTGTGTTCACTGCTGTGCATGGCGCGAATGATGATGCCACTGGCGCAGCCGTACATCCCGGATCTTGCGATTTCGCCGCGGCAAGGTTGACGGCCCAGGTGCACCGTAGCACCGTGCTTGCGACAAGAACCAACAACACTTCAGGGAGAAAATCATGGCGTCCACACAGCATGTCGATCTGGCCGGCTTCATGGATGGCGTCCGCCGCCGCAACCCGGGGCAGAGCGAATTCGCGCAGGCGGTCCAGGAAGTGGCGGAGGACATCTTCGAGTTCATCGAGGGCAAGCCCGAATACCACGAGGCGCAGATCCTGCGTCGCATCGCCGAGCCGGATCGCGTGATCAGCTTCCGCGTGTGCTGGGAGGACGACAACCACAACATCCGCGTGCAGCGGGGCTGGCGCGTGCAGAACAACAATGCCATCGGCCCCTACAAGGGCGGCATCCGCTTTCATCCTTCCGTGACGGAGAGCGTGCTGAAGTTCCTGGCCTTCGAGCAGACCTTCAAGAACGCGCTCACCGGCCTGCCCATGGGCGGCGGCAAGGGCGGCTCGAACTTCAACCCCAGGGGCAAGAGCGACAGCGAGGTGATGCGCTTCTGCCAGTCGTTCATGACGGAGCTGTACCGCCACATCGGCGCCGACACCGACGTGCCGGCCGGCGACATCGGCGTGGGGGCGCGCGAGATCGGCTACATGTTCGGCCAGTACAAGCGCATCACCAACGAGTTCACCGGCGTGCTCACCGGCAAGGGGCTGGAATATGGCGGCAGCCTGATCCGCACCGAGGCAACCGGCTACGGCTGCGTGTACTTCCTGCAGAACATGCTCCGGCACGTGGGGCAGGACGTCGCGGGCATGAAGGTGGTGGTCTCCGGTTCCGGCAATGTCGCGACCTATGCCGCGGAGAAGGTGCTGCAGCTCGGCGGCCGCGTGCTGACGCTGTCGGATTCGGAAGGGTTCATCCACGACCCGGCCGGCATCGACCAGGCGAAGCTGGAGTGGGTGAAGGAACTGAAGAACAGGCGTCGCGGCCGCATTTCCGAATACGTGAAGGAGTTCAGGGGCGCCACCTTCACCGGTGGCGGCGCACGTCCCTGGGGTGTGCCCTGTGATGTGGCATTGCCCTGCGCCACGCAGAACGAGTTGCATGGCGCCGAGGCGAAGCAGCTCGTGGCCAATGGCTGCAAGGCGGTGTCCGAAGGCGCCAACATGCCCACCGACCTCGATGGCGTGCACGTGTTCAAGGAAGCGCGGATCCTGTATGCGCCAGGCAAGGCGGCCAACGCCGGCGGCGTCGCCGTGTCGGGCCTCGAGATGAGCCAGAACTCGGCGCGCATTTCGTGGAAAGAAGAAGAACTGCAGCGGCTGCTTGTGGATATCATGAAAGGCATCCACGATCGCGCCGCCGAATGCGGCGGCACGGCCGGCGGCAAGCACATCGATTACGTGCGGGGCGCGAACATCGCCGGCTTCAGGAAGGTCGCCGATGCCATGCTCGCCTTCGGCGTGGTGTAGTCAGCAAGAAGAAGATCAGGGAGAACACGCGGGATGGCGACGAAGGCTTCGGATTTGTTCATTCAGTGCCTGGAACAGGAAGGCGTGGAATACCTCTTCGGCGTGCCGGGCGAGGAAAACCTCGACATGCTGGACAGCCTGTCGCGCTCGAAGCAGATCAAGCTCATCCTGACGCGCCACGAGCAGGGCGCGGGTTTCATGGCGGCGACCTACGGCCGCCACACCGGCAAGGTGGGCGTGTGCATGGCCACGCTGGGCCCGGGCGCCACCAACCTCGTCACCGCCGCGGCCTACGCGCAGCTGGGCGGCATGCCCATCCTGATGGTCACCGGCCAGAAGCCCATCAAGAAGTCCAAGCAGGGCCGCTTCCAGATCCTGGACGTGGTGGCGATGATGAGCCCGATCACCAAGTACACGCACCAGCTGGCCTCGGCGGACAACATCCCCTCGCGCATCCGCGAGGCCATCCGCCTGGCCGAGGAAGAGAAGCCCGGCGCCACGCACCTGGAATTCCCCGAGGACGTGGCTGCCGAGACCACCGAATCCCAGCCACTGCCGCGCAGCCTGGTGCGGCGGCCGGTGCCCGAAGCCAAGGCCGTGCGCGCCGCGGTGAAGCGCCTGGAAGCCGCGCGTTCGCCGCTGCTGGTGATCGGCGCGGGTGCCAACCGCACCATGACCGGCCGCATGCTGCTGCAGTTCATCAACAAGACCGGCATCCCCTTCGTCAGCACGCAGCTGGGCAAGGGCGTGGTGGACGAGACACACGAGAAGTTCGTGGGCTGCGCGGCGCTGTCGGCCGGGGATTTCGTGCACAAGGCCATCGAGGCCGCGGACGTCATCGTCAATGTGGGCCATGACGTCATCGAGAAGCCGCCGTTCTTCATGAAGAATGGCGGCGCCGAGGTGATCCACATCTCCAGCCGCTCGGCCATGGTCGACCCGGTGTACTTCCCGCAGATCGAGGTGGTGGGCGACATCGCCAATGCCATCTGGCAGATCAAGGAAGACATCGTGCCGCAGGGCACCTGGCAGTTCGGCCGCATGCTGGCGGCACGCGTCGCAGAAGTCGCGCATGCCCGCAGCATCGAGAACGACCAGCGCTGCCCGATCTACCCGCCATTCCTGGTGAAGACCGTGCGCGAGGTGATGCCGGCCGATGGCATCGTGGCGCTGGACAATGGCGTGTACAAGATCTGGTTCGCGCGCAACTACCCGGCACGCATGTCCAACACCGTGCTGCTGGACAATGCGCTGGCCAGCATGGGCGCGGGCCTGCCTTCGGCGATGGCATCGAGCATGCTGTATCCGCGCCGCAAGGTGCTGGCCGTGTGCGGCGATGGCGGCTTCATGATGAACAGCCAGGAGCTGGAGACCGCGGTGCGGCTGAAGCTCAACCTCACCGTGATCGTGCTCAACGACAACTCCTACGGCATGATCCGCTGGAAGCAGGCCAACATGGGCTTCCAGGATTGGGGCCTCACCTACGGCAACCCGGATTTCGTGAAGTACGCGGAGAGCTATGGCGCGCAGGGCCATCGGGTCAGCAATGCCGCGCATCTGGCGTCATTGCTCACCGAGTGCCTGGACACCCCGGGTGTGCACCTGATCGACTGCCCGGTGGACTACTCGGACAATGACCGCGTGCTCAACAAGGAGATCAAGCAGCTGAGCGCCACGCTCTAGTTGCGGCGCCCATGGCCAGCTTCAGCCTCAAGCCTGTCTATCCGCTGTACCTCGCCAACGAGGCCGTGCAACCCAACACGGATCTGGTGGTCACCGACAAGTTCACGGGCCAGCCCGCCACGCGCGTGGCGCTGGCCAATGCCGCCATCATCGATGCCGGCATCGCGGCGGCCGCGGCGGCCGCGGAGCCGATGGCGCGCATGGCCGCGTACGAGCGGCAGGAAGTGCTGTACCACTGCGTCACCCGCTTCCGCGAGCGGGCCGGGGAGCTGGCGCATGCCTTGTGCGTCGAGGCCGGCAAGCCCATCCGCGACGCGCGCGGGGAAGTCAGCCGCCTGATCGACACCTTCCGCATCGCGGGCGAGGAGGCGGTGCGCATCACCGGTGAGCTGCAGCCACTGGACATCAGCCCACGCGCGCGTGGCTACCAGGGAATGTGGAAGCGCGTGCCCATCGGGCCGTGCTCCTTCATCTCGCCGTTCAACTTCCCGCTGAACCTGGCCGCGCACAAGATCGCGCCGGCATTGGCGGTGGGCTGTCCGTTCGTGATGAAGCCGGCCTCGCGCACGCCGCTGGGCGCGCTGATCATCGGTGAGGTGCTGGCCGAGACGAAACTGCCGAAGGGCGCGTTCTCCATCCTGCCCGCCACCCGCGATGGCGCGGACCTGTTCACCACGGACGACCGGCTGAAGCTGCTGTCCTTCACCGGTTCACCCGACGTGGGCTGGGAGCTGAAGGCAAAGGCCGGCAAGAAGAAGGTGGTGCTGGAACTGGGCGGCAACGCGGCGGTGATCATCGACGAGGATGCGGACCTGGACGATGCCGTCGAGCGCACGGTGTTCGGCGCCTTCTACCAGTCCGGGCAGTCCTGCATCGGCGTGCAGCGCATCCTGGTGCACGAGAAGGTGTACGACGCCTTCCGCGACAGGCTGGTGGCGAAGACCCGCACGCTGATCGCCGGCAATCCGCACGACGAGCAGACCTTCGTCGGCCCGATGATCGACGTGAAGGAGGCGACGCGCCTGGACGGCTGGATCCAGGAGGCTGCCGGCAAGGGCGGCAGGGTGCTCTGCGGCGGCAAGCGTGATGGCGCCATGCTTGAGGCCACCTTGCTGGAGAACGTGCCGCGCGACACGAAGCTGTATCGCGAGGAAGCCTTCGGCCCCGTGGCCATGCTGTCGAAGTTCGCCAGCTTCGACGCCGCGCTGGACGAAGTGAACGATTCGAAGTTCGGCCTGCAGGCCGGCATCTTCACCCGTGACCTGTACAGGATGCTGAAGGCCTGGGACCGCCTGGAAGTGGGTGGAGTGGTGATCGGCGATGTGCCCAGCTATCGCGTGGACAACATGCCGTATGGCGGCGTGAAGGATTCCGGCCTTGGCCGCGAGGGCATCCGCTTCGCCATCGAGGACATGACCGAGATCCGCAACCTGGTGATCCGGCGCCGCGACCTGGACAAGTGATGGAAGACCGCGCCGAAATCATGGCCTGGCGCCGCAGCGAACGGACGCGGTTGCTGGAAGCGCGGCTGCGCATGCCGGTGGCGGACAAGCAGCAGGCCAGCGCCCGCATCATCGAGAACCTCACGCACTACTGCCACGAGGCACGCTTGCCGCAGGCCGGCACCGTCGTCAGCGGCTACTGGCCGCTGCGCGGCGAACCGGATATGCGGCCGTGGCTCACGCAGCTGCACGAAGCCGGCTGGCGCATCGTGCTGCCGGTGGTGGCCGGGAAGGGCAAGCCGCTGGTGTTCCGGCGCTGGTCGCCGGGTTGCGCGATGGAGAAGGGCATCTGGAACATCCCGATTCCGGCCGATACCACCGAATTCACGCCGCGACTGCTGCTGGCGCCGGTGGTGGGCTTCGATGCCAGGGGATACCGGCTGGGTTACGGCGGCGGCTATTTCGATCGCACGCTGGCGCTGCTGCGTTCACTGCAGGTGGAGTTCCATGCCATTGGCGTGGGCTATGCCGACGCGCAGCTGCCGACCATATACCCGCTGCCGCATGACATCGCGCTGAACACGGTGATTACAGAAGGCCCGCGCGGATGATGGCGCGGTGTGAAGTCAGCCGATGGCTGGCTGTGTTGTAGGAATTCAATGCCGTCGTAGTCCGATCGGCTTGCTGGTGCACCGACCGATAACATATCCACGCGGACAATCGCCTCATCGTCCCAATCCGGTGAGGCAGGTATGTCCATCACGAACAAGGGCGCACACCTTCGCGCGACAGCGCTGTCGTTGACCGTGGTGGCGGCCTCTGCGCTGTCGGCTTGCGCCTGGGACAACCCCTTCGATGCCGAGGGCGGCCCCGGTGACGATGATCCGACGCGGCCAGCGCCATTGCCGCCGGTGCGGCCGTCCCCGCCACCGACACCAACCACACCGACGCCCACGCCAACCCCGACTCCGACTCCGACTCCTACCCCGAGCCCGGAGCCCACGCCAACTCCCACACCCACTCCGACGCCGACGCCGACGCCGACACCGACGCCGACACCGACACCAACACCAACACCGACACCAACACCAACACCGACACCGACGCCAGAGCCTGAACACCTCACGCGCTACGAAGACACACACGCCTCGGTGAGCTTCGACGCGGGCTGGACGGTGCGCACCTTCCCCGATGACTGGGCGGCATGGAGCGGCGGGACGGCCATGGCCACCACCACCGCCGGTGCCCGCGCCACCTTCCGCTTCTCCGGTACCTCGGTCACCTGGATCGGCGCGCACGCGCTGGACAGCGGCATTGCGCGCATCTACCTGGACGGGCAGCTGGTCAAGGACCTGAATCTCTTCGGGCTCAGCGACGAGATCGCCAGTCGCGTGTATTCCCTGCGCGGCCTCGCTCCGGGCGCCCACACGCTGGTCATCGAGGCCACCGGTGAGCGCGATGAGGCCGCCATAGGCAACACCCTGATCGTCGATGCCTTCGATGTACCGGCGCCGGTGGTGTCGCGCATGCAGGATTCGGATTCGGAGATCACCTACAGCGGCACCTGGAAGCAGGTCAACGGCTGGATCGAAGACCCCGAGATGCCCTGGAGCGGCCGCTCCATCACCCAGTCCGCCGAGAGCGGTGCCTCCGCCACGCTGCGCTTCACCGGCACGGGCATCGGCCTCGTGGGATACCGCGGTCCGGACGGGGGAATTGCCCGGCTATCCGTGGATGGCGTGGTGGTCGGTGAAATCGACACCTACCTGTATTCCCCGCAACTGCAGGCCACGCTGTTCTCGAAGGATGGCCTCGCCGACACCGATCACACGCTGACCATCGATGTGACCGGCACGCACGGCCCGTCCGCGACGGATTCGCTGATCCGCCTCGATGCCTTCGACGTGACCATGCCGGGCCGGCGCTACGAGGAAGGGGACCCCGCCATCGCCTATACGGGGAGCTGGACCTACGGCAACCGCAACCGGCCGTGGAGCGAGGGTTTTGCGAATACGTCTTTCGATCCGGGAGCGCGCGCCACCTTCACCTTCACGGGCACCGGTGTGCGGTGGATAGGCTGCGCCAAGGGCTCCATCGGCATCGCCCGGGTTTATCTGGACGGCGTATTCATGGAGGAGATCGACGGCTTCTTCTGGCCGGCCGAGGACTTCCAGCGCACGATGTTCAAGGCTACCGGCCTTGCGCCCGGCCAGCACACGCTGGTGGTCGAGGCAACAGGGCGCAAGAACGAGTGGGCGGGCCTGAATTACGTCGTGGTGGATGCGTTCGACGTGCTGCCTTAGTGGCAACGAGGCCCAAGCCATTGTTTGGTTGGCTCCCTGGGTTGGAATCGAACCAACGACCAACGGATTAACAGTCCGACGCTCTACCGCTGAGCTACCAGGGAACATGATGGGCAGGCTGCCCGTCAGGAGGGCGCGATTCTTCAAGAACCGCCCGCCGCCGTCAAGCCGCTCGCAGCGGGTTGTGACGGCAGCGCAATCTGGGTGTCACGCCGCCTGCGCAGGTGGTCCTTTTGCGATCGCACGCCCGATCCGCTCCAGCGCCTTCGCCAAGTTCTCCATGCTGGTGGCGAAGGACAGCCTGAGGTGCCCGGGCGCGCCGAATCCGGAGCCCGGCACGCCGGCCACCAGTGCCTCGCCGAGCAGGAATTCGCAGAAGGCGTTGTCGTCGGAGAACCCCAGCTGCCGCATGGCGCCGCTGACGTCGGCGAAAGCGTAGAAGGTGCCGGCGCCGGGCAGGCAGCGGATGCCGGGCAGGGCGTTCAGGCCCGCGACGAAGAAATCATGGCGTTGCCGGAACGACTCGTTCATGCGCGTCACTTCATGCTGCGGGCCACTCAGTGCGGCGATGGCCGCCTGCTGGCTGATGCTGCTGGCATTGGTGGTGGACTGGCCCTGGATGGTGGCCATCGCGGCGATGATCTCGGCCGGGCCACCGCAGTAGCCGATGCGCCAGCCGGTCATGGCGAAACCCTTGGAACAGCCGTTGATGGTGACCGTGCGCGGATACAGCGCCGGCACCACCTGCGCGAGGCTGGTGAACGGCTCCGGCGCCCAGTAGATCTTCTCGTAGATGTCGTCGGTGCCGATCAGCACGCGCGGGTGCTGCAGCAGCACCTCGCCCAGCGCGGCGAGTTCGGCGCGGGTGTAGGCCGCGCCGGTGGGGTTGCTGGGGCTGTTGAACAGCACCAGGCGCGTCTTCGGCGTGATGGCCGCGGCCAGCTGCTTGGGCGAGATCTTGTAGCCCTGCGCGGCCGTGCCATCCGGTGTCACCGGCAGGCCGTCGGCCAGCAGCACCATGTCCGGATAGGACACCCAGTAGGGCGCCGGGATGATCACCTCGTCACCGGGGTTCACCACCGCCATGCACAGGTTGAACAGCGTCTGCTTGGCGCCGGTGGAGACCAGGATCTGGTTGCGCTGGTAGGTGAGGCTGTTGTCGCGCTGGAACTTCGCGATGATGGCGTCCTTCAGCTCCGGTGCGCCGTCGGAATTGGTGTAGCGCGTGTGGCCGCCCTTGATGCCGGCGATGCCGGCCTCACAGATGTGCGCCGGCGTGTCGAAATCCGGCTCGCCCACCGACAGGCTGATCACATCCTTGCCTTCACGCCGCAGCTGGGCCGCGCGCGCGGTCATGGCCAGGGTGGGAGAGGGTTTCACGCGCTGTACGCGGCGGGATAGCGAGTAGCTCATGCGGCTATAGTACGAGGTCCGATGTCTTCAGGTCATTTCGAACTTGCTGCGCGCTACGAGCCGGCCGGCGACCAGCCGGAGGCCATCGCGCGACTGGTGGAAGGCATCGGCAGTGGCCTTGCAAGCCAGACCTTGCTGGGCGTCACCGGTTCGGGCAAGACCTTCACCATTGCCAATGTCATCCAGCAGGTGCAGCGGCCGACGCTGGTGATCGCGCACAACAAGACTCTTGCCGCGCAGCTGTACGGGGAGTTCCGCGAGTTCTTTCCGCACAATGCGGTGGAGTATTTCGTCTCGTATTACGACTATTACCAGCCGGAGGCCTATGTGCCTTCCTCCGACACGTACATCGAGAAGGATTCCTCGGTGAACGAGCACATCGAGCAGATGCGGCTGTCGGCCACCAAGGCGCTGCTGGAGCGGCGCGATTCCATCATCGTCGCCACCGTGTCCTCGATCTACGGCCTGGGCGACCCGGCTGCCTACCTGCAGATGGTGCTGCACCTGAAGCGCGGCGACACCATCGACCAGCGCGCGCTGCTGCGGCGCCTGGCCGAGATGCAGTACACCCGCAACGACGTGGACTTCACGCAGGGCTGCTACCGCGTGCGCGGCGATGTCATCGACATCTTCCCGGCCGAATCCGACCGCGATGCCATCCGCGTGGAGCTGTTCGATGACAGCATCGAGCAGCTGTCGCGCTTCGATCCGCTGACCGGCGAGGTGCGCGCGAAACTCCCGCGCTTCACCGTGTATCCCGGCACGCACTTCGTCACGCCGCGGGACCGCCTGGTCGGCGCCATCGACCAGATCCGCGACGACCTGCGCCTGCGTCTGCAGGACCTGTACGACAACAACAAGCTGGTGGAGGCGCAGCGCCTGCAGCAGCGCACCACCTTCGATCTGGAGATGATCCAGGAAATCGGCTACTGCCAGGGGATCGAGAACTACTCGCGCTACCTGTCGGGCCGCGAGCCCGGCGAACCGCCCCCCTGCCTGTACGACTACCTGCCGCCGGATGCGCTGCTGGTGGTCGATGAAAGCCACCAGACCATTCCGCAGCTCGGTGCCATGTACAAGGGCGACCGCTCGCGCAAGGAGACATTGGTCGAGTACGGCTTCCGGCTGCCGTCGGCACTGGACAACCGCCCGCTGAAGTTCGAGGAGTGGGAGTCGATCGCGCCGCAGATGATCTTCGTGTCGGCGACGCCGGGCAAATACGAGGCGCAAAAGGCAGGGCAGGTGGTGGAGCAGGTGGTGCGGCCCACTGGTCTCGTCGACCCGGTGGTGGACATCCGCCCGGTGCGCACGCAGGTGGATGATGTGCTGTCGGAGATCAACGCCTGCCGGGCGCGCGGCGAACGCGCGCTGGTGACCACGCTCACCAAGCGCATGGCCGAGGACCTCACCGAATATCTCGAGGAACATGGCGTGCCGGTGCGTTACCTGCACTCGGACGTGGAGACGGTGGAGCGGGTGGAGATCATCCGCGACCTGCGCCTCGGCAAGTTCGACGCCATCGTGGGCATCAACCTGCTGCGCGAGGGGCTGGACATGCCCGAGGTATCGCTGGTGGCCATCCTCGATGCCGACAAGGAGGGTTTCCTGCGCTCGGAAGGTTCGCTGATCCAGACCATCGGCCGCGCGGCGCGTCATCTGAACGGCCGGGCGATCCTGTACGCGGACAGGATCACCGGTTCCATCGAGCGCGCGCTGGCCGAGACCAAACGCCGCCGCGACAGGCAGCTGGCGTTCAACGAAGCCCATGGCATCACGCCACGCGGGGTGGTGAAGCCCATCGTGGATGTCATGGAAGGCGCCCGCAGCGAAGCGCCGGGGAAGCCGGCTGCGCGTGGCGGGAAGAAGCAGGGTTCGGTGGGTTCCGGCATGGGGCCGGCGGCGACGCCCGAACAGATCGCAAAGGAGATCCGGCGCCTGGAAGCGGCCATGCTCAAGCATGCGCGCGAACTGGAGTTCGAGGAGGCGGCGGCCTGCCGCGACGCCATCCAGGGATTGAAGGAGCGGTTGCTGGAGCTGGCCTGACGCTCAGTGCGTCATGGCATAGACGATGTAGTTGATGCCGAAGCGGTACCCCAGCGCTGTCATCGGCTGCGGATACTCCGGCAGGTCCGCGTGCTCCCAGGAATCGCCCACGTCCTGGTTGTAGTTGATGCCCACCATCAGGCGTCGCTTGTCGTCGTAGATGCCGTACCAGCGTGGTGCCGGCAGGTTGTCGAGGTTGCGCAGATGGCGCAGGCCGGGGATCTGCGTGAACTCGTCGATGCCGTACACCACGTGCAGCACGGCATCAGTGTCGTGCAGCTCCTCCATGGGATGTTCCGGGAACAGGCGTGCCATGGTTTCGGCGAACACCTGCCATTCCTCGCCCCAGAAGTCATCGCACATCAGGAAGCCGCCGCGCAGCAGGTATTCGCGCAGATTGTCGAGTTCGGCATCGCCGAGGTCCCAGTCGCCGGTCTGCGTGGCGTACAGCCATGGGTACTCGAACAGGCGCTCGTCGGTGAGGGGCAGCGTCCTGGGCATGCCCACGCTGACGCGCGTCATGCGCGACAGGTTGGGCAGGAAGTTCGCCTCCGCATCGTTGTAATCCTGCGCCCACCAGCCGCGGTACGAGGGACGGTTGCCGTTGTCGGTGTACATCACGCGCACGAAATGGAATTCGGCGGGCGCGGCGGATGAGGCATCGATGGCCGCCACGCTGCTCGACAGCACCATGACCAGTGCCGCGGCCACCAGGGACAGGGGGATCCAGCGCATCGCGCAAGCTTAGCGGGACGCGCAGGGCCGCGTCTTCAGTGCGTCATCGCGTAGATGATGTAGTTGATGCCGAAGCGGTAGCCCTGCGCCGTCATCGGCTCCGGGTACTCGGGTGTGTCGGCATGCTCCCAGGAATCGCCGACGTCCTGGTTGTAGTTGATGCCCACCATCAGGCGCCGGTTGTCGTCGTAGATGCCGAACCATTGCGGTGGCGGCAGCTGCTGCACCTGGCCGCGGCCGGCGAGGTGCCGCAGGCCGGGGATCTGCGTGGCCTCGTTGATGCTGAACACCACGTGCAGCACCGCATCGTCGCCGTGCAGCTCTTCCATGGGACGGTCGGGAAACAGCCGGTGCATGGTGTCCGCGAACACCGCCCATTCATCCTCGTACCAGAAGTCATCGCACATCAGGAAGCCGCCGCGCAGCAGGTACTCGCGCAGGCGGTCGATTTCCTGGTCGCTGAGTTCCCAGTAACCGGTCTGCGTTGCATACAGCCAGGGATGTTCGAACAGCCTGTCGTCGGTCAGCGGCAGCACCCACGACTCGCCGGCATTGATGCGGGTGAGGCGGGTGACATTGGCCATGAAGTGCTCTTCGGCATCCGGGTAGTCCTGCTGCCACCAGCCGCGACCGAAGCCGCGCACGCCGTTGTCCACGTACATCATCCGCAGGAAGTGGAACTCCCGCGGCGCGCGCGTCGGCGCGACATCCGCCGCGCTGCCGGCAAGCGCCAGCCCCAGCAGGGCAACCGGCAAAAGCACTTTGGCGGACCATCGCATCGGCGCAGCTTAGCCCTTGCGGGCCGGAATCGCTCCCGGTATCGTTCCCGGCCCCGATCCGGGCCGCGTAGTCGCGTAGCTCAGTGGTAGAGCACTTCCTTGACATGGAAGTGGTCGGTGGTTCGATCCCACTCGCGACTACCAGTTTCCCGCGCACCTCAGGTTTCCGGCCGCGAAGCCTCCCAGTTGCTCCAGCTCACCCGGCGGGTCAGCACCATCACGGCCGCCAGCAGCCCGAACACCAGCAACGAACCCATCAGCAATGCGTAGTCCTCGGAGCTGAGGATCATGTAGAGCAATCCATACAGGCAGGCGAGCGCCGCGCTGAAGGCCGCGCCCTGCGCGCGGCTCGCCAGCACATGGCTCACGTAGTAGCCGATCAGCCCGACGCAGGCGGCGGCCGACACCGCATAGGCGGGCCCGAAGCCGATGTGCTCGGCGAAGGACAGCAGCAGCAGGAAGAACATCGCGAGCGCGAGGCCCACGAGGCCGTACTGCACCGGATGCACACTGACCCGTCGCAGCACCTCGGTGAGCAGGAAGCCCGCGAAGGTGAGCCCGATGAACAGGAAGGCGTACTTCGCGGCACGCTCGCTCTTCAGGTACTGGTCCACCGGGTCGATGAAACTCACGCCGAAAGCCGTGGCGTGGAAGCCTTCGCATTTCGCATCGATGTTGCCGCAGCGGGCGAGCTGCTCTTCCATGTTGGTGGCGAAGAACGAGGTCTGCCATTCGGCGCTGAACCCCTGGTCCGAGATCTCGCGCGCGCGCGGCAGGAACTTGCCGGTGAAGCTGGGATGCGGCCAGGTGGATTTCAGCCGCGCATGGCTTTCACGTCCGGCGGGCATCAGGTTGAACTCGCCGGTGCCGGTGAGCAGCAGCGCGATGTCGAACCGGATCTGCCGCGGCTGCCCGGGGTCGAGCGCCGCAAGTGGCGCCTGCACGCCGCTGGCCAGCAGTTCGGTGCCGGTGCCGGGTGCAAACGGAATGCTCGCGCCGTCGGCCTGCAAGGTCAGTGCATTGCCGATGCCGCGGATGTCGCTGATGCCCAGCACCAGCCGCGGCTGGCCGAAGCGGTAGCTGCCGATGTCCTGCGCGATGCCGAGATTGGCGGGCACTTCGAAGCGCCCGGTCAGGTGGGTATCGGCGCGGTACAACCTTGCGTGGTAGATGCCGCGTTGCCGCTCCTCGGTACGCAGTTCGCCGTCGACATCCAGCAGCGCCGGCAACAGCCGCAATTCGCCGGCCGCCTCGCGGGTTACCGTCACGGGGCGGTGGTTGTCGTCCAGTTGCTGTTCGGTGAGCGTGCGCGTGTAAGGCACGATCAGGATGGGCCCGGTCAGCGTCTGGGCGGCGGCATCGCTGCGTGCAACATCCGCCATCACCTGGTCGCGCAGCGCCTGGCGCTCATGGATCAGGCCGCGGATGCGCGCCATCGGCAGCAGCAACAGCAGCGTGAGAAGCAGAATGGCCCCGAACTTCAGCACCACCAGCAGCCGTTTCATCGCAGCACCTCGCGCTGGCCCAGGCAGGCCAGGCACAGCGCACCAAGTACCACGGCGCCGCGCAGCAGCGGCCCGGTATGGGTAAGCCATGCGCCGCCGGGCAACAGGCCGACCAGCGCCGGCAGCAGCAACTCCAGGCTGAATACCGCAAGGCTCAGCGCGAACAATGCACGCGAGCGTCCTGCGCCAAGCGTTGCGGCCAGTGCGCCCATTGCCAGCACCGGCACCGACAGTACGAGCAGCAGGTCGGCGGTGGCGTGGAGCGCGGCAGTTGCGTCCCCCGTCGGGCCCATGCGCGCATGCAGCTGGTCGATGAACACGCAGCCAGCCATGAACGCCAGCAGCAATGGATAGACGCCTGCGATGAGGCGGGTGGTGCCATTTGTGGTCACGTCGGCTCCTGCGGTGATTGCCATGCCGCTACTGTGCCGGGGCACCAGCCACAGCCGGATGGAGCCTGTGTGGAGTTTGTGTGGGCCCTCAGGCCGGCAGAGCCAGTGCGGCGCGCACGCCACCGGGCTCGTTGGCGATATGGAACTGGCCACCGTGCAGCTGCCCCACTTCCTGCACGAAGTTCAGGCCCAGGCCGGTGCTCTTGCGGCCCGTGCCCGGTCGCGCCAGCGAATAGAAGCGCTCGGTCACCCGGGGCAGCGCGTAGTCCGGAATCGGGTCGCCCTCGTTGCGCACGATCACTGCCAGGGTGCGCGCATCGTTCACCACCGGCCCTGCCGCGGATTCAATGCGCAGCATGCGGCCGGCCGGCGTGAAGTCGATGGCATTGTCGAGCAGGTTGAGCAGCGCCTGACGCACCAGGAAGCGCTCGCCGGTCACCGCCGCGTCCGCGGATACCAGATTGCGGGCCGTGACGCCCGCCACCGCCAGGCGTGGTTCCAGTTCCGCCAGCAGTTCCTCCACCAGCAGATGCAGCGTGATCTGCACGCGTTCCTCCAGGCCGCGCCGCTGTTCCACCTGCGCCAGGTGCAGCAGCCGCTCGCTCATGTGCTGCAGGCGTCCGGTCTCCGCATCGATGTTGTCCAGGAAACGTTCGCGCTGCTGCGGCGTCATGTCCTGGCGCAGCAGTTCCGCCGCGCCGTGGATCGCCGCCAGCGGACTCTTCAGTTCGTGGGTGAGCGTCTGCACGTAGCGCTCCACGTAGGCCTTGCCTTCCAGCCGGGCACGCATGGTGTCCAGTGCGTCCGCGAGCTGCGTGAGCTCATCGCCGGGCAGCCGCGGCAGCGCCGGCCGTTCCCCGGCGGTGACCGCATCGGCGAAGCGCGTGAGGCGGCGGATCGAGTGCGCCACCCACCAGGCCAGCATGCCGCCAATGGCAAGGCCGGCCAGGATGTAGCCAATGGCCAGTACCACCAGGCGCCGCTCGGCGCGCGCGATGAAGGGCTGCACGCTGTCGTTGGGTTTGGCAACCGTGACCACGCCGATGATGCGGTCGCCATCGCGCACCGGCGCGGCCACATGCATCACGGTGCTGGTCTCATCGCCCGGCACCGCCTCGGTGGAACGCGCGCCGTACTCGCCGCGCAGCGTCAGCAGCACATCGCGCCACCGCGAGTAATCCTTGCCCACGTCGCGGCCGGTGGAATCCAGCACCACGATGCCCTGCGCATCGGTGACGTAGATGCGGTGGGTCACGCTGTCCTTGCGGTAACCCCAGATCTCCGCGCCGGGATGGCGCCGTCCGTATTCGGCCAGCACCTGCATCATCGCGCCCTGGCCCAGCGTGCCGTCCTTCAGCTCGCTGGCCACGATCTCCGCCAGCAGGTTCGCCGTGTCGACCAGCGTTTCCTCGGTGGTCTGGCGTACCGCCGGCTTGATCTCGTCCAGCACCTGGTACAGCGCGAACCAGCCGGCGAGGGCGACCACCACGGCGCCGGTCAGGAACAGGCGCAGGCTGAGCGACAGCTGTTTCATCCCTCAGCCGCTGGCCGCGGCAGGCTGGTAGCTGTAGCCGAAGCCGCGGTGTGTCTGTATGGGTTCATGCTCCGGGGCCACCTCGCGCAACTTGGCGCGCAGGGCCTTGATGTGGGTGTCGATATTGCGCTCGTAGCCGGCGTCGGCGCGGATGCCCAGCACCGCCAGCAGCTGTTCGCGGCTGTGCACGCGCCCGGGTTGCGCCACCAGTTGCTGCAGCAGCCGGAACTCCAGCGCGGTGAGTTTCAGCAGGCTGCCGCGGTAGTGGATCTGCAGGCGTTCGCCATCGATCCTGAATTCGCCGCCATTGGCTGGCGGGGGCGCCGCACCGGCGCTGCGCTTGAGGATGGCGCGCACGCGCGCCACCACCTCGCGCGGACTGAAGGGCTTGACCACGTAGTCGTCGGCGCCGATCTCCAGCCCCACCACGCGGTCGATTTCCTCGGCGCGCGCCGTCAGGAACATCACCGGCACCGCGGTGAAGCGGCGCAACTGCTTGCAGGCCTCGAAGCCGGTCATGTCCGGCAGGCCCACGTCGAGGATCACGAGGTCGATGGACTGGTTGCGCAGCACTTCCAGCGCGTCGCGGGCCAGCGGGACGCGCTGCGCGCCAAAACCTTCGCTGCCCAGCGCAAACAGCAGCGTGTCGGCGATGGCGACCTCGTCTTCCACGATCAGGATCTGGCGCATTGGCATCCGCAGCTCGCCGCGCTGGCCGCGGCGGGGCAAGTCTAGCGCCTGTCCGCGGCGCACCGGGTGGCGGCAGCCGCAGGCGCGGAACGGAGGTTTGGGTATAATCCCGGCCCGTTTCACAACTGCCCGTTTATGCCTGTAATCACGCTGCCCGATGGCAGCCAGAAAAACTTCGACCGCCCGGTCACCGTCGATGAAGTGGCCGCCAGCATCGGCGCGGGCCTGCGCAAGGCGGCACTGGCCGGACGCGTGGACGGCAGGCTGGTCGATACCTCGTTCCTGATCACCGGTGACGCCAGACTCGCCATCGTCACGGACAAGGATCCGGACGGGCTGGAGATCATCCGCCATTCCACCGCGCACCTGCTGGGCAACGCCGTCAAGCAGCTGTTCCCCGCGGCGCAGGTGACCATCGGCCCGGTGATCGAGGATGGCTTCTTCTACGACTTCTCCTATTCCCGGCCATTCACGCCGGAGGACCTCGCCGCCATCGAGAAGCGCATGGTGGAACTGGCGAAGGCGGATCTCACCGTACACCGCCGCGAACTGCCGCGGGACGAGGCAGTGGCCCACTTCCTGGCGCAGGGCGAGAAGTACAAGGCCGAGATCATCCAGGGAATTCCCGCCGGCGAGCCCATCGGCCTGTACGGGCAGGGCGACTGGGAAGACCTGTGCCGCGGCCCGCACGTGCCTTCCACTGGCAAGCTCAAGGCGTTCAAGCTGATGAAGGTGGCGGGCGCCTACTGGCGCGGCGACCACCGCAACGAGATGCTCCAGCGCATCTACGGCACGGCCTGGGCCAGCGAGAAGGACCTCAAGGATTACCTCACGCGGCTGGAAGAAGCCGAGAAGCGTGATCACCGCAAGATCGGCCGCGAGCTCGACCTGTTCCACCTGCAGGAGGAAGCCCCGGGCGCGGTGTTCTGGCACCCGAAGGGCTGGGGCATCTTCCAGCGGCTGATTGCCTACATGCGCGAGGCGCAGGAGAAAGCCGGTTTCCAGGAAGTGAACGCACCGGAGATCATGGATGCCGTGCTGTGGCAGCAGTCCGGGCATCTGGAAAAATTCGGCGAGAACATGTTCCTGACCCGCACGCCCGACGAGCGGCTGTATGCCATCAAGCCGATGAACTGCCCGGGGCATGTGCAGATCTTCAGGCAGGGCATCCGCAGCTACCGGGACCTGCCGCTGCGCTTCGCCGAGTTCGGCAAGGTGCACCGCTACGAGCCCTCCGGCGCGCTGCACGGGCTGATGCGCGTGCGTGCCTTCACGCAGGACGACGCGCACATCTTCATCACGCCGGAGCAGATCACCGCCGAGTCGGTGAAGGTCACCCGGCTCATCCTCGACATCTACAAGGATTTCGGCTTCGAGGACGTGCGCATCAAGTTCTCGGACCGGCCGCCCAAGCGCGTCGGCGACGATGCGGTGTGGGACCAGGCCGAAGCGGCGCTGAAGGCCGCCGCCACCGCAGCCGGCATCGAATACACGCTGAACCCCGGCGAGGGGGCCTTTTACGGGCCGAAACTGGAGTTCGTGCTGAGGGATGCCATCGGCCGCGACTGGCAATGCGGCACGCTGCAGGTGGACCTGAACCTGCCGGGCCGCCTCGGCGCGCACTACATCGACGAGCACAGCCAGAAGCAGACCCCGGTGATGTTGCACCGGGCCATCTTCGGCTCGCTGGAGCGCTTTTTCGCCATCCTGCTGGAGCACCATGCGGGCCGCCTGCCGGCCTGGCTGGCGCCGGTCCAGGCCGTGGTCATGCCGATTACCGAACGCCAGGACGCCTACGTGGCCGGTCTGGTGGAAGCCCTTAAAAATCATGGGTTTCGGGCCATTTCCGACTTGCGGAACGAAAAAGTGGGCTTTAAGATCCGCGACCACACGCTGCAGCGGGTCCCGTACCTTTTGGTGGCGGGTGACAAAGAAGTTGCAGCAAACCTGGTTTCCGTGCGGTCCCGCAACGGCAAGGATCTGGGCACCATGCCGCTCGATGCATTTGTCGAGCGCCTGAGCGCCGAGTCAAGAAGCCGCGGGCGCACTGTTTTGGAGGATTGATATATAGCTACATCAGCCAAGCGCGTCCGCCGCAATGAAGAGATTTCATCACCCCAGGTGCGGGTGATCGGCGCGGACGGGGAGCAGGCGGGGGTCATGTCGCGCGCGCAGGCGCTGCAACTGGCTGTCGATGCTGCGCTCGACCTGGTGGAAGTATCACCCACGGCTGATCCTCCAGTCGTCAGGGTGATGGATTTCGGCAAGTACCTGTTCGAACAGAACAAGAAAGCCCACTCTGCCAAGCGCAAGCAGAAGCAGATCCAGGTCAAGGAAGTGAAGTTTCGTCCCGGTACGGAAGAGGGGGACT